>VOFG01002861.1_pt1 | contig 124677 bp, 184 predicted proteins | sample 5384171 | NCBI WGS metagenome assembly VOFG01 (sample SAMN12384726, study PRJNA508395) | human gut metagenome | isolation source: healthy gut F | host: Homo sapiens
GATCGCAATGGCAATTGGTTTCGGAAGAAGCGAATATCTAGATAAATTCAATGTGATCAATGTATTATTAGTAGTTACGACGTTAACAGCAGGATCTACCATTCTGATGTGGATCGGTGAGAGAATTACAGAAAGAGGCGTTGGAAACGGTATTTCCATCGTACTTACTATCAACATTATCTCCCGTATCCCGGCTGATCTGACAGCACTGTTTGATCAGTTTATCAAAGGTAAGACCATTGCAAAAGGAGTACTTGCAGCAGCCATTATTGCAGCGATTATCTTAGTGACGGTTGTATTCGTAGTAATCCTTCAGGATGCAGTACGCAAGATTCCGGTACAGTATTCCAAAAAAATTCAGGGAAGAAAGCAGGTTGGCGGTCAGTCAACATATATCCCATTAAAGGTTAATACCGGCGGCGTTATCCCGGTTATCTTTGCACAGTCCCTGATGCAGTTCCCGGTTGTCATTGCAACGATTGCAAGAAAGAACAACGGAGACGGCGTTGGAAGCAAAATATTAAAAGGATTATCACAGTCAAACTGGTGTAATCCGGATGAACCGATTTACAGTATTGGATTGGTTGTATATATTATATTGCTGATTCTGTTTGCATATTTTCTATACATCGATTACGTTTAATCCGTTGGAGATTGCAAATAACATGAAAAAAGCAGGCGGATTTATTCCGGGTATTCGTCCGGGAAAACCAACCAGCGATTACTTATCAAAGATTTCAAACCATATCATCTTCATTGGTGCCATTGGTTTGACCATTGTAGCGATCATCCCAATTTTCTTTAATGGAATATTTGGAGCGAGTGTAAGTTTCGGTGGAACGTCCATCATCATTATCGTAGGTGTCGTTATCGAGACCTTAAAGCAGATCGAATCACAGATGAGAGTTCGTAATTATAAAGGCTTTTTAAACGATTAATTTAATAAAGAAACCTAGGGAGATACAGGCATAGCCGTATCTCCAAAAGGTGTTTATAGGAGATAATGCATATGAAAAAGAAAATGATGGCAGTCTTATTAGCACTGACATTAACAGCAGGAACTATGAGCCCTTTGGGTGTATCAGCAGAGGAACAACCGGAGGTCTCCACTGAGCATGTAGAGATACAGGAGCTGGGTGCAGGTGTCTACACAGGAACATGTGGAGAAGGTGCAGAGTATACACTGGATGAAAATGGTACGCTTACCATTACAGGAAATGGTTCGATAGACTTTGGAGCGTTTAGGGGCTTTGGAAAAGAAGATGACAAGCGAGTCATTAAGAAGGTTGTTATTTCATCAGGAATGATAGGAATAGGAAACTTTGCATTTGAAAACTGCAGTGATCTGAAAAGTGTTGAGATCCCGGCCAGTGTTACCAGTATAGGTTCCGCTGCTTTTAAAGATTGCAGTGGCTTAGAAAGTATGAACATAGATGAGGCAAATACTACCTATGAAAATCCGGAAGGTTCGAATGCGATCGTAGAAAAAGTTCAAAGACATTAGTCGCAGGATGTAAAAATACAAAGATTCCCGATGATGTCAAAATCATTGGGGCATACGCATTTTGTGGGTGCAGTGACCTGAAAAGCATTGAGATTCCGGATAATGTATCGGAAATACAAGTCGCGGCATTTGACGATTGCAGTAATCTGACTGCGATCCATATTCCAGCCGGTGTTGACAAAATAGCGCTGGGTGTATTTATGGGGTGCAGTAATTTGAACAGCATTACTATAGATTCCGCGAATCGTTCTTATGAGAGTCCGGGAAATGCAAATGCAATTATCGATAAAGGCACTATGACATTACTGGAAGGAAGTAATAACACAGTGATTCCGGAAGGGGTCAAAAGAATCTGGCAAAATGCATTTGCGGAACGTATACACTTAAAGAGTATCACAATTCCTGCAAGTGTAACATCCATAGTCGGAATGCCATTTAGTGACTGTGACAGTTTAGAGGAAATTAAGGTTGATGCGGATAATGCAATTTTTGACAGCAGAAATAATTGCAATGCAATTATTGAAAGTGCAACCAATACCCTGATTGCAGGATGCGGTAAGACGGTGATACCGGAGGGATAGAAACAATTGGTGATTCGGCATTTGAAAGAGTCAAAACACTGACACATGTCACGATCCCAAAATCCGTAACAGAGATTAGAGGATATGCATTTGAAAGATGTGAAAATCTGTCAACCGTGAATCTGCAAAGGGGATTCAGACCATAGGGTATGGGGCATTTACTGAGTGCGTCGGATTGACAAATCTTATATTCTGTGGAACAAAAGCAGACTGGCAGGCAGTTACGATAGATGAGGATGGCCGGGAAGAATTAGAATCGGTTCTGAAATATCATGAATTGGTAAAAAAGAAAAAGTTCCGGCAACCTGTGGAAAAGATGGATCAGAGGAATATTGGACCTGTAGTATCTGTGATCAAGTGTATCTGAGCGCAGACATGACACAGAACCCGCAGGAGCTTACAGCTCCGATCGCGATCCCGGCAACCGGAAATCACAGTTGGGATAACGGTGTGGTAACTGAAAAAGGCAACCACGGCAAAAGAAGGTATTAAGACTTATACCTGTACCGTATGTAAGGCAACAAAAACCGAGAAGATCGCGAAGCTGAAACCAACAAATAGTAGCACCGTAAAGAAAGGTACAAAGTTACCATCAAAGGCTATAAGTATACGGTAAAGAATTCTTCAGAGGTTACATTTACCGGGTAAAGAATAAAAAGGCAAGCAAAATCTCCATTCCGGCAACCGTAAAGATCAAAAAAATAAGAAATATAAAGTAACAGCCATGTCAGAAAAATCCTTAAAGGGAGTACAGGCAAAGACCATAATTGTCGGAAATAACGTACAGACGATCGGTAATTCCGCAATGGAAAACTGCAAACAGTTGACAAAGGTAACTCTTGGTAAAAATGTGAAAAAGATCGGGAAGAATGTATTTAAATCCGATAAGAAGTTAAAGAACATTACGATCAAGTCCACAAAGCTCAAATCCGTTGGCAAGAATGCTTTCAAAGGGATCAACTCCAAGGCAAAGATCACTGTGCCAAAGAAAAAATATACATCCTATAAAAAGCTGATGAAAGGCAAAGGACAGGGCAAGAAAGTCAAGATTGTAAAAGCAAAATAAGGATATTACCGAATAGGAATATTACATAGAAAAAGTGAAAAAACAAATCAGAACAAAAGGAGGATTTTCTATGAAGATTATTATGTTAGGTGCACCGGGAGCTGGAAAGGGAACACAGGCAAAGAAAATTGCTGAAAAATATGGAATTCCGCACATTTCCACTGGGGATATTTTCCGTGCAAACATCAAAGAAGGAACAGAGTTAGGCAAAAAAGCAAAAGAGTACATGGATCAGGGACTTCTGGTACCGGATGAGCTGACCTGTGATCTGGTAATGGATCGCATCCAGCAGGAGGACTGCAAGAACGGATTCGTATTAGACGGATTCCCACGCACCATACCGCAGGCAGAAGCATTAGATGCAGCCCTGACAAAGATCAACGAAAAGATGGATTATGCATTAGACATCGAGTTAGCAGATGAAAAAATCGTTGAGAGAATGTCCGGAAGACGCGTATGCGTAAAATGCGGTACACCATACCACATCGTAAACATCCCACCGAAAAAAAGAGGGAATCTGCGACAGCTGTGGTGGAGAATTACAGTTCAGAGCAGACGATCAGCCGGAGACCGTATTAAAACGTCTTGGTGTTTACCATGAGCAGACACAGCCATTGATCGAGTACTATGCAAAACAGGGCATCTTAAAAGAGATCGACGGAACACTTTCAGTAGAAGACGGATTTGCTTCCATCGTAGCTATTCTGGGAGAATAAAGTATGTCAGTTACCATTAAATCTGCGAGAGAAATCGAACTTATGAGAGCCGCCGGAAAAATCTTAGCCAAGGTTCATCAGAACCTTGGTGAGGCACTCAGACCGGGAATGTCTACCTATGAAATAGACCGTCTTGGTGAAGAAATGATACGAAGCTACGGATGTATTCCGTCCTTTAAAGACTATCAGGGATATCCGGCAAGTGTCTGCGTATCCGTTAATGAAGAAGTAGTACATGGTATTCCAAATAAGAAACATCACATTCAGGAAGGCGACATCGTCAGCCTTGACATCGGTGTCATCTACAAAGGATATCATTCGGATGCGGCACGCACACACGGAGTAGGTGAGATTTCACAAAATGCGGCATTATTAATAGAAAGAACAAGACAGAGTTTTTTGAAGGCATTAAATATGCAAAAGCCGGGAATCATTTACATGAGATATCAGCAGCCATAGGCGATTATGCAGAGAGCTTTGGCTATGGTGTCGTAACGGATTTGGTCGGACACGGCATAGGAACGCACTTACATGAAGAACCGGAAATTCCGAATTTCAGACAGGTCCGCAGAGGAATTAAACTGCGGCAGGGGATGACACTGGCAATCGAGCCGATGATCAATGAGGGACGGCCGGATGTGGAGTGGTTAGGAGATGACTGGACAGTAGTAACAGAGGACTCATCCCTATCCGCACATTATGAGAACACAATTCTGATCACAGATGGAGAACCGGAGATTCTGACACTTACAGACAAAGAACTTGAGAGCATGTAGGGGAGAGGAAGACCGATGAACATCCAGTTTGCAAAATCAAAAGCAGGGCATGATAAAGATCAGCTTTACTTCATATTAAAAGTAGAAGAGGAATTTGTGTATCTTGTCAATGGAACAACAAGACCGTTAGATAAGCCAAAGAAAAAGCGAAAAAAAGCATGTGCAGGTCATACACCGGATACCGGCAGAACTGTGCAGCATTTTAGAGGCAGGCATCACAAATGAGTCAGTGAAACGGTCCATGAAATTATACAGTGCAGGTTTTAGGCAGGAAACATCCGCCGGAACCGGAGAAAATCAGGAATAGGAATCAAGGGATTCATATAAGAGGAGGAAATAAAATGTCAAAAGCAGATGTAATTGAAGTAGAAGGAACTGTTGTAGAAAAACTTCCAAACGCAATGTTTCAGGTAGAATTAGAGAATGGTCACCAGATACTGGCACATATCAGCGGAAAGCTCCGTATGAACTTTATCCGTATCTTACCTGGAGACAAGGTAACCATAGAGATGTCTCCGTATGATCTGACCAAGGGCAGAATTATCTGGAGAGATAAATAAGACATAAAAACATATTGATTTTTAAAAGCGTCCGTGCTATAATGTTAGTCGGACGCTTTTGAAATATGCCCTACCACTATGCCCAAAACCAAGGAAAATCAAGGGTTCGGGGATTGCGTGGGGTGCTTAAGACGGTCAATGACCGAAAGATAAGAAAGGAGAATTTGCTGTGAAAGTAAGATCATCCGTAAAGCCAATTTGCGAAAAATGCAAAGTGATCAAAAGAAAAGGAAGCATCAGAGTAATCTGTGAGAATCCGAAACACAAACAGAGACAAGGTTAATTGTAGCTATTATGTGCGGCTGTAGCGTGACATCCTCAAACTCACGCTATTCATAATAAAACCAGGTGTATGCTTTAATACCGAGAGGCATATATCATTTTCATGCCAGAGGGCAGTAACCAGAGGAGCAGGTGTATGCACACATTTCAGGGCGGGAAACCGCAGCTGCATGGGTTTGTTCCGAAATAGAAAAAACAGATAGGAATAATGGAGGTTAAAACACATGGCTCGTATCGCAGGTGTAGATTTACCAAGAGAAAAACGTGTTGAGATCGGTCTGACTTATATCTACGGAATCGGAAGAGTAAGCTCTAACCGTATTCTTGAGGCAGCAAACGTAAATCCGGATACGCGTGTCAGAGACTTAACAGACGACGAGGTTAAGAGAATCAGTGCAGTTATCGACGAGACACAGACTGTAGAAGGTGATTTAAGAAGAGAGATCGCTATTAACATTAAGAGACTTCAGGAGATCGGATGCTATCGTGGAATCCGTCACAGAAAAGGTCTGCCAGTTCGTGGTCAGAAAACAAAGACTAACGCAAGAACACGTAAAGGTCCTAAGAAAACAGTAGCAAACAAGAAGAAATAAGCAACATAACGAATCATAAAGAAAGTAGGTTAGTTTAGATATGGCTAAAAAAAGTTACAAAAAAAAGTGACAAAAAAGCGTGTAAAGAAAAACGTTGAACGCGGACAGGCACATATTCAGTCATCTTTCAACAACACGATCGTAACGATCACAGATGCTGAAGGTAATGCTTTATCATGGGCAAGTGCCGGTGGTCTTGGATTTAGAGGTTCAAGGAAATCTACTCCATATGCAGCACAGATGGCAGCTGAAACTGCTACGAAGGCAGCTTTAATCCATGGCTTAAAGTCTGTAGACGTTATGGTAAAAGGTCCGGGATCAGGTCGTGAAGCAGCAATCCGTGCGCTTCAGGCATGTGGACTCGAAGTATTAAGCATCAAAGATGTAACTCCGGTACCTCACAACGGTTGTCGCCCGCCAAAACGCAGAAGAGTTTAATTAGGAGGTAAGTCTAAGATGGCAGTAAATAGAACACCAGTCTTAAAGAGATGCAGATCTTTAGGTTTGGATCCGGTTTATTTAGGATATGATAAGAAATCCAACAGAGAGTTAAAGAGAGCGAACAAGAAGGTGTCTGAGTACGGCCTTCAGTTACGCGAGAAGCAGAAAGCAAAGTTTATCTACGGCGTATTAGAAAAACCTTTCCGTAATTACTACAAAAAGCTGATAGAATGAAAGGTCAGACAGGTACAAACCTGATGGTTATTCTTGAAAGCAGATTAGACAACGTAGTATTCAGATCCGGTTTTGCAAGAACCAGAAAGGAAGCAAGACAGATCGTAGATCACAAGTTCGTATTAGTAAACGGCAAGCAGGTGAATATCCCTTCTTATTTAATTAAGGCAGGAGATGTTATTGAAATCAGAGAAAAATGCAAAGGAATGCAGAGATACAAAGATATCTTAGAGGTTACAGGCGGAAGATTAATTCCTGAGTGGTTAGATGTAAATCAGGAAGGCTTACAGGGAACTGTAAAAGAATTACCTTCCAGAGAAGCAATCGACGTACCTGTTGACGAGATGCTCATCGTCGAGTTATATTCTAAATAATATGTAAAGCAATGATACCCGAAAAGGAGGGACTTTGTAGTGTTTGAGTTTGAAAGACCCAAAATTGATATCGCTGAGATTTCAGAAGATAAAAAATACGGCAGATTTGTCGTAGAACCTCTCGAGAGAGGGTATGGTACAACACTTGGAAACTCTCTGAGAAGAATTATGCTTTCTTCTTTACCAGGTGCAGCAGTAAGTCAGGTTAAGATTGATGGTGTGTTACACGAATTTTCTTCCATTCCGGGAGTAAAAGAAGATGTGACAGAGATTATCATGAACATCAAAAATCTTGCCATTCGAGATAACAGCACATCTAACGAGGCGAAAGTTGCATATATTGAATTTGAAGGCGAAGGCGTAGTAACCGCAGCAGACATTCATGTGGACGGAGATGTTCAGATCATGAATCCTGAACTTGTGATCGCACACTTAAATGGCGGCCCGGACTGCAGACTGTATATGGAATTAACCATTACAAAGGGCAGAGGCTATGTCAGTGCAGAGAAGAATAAGACTGAGGATACACCGATCGGTGTGATCGCTGTCGATTCTATCTATACACCGGTGGAGCGTGTCAACCTTACCGTTGCCAATACTCGTGTAGGTCAGATCACAGATTATGACAAATTAACATTAGATGTATATACCAATGGTGCTATTGAGCCGGATGAGGCAGTCAGCCTGGCAGCAAAAGTATTAAGCGAGCATTTGAATTTATTTATCGACCTTTCAGAAAATGCTAAAACAGCAGAAGTAATGGTAGAAAAAGAGGATGATGAAAAGGGCAAAGTTCTTGAGATGAACATTGACGAATTAGAGTTATCCGTTCGTTCCTACAACTGTCTGAAACGTGCAGGAATCAACACGGTAGAAGAGTTGACCAACCGCACACCGGAAGATATGATGAAAGTTCGTAACTTAGGACGCAAGTCATTAGAAGAAGTATTAGCAAAATTAAAAGAATTAGGTTTACAGTTAAATCAGGGAGAAGAGTAATCCATCCCGGTAAACCATAACGCACATATGGAAGACCGAGCCGGTAAGACCATTCAGGCACGGCAAGGGATATCCATGAGTGGCAGTCAATGACATTCGGTAAGTAAGACCAAAGAGCGTGGCCGGATGTTCCACAAATGGAGGATAAGCAAATGGCAAAATATCGTAAATTAGGCAGAACCTCAGATCAGAGAAAAGCCTTAATCAGAAACCAGGTAACAGCATTATTATACAATGGAAAAATTGTTACCACAGAAGCAAAAGCGAAAGAAGTTCGGAAAGTAGCTGAAGGTTTAATCGCCTTAGCTGTAAAAGAAAAAAAGACAACTTTGAAGAAGTAACCGTAACAGCAAAAGTTCCTCGCAAGGACGCTGAAGGCAAGAGAGTAAAAAGAAGTTGTAGACGGTAAGAAAGTTACTGTATACGATGAAGTAGAAAAAACCATCAAAAAGATATGCCTTCCCGCTTACATGCAAGAAGACAGATGTTAAAAGTTCTTTACCCTGTAAAAGAAGTTCCAACAGAGGGTGCTAAGAGAAAGAGAAAAAAACACAAAACAGGTTGATTTATGTGATAAGTTATTCACAGAAATCGCACCAAAATATGCAGACCGCAACGGTGGTTACACAAGAATCATCAAAATCGGACAGCGTAAAGGTGACGGTGCTTTAGAAGTTGTACTTGAGTTAGTATAAGAGACCGTAAATATGACCCGCATGAGGTATTTGAAATGTACCTCATGCGGGTCTTTTTTCCACTCTTTATATATATTATTCTAATCTTTTTAAATAGTATGGTGTGGATATAAAAAGATAAAGAAAATCCCAGTCCATGAAGGACTGGGTAATTGAAGTAACTCAATGTGATTGTATGTATTATCAATGTGTATATGCTTAAGTTGCTTAAAATGATTTGTTACAATTTACAAAAAGGGTACCTAATTTTGCACCATTTGTGGTGCTATATACATCTGCCGTTGAATTACAACCCATAATAGAACCTGTTCCGTATTTTTTCTTAGGAAAACCTGTATTATAGGAAAAACTATTTGAAGAAGGTTTTTTGTAGCAGATTTATGAGTAATGCCTAAAGTACAAGCATAGTAAACTTTTCTGTTCTTTAACTTAGAATTACCGCGTAGTTGAGTCCAATAACCAGAAACCTTTTTAAATTGAGCATAGGTACCATCGGCAGTATAGGTTATTGTAACAGAACCTTTCCAATAAACATTTTGCTCGGTTTGTGAGGAAGAACTATAGGTACTGATTAGTGGAATATTTCCTAGAACACCCTGTTGATCATTATATAAAAATATCCGCTATATGTCTCACTAGTGGATATAGAACCATCATTATTAAAATGTGATTCTTTTTTTTTCGAGACATAAATCTTTTCTAAACACATGTAGGTTATTATCAACAAATTTTATTTCGACCTTAGAATTATTTGATGGTAATTCTTTAGCAGAAACTGGTGTAGAATATAAAATAAATGTTAAAAAAAAATAAATAAAAGTGACGTGAATTTGAATAAAAAATCAAATGTTTTTTTCATGATTGAATACCTCCCATTATACATTGATAAAATACATAATAATTATAATAAAAAAACTGAAAATATTCAAGTGAAAAATAGTATTAAGTAATTAGAGGTTGAATAAATATACAGAATATGTTACTTATATAATATAAGCAAAAAATGTAAAATTAAAAAATAAAAGCAGACATTAAACTAAATGTGATACAATTACCTAGAAAATAATACTTAATATTTAGAAATGAACTATATGAGATGATTTTGAAATATCACAAATTTTGGTAATGAGCTTTTAAGAAGGAGGTTGCAGTTATTATGAAATTATACAGTGAGCTTTTTTGTACATATTCCATGGAAGAGAAAAACCGAGTAATTCATATTTTAGAAGAACATCAGATACCGTATAAAATATCTACGAATGGAAATACGATGAGGAATCTCGGCAGCAGGGGAATGGCGTTAGATCAATTCGGTGAAAAGCCGGAGGTATCCTGTGAATACAGAATCCGTGTACCGAAGGAACAGTTAGAGCAGGCACAGCATTTATCTCACTTAGGTTAAGGTCAGCGTAAAAATAAACTCTGTGCCAACACCTTCCGTACTGATGACGTTGATATTTTCATCATGTGCTTCGACAATTTCTTTTACGATCGAAAGGCCGAGCCCGGTGCCGCGTTTGTCCCTGCCACGGGAGAGGTCTGTCTTGTAGAAACGCTCCCAGATTTTGGTGACGCAGTCTTTCGGAATACCCATACCATAGTCTTTGATGGAAATATAGGCTTTGCCATTGCGGGAAATCGTTTCAATCGTAATCTTAGAATCAAAGTGGGAAAATTTAATGGCATTGTCGATCAAATTATAAAGCACCTGCTGGATCTTTCCCATATCGGCATGGACACGAAGAGAATCGGAAGAAAGTAACAGCTCAAAAACAAGATGTTTTTCTTTGCAGGTTCCTTCAAAGGTTTCGCAGATCTGCCGGATCATGCCGTTTATATCAAAGTCCTTCATCTCTAAAATCACTTTTCGAGCTTCATATTTATTTAATTCTAAGAGACTTTCCGTGAGCTTGGTCAGCCGTTCCGTTTCAAATAAAATGATATTTAAGTATTTTTCCTGCATCTCAGGCGGGATCGTTCCATCAAGCATAGCATCGACATATCCGCGGATGGAAGTCAGCGGGGAACGGAAATCGTGTGAGACATTGGAAATAAAATTGCGTTGCGTTTCTTCAATCGTGTCTAAGTTAGAAGCCATGTAATTCAAAGAGGCGGCAATGTAGCCAAGTTCATCGTCGTTGCCATGGACAGGGATTTTCTGACTGTAATTGCCTTTTGCAAATTCTTTTGCCCCGATTGAAAGTGTGCGGATCGGGCGGTAAACCAAGATAGCAAAGCAGATAAACAACACTGCGGAGAACACGAACAAAAGTCCCCAGGACATATAGGAGATATTTAAAAAGCTCGTTATGAAATTTGTAAAATTCCTGTAGGGGTTTATGTATGATGACATATCCTGTGGAATCTGTTCCCCATTTGAATTCAGAGGCAACACTCAGATGATTTTCGCAAAAATAGCCGTAAAAGTCACCAATTAGAAAATGGGTAGAACCGAAGTCGTGAATGGAGAAAGTCGGGATCTTTTTCCGTACAGGAGGTATCCGTTTTGCCCGTAAACGTATAGAGAATGGTTCCATCCTCTTTTAAAATCCAGATCGGAGAATCTAAATAACGGCACAGGTAAGAAAATGAGGACTTTTCCTCATCGGAAAGTATGAGGCGCTCTTCGGTATGGGAATTTAGCACATCAGCAACGGATGAGGCAGCCTCTGTAAGATTGGTCACTTCATCGTGTTTTAATTTGTCAAAAGAAAGTTTGGATGTAAAGGTTGCCACGATCAAAAAGCCAAACAGCCCAAAGAGCAGAAATCCAAGAAAAATTTTTTGTCAGGAGTGTCCGTTTCATATGTCATCCTCATTTCACTTCAAACTTATATCCAATGCCCCATACCGTAGCGATCCGCCAGTGGTCATGGTCCTTGATCTTTTCACGCAGACGTTTGATATACACATCGACGGTTCTGGTATCACCGATGTATTCATAGCCCCAGATATGAACCAGAAGCTGTTCTCTGGTAAATACCTGATTGGGTGAAGAAGCCAGAAAATAGAGCAGTTCTAATTCCTTTGGAGGCATCTCAATGGCTTTGTCATAGTAGAGAACCGAGTAATTCGAAAGATTTACGACTAAGTCATCATAGCTGACACATTTTAAATTCGGATTCTGTACGGCGTTTGGACTGACCGGCTGATAGCGGCGTAATACGGCTTTAACCCTTGCAACCAGTTCTTTGGTATCAAACGGTTTTAACATATAGTCATCAGCACCCAGTTCCAGTCCTAATACCTTGTCAAAGACTTCGCCTTTGGCAGAGAGCATGATGATCGGAGTGTTTGATTTTGCACGGATCTCGCGGCAGACCTGATAGCCGTCAATGCCCGGCAGCATCAGATCTAAAATAATCAGGTTTGGCTGGTAGTTGTCAAAGACCTCTAATGCCATTTCTCCATCATGTACCATTCTGGTATCAAAACATTCCTTCGTTAAATAGAGTGCGATCAGTTCCGCAATATTTGCATCATCGTCAACGATGAGAATTTTTTGCTTGTTCATAGTAGTTCCCTCTTTCTATTTGAATTCGGCAATCGTTACTCCGGCATCGCCTTCGCCAAATTCTGCTAAATGATAATTCTTAATGTATTTTGATTTTTTCAGATAACCATGCACGGCATTTCTGAGTGCTCCGGTTCCTTTTCCGTGTACGATACGCACGGAGGAGAGGTGTGCAAGGTAAGCATCATCCAAATATTTGTCCAGTTCGCTGAGTGCCTCATCCACAGTCATGCCAAGCAGTTTGATCTCCGTGGAAATGGTAGCACTTTTATTCATCTTGATCTTACCGGCACTGGTCTTTCTGAATTTTTTCTCATTGGTATTCGTATCATCGATTAAAAGCACTAAGTCATTGATATTGACCTGTGAGCGTAAAATACCCATCTGTACGAAAAGGTTGCCTTTGGCATCCGGAAGCGTGTGCACCGTTCCCTTTAAGTTCATGCTTAAGACCTTGACAGAGTCACCGATACGGAGGTTTTTCGGAGCCTTCGTATTCGCAGGGGCCTTAGGCTTCATTGCCATATTCTTTTCGACTTCGTTCATCTTATTACGCAGCTTGGTACGCTCTTTTTCCATGGTCTTGTTGTCCGCATTGACTTTTCCGTATTTCTGGAAATTGCGGATAGATTCATCTGCGACTTCTTTTGCTTCACGCAGGATCTTGTGAGCTTCTTCATTTGCTTCACGCAGGATTTTTTTTTCACGGCTGTTATCCAGACGTTCCTGTTTTTCCTCTAAACGTTTTTTTTCAAGGTCTCAATTTCTGCTTTGTAAGACGAAATTTCTGCCTGTTCTTTTTCAATCGTTAAACGGCTGTCCTCTAAACGTGCGATCAGATCCTCAAAGTTCTCTTCGTTTTCCGTAATTCTGGACTTGGCATCCTCGATAATGGAAGCGTCTAAGCCGAGCTTTCCGGAGATGGCAAATGCGTTACTTTTTCCCGGAATACCGATTAAAAGACGATAGGTCGGGCTTAAAGTCTCCATGTCAAATTCACAGCAGGCATTTTCCACACCTTCCGTAGAAAGGGCAAAAACCTTGATCTCGCTGTAATGCGTCGTTGCCATGGTACGGATGCCGCGGCTATGAAGCTGTGACAAAATGGAAATAGCCAGTGCCGCACCCTCCGTCGGATCGGTTCCCGCACAAAGCTCATCAAAGAGCACTAATGACTGCTCATTGACATGTTCTAAGATCGAAACGATATTGGTCATATGGGAGGAGAAGGTACTCAGGTTCTGTTCAATACTCTGCTCATCTCCGATATCGGCAAATACGTCTGTAAAAACGGACAACTCACTGTTATCGTTTGCCGGAATGTGAAGCCCTGCCTGTCCCATTAGTGTAAAAAGTCCAACGGTCTTTAAAGAAACGGTTTTACCACCGGTATTCGGTCCGGTTACGATCAACAGATCAAAATCGGTGCCAAGGTGGATGTCGATCGGCACCACCCGCTTCGGGTCTAACAACGGATGACGACCCTTGCGGATGCGGATGCGTCCGTCGGTATTAAAGACCGGGGCAGTTCCGTTATAATCTTTTGCAAGCAATGCCTTTGCAAAGATAAAGTCAAGTTCCGATAAAATGCGATAGTCTTCTAAAATATATGGAATATATTCAGAGACTAAGTTGCTCAGATCAGCGAGGATCTTTTCAATCTCTTCCTGTTCTTTTAAATAAAGTTCTTTTAATTCATTATTTAAATTCACAACAGCGAGTGGTTCGATAAACAGTGTGGAACCGGTGGAGGACTGGTCATGCACCATACCGGAAACCTGATTTTTATACTCGGATTTTACCGGCAGGCAGTAGCGTCCGTTACGCATGGTAATAACGTTGTCCTGTAAGAGACCACTCGCGGAAGCGGAATTTAAAATGCTGTTCATCTGCGAATGGATCTTATCCTGCATGCCTTTCATGCTGCGGCGGACGGCTTTTAATCCGCTGCTGGCATCATCACTGATCTCATCAGAGGAAATGATACATCTTCGGATCTCTTCTAAGAGTGGAGTCAGCGGTTCGATAGCGTCAAAAAATTCATCCAAGGAATCGGAAGTCTCAGCTTCCTCCGTGCGGTCATTTCTTGAATATGCTTTGGCACGTTTTGCAACTTCTAATAAGGATGCTAAGTGCAGCAGTTCCTCAATGCTTAAGGCAGCCCCCGATTTCAAGACGCTTCATGGAAGCGGTGACATCGTGAACGCCTAAAAAAGAAAGACTTCCTTTTTTGAAAATACGGCTTAATGCATCCGCGGTCTGTCTCTGTGCTGTTTCGATATCTGCAAGAGATGTCATAGGTGTTAATTTTTACAACGCTGCTTTGCTGCCTCGCAGTTTGCGTGGCGCACGAGCAGATCTATGATTTTGTGATATTCTAAGGTTCTTAATGCTTTTTCGTTCATTCTGATTCTCCATACATTTATTAAGGATATTTTACCCCAAATTGTTTTGAATGAAAAGGAAAAAGAAAGGAAAAAAGGGACATTAGAAATTTCTTGCAACAAATACGGCAAAACCGTATAATAAAAAGGAAAAAACGAGATTTTTTAGAAAGGATGCACAACGTGCAGATTGATTATGAAATATATTGAATCACTCGAGAAGGAGAAAGAATTAGTGAAATTTACCTTTGCAAATTTAAACAAACCGCATTAACGAAAGCGGGCAAACCTTATGAAAATGTGATCTTACAGGATAAGACCGGAACTTTGGATGCAAAAATCTGGGATGTCGGTTCGATTGGAATCGATGAGTTTGACGCTCTTGACTATGTTCAGGTCAATGGAGATGTTACCTCTTTTCAGGGGGCATTGCAGTTAAACATTAAGAGAGTGCGTGTGGCACAGGAGGGAGAATTTGATCCGACAGAATATCTGCCGATCAGTGACAAGGATATTCCACAGATGTATGCGGAGCTTTTGGACTTTGTCCGCAGCATTAAGAATCCATATTTAAGACAGCTTGCAGGCAGCTTTTTTGAGGATGAGGAGTTCGCAAAACGTTTTCAGTTCCATTCCGCTGCGAAGAGTGTCCATCACGGATTTGTCGGTGGCCTGTTAGAGCATACGTTAAGCGTAACAAAGATTTGTGATTTTTATGCAGGCAACTATCCGATCATCCACCGCGACCTTCTGATCTGTGCAGGAATGTTCCATGACATCGGAAAGTTAGAGGAGATTTCAAGATTTCCACAGAATGATTATACGGATGAGGGCCAGCTTTTAGGTCATATCATTATTGGTACAGAGATGATCAGTGAGCATATCCGGGCAATTCCGGATTTCCCGGTGCAGCTTGCAAATGAATTGAAGCACTGCATTTTATCCCATCATGGGGAACTGGAATTTGGTTCTCCGAAAAAACCGGCGCTGGTTGAGGCAATGGCGCTCAGCTTTGCCGACAACGTTGATGCAAAGATGCAGACCATGAAAGAGGCATTAGCAGCAGTGCCGCAGGGAAATACCGAGTGGCAGGGCTTTAACCGTTTCTTAGGCACGAATATCCGTAAAACGGCAGAATAAAGGCTGGGGATCGCAATGAAGAAAAATGATGTTTTGACAATCAGAATAGAAGATATGGGAGTGGATGGGGAAGGCATTGGAAAAGTGGATAACATTCCGCTTTTTGTCAAGGATGCGTTGATCGGTGATGTGGTCAGCGTGAAGATCATGAAGATGAAAAAAATTATGGCTATGCCCGTTTGCTTGAGATTTTAGAGCCATCGAAGGATCGTGTGACTCCACCGTGCGAGTTTCACCGCTCCTGCGGTGGCTGTCAGATACAGGCTCTTTCCTATGAAAAACAGTTGGAGTTCAAACAACGGAAGATCCGAAATAATTTAAAACGCATCGGCGGTTTTTCGGAGGAAATGTTAGAACAGGTCATGGAGCCGATCATCGGCATGGACGAGCCGTATCACTACCGCAATAAGGCACAGTTTCCAGTGGGGAGAGACAGAGAGGGAAGGACTGTTACAGGATTTTATGCAGGCAGAACTCATACGATTATTCCAAACCGGAATTGTCTGTTGGGAATGCCGATGAATGAAAAAATTCTGGAAACAGTTCTTTCTTTTTATGGAAAAAATACCAGATCGAGCCGTATGATGAAAAAACGAACCGGGGCGTAGTGCGCCATGTGTTGACACGTTACGGTCACACGACAAAGGAATGGATGGTCTGTCTTGTGATCAACCGGACGAAGCTGCCGTATGCGGACGCTTTGGTGGAAGAGCTTGTAAAGTTGGAGGGCATGACCAGCATCTCCATTAATATCAATCAGAAAAATACGAATGTGATCCTTGGAGAAAAAGTGGAGACTCTCTGGGGCAGTCCGTATATTACGGACTATATCCATCTTAGAACCGGAGCGGACTGGCAGGTGGAAGGGGATGGCATTGCCTACCGTATCTCTCCGCAGTCTTTTTATCAGGTAAATCCGATCCAAACGGAGAAACTCTATTCTACGGCACTCGATTATGCCGGTTTAACCGGTGAGGAGTCTGTCTGGGATTTATACTGCGGCATCGGAACGATTTCTCTGTTTTTAGCTCAGCGGGCAAAACAGGTTTACGGTGTGGAAATTGTTCCGCAGGCAATCGCCGATGCAAAAAAGAAAATGCAAAGCTGAACGGCATCACCAATGCAGAATTTTTTGTCGGAAAGGCGGAGGAGGTTCTGCCGGAGTTCTATGAGCGGATGCGGCGGGGCGATTCCAGGATATCTTCCGGCACATCTTCCGGTCTATCGGATGCTGAGACACCAGACAGGGATGTGGCAAACACAGTTGTATCAGGCATGGATATGCAGGGTGTACAAAAGGCTGTTTTCGCAGATGCGGCTACGGATGTACAGATGCTCACCCCGGATGTGATTGTAGTTGATCCGCCACGCAAAGGCTGTGATACAAAATGCCTGGAAACGATCGTGCAGATGTCTCCGAAATGCGTGGTCTATGTAAGCTGTGATTCGGCAACGTTAGCGCGTGACCTGAAGTTCCTGTGTGAAAACGGGTATGAGGTGAAGCGGGTGCGGGGCTGTGATATGTTTGGGCAGACGGTGAGTGTGGAGACGGTTGTTCTTTTGTCCCAACAAAAACCAGATGACACGATAGAGATCGACTTAGACTTAGATGAGCTGGAAGCAACCAGTGCAGAGACGAAAGCGACCTATCAGGAAATCAAAGATTATGTGCTGAAAGAATTTGGCTTGAAGGTTTCAAATTTATATATTTCTCAAATCAAAAGGAAATGTGGAATTGAAGTAGGAGAGAACTATAATCTGCCAAAGACAGAAAATCCAAAAGTGCCACAGTGTCCAAAAGAGAAAGAAGATGCTATCAAGGCTGCCCTGAAATATTTTGCGATGATTTAAGGATATCGCCGATTTCAAGGAGGAATAACACATGAAAAGCACATTTGAAAAAATGGGTGGAACCTACACACTTGGAGCAGACGGAATTTACTATCCGAATCTTGTTAGTACAGATGAAGAACCGCATTATGGGAAATATGGAATGATTCGGAAAACGTATCTGAAAGAGCATCGTCCGGTAATGTATTCTCTGTATATGTTGGAAGACAGATTGACAGAACATCTGAATGCTGTGGACGATGAAGCACAGGAGAGGATGGATATTCTGGTGCGTCAGAAAAGACCTCGGCATTCCGCCGAGGATTTTTCTTTGAAAGAGGCTAAAAGTCAGTATTTTCAAGACTTTTAAGCCTCTTTTTGGTATAATGAAGATATCAAAAAAGGCGGTATTTTCATATGATGACTCAAGAAACTGAAAAAGTGAGAAAACAAATGCAGATCGTATGTATCGATGATCTTGTTCCACAGGATCATCTTCTGCGGATTATCGATAGAGCAATTGACTGGTCATTTATTTATGACCTTGTTCGTGATACTTATTCTGATGGCATGGGACGTCCGAGCATTGACCCTGTAATGCTTATTAAGATTCCTCTTATTCAGTATCTGTACGGAATAAAAAGTATGCGCCAAACCATCAAAGAGATTGAGGTAAACATGGCATACCGTTGGTTTCTCGGACTTGAACTTTATGATCCTGTTCCGCATTTCTCTACATTTGGGAAGAACTATACCCGTCGTTTTAAGGATACCGATTTATTTGAGCAGATTTTTCAGCATCTCCTAGAAGAATGCTATCGCTTTAAGCTGGTTGATCCAACAGAAATCTTTGTTGATGCAACACATGTCAAAGCAAGGGCTAATAACAAAAAGATGCAAAGACGAATTGCACAACAAGAGGCCTTATTCTATGCCGATATGCTACGCAAAGATATCAATGCTGACCGAGAATCACATGGAAAGAAAACTCTCAAAGATAAAGACGATCATAATAAGCCAGGATCCGGCGGCAATGATAAATTTGAAAACTATACAGATGACATTCCACTAGACGGAAGAACCATCAAGTGCAGTACAACAGATCCTGAAAGTGGATGGTTTCGAAAGGGAGAACACAAGCATGTGTTTGCATATGGGATTGAAACTGCCTGCGATAAAAACGGATGGATTATAGATTTTACAGTAAATCCCGGCAACGAGCATGATAGCAGAACTTTTAAAGGGCTTTATGACAAGCTTACACATGTTGGAATGAAATACTGTATTGTTGATGCTGGTTATAAAACTCCTGCGATAGCGAAAATGCTTATAGACGATGGCGTGACACCGGTATTTCCATACAAACGCCCGATGACTAAGATGGATTTTTCAGAAAACATGAGTATGTGTATGATGAATACAATGATGCATACATTTGTCCTGGTAATCATTTCCTGCACTACAGCACCACCAATCGAGATGGGTATCGGGAGTACAAAAGCTGCGGAAAAATCTGTGAGGGATGTCAGTATCTGTCGCAATGCACAGCTAGCAAAGATCATGTAAAACTTGTTACAAGACATGTTTGGGAAGACTACATGGAAACATGCGAAGATATACGTCAAACAATTGGTATGAAAGATTTATATTCACACCGTAAAGAGACAATTGAAAGAATCTTTGGAACAGCAAAAGAAAACCATGGATTCCGATATACACAAATGTACGGAAAAGCGCGGATGAAAATGAAGGTCGCGCTCACCTTTGCGTGTATGAATTTAAAAAAGCTTGCAAAATGTAAGAAAGAATGGGGATTACAAATGGTATAAATCCAGTGGAAATATGGTTGTTTAAACCCAAACATCTTTATAGTGATAGAAAAAAAGGCTCCGAGAAACATGATTTCCCGGAGCGCTTTGTTCTACAGTCTGAAAGCTCCTTCGGGAGCTTTTTTGCTGTTTGAAAAGAAATTATATAGAAAATGGATTAAGATTCCTGTATACTTTAAAAAGTAAATGGAATTGACCAAAAAGAATACCTCAAGTACTAAAAGCATCAGCCTTCACATCGGATATCGTAGCACGGGAACAAAAATCCGTAAATGATGGAGTTCCAATGGACTGCATCTGCAAAAGACCAATAGAAAGCTGTAGTGGTAGTGCGTGTACTGGGTAAATCAGTATCATGACAAGTGGATGAAGATCAGTAACGATTAGATAGAAAAACAAGAGTTGCAGCCGATATCAATTTTCAACAGGGGTATGATCTCGTTTAGTACCTTGGCTGGTATTCAGTATATGGTAGATTGAATGAAGAAAGTTGGAACACGATTCACTTAGACACGGAAGGTTCATCATCATAGTTGATCAGAGGGAAATAGCCTTTATAAAGCAAACAATAAGGATGCTTTATAAATTGTACCCATTTATCAGTCATTCGGTACATGATACTCCGATATTCATCACTCTCGGCTTGTGTTTTGAGGCAAATAAAAATTATCAAAGCCAGTAAAATCAATAGATTTAGGATTGGCAGAATAGGAAGCTAATTATGATAAATAGAGAAATATTTACAGAAAGTCCAGAAGAGGATTTATGGCGAGAACTACTTCAATACTCATATCGGGCGAATGTTTCAAGATATTTAAAGGAGCATTCCTTGGATGAGGATGAAAATACAATAAACACAATTATTGGGTCTTTCCTGCAGGCAAATGAATATTTTAAAGCAAGTAAGAGTGCAAATCTTCAGATATCGCCGCTACTTTTGTATTATGGAGCAACTAATCTGCTATTGGGATTGACTTCATTGATAACAGGTAAGAGACCTGAAATAAAAAATCATGGCATGACAGCAATAGATTCTACAATAAGTACATATATCGCAGAGGCTAATGTTGTTTTTGGAGATCCTAATACTGGAGGTATACATCAATTTGCGAGAATACTAGGGTTCGAAAAGGATTTAACAAAGTGTGGTGAATGGAAAATGATGGATTTCTTATCATCTATTGTTGAAATCGATCAGGATTATAGAAAATGTTATGCACAAGAAAATGGTAATACGCTTCTTCTTGACCTTTTTAATACACCAACGGGAACAATCGAACGACTATATTTAAACAAAAATAAAGTTGAAACTATTGGTGCAATTCTAAATAATGTTGAGGGTTTTGATAAAAATTATCTTCCGCCGCAAGTAGGACATGAACGTGAATCAGACAGGGATTATCTTATCTTAAGGAAAAGATGGCCGGAAAAGACATAAAAAGGATTTCCTTTTCCGGACAGCCTTATTTACAAGCTGGTTTTATAAAGAATGGACAGTTGATTACATTGCCGCCTTTGTTCAATATGTATGCAGCGCTTTTTATTATGGGATCGCTTTGCCGTTATCATCCAGAAAAATGGGGACCATTTGTACTAAATGATGAAACTGGCGAACGACTTCTGTTTGAGAAATTTTGTATTTATCAAGAAGAATTTTACCGAATATCGTTCTTAACCTATTAAATAACGATAATGTGGTTTATGTTACTCAAAAATACTCAATTAATGAAACCATTAAGCATGTGGGTGAACATGAGATAAAAGAACTTATACAGAAAGAACTATATGCTGCAGAAGAAACACGTAGATTAAAGAGATAATTAAGGTGGTGGTAGCGGTGGATTTTAGATCTGAAGTATTCAAATTATGCAAAGCAATACAGAAAAGAGCAGAAACAAATATTGTCAACGAAACATATCTAAGACTTTTTACTAGCAAATCTGAAGAATGTGTGATACCCCAATATTCAATGTTTCATGAGGCGGCAAAACATGGAAATAACCAGTTTTATGGATACCTTTATGCTAACGAACATACGGATGATTACAAGACGGTATTACAAGGGATTAAACCATTACCTGATAAGGACATACAGATATTTGCAAGAGCACATGCCACTATTTACGCTCTTATAAAAGAATGTGTTAAGGAGTTAGAGATTTCAAATCCTAGGATTGCGAAGGTATTGGACCCATACAGTAAATATAGACCTATAACTGCACCTGCAGGAGTACCTTTCTTAGCCGAAAAGGAATATGAAAAAGCTGCGGAAGCGTTTCGAGAATCCAAACTATACAAAAAACTGATTAATTCATCGATTAATGCTCTCGTTGAAGAACTTAAACCTGAGGACATACATACTATGTTTATGGTTTTCGAGAAGGAGATAGTAGCGTGTCCTTTAGATGTAGTGCCGGAAAGTATTAAACCACTAGAAAAATGTTTGGTAACAAAATTTGAAAAAATAGAAGAAATATTACTAGCTGAAACATTGATAATTTTCTCTCTTCAAAAATCATTGGAAAATGCTTGTAGTCTGTTGTATACAGCTTTAATTGGAGATGATTTATGTGTGTTTAATAACGACAATATATTTAACATTGACAAGAATTATAGTAATTCTCTGCGAAAGGTTATACAATTATCTGCCGTTGGAATTTTCTTGAACGGAAAATCCAATATGGTAGGAGATATCATGTTGGTTGATTGTGATCCTTACCCTAAACATCATATGCATGAATTTGGAGTGATACAGTCGTACTCAGCAAGTTTCAATGGTGAAATGGGAAATACAAGTAAAGTTACAATGATGGTTGTTGATGATTTACTTAATCCATATTATCTTCTAACAAATAGAATTATTGATATGGATTTTCCACCGCTGGTTAGAGAAGAGGTAGAAGATAGTAAAGATAAAAATATATCTGTAAAAAGAAAATATCTCGAAACGAGAAGTGCCCATGTGGAAGTGGATTAAAGTATAAATTTTGTTGTGGAAAGAATAAGTGATAGAAATAGGGCTATAGGTATAAGGCTGTAACAGCTGTCTAAGACAAATTTCATATTGGAATATAAAGGCGTATGGGTTGAAGCAAATTCATACGCCTTTGAAGATACTACAATTCCATATCATATGACTTTTTCTTAGTCCGAGCAGGCTGATTTCGCCGTATTTCCTGTTCTCTTTGATATTTAAGTTCCCATGCACGATAGGAGAATACATCAGGATCTTCCACATTGAGATAATCCACTTCATTGGTTGCAATATCACGACGGTGATAGTCATAATATTTACCGAACGTACCTTTGAGTTGCTCTATCAGCTTGTCCCGAAAATCAGGACGTATATGGATTCTGGTATCCAACAATTCTGTGTATTGTTCCGGATTAGGATGAAATTTTTCTTCCCGGAAAGCGGCGGTGTCTTTTTTTAAGCTGCTTTTTAAGGGAGATGTCCTGAGAATCCAGGATATCAAGATTGTTATTCATCTGGTCGTATTTCTTGGATAGATTCGTCATATCTTTATCAGTAGAGCATTTTGCCTGGAAGATTAGCTGCTCTTTCCTTGATTTCAGTTCTTCAATTTCTTCGGTAATAGTGGTAAGCTGCTGATTTAATTTTATATGCTGGATGGGATTCAAAATACTGGTTTTATCCTTTTGCACATTCAGTTCTTTCCGTTCCGTAACTTTAGCTTTGAGTTTCTTTTTAACGGTGTTGTATTTATTCAGTATTGGATTAAAATGATTCATCCAATCATGAATTACTTCTTTTTGCATCTCATTATGAAGTAAATGATATTGTGTAAAAATCATATGATTTCGGATAGTTTCCATTGTTTCTGCAATTACAGGAATAGAATGTTTGACAGCCTGAGCCAGTTTCGATACCTGAGTTTTTAATTCCCGGAGCATTTGGTTATCTGCACGAATCTGGCGGTTGATTTCACAGCGGTCAGCTATCATTCCTTTCTTTTCCATATTCTGGGCAATGTAGCCTTCGTGGATGGTCGGCTGTTCGGTGATTCCCTGATCTGCAAAGCTGCGGTGATCAATGGATGCATTTATCTGATTGTGGGCAAGCATTTCATTTACAGTATCTGCCCAGTTTGCTCTCCAGATACAGAGTTGCTCATCACTGTTCCATTGTTCAGAAATAGGATTCTGTCTGCCGTAGTGGCTGCTTTTTGGATGCTTGTCGATGCGGTCATAGCCCTTTTCCTGTGCGTCAGATGCGGTCATATAAATCTTCTTTTTTCCAACTTTATATCTGTATTGCTTTTCCCATCCCTGTTTCTGAGCAGTTTTAAATTCAGAAGCAGTAAATCCTTTTTCTTCTCCATCTTTGATACAGAGATATTCTTTTTTCCGTTTTATACTGCCATGTTCCATTTTCATTCAGTGGTCGGACAGTAAGAAGAATGTGAGCATGGGGATTGTGACCATCTGTATCGTGAATGGCAAAATCAGCACACATCCCCATATTTACAAAGTTCTTTTTAATAAAATCTTGAAGAAGAGAAATATTGCTGTCTTTATCCAACTCAACAGGGAGTGCGACAACAAATTCTCTTGCAAGTCGGCTGTCTTTGGTCTTTTCGGTTTCTTCCACAGCGTTCCAGAGTTGTTCCCGGTCAATCCATTTGGATGGAGCAATTGGAGGAAGCATCACTTCCTGATAGATCAGCCCCTGTTTTCTGGTATAGTCATGCTGGATGCCATCATAATCATTGTACATGCGGCTACAGCTCATATAAGCAGATGCAGCGACAGCAGACCGCCCGGAACCACGGCTGACGACCTTGGCTTGCATATGATAAATTGCCATATCTGGCACCTCCTTTCGATGTTGCCTGCAACAGCGGATAAAAGCTCTCGGCAGAGCGCACGAGCCTGACCAACGGGAAGGATACCACTGCCCCAAAGGGGTCCCCCGCAAAGCCTGCTTTGTGGGGGGAGAGGAGGAGCAAGGGAGTGTCCGTAGTTTTCGCCATTGGCGGAAACGAAGGTAAACGGACTTTGCGACGACGAGGGTGGTAAGTGCGCCCTTCGGGAGTAGAACTTGTGCGTTTACATTCCCCGTAGCCGGATCATCAGCTCCCGTTTCAGGGAATCTAAATCCATTTCTTTAATATGGGGAACAATACTTTCCAGAATTGCTCCTTCCTGGACTAACCTGTGTGTTCTGGCATCACGTTCTTTTTTCGATTTCTTGCTTCGATTTCTTCCAGTCTGTGTTTTGCCTGTAAAAGCACTTTTTCTTCTGGTGTCATAATTCTTTTATTTGCCATATCTGGCACCTCCTTTTTATGCCCGTATCCGGGCAGATTTAGTTTTAAAATCTTGTGGTTTAGTACTATAGTTTTAGATAACTGACAGTGGCATGTCTCTGGTGATAAATAAGAAAAGAAAGTAGTACCACTGTCAGTGAAAAATAATCATTGCGTTATACTTCTTTGAGTCAATTCTGGTTCGGAGCATGATTGTTCAACAGGATTTTTTTCGCCCGTTTTAAATTATCTGTTGCATTGTTCTGACGAATATTCCGGTTATTGATACGGACAGGAATACATCTCTCCAGAATACGGTCATAAATTCGTTTGTGTGCGATATCAGCGGCATGATTCAGCTCTGATAAAGTGAGATTGGTCGTTATGATCAGGGGCTTTTTACTGCGGTAACGACTGTCAATCACATTGAATACTTGTTCCAGTGCAAAGTCAGAGTTCCGCTCAATTCCGAGATCATCAATAATCAGAAGACTGTAGCGGTTTAAGCTGTGGATGAACTGGTTTCTGTCTTCAAAATGCATTCCGGTAAGGGTATTCAGAATCCGGGAAAAGTTGGTCATCAGTACCGGGATGCCTTTTTCCAGAAGGGCATTGGCAATGCAGCCTGCAAAAAAAGATTTTCCAGTACCAATATCGCCCCAGATGAGAAGTCCGGAAGCGTTTGCTTTCATCTCTTTCCAGTTGCTTACGTAATTGTGTGCCAGTTTTATTTCCGGATTGATGCCGTTATCTCTGGCAAAAGTGTAGTCGTAGAGTGCTTTGTCCTGTAAGCCACTGCTTTTAAGATGCTCTATTTCCATTTGTTTTTCATGAAGTTTTCTCTGGGTTTCTTCCTGCTCAAAGATCTCCTGCTGGCACTTACAGCGGATAGAAGGAATAAGAACTTTTCCCTGTAATTCATGCCTGCATTGTCTTGGCGTATTGCATTTGGAACAGTAGATCAGGTGGTCTGTTTCGTTAAAATATTCATCAGGCTGAATTTCTCTGCTTGGTGTTATAGCATTTGCTTTTTCTGTAAATTTTGTCATAATGTTTCGTATTCCTCACTTTCGTAATTTCTTTGCCGGGAAACAGGATGATCCTGTCTTGCCCAGTTGATGATGGTAGCTGCATGGTTCTGATATTGCTTTCCGGTAGAAGCCATATAACCGGATAAGCGTTCAATATAATCCTTCCAGTCAGGGATTGTCTGCCGGATATCTTCAAGCTCTTTTTCTGACAGAAAAACATTTTGAAATTTTCCATAGGGTGAGAGTGGCTCCTTACTCCCTCTTTTTTTCTAAATTGTTCTTTTTATCTCTTTCTTATTACCAGACAGTTTTCTGTCTGTATCAGGGAAAGAATCCTGTCTGTCAATAGGACAGTTTTCTGTCTGTCTTAGGGAAAGAAATCTGTCTGTATATTGGATGGTTTCTTTTGGAAGTTTTACATAAATCCGATTGGGTTGTCCGGGTCACTGCCGTTTTCGGAAGATAAGTTCCTGTTTTTCCAGTACTGCCAGAGCAGTTTTAACCGTCATCTGGCTTTTTTGTGGAGAACTTCTGCCAGTGCTTCAATCGTAAAGTAAATGAACACATGACCGTCTGTATCTGACCAGCCCTCATTTTTCTGGGAAAGCCTTGCCCGGTCGAGCAGGATAATATAAAGCATTTTGGCAGTTTCGTTTATTTCCATGTCCAGAAGAAAACGGGGAAACATCATATAAGATGGCAGGTTGGTGTCTGCTGTCAGAAAGTCAGTCATGTGTTCACCTCCAATCAGTTATTCTCCAAGAAAATCCCAGTCTACATCACTATCTGGCTGTGAATTTTCAGGTGTTGGAAAGGACGCCCTGATTTGGGGCTCCCTTTGCGCCATGCCTGTAGTCAGTCCGGAAAGAAAAAGTGGCAATGCCTGTTTCAGACTGTTTTCCACTGCATCTACAATCTGTTTCACAAAAAGTTCTTCCCGTTCTCTTGTTTCCAGATAAGGATCAGCCTGTGTGCGGTAGTAGCGGTCAAAATAATCTACCAGCGCAAGAGGGATTACCTGACTGTAAGATTTAAAATCCTGCCTGTCCATCGTCTGTAAATATTCCCAGGCTCTCCGCTGTTGTTCTTTGTCCAGATTAAAGCGCAGGTTTGTGTTGCGGATATTGTTCTGCATGGTTTATCCCCTCCTTTTTTCGTATTGATTGATTCAGCAGGTCGTACCGGTGTGGTACTGCTCTGCTGTGGGATAAGCATACGAAAATCGGAGGAAAAAAAGGCATTGAGAGGAAATTGAGTTGGAATTGAGAAAAAATAAACTTTTTATTGATAAATAAGTTTAGATACTAACTCTTTTGTCGTTTTGGTTGTTAATTATATTAAAAGTAGAAATATTTTGATAATGAAAGTGTGGGAGAGAAAATGAACAAAAGAAGATACAGCAATCGTAGAAGAAAGAATATTTTACGAGTATTCATTTTTTTAATGGCTATCATAATAACCGTTGTAATGTGGAGAACAATAAAATCGATGTGCAGGTTGTAACATTACCGAAAATTTTGCAGTCAGAAAAGTCCTTTGCAGACACTTCGGGTGAATGGAATCTTATTTTGGTCGATCGAAATCATTATATTCCAGATAATTATCAAGTAGAATTGACAGAATTATCGAACGGTAAAAAAAGTAGATTCACGGATATAACAGGAATTAGTAATGAACCATGGCATTACCGTTATGTTGGAACGACTGTCGCTAAAATAATGAAAGAAGAAAATTTATGTTTGGAAGAATATTTAGAAAAATATAAATAAAAACAAAAAGAAAATTCTAACTTTTTTATAGTAGGATTGTTATATTATTTAGAAAACAGAGGGAGGCAAATTTGCGAATGGAATACAAAACTGATTCTTTGTTAGTACATCTAGCAAGAGCAGGAGATGAAGATGCGTGTGAAAAACTGGTCAAAAAATATTACTCAAGTATATATCAATATTGTTTGCTACATATCAATGATCCATATGAGGCAGAGGATTTGACACAAGAAGTGTTTACACGTTTCTTTTCCAATTTATATAGATATAAAGAATATGGAAAAGTTAAGAATTATCTTTATACAATTGCCGGAAATACCGTTAAAAATTATTACAAAAAGAAAAAGATATTCCATCAGAGGAACTGCTAAAATCAGAGGACTGTAGTAAAAATCATGTAGAAGAGCTAGAGTCCGATTAACTATTGAACAGGCAGTGAGAAAGTTACCGGAAGAAATTAGAGAAACGGCAGTTTTATATTTTTTCAAGAATTGAAACAAAGAGAAATTGCAGAATTACTTCACATAAAACTTTCGCTTGTAAAATATCGAATTGGAAGAGCAAAAGAACTTTTGATGAAAGAGTTGGAGGTGAAAAAAGATGAAGAATTATAAGCAACAAATAAAGGAATATAAAGAGGAGATTGAAGAAAAGTATGTAAGGGCTGAAGCAGAGAACAAAACAGTAAAAGCATGTCAGAATATTTTGTCAGAGTTGGTTTTATCGAAACAATCGCATAGAACATCTTATTTTGAATTTTTGTATGAGCAGACAAAATTCATAAAAAAAAGATGGTGGATTTTACAAGGTTGTGTTCTTATGTGTCTATGGATATGGTTGAGTAATTATACGTCAGACATAAAAGATATGATGAGGATTATGGGAATATCTGCCACAATATTTGTGGTTCTGATTATCCCGGAAATTTGGAAAAACAGAAGAAATGGTGCGATTGAAATTGAGCAGGCGTCTTATTACACACTGCGTCAGATTTGTACAGCAAGAATGTTAATGTTTGGAGTAGTGGATCTGGTGATCGTTATGGTGTTTTTGGCAATTACATATCAAACAACAATACTCTCGTTAAGTGATTTGGTGGTTAATTTTTTGCTTCCGGTAAATGTTTCATGTTGTATATGTTTTCGTGTATTGTACAGCAGATGGGAAAAATCAGAATATATAGCAGTGCTTTCCTGTCTGGTATGGGTTGGTTTATGGATGATGATTGTTGCAAATGATGTTATTTATCAGAAAATTGTAACTCCGGTATGGGTGGCTATGCTGATATTGACTTTTGTATATTTTGTTTTTTGTGTTCAGAAGTCATTAGTATTTGATGAAAAAAATTTTGGAGGATTACACGTATGAAATTAGAATTTAAAAATGTAACAAAACAATACGGAGAAGTAAATGCTGTTAATAAAGTGAATTGTGTTATGGAAAAAGGAATTTATGGACTGCTTGGAGTAAATGGAGCAGGAAAGACCACATTAATGCGTATGCTTTGTACGATTGTTCAACCATCAGAAGGACAAATATTATGGAATGGTAAAGATATATGGAAACTAGGAGGTGAATACCGAGAAGTTCTGGGATATTTACCACAGGATTTTGGATATTATCCAGATTTGACCGTATATGATTATATGATGTACATTTCTTCTATAAAAGGGTTAAAAATGCCGTTTGCCAGAAAAAAGTGAAGCAATTATTAAATCAAGTAGGAATGGAAAAATTTAGTAAAAGAAAAATGAAGAATTTGTCTGGAGGAATGGTTAGACGTGTAGGAATAGCACAGGCGATGTTAAACGATCCGAAAATTCTTGTCCTGGACGAACCTACCGCTGGATTAGACCCGAATGAAAGAATACGTTTCCGTAATTTAATTAGTGAATTGTCGGAAGAACGTTTGGTGCTCTTGTCTACACATATTGTATCGGATATTGAGTACATTGCGAATAACATTATGTTAATGAAAGATGGAGAACTTTTTTATGCAGGTACTGCGGAAGATTTAGTATCTTCTATGAAAGAAAAGGTATGGCAATGTAATGTTTCGAGAAATATGATAGACAAATATATGAATGAATATTTGGTTGGAAATATAAAACAACAAAAACCGGAGCAGAGCTTAGAATTATTTCAATAGAAAAGCCAACAGAAGATGCTGTGGCTGTAGAAAAAAATCTGGAAGATGCATTTCTATTTTATTTTGGAGAAAAATCGGAGGAAAAACAAGATGCTTAAATTAGAATTAAAACGAATTTTTTCAAAGAAAATTAATGTATTTGCAATCGGATTGGCATTGATACTTGCTGTCATTTTTAGCGGATTTGCAGTTACAAGTAATCGCTATGTGGATGAGAATGGAAATGCTAGTACTGGAATTATGGCAACAAGAAAACTTACAGATAACAGACGAGCATGGAAAGGTACATTGACAGAAGATGAACTTGGAAAAGTTATAGAACAAAATAAAAATGCGGTGACACAATCCTCAGAAGAAAATGCGATTTACGGAACGACATTACAACCGATAGATGATATTAGGGGTTTTATAATATCGGTATTAACACCGGATGCAGAATATGATGAAAGTGTTCTGAATCAAATTACAGAAGAAAATATACAAGAGTTCTATGACACTTATCATAAAAATATGGAAAAAGATGGCAGAAGAATATGGAAAGACTTCTGTTCAGAAAAAATACTTGGAAAAGAAATACAATGAAATAAAATTACCAGTAGAATACGAATCTTATAGTTCGTGGGATACTATGATTATGTATGTAGAAACGTATTCTATTATTCTGGCAATCATAGTTGGTTTTATTTGTGCTGGAATATTTGCAGATGATTTTCAGACAAAAGCAGATGCAGTATTTTTCTCTACAAAGTATGGACGTACAAAAGCTGTTAAAACAAAAATACTGGCAGGAATAGCTACGACAGTTATGATTTATTGTATGGGAATTATATTACTTAGTGTGATTTGTTTTGGAATTATGGGAACCAGTGGTATGAATACACCTTATCAAATGTATCAGGCGTATAGTATTTACATTATGTCATATGGACAATACTATTTGTTGACAGTTGTATGTGGATTTATAGCCAGTATGCTGGCGGCTGTAGTGTCTATGTTAGTAGCGGCTAAAATGCATACAATTAGTGTCGCTGTTTGCATTCCGTTCTTTTTATATTGCTTATTGCCATTTATAGGACGGGCACTTTCTGGGTATACAACGCTTTTCAATTTGATACCAACAATTTTGACAAATGTACAGGCAAGTGTAAAGTCCCACTTATTTATCAGATTGGGAATTGTGTATTTCGACAAATTCCGCTTGTAATGGTAATGTATACAGTGATGGCAATAGCCTTACTGCCTTTTATTTATAAGAGTTTTCGCAGATACGGAAATAAGTAAAATTGTATTCATACTCATGAAAAACAAAGTAAGTAAAATATTTTCTGGAAAAATCAAAGCATAATTTAAAGATTTACGGCGGGCAAGTTGCCCGCCGTAAATTATGCTTATTTTGTTAAAAGACCGGATAGAGAGACTGTTTCAAGTTTTGTGTAAACGTTAAAAACTGATATAAGATTTGTGAATATTTACAAATGGGCGGAGCCGATTTTTCAGGTTCTGCCCTTATCTGCATTATACAGGAGTTTTTAGGCATGTCAATAAAACCTGCCTATAACAAGCTGTTTTTACAGGTTACGTCCAATCAGACATTCTTCAAAATAGATTTCCAGCTGGGAATGAATCTGTCCCCAGTCCTGCCGATGGCCAGTCCATTTTTTCGTGATATCCATAGTTGCCAGATACAGCATTTTCAAAAGGCTGTCATCCGATGGGAAAACCGTTTTGCTTTTTGTCACTTTTCGCAACTGACGATTGAATCCTTCGATGGCGTTTGTGGTGTAAATCAGGCGTCTTACTGCCTCAGGATATTTGAAATAAGTGGACAGGGTTGCCCAGTTATCATGCCAGAACTTTGCACTTTCGTTTTCTCCAACATACATTCCAAGGACATCTTTTTTCCCATTCATGTCGATACCAAGAGCAATGTAAACCGCACGTTTTACAATACGTCCTTCACTGCGGACATGATAATGGATTGCATCCATAAATACTACAGCATACACTTCTTCCAGAGGGCGTTCCTGCCATTCTTTTACAATCGGCAGGATTTGTTGCGATTTCATTGTTTTTATCGTATAATATGGATACTGGAGGTGGTTTGGATGAAATACAAGATTTTAGTTGTTGATGATGATAAAGAATTGGTGAAAATGCTTTGTAGTTATTTTAATATGAAACAATATGAAACCATTACGGCTACAGATGGAATGGAAGCATTAAATAAAATAAAAATGAAACCGGATATTATTTTATTGGATATCAACATGCCACGTATGGATGGGATTGAAGTATGTCGTCTGATACGCAGTAAAGTGTTATGTCCGATTTTGTTTCTAACAGCAAGAGTTGATGAAGATGATAAAATTAATGGGTTGCTTTCGGGTGGGGATGATTATATTACGAAACCATTTAGTCTTCGGGAGTTGGAAGCAAAGATTGCCACAAACATAAAGAGAGAAGAAAGGCATCAACAAAAACGGAATACCGTTTCATGGATGAAATGCTGATTGATTATTCTGAAAAAATAGTAGCTATAGCTGGACACAGGATGGAGTTCACAAAAATTGAATATCAGATTATTGAATTCTTATCCATGCATCCAGGGCAGGTGTTTGATAAAGAACGTATATATGCACAAGTCTGTGGATATGATGCGGAAGGGGACAGTAGAACGATAACGGAATTAGTACGGCGTATAAGGAAAAAAATAGCGGATTATTCAGAAAAAGAATACATAGAAACTGTATGGGGGATTGGATACCGATGGAAAAAATAAGAAACTTGTCACTGAAAAAACAATTCTGCTTTATTTTGTGATCAGCTTAACGGCAGCATTTCTGCTGTCTGGATTTACAGTTCATTTTGCAAGAAATATGCAGAATAAAATATGGGAAAAAAATATTGATTATGCAGATTATACGGACGTGTTTCAGCAATATGGAAAGAAATACGAGATTGAGATATCAAGACCTAATCAATCGCAGATGAATCGTTTGGACCATCATCTTTCGGAAATGTGTGACTTTATGGAAACATATTCTGTACTGATTTTTCGATTGTTGGGAGTGTTGTTGCGGTATTCTTTTTTTATAAAAATAAGTTAAAGACACCTCTACAGGAACTAAAAGATGCCTCACAAATGATTGCAGATAATGAACTGGATTTTCATGTGTCCTATGAAAATAAAGATGAGATGGGAACTTTGTGTAAAGAATTTGAAATGATGCGAAGTGATTTATCAGATAACAACAGAAAGATGTGGCGAATGATTGATGACGAGAAGGCTTTGCGGAATGCAATTGCACATGACATACGTTCTCCACTTTCCATATTGCGTGGGTATCAGGAAATGCTCTTAGAGTTTGTTTCTGCCGAGAGTATAAAAACAGAGGATGTTATTGATATCTTACAAACAGGCATGTATCAGATTGACCGTATAGAGCATTTCACGGAAAACATGAGAAAAATGTCCCATTTAGAACAGAGGGAACTGCAATGCTCAGAGATAGAATTATCGGAACTGGCAAAAAAGATTGAGGCAGAAGCTGCCATGCTGTCCAAGAAGGAAAGTAAATTATGTAAGGTAGAAAGAGTGCAGGAACAAAACATTGTGAAAGTGGATGAGGAACTTGTCATGGAAGTGACAGACAACTTATTGGAAAATGCGGTTCGATATGCGCAAAAAAGTATTGCTCTGCAGATAAGGAAAAAGAATGGTTTTCTTATAATTTCTGTTGAAGATGATGGAATAGGATTTGTGGATACCGAGGAAAAAGTAACAGAGCCATTTTATCATAAGAATCCGCAAGATGATTTAAAGCATTTTGGCCTTGGTATGTATATTTCTCGTATTTTCTGTGAAAAGCATGGAGGAAATTTGAAAATATATAATGCCAGACAAGGCGGTGCTCATGTAGAAGCTCTTTTCAAAGCTGAATAAAAATACTTTATAAGGCTGAAATCACAAATAAAGTGGTTTTAGTCTTTTTTGTTGTGAATTTATTGAGAATTGATTTGTATGATGTTGCTAAAGAAATAAAGAAAGGAAGAGATACAATGAAAACAATCATAAAAAGAAGTATACTTGATTATTTAAAGAACCCTGTTTTGTGGATTGGTTTGATTATTATAGTTGCAAGTATGTATCAATGTCTGTCATCGTATTTGCAAATTCATTATATCAAACAGAATGAGCAGATCACACAAAATGACGTAGCGTTGGAAGATGCCGATGTCATGGATGGCTACATTCCCACATCTGATGATAAAGAAAGAAGAAGGGAGTGGGAGGATACGATCAGAGAGACTTTAATGGATACCTCCAAAAATGGTTTTGGATTTAGCAGGCAGGAAGCAGATCATGTAATGAAAGAAATTCAGAATATGGATGTAAAGATTGCTTCTGAGTTTTTGGAATCCCAATATGGCTATTATAATGCAATATATGCTTATGAGGACCTTGAAATTCATAAGGGGACAGCAGAAGAAATCAATCATTATATCGAGCGGAAATTATCCGAACATTCTTTTTCCTGGTACTTTGCCAAAAAGTCCACGGATTTTGCAGGATTGCATATGGCCTTTTTTGCAACAGTCTTGCTATCATTTTTATTTATTCAGGATACACGAAAAAATACCTATGAATTATTACATACAAAGCCTGTTACGGCAATCCAATATATATGCGGGAAAGTAATAAGCGGATTCATTAGTATGCTGGGAGTATTAGTGATTTTGAATGTTATATTCTTTATGCTGTGTTTGAAAACATCTTTAGAATCAGGCTTTCCGGTAACACCAATTGATTTTTGCGTGAATTCTCTGATCTATATTGTGCCGAATCTTTTGATGATATGTTGTGTCTATACAATTACAGCATTAATATTTAAAAATCCGCTTCCGGCAGCACCAGTTTTGTTTTTACACATTATATATTCAAATATGCTGACCGAGAAGAATGATATTTATTATATGAGACCGTTCTCTATTATGGTGCGATTTCCTGGCAGGTTTTTTTGAAACACATGCAGCCAAAATGTCAAATATAAATCAGATTATGCTTGTGATCTCATCTGTTATATTAGTATGTATTTCTGTCATAATCTGGAAAAGGAGGAGGGTTCATTGAAAACGGAACTCAAAAACTGCCTGTCGTTATATAAGGTTTTTTTTATTCATGTGCATTTATACTGATATTGTGTGTTATTCATCCGATTATATACTATGAAGAAATCGGTTCAGCAATTCAGTCTCCAATAGCATTTTTAACAATTATTTTTTGTAGTGACACATATTTGATGGAAGTAAAAAGTAAGCGTGCCGATGTATTTCATTTGTATGATCAAAAAAAGCAGTTAAAAGTAATATCGCAGAGAGTGGGCGTTCAAATATTATATTTATTAATACTTTCTTGTGTTGGATATGTTTTGTTTTTCTGGCAAAAACCGGGCAGTGTAAACGAAGGCATTTCGGGTATTCAGATATTTCTTTTATATTTCATTGCAATGTTTGGAACTATCTGGTTTTGGAGTATATGCTCTGTGATTTTGTGTACATTGCTTCGAAATATGTGGGCAGGTATTGGATGTTTATTTGGAATTGTCATTGGACTTATATCAAAAGCGGGAAGTTCATTTTTCGGAAATCTGGGATTGTTTTCTTTCAGCTTTTGTGAACCTACTCAATTAATGTCCGAGAGTTGGATTTATGGGACGCTTGTGTCTTTTATAGCGGGGCTGTTTTTATTTGCAGTATTACCAATGGCTTTAAAGAAAAGAGGATAGATTATGAGTATTAGAATAAATGATTTAACAGTTAGATTTAAAAATGGTGTAGTTGCAGTAAATAAGGCATCTCTTGAAATACCTAAGGGAATTTACGGACTTTTGGGAGAGAATGGTGCTGGAAAAACCACGCTGATGAGAGTTCTTACAACCGTTTTAAAACAAACGGAAGGATTGGTTTCGCTTGATGGAATTCTGTATAACGAGGGAAATTATGAAAAAATACAGAAAAAGATTGGTTATCTTCCACAGGAAATCGACTTATATCCGAATCTTACGGTGAAAGAATGTCTTGTATATATGGGGGGACTATCAGGAGTATCCACAAATGACCTCAAACAAAGAATTACCTATTATTTGGAAAAGACTTCTCTTACAGAGCATCAGAATAAAAAAATGCGGCAATTATCTGGTGGTATGAAGAGACGTGTCGGACTCATACAGGCACTTCTTAATAATCCGGATTTTTTGATTATTGATGAACCTACCACTGGGTTAGATCCGGAAGAAAGGATTAGGATCCGCAATCTTCTGGTTGATTTTTCAAAGGATAGAACTGTGCTGTTTTCCACTCATGTAGTAGAAGATTTAGCAGCAACCTGTACACAGCTTGCCATTATGAAAAAAGGGAATTTTTTATATTCCGGAAGCGTGAGTGGATTGCTGGAAAATGCAAAGGGCTGTGTTTGGAATTGTACGGTACAAAATGCAGAAGAAGCCCGTTTGTTAGAAGCCAATTATTCTATTTCATCTAAGCAGTATGTAGAAAATGGAATTCATATGAAAATATTAAGCAAAGGAAAGCCAAATGAGAAGTGTGTCCCGGATAATGATATCACTTTGGAAGATGCGTATATTTACTTGACGAATAGTTGAATATAACGGCGGGCAAGTTGCCCGCCGTAAATTATGCTTATTTTGTTAAAAGACCGGATAGAGTTTTTCAAATGGAAAATCCAATCTGTGGATATAACTCCTGAATCTCCAGATATTTTGCTTCAATCATTTCAGGCTCATCAGCCAAGATCTTTTCATATATTTTGAAAGCTTTTTTAAAATGTGTTTTGGCGTGTGAAAGATTGGCGGTCATCAGATAAATGGTTGCAAGGGTTTCCTGTACTTTGGCATAATCCAGACATTCATCGGAATGGTATTCCTTGATGATGCCGGATAATTTTTGTAATTCGGAGATTCCTCTTTCGGGTTCCTGCTGTTCTGTCAGGAACATTGCATAATTGGCAATCTGAGGTATGCTGTCATTTATATGAAGCAGGTTAAATTGGTCAAGCTGAGATACTTTTTTCCATGTGTTCTCTTGCAAGATCTGGATGAGCGTTCATGCGGTAAAGTCCACCGAGATTGGCATGAAGGTTGGAAACAAGGCGAGCATTGTCAGCAGTGATAGTTTCTATCTGGGCAAGTGCATCCTTTTCCAGTTTTATTGCTTTTTCAGGTTTGGTTTCAAGAGTTGCCTGAAAATCTAGTAATAACGCCCGGTCAGAGTCGGTGCCAATGCTTTTTGTCTTTAACAGTACCTTCAGTTCCTGAATGATTTCCTTCATACCTTTGTGATAGTTATAGTTATCCATGTATGGAAATGCATTTTCCAAAAAAAGCAGATACTTTGGCATATCATCTTTTTCAATCAGATCTAAGATATTTCCTATTGTTTGAAACAGTCTTCTTATAATAATCTACTTCCATTCCATGCATTAAACATATGTGCTGTAAAGAATCCAGCAATGTGTGGCAACTACTTACAGATGGTTTTGTCTCTGAAAGGGTGATTTCCTGAATCATCGGATGCAGAGAGATAGTGCGACGTGTTGTTGTCTGAACGAAACCAGTCTCAATTAAATCGTTGATTTCATTTAGTGTGGGCAATTCCAGCCATTTGGCAAATATACGGGCAGAAATACCGGTGGAAGGAAGAAAGCATAGATTACACATGATATCCTGCTGTTTAAGAGATAAAGTGTATAGCGAAAACAGCGTATGGATATGACTGTAATAGGTGGCTTTGCTGCTTTGTCCATCTTGGATTATTTTAATTTTATCTTCGTTATGGAAAGATGCTTTTTCCACCTGAAGTCTTGTTAATAACTGGTCTGGAGTTGAGATTCCATTTTCCAGAAGTTTTGCTGCCAGTTCCACGGCAAAAGTATGAGAGTGAACAGTTTCGATGATTTTTTCAACTGTTGCCCGGTACGTGTCTGCCTCTGAATAAAATGCTGATGCCAGTTGGAAGAGAGCGTTCGTATCCTCTATTTCTTTTTAATGGCAGAGTACAGTATTCATCCAGTTTGCTTCTGGTTGTAAATAAAATCTGGCAGCGATATTTTAATACTACTGACAGAAAGCTGTCTTGTGTAGCAGAGACATTAAAATTGTCTATGATCAACAGAGTATCAGATTTCAGAGAACGCAGAAAACGGTTATGTCTTTGAAACCGTTCCTGTTCAGTGCTTTCCGGCAGATCGTCAATAAAATCCATGTCAGTAATGTCCTGATGAAGATTGCCGGTATATTCTACATAAAGGATATTGGTGTATTGCTTTATGTACCGCTTTGCGTAGGCTTTGGCAAGTTCACTTTTTCCGATTCCGGCGATTCCGCAAAGAAAAACATGACGGTTTTCCTCAAGCATGGTATATAATTCTTCCAGTTCTTTATCTCTTCCGATAAAATGACGGCATGGTCTCGGAACCTCACTGTCCATAATATAATCCAGCACAATGGGGGATAAAGCTCCTCCGGCGAGCAGCTTCTGATTTTTGGTATTACGTTTGATGAATTGGCGTTCCATGCCAAAAGAAATCAGTTTTGCAAGAAACAGCAGTCTTGAACTGGCTGGTTTATATAAGGGAGTCAGATTTTTCTTTTTCGCATCTGAGATGCTGTCATCCTGAATGAATAAAGTGTAAATATCTTGTATAGCCATATTGCAGTCAGACATCAGTGGAAGAAGATTCTGGTGGATGGTATGGGCTAATTTTTCCTGATTGGATGGCTTGGAATAGTAAGCGGATATTTTAGGACTGATTTTAGCCTGACCAGTCATCCAGCGGCAAACCAGACCGTTATCCATTGAAAAATCCTGATTTGTCGGATCATCCATAAAATCTTCAAATAATTCGTATAAAAAATCAGGCTGACTCATTTGATTACTTTCGCTGATATGATTTTTTAAGCAAGTGCTAATAGAAGAAAAATCGCATCGATTCAATAGAAATTCCCCTTTCATAGTTAAGATTAAGTATATCTATCATGACACGAACATATATTCGATTCAAGAAAATGCGGATATTTTTAAATTGATTGTGTCAATTTACAATCAATTTCTATTCAATGTGGTTTTCCGGCAGGTTCTGTAAAATAAGCTCAGATCAAAACAATAACGGGAGGAGCTTATGCAACAGAATATTGAATTTGAGCGGTGCATTGATTTTCTGGTACGGATGATTGATAAGTACGGCGCTGAAGTCCTCCGGGAGTTGGAGGAAGAAAAATAGAATAAGGAAAAAAAGAAGTGGCAGTTTCCTGAAATACAAAATGTAAATCAGACTGTCGCTTTTTTCATGCATTTTTAAATCAAATAAATTTTAAAAGCTGATGCAGAGTGTGTGGCTCATTATTCTGAGAAGCGGTAATACGAGTATCAAATGGCTTGAAATGATTCTGCGTATAAAAGTTCAGAAGAAATTCATTATCCTCACATTCAAGAAATTCCATAACACCGCCTACAGAATATTGGAGATTGGCTATGGTCTCCAGTGCAAATCCCAGTAGAATATTTCCAGAGATCCGTTTCTTCTTTGGAAGAGAATAGTTCTTTCCTAATTGTGCAGTCAAGTAAGCTGCTGTGGTATAGGATTGTGTTTCTTCATCCAGAATACTGACACGGGACAGCTTTCTTTGCCATTGTTTTACTGATATTTGAAGCACGGACAGAGATTGGTTTTATTGTAAGTGAAAAATAACCAACCAGTGAAGCATCTTCAGCATCAAATACCAGATAAGTGATAGATTGATCTTTTTTGGTAAACTCAATCGCATTATGTAATAAAAAGTATTCCACATCGGGATTTTTGGGACAAGAAAAATCGGAGAGTAAGTCGTAAAGACTTTCCTCTCCGATATATGTCGGTTCGTCTTTATCCAAATATGCCCGAATATTAACGGTAAAATATTTATCAGACATGTTTTTTCTTCCTTTTTGACATTAAAGCTAAGATTTCCTGTGGGTTCGTTAACTGACGTCCGGGAAGTGTCTGCTTTGGTGTGCGATCACGGTCAGCTTCGTCAATTGCTGCGACAAAACGCTTTACGCTATTTGGATTGGATACGACAAAATTATGAGTAATACTTGAAGTAGCCATACTAACACCTCCTCTTTTTTGGCTTTTTTGTGTATTTATAGTATATGCAATGTGTGATAAAAACACAATATCAAAAACAGAAATTATTTCTAAATAATTTTCAAGCCGGACATTTATTAGACGCTTCCGGTAAGCGAACAATATTTTGATAACAGAAATGCTCTGTATCTAACTTAATTATACGATAGACAGAGAAGTGCGTCAATAAGAAAAATAAGTATTGAAAATAGTTGGAACAAGTACTAAAATTAAGTTGGGACATTGAATGGAAGTTATGTTACGAGATAATAAGAATTGTAGGTGGAAGGTTTGAACATAGAAGCATATGATGCGGATTCATTAAGAAAGATGGTTAGGTTGCTTGAATATGAGAACAAGATATTAAAAGATAAATTGAAGAAAGCAGGCATTTCATATGAAGAGGTGAATCCTTTTGAAGAAAAAAATAGAAAGTGCAGAAGAATATGACCTGGATCAAGGGAATCGTATTGTAAATCCGCTGTATATTACAGAGAAAATGGCAATACGTTTCTTTTCGATGTTTTGGGAAGAGAAGATGTATATGCCAGACGGGGAAAGAACGGGGGTTATTTTCCACAATGCGCAAATCGTTGGAATGACCGGCTTTGTCCTAAACAGCGTAAAGAGAAGGTATTGTGTGATGAATGTGAAAATACCAAATGGATTAGTTTGGATGTTAAAAAAATAATTGATCATTTGTTAGGCACAAAAGAAGATGGATCAGATGTAATAGGTGTATATCCTTTACTGCCAAATGGTACATGCAGATTTATTGTATTTGATTTTGATAATCACGAAAAAGGAGCAGAGGTTACGGACTTTGCAAATACGGATAATGAGTGGCATAAAGAAGTGGATGCGCTTAGAAAAATGTGTGAGCTTAATGGTATCAGACCTTTAGTTGAGAGATCTCGATCTGGAAAAGGTGCCCATGTATGGATTTTCTTTAAAAAAGCAATACCTGCGGCAACAGCAAGAAATTTTGGATTTCTCCTGTTAGACAAGGGTTCAACTTCCATCAATCTGAAATCGTTTCATTATTATGATAGAATGTATCCTTCGCAGGATGTGGCAAGCAGCATAGGTAATTTAATTGCATTGCCATTACAGGGGCAGGCACTTAAAAATGGAAATAGTGCTTTTGTAGATGAAAATTGGAATGCATATCCTGATCAATGGGATGCTCTTTTTAATAAAACAAGAAAGCTGGGAATAGAAGATATTGAACAATGCATGGCAAAATGGCAGAGAGAATTAGCAGAAGTCAGAGGATTGCTTACTAATATTGAGAAGAATGTCAGACCGAAACCATGGAAGAAGAAATGCGAGTTTTGTAATTCAGATGTTGTGGGCAAGCTGCACGTGGTATTAGGAAATGGAGTTTATATAGATACTCTGAATCTTATGCCAAGAATACAAAATCAGATTCGTAGTTTGGCGGCATTTGATAATCCGGAATTCTACAAAAATAAAAGGCTGGGATATTCTAATTATTATAATTTTAGTGCTGTATATTTAGGTAAGGATATAGATGGATATATACAGATTCCGAGAGGACTGCGTGAAAATGTTATACAGGAATGTGAAAAAGCAGGCATTTCAGTTGATGTTTCAGATCAAAGAGAAACAGGACAACCTATCAGAGTATCTTTTTAAAGGTGATTTGCGAATGCAACAGGAATTAGCGGCAGAAAAATTATTATCACATTCAGATGGGGTTCTGAGTGCGGCAACTGCATTTGGAAAAACTGTAGTATGTAGTTACCTTATTGCAGAGCGAAAAGTAAATACGCTCATTTTGCTACAAAGTAAAGATTTGCTTAATCAGTGGGTTGATGAATTGAATCATTTCTTAGAGATAAGAGAAGAACCACCGGAATATGAAACAAAAACAGGAAGAAAGAAAAAAAGAAATAGTGTGATAGGCGTTTTGCACGGAAATAAAAAATACATTGACAGGGATTATAGATGTTGCAATGGTTGGTTCAATGTACAGCAGAGGAAAATTTAATGAACGGATTAATTCTTACGGAATGGTAATTATGGATGAATGTCATCACGCAGCTTTTAATACATCTATGGAATTATTGCAGAAAATAAATGCAAAATACGTGTATGGTGTTTCTGCTACGCCTAAACGTGGCGACAGTCTTGATCGGATTATCTATATGCTGCTGGGACCTTTGAGACATAGATTTACTGCGTTGGAGAGGGCTAAGGAGCAAGGGATTGGAAATTATTTTGTCCCAAGATACACAAGAGTAGTTGATACTGCAGAAAGCAAGGATAATATTAATAAAGCATATAATTTGATTAGTACCAGTAAGGTGCGCAATGAAATGATTATAGATGATGTTATAACTTGTGTTGCAAGAAAACAAACTCCTGTAATTTTAACAAGATTTAAGGAACATGCAAAATTTTTACATGATGCCTTAAAGGAAAAAAGCAGATCATGTATTCCTTTTATATGGGGATAATTCGGATAAGGAAAATGCTGAAATAAGAGTAAAATTAAAGCAGATACCTGAAAATGAATCGCTTATTTTGGTGGCAACTGGTCAGAAAATAGGAGAAGGGTTTGATTTCCCAAGACTGGATGTATTAATGCTTGCAGCACCTGTATCTTTTGGAGGACGCCTGGAACAGTATGTAGGTAGATTAAACAGAGATTATGTCGGAAAAGAAGCTGTTTATGTGTATGATTATATTGATTCGCATGTGCGTTATTTTGATAAAATGTATGCAAAAAAGATTGAGAACGTACAGGAAGACAGGATTTTCAATCTGGACACAAGAGTTGCAACCTAAACAAATAATAAATGCAATATTTGATTCTGTAAATTATACCGAAAAATTCGAGCAAGCTATTGTAGAGTCAGAAAAATGGTGGTAATTTCCAGTCCAGATATCAGACAGGATAAAATTGACAGATTTTTATTACTAATCAAGAAGAGACAGGAAGTAGGGGTAAAGGTCACAGTTATTACAACAGATCCGGAAGATATTACTTACGGAAAGTCAGATGTATGCTATGAATTAATCAGAGCAATGCAATTGGTATGAATAAATGTGATAACAAGAACAGAAGTAGAAGAATGTTTTGCTGTTATTGATGATGAAATAGTATGGCATGGTGGGATGAATCTACTTGGAAAAGCTGATGTCTGGGATAACTTAATGCGTATCAGAAATTCACAAGTTGCAACGGAATTGTTGGAAATTGCTTTGGGATATTCTGAGGAGAGGAGGAAAAGTGAATAAAAAGATAAAATGTGATATCTATACCAGAGTATCCACAACCATGCAGGTAGATGGCTACAGTCTGGATGCTCAGAAAGAAAAAACTCAAGAGATATGCGGAATTTCAGAACATGGAAATCGTAAATGAGTATTCCGATGAAGGTAAATCTGGAAAAAGCGTAGAGGGCAGACCGGAATTTCAGAGAATGTTGGATAATATTGAGAATGGAACAGATGAGGTGCAGTTTGTACTGGTGTTCAAACTTTCCAGATTCGGTCGTAATGCGGCAGATGTGTTAAACTCTCTGCAAAGAATGCAGGATTTTGGAGTGAATCTAATCTGTGTAGAAGATGGAATTGACAGTTCAAAAGATAGTGGAAAGCTGATGATTTCTGTTCTGTCTGCAGTGGCAGAGATTGAACGGGAGAATATCCTTGTTCAAACAATAGAAGGGCGTAAGCAGAAAGCTAGGGAAGGAAAATGGAACGGTGGATTTGCTCCATATGGCTATGAATTGGTAAATGGAGAATTGCAGATTGCAGAGGATGAAGCAGAGATTATTCGTCTGATCTATGAAAAATTTATTCATACCAATATGGGAATCTCTGCGATTGCTGCATGGCTGAACCAGCATGGATATAAAAAAGAAAAAACGACAGAATAATACACTGGACGCATTTGCCGCATCATTTATAAAAGGCGTTCTGGATAATCCGGTATACTGTGGAAAGCTGGCTTATGGACGAAGGAAGAACGAGAAAGTTTCTGGAACAAGAAATGAATATCGCATTGTAAAGCAGGAAAATTATATGCTGCACGATGGTATCCATGAAGGAATCATCTCAGAAACAGACTGGGAGCTTGCTCATCAAAAACGAGAAAAAACAGGTGTGAAATATGAAAAGACACATAGCCTCGATCATGAGCATATTTTATCTGGAATATTGAGATGTCCGTTATGTGGAAGCGGTATGTATGGAAACGTGAACCGAAAGAAAAAAAGAAAGACGGAACCTTATATAAGGATTATTTCTATTATGCCTGCAAACATCGTCGCCTGGTAGACGGTCATAAATGTGGATATCGTAAACAATGGAGCGAGGAGAAGATTAATAATGCAGTGGAAGAAGTTATTCGGAAGCTGGTGAAGAATCCTAAATTTGAAGAAGCAATTCTGAATAAAATCGGTTCAAGAATAGATACAGAAGAAATAGAAAAAAGATTGAAAGGCTGGAAAAAAACAGCACAGGCAGCTGACCGGAGCAAAAGCAAGACTTGGACAGCAGATGGACAGTCTGGATATCATGGATAAATTTTATGAAAAGAAATATCAGGATATGGAGACACGCTTATATCGTCTGTATGATGAAATTGAAGGCGTGGAGAACAGTATAGAGGAAGTCAAGAACCGCCTGTTGAATATCCGGCAACAGAAAATATCAGAAGAAAACGTCTATCAATTTCTTTTGTATTTTGATAAACTATATGATAAGTTCACCGACCTGGAGAAGAAAGAATTTCTTAACAGTTTTGTGGAACAGGTGGACATTTACGAGCAGGAGCAGCCAGATGGCAGATTCCTGAAGCACATAAAGTTCCGTTTTCCGGTGTATTTTGGAGACAGGGAGACGCAGGAACCTTGTTGGGACAACGAAAGTACAGTTGAGACGGTGGTGCTGTTGGAGCAGTGTGAGGAAAATGATCCATAGAGAAATATTATAAAATTATTATTTCTTTGAGTCTGTGTATGATGCAATGAAAAGAAATGGTAGTAGAAATGGAAAAGTAAGTAACAAGAATGGGGAGGAGGTAGTAATCTTGACAAAAGCAGTTAATGATGCAACACAGAATAAAGTTGGTGACATGTATCAGTATCTCGTAGCGTTAAGAGATTGTTTTGAACTCAACGAGGGCGATATCCTTCAGATTGAGACAAATGGTGATGTGAGCATTATAAATGATGCCGGTGGGCGTTTTCAGAAAGAGGTAAAACATCATTTTGGTAAAAAATCTATTTCAGACAGGGATATAGATTTTTGGAAGACACTTGCAAATTGGTATGTAGACTATGAGCGTGTAAAAAACTTTTCCAATTATATACTCAGTACTACAGCTACAATAAAAAGTGATTCTCCGTTTCATAGTTGGAATAATATAAAAAAGACTGAGAAACTAAAACAACTAAAAAATATAGGAGCTATCTCGAAAAAAAAAGGAAGAAACGTTTAGAACCCAATATAACAGAATTTTTGGTGCTTCTTATAATGAAAGTCATCTTTTGGAAATATTAGATAAGTTTACGATTGAGGATACCCAAACTGCAATAGACGGTATATCTAATGAATTTTCAAAATATATAGGTAATATTCCTTCCGAAAATAGAGACGGATATATAGGTGCTTTGCTTGGCGAAATATTAATAAAAGTTAAGGAACCCCCGCATAAATGGGAGGTGACCAAGTCAGCATTTGATGAAATTCTACAGATACAATCAACAACATATGGAATTCCAGGTATTGCGCCACTTCCAAGTGAATATGCAAAAGCAGTCGTTCCTGAAGATAAAATTACTACACTCAATCAGAAAAATTTGTTGCTTCTATTCGTGAGATTAAGTATGATAAAATGATTCCAAATGCAATGTCAGATTATTGGAAAGCAGATTTGACCGTTGCCAAATATTTTAGGGATAATCTTATGTATTTAGAAAGTCTTGAGCTATATGTAGAGGAGTTGTCTGCAAAAGATGCAATATAGTAAAGAGAATAGTGAGTTAGATGCCCAAGGAGTAACCAAGGAAGAACAAATAAAAATTTCAAAACAACTTTATAATGGTGTAATGGGTTGGGATGCGAATGATTTTGGCTCTATTATTCGTAATCAAGGATACTTCCAGCGAGGAGTTATACATAACATAGTGGACGAAACAGATTTCAAATGGAAAGTAGGTGAAGAAAAGAATGAGCATAAATAATATAAAAAAGCTTTCCATGAATTCTCATTTTTATTCCTTACTAATGCAGAGTTTTTCTTTCTGGTTACGAAAAACCTTGTGAGATAAAATTACCGTTTATGGCAATTCCAATTTTACTGTATGCTGAATCACGAGAAAAATTAGTAAATGCAAATAAAAGAAGTCGAATAGAGACAGTGTTGCAGCCCCTCAAATTATTGAGGAAAGCAAGATTTCTGGAAAAACAAGATTATCTGGCTATGTCGACAGGTATAATTCACTTAAACCATATTGTAAAGAAGCAATTATTATCTTATCTTCAGAAGGGAAAATAGCCATTAACAATCACAAAATAGTCCTTATTAAGGAAATTAATTATAAAGATTATGAAGGGGCTATTGGAAAATGGCTTAGATGTGCATTTTACCTTGGAGTTGTATTTGCAAAAACCACTGAAGATCATTTATCTTATTTTTTAGGAGTTGATACAAAATGAAAAGTTATATAAAAGCCATCATTATATTTAATAAAAAAGGAGAAAAAGAGTAGTTCCTCTTAAGCAAGGAGTAAATATAATTACGGGAGAATCAAAAACAGGGAAAAGTGCATTGGTTGAGATTATTGACTATTGTTTGTGTAGCACTCGATGTACAATACCAAAAGGTAAAATAACAGATTTTTCATACTTATACGCTAGTAATGGCTATAAGTGATAATACCTATGTTATTGCTCGGTATAATTGGGAAGATGGGGGAAAAATGCATTTTTCTAAAGAAGGCAAGGACTTTGAACCTAAAGGATTGGAGCTAAGTTATTTTGCAGAAAAACCCGCTTTGCCATTTAGAGATATAAAAATGAGATTGAGTGTGCATTGGGTTTGTTTGTAACTAATATACCTACGGATGCGGCTCCACAAGGGAAAAAGGCATCATTAAGAAACATGGTTTCTTACTTGTTTCAACATCAAAATTTAATGGCAAGTAAGTTTGCATTATTCTATCGGTTCTCAGATTTTTATAAAAGAAAAGATGTGATAGACCAATTTCCTGTTTTTGCAGGTATGATTAGTCAAGAGTATTATAGCGACTTAATTCAATTAAATACATTAAAAGCTCAATTGAAACAAAAATACAAAAAGCAGAAAGCTAATGAAAAAGCACTATATATATTAAAGAAAATCTTTCGCCGTTATTAACGGATTATTTTGCATTGCTTGAACAGGATTTTGACGAAAAAATTTCAGTACAGAAAATGCTTAAAATAGCTTCTGATTTACCAGAGTTCGATGACACGCAACTTTTTGGTGAAAATAAAATAGCTGAGCGTTACAGTGAATTAAATGCTGAACTAGAAAATCTTAGAAATAAAGAACGTGAGATACTATTAAAAATTAAAAATGTAAATAATGCTTCTGATACAGGTGATTCTTTTACAAAAATGCTGCAAGATTTAAAGCAACAAACAAGTGTGGCGGAAATTGAAACAGACAAATATACTTGTCCTCTTTGCGGTCATGAATGTCAAGAAATTGCCGAGAATGATTCAAAGCTTATTGAGGCTACCGAATGGTTAGATAATGAATTAAGAATTACTGAAAAATACACTGCAGATTTTTCCGAAGACGTTAGGAAACTCAAAGATGAACATTCAAAAATAGAAGAAAAAATTAAGGAAGTATGGAAACAAATAAAAACAATTGAACAGAAATTCATTTCGTCTAAAGCGCTTATTTCAAAGCGAGAAAAAAGTAAATTACGCTAAAGCGAGAATTGCGTTATATGCAGAAATGAGTGATTCTGGTATATTTGAAACTGTTGATGAGGAGATTGAGGATCTAAAAGGAAAAATAGCAAGTCTTGAAGAAAAAATTAAGGGTTTTGATGTTGATAAGAAAATGGAAAAAGCTGAGAGTTTTTTATCAAATAATATGAACCGTCTTTCTTTAACGCTTGATTTTGAAGAAGAATATAGACCGATTGACTTAAATTTTGGTTTAACAGATGGTAGCTTTGACATTTATCAACATCAGAAAAATAATGAGAATATTCATCTATATGAGATGGGAAGTGGTGCGAATTGGGTTTCTTGTCATATTGCCTTGTTTTTAAGTTTTCTTCGCTTTTTTGCAACTCAGGATAATTCCCCAATGCCGTTGTTTATGTTTTTTGATCAACCGAGTCAGGTGTATTTTCCACAGGGTAATGATAAAGACGAAATTACTCAAGCAGATTTAATGGCTGTTAATAAAATGTATAAGACAATTTTTGATGAAATTAACTCTATTGGCGAAGATACTGAAAGATTGCCCCAAATCATCATTGTAGATCATGTTGATGGCAAAAGTTTGAAATGTAAAGAAGAGTTTGAAAAGTATGTATGTTGTAATTGGAGGAATAATACAGCACTGATATAATTAAACTGAAAAACGATTGAATTTAGCCAAAATCTTTAGATTATTGTAAGCATGAGAACTTTTCATATCTAAAGAAGATGAGTTAAATGAAAAAACCACACAAAACAGCAATTCACACATCGGCAAAATATAACCAAATTTCACCCAACAAAACATGGATATATTTTGCCGATAGAGGTATAATAATTCCGAAGATACTTTTATGCGAGGTAAAACATGAACTATATAAATGTGAAAGAAGCCGCAAAAAAAATGGAACGTGTCAGAGCGAAGTGTACGAAATTATTGTGCAGATGGAAAAATATCCGGGGCAGTATGTCAGGGAAAAGTATGGAAAATTCAGAGGATGCAATAAAACCGTTAAGAAAACAGCGGGCAGGTAAAGTATCTAAAGATTTACTGACAAGATTACAAATGGAAAAAGAGGCAGGGATTTCGGGAGGAATATACCACAAAGTTCAGATTGAATTAACGTACAATTCAAATCATATGGAAGGCAGCAGGCTTACACATGATCAGACTAGGTATATTTTTGAAACGAATACCATTGGAATGCATGACGGCACACTAAATGTTGATGATATCGTTGAGACATCAAATCATTTTAAATGTATAGACTTAATTATCGACATGGCTGGCTATAAACTCAGCGAGTCATTTATAAAACAACTTCATCAGGTGTTGAAATCAGGAACGTCAGATAGTAGAAAAACGTGGTTTGCTGTTGGTGAATATAAACGTTTTGAAAATGAGGTTGGCGGAAATTCAACTTCAAAGCCGGAAGATGTTCAAAAGAGATAAAGAAATTATTGAAACAGTATAACCAAAGTAAAACCAAAACATTGAAGGAAATAATACAATTTCATTATGAATTTGAGAAGATACATCCTTTTCAGGATGGAAACGGACGAGTTGGCAGGCTCATCATGTTTAAAGAATGTCTGAGAAATGGAATCACACCATTTATTATAGAGGATGATATTAAAGAATTTTATTATCGTGGTTTAAAAGAGTGGAAACGGGAACCGGGGTATCTGCTGGACACCTGTCTGACCGCGCAGGATCGTTTCAAAGTCTATATGGATTATTTTGGTTTAGAATAAAATTTTTATAATTCACACAGCAGTAAAAAGCCTAACACCACCACCCCAACGGAGGACAAAAATGAACATCAGAAAAGCAACAAAAGAAGATCTATCGCGTATTGCCGAAATCTTTGTTTTCAATAATCGAATCAACTATTTCCCGATATTTAAGCAGGAGGATTTTTCATTTGGAGAATTGCAGGTAGTATCACTGATAGAAAATTATTTTGGAAAAACAGAGATCATGGACACGCTATTTGTAGCAGAAGACAACAGGATCATCAAAGGCTTTATGGAGATTCGGGGAACGGAAATAGGTAAATTATATGTTGAGCCATGCTTTCAAAGTGGCGGTGTAGGAGATGTGTTGATAAAATATGCCATTCAAAATCTGCATGTGGATTTTTTATGGGCATTAGAAAAAAATACAAGAGCCCGTGCATTTTATAATTGTCATGGATTTATCGAAACCGGAGAAAAAGAACATGAAGAGGGTACCATGGAGTATTTGTTAAAGTTAGTACGCAGGGAAAAGGTATAGTAACGGCAATCCTCTCCATCCTCCCATTGAAAGCCACCCTAAACCATGCTATACTCAAACTATAAGCACATCTTACAAATACGAGATAGGATGCAGTAACAAAAAGCAATCGGAAAATTATTTACAGAAAGGAAAATGTGATGAAAAAGAAAGTATTGGCGTTATTTATGGCAGTTAGTCTGGCATCCGCTTCATTGCCGATGACAGTACTGGCAACGGAAACGAGCAATGTTTCCCAGCAGGAGGAACTGGGTATTGCAGAGGACTCTGAAACAACAGAAGAGACGGAACTGACAGAAGCAGACAACGAAAGAGAGTCAGAAGAAGAAACGGAGTCAACAAAGGCTCAAAAGACAGCCGAGGCCACAGAGACACAAAAGACAGCTGAAGCAACAGAGACAATAGAGCAGCAAGGGACTGTCGAAGTAACCGAGACCACAGAGCAGCCGGAAACAGAAAAAGAAACAGAAGCTTTTTAAAGAGCAGGACAAGTCAGAAGCTTTAGAGGTAGAGACAGAGGAAGCAGACAAACAGAGAATTTCGATAGAAGAAGTTCTTAAGAACAGAGCAGGTGGACTTGCATCTGTACAGGGAACAGCATTATCCCAAGCACAAGCAGGACAGTTAAAACAGGTTAACCGGGGGGATTCATACATATGGTTCTGCCATATATCTTACAGAGTGGGATAAGTATTCCTCCAATTATATTTACAACAATTTAGACAGTGATGAGCAGGCCTTTTGGGATAAATTGGATTATGTATGTTGTTTGTATCTGATAAGTGGAGAAGATGCGGTTAGCACCAGTGGGATGATCATACCGGACTATGAAATTAGCTATGCTCCGCTATCTTTAGAGCGAGCAGTGGAAATCTTTTTAATGTTTAATTATTCCAATCCACAGTATTATTTTATCAATGGCGGATATGCGTATATTGAGCCAAGTAGTATTCTTTACCGACATTTTATCAGGAGTTTCTGAGTGGAAGCAAGCGCAGTCAGGCAACACAGGCAATGAAAAATACGATTACTTCATGGGAAAGTACCATTGCATCGGCAGGAAGTACCGAGCAGAAGGCGAAAGCAGCCCATGATTTAATTGCAAAAAAGTGCAATATGATGATAACTATCTGACAAACCCGGACAATCCATTCCACCAGAGTGCATATAGTGTATTCTGTGATGATCATAGCGTCTGTGCAGGGTATACAAAAGCCTTTGAAATGCTGATGAATGGAGCAGGAATTGATACCATAGCGGTTCTTAGTACTGACCATGCATGGAATATGATAAGAATCAATGACTCATGGTATCACATGGACTGTACATGGGATGATTTGGATGGTTACGGTGGATATGAGATAATATACAGATTCTTTAACCGCAGTGAAGCTATCATCAAATCAGATGGTACTCATGAGATAGAATCCATGTTTGACGGAAAACTTCCGGCAAGTACTTTAGATTCCGGTGCAGGAAATACCAGCATTGGAAAATGTGCAACACCATCTAAAAAAAACAGCAACACCAAAGGTCACTTATAAGACAGTCAAAAATGGTGTGCAGGTAACGATCAGTAGTAACACATCCAATACAGAGATTTACTATACCACAAATGGACAGACGGCGTCCTCTTCCTATACAAAGAGTCATCGTTATAAAAAACCATTTACGATATCGAAAAAACAACCATTAAGGCAATTGCGGTAAAAGACACTTACTGGAACAGTGACCAGACAGGCAAAACAGTAGATGGAAGAGTGTATACCGTGAACTTTAAGTCCAACGGCGGCAGCAGTGTTTCCAAACAATATGTGCAGCATAACAAGACCATCAAGAAGCCGTCAAATCCAAAGCGGAGCAAGTATACTTTCGTTGGTTGGTATACGGATTCCAAACTGACCAAAGCATGGGATTTTAATACAAAGATCAAATCCGGAAAAACACTGTATGCAAAGTGGAAAAAGATCAGCTTAAAGCAGGCAGTGATCTCAAAAGTGCAGAATGTTTCCGGTAAAAAGATAAAGGTTACCGTGAAAAAAGTAAGCGGGGCAGACGGATATCAGATCCAGTATTCTACAAAGTCCAACATGAAATCTGCAAAGACCGTGACCTCAAGTAAGACAACGACGACGATTTCAAAGCTTTCTAAGGGCAAAAAATATTACGTTCGTGTCAAAGCCTATAAGAAAGATTCTACCGGTAAAAAGGTAGCCGGAAAATGGAGTAAGGTAAAGAATCTTAAAGTAAGCAAATAAAAGCGATAAATTTTTAGACATATTGTGCCGAAATAAATAGTAGGTAAAAGGATTTACCAAATCATAAGATCAGGGAGGAATCAATATGAACACAAACACAGTGGCACAATCTGACTATGCAGCAAATGCATATACGGAAAACGTGCAGCAGACAACGAAAAAGTCAGCCGTTACGAATGGAAAGACCATTGGAGATCCACAGTTGAGCGAAAAGGCTCAGAAGTATTATGAGCAGTTGAAAAAGAAATTTTCCAATATGGATTTTATTCTGGTCAGTGCTGACAAAAAAAGAAGAGGCACAGGCAAACGCAGCACAGTATGCGAATGCAAATCACACTGTCGTACTGATCGACACGGACAAGATCGAGAAAATGGCAGAGGATGAAGCCTATCGTAAAAAATACGAAGGGATCATCAGTGGAGCGCAGACGCAGCTTGCACAGATCAAAAACGGACTTGGAAGTAATGCATCCCATGTGAAAGGATATGGGATCAAGATCAATGACAATGGAACCGCATCTTTGTTTGCCGTGATAGACAAATCCTTAGCTGCCCAGAAAGAGAGAATCGCCAAAAACGCAAAAACGCGTGCAGAGGAGAAGAAAGCAGCTGAGAAAAAGGCAGACAAAAAGAAAACGGAAGAAAAGCAGGAATTGAAAAATGACAAGAGCAAAAGGCGGAGGAAAAAGAAGACTATGTTACCGTTACCGCTTCCAGTGTGGAGGAATTGCTCAAAAAGATCAACGATACCATTTATGACAGCATGAGTGATCATGTGAAAACACCGCAGGAACAGCTCTTAGGCCAGCACATCAATTTTTCTGCATAAAAAACAGTTTTTCCATATGCTATCCGAAAAAGAAGGAAGGCTACAGAATGGCGAAACGAAAAGAGACAGAATGTGCTGTTGGAAACAGACAGGATGAAGAAGAAATATTAAAGACTTATCAGACTGAAGATTATGACTATCTTGCGAATTCGGCAACCGGAATGGATTGTACGGGACTGATGCACCGGACACCTTCCAATGAGAATGAGATGGAGTCTTATCAGGAGGTCTACCAGTATCTTCCACCGAATGTTCGGGTAGATGCAATGGATGGAAAAGACAGTCACAAATAGCAGGGAGGGCAGATTTGCCCTCTCTGTTTGTATTAGATGAAGTGCAATGCTTGCAAAGCCCTAAAAAAGAGTATAGAATGAATGAGGATTTGTGAAATGGAAACAGTATTACAGTGAGGAGAAAAAATTTATGTATGGTTTTGGTGAATTAATTAGTGTTTTGAAGAAAAATCCGAAGACGATTGTCTTTACAGAGGGAACCGATCCTCGTATCTTAGAGGCATCTTCCCGCTTACTGGCAAGTAACTTTCTTCATCCGATCCTGATAGGAAATGAGGATGAGATTTATAAAGGGGCAGAGGAAAGTGGATTTAACATTCGCGGTGCAGAGATCATTGACCCTGAAAAATTTGACCGTATGGATGAGATGGTAGACTTATTCTGCGAGCTTCGTAAAAGCAAAGGTGTTACAAAAGAGCAGGCACGTCAGACCCTGTCACATGCTAACTATTTTGGAACGATGTTAGTAAAAATGGGAGTGGCAGATTCACTCTTAGGTGGTGCAACCTATTCAACAGCAGATACCGTGCGTCCGGCATTACAGTTGATCAAGACAAAGCCGGAAAACAAGATCGTATCATCCTGCTTTATTTTAGTACGTCCGAGAGCTACCGGTGAAAACGAGCTGTTAGCAATGGGTGACTGTGCAATTAACATTACACCAAATGAAGAAGAGTTAGTAGAGATCGCACATGAGACAGCAAACTGTGCAAGAATCTTTGGTTTAGAGCCGGAAGTTGCATTCTTAAGCTACTCTACATTTGGTTCCGGTTCCGGCGAGACCGTAGACAAGATGCGTAACGCAGCCGAGATGACCAAGAAAGCATATCCGGAGCTTCCGATTGCAGGAGAGTTACAGTTCGATGCAGCAGTATCTCCAAGAGTGGCTCGCACAAAATGCCCGAATGACCCGGTTGCAGGACATGCCAATACCTTTATTTTCCCGGATATCAATGCAGGAAATATTGGTTACAAGATTGCAAAGCGTCTTGGTAACTTTGAAGCCTATGGACCGATCTTATTAGGTTTAAATGCACCGGTAAACGATTTATCCAGAGGATGTAATGCAGCAGAGGTATATTCCATGGCGATTATAACCGCAGCATGAGCATAAAACGCGTAGAATTTTGTGAGTTGTTAGTAGAAAAATAAAAAGGATGAGCAAAGTGGTCAAACCTTTCAAGATTGAGGGGTTTGACCACTTTCTTATTTCATAGGAAAGACCGTGTTACATTAACGTGCAAAAGCAGACACTTTCCTATGAAATAAAAACGTTCTGCGAGGATGCACAGCTCGCGGTAAGGAAAATATCGCTTGGCGAACCGCGAGCGCGCGGAACAAAAGCTGTGCTATTGAAGTATTTGAAAATCGCGGAGTGTGCGAAGCACACTTTTGTTCTTTTATGTTTTATGCCAGCCGCTCAGAATATTTTAAAAAGGCATTCCGGGTCATATCCAGATAGGAGCGTCCAATGGCAATATGTGTATTATTGGACAAATAAATCGAACTTCCCGAAATTTTATAAATATGCTGCATATTGATAATATGGGAACGATGGCAGCGGATAAAATAATCCGGTAAATCATTCATAATTTTTCCAAGAGTGGTATACTGACAGAACAAATTATCTGATGTCAGAATATCTACATAGTGCAGACGGCTACTGAAAGTCAGGATATTTTTATAAGGAATCCGGATCGTGTTCTGCTTATCCTGAAAAATATAGGATGCTTCGGAAAGTTCCTTAACAATTTCATTCATACAGGTGAATAAAGCGTCAGGGTTTACCGGTTTTAATAAAAATTGAAAGGCGTGTACATTGTAGCCTTCAAAAACGTATTCACGAAATGCAGTTAAAAAACAATATAGCCGCGATATCCGACTTCGCGCAAATGCCTTGCAACAGCAAGTCCGTCCATGCCCGGAAGCTGGATATCTAAAAAGAATAAGTCCGGGAAATCTTCGGTATTCTCCTGTTCTAAATAGAGTTCCCCGGAAGAAAAAGCTTCCATAGAATAAGCGATCGTACTCTGCTGTTTCCAAAGCAGCAGTGCACTGGACAATTTTTCTAATTCCGCACTCTGGTCTTCAATTACAACAATTCTGAATGGTTTCATCACAATTCTCCTCAAGTGGTATCATCATATGTACAGTAAACAAAGTTTCTTTTGGTGAGATTTCTATCATGCCGCCGGCAGACTCTGCAATAGAGCGAATCCTGCGTAAGCCAATTCCGTGTCCGGATTCGGGTTTGGTGGACAGCAGTGTCTGATCCTTTTTCTGATGATAGATGCCGGTGCTGCTGTTTTCCATATGGAAAATGACCATGTTCTGATAGGGTTTTATAAAAAGTCAATATGCGGAGTCAAATCCGGGTGCAGTTTCTGATATTTCAGGCATGCCTCAATGGCATTATTCCAAAGATTGCCGATTAAAGAAGAAAGCTCCATGTCATCCATATGAAAAGAAGCGGGTATCATCAGAGAATAATCCACATCAAAATGAAGCTGTTTGGCATAGAGGATTTTATTAGAAAGAATGCAATCCATAACAGCGTTTCCGGTAGATAAAAAATGGTGGGACTGTTCGAACGAGTGATGATATTTTTCCATATAAGTTTTCAGGGCAGGAAGGTCATTTTTTCTAAGAGGGCTGCCATCGTATCCATATGAATGGACATATCGTGCTTTAGGACACGAAGAGTCTGCGTCATTTCAAGGATGTTCTGCAATTGCTGTTCTTCTAAATTCTGCTGTTTTACCTGCTCTAATAATTCTAAATTTTTCTGTTGTGACAGCCCCACCCGGTAGATAAATAAGAGCAGTGTAAAAAAAAAAATAAAAATGCAAATAAAATTAAGATCAGTTCATCGATCAGATTTTTCTCCGAAATTCCTGCAGTATAGTGCAAAACAATGCTCAAAAGATAGTAGGCTACAAAAGTACCAAAAACCGACAGCAGGACATAGACACACCGTTGCAGTCCGGTAAAAGAAAGCGTCTTTGTATTAAGATGGATCAGGATCAAAATGATAACTGCAAGAATGATCAGATGTAAAAAGTGATCGGAACATGCAGACTTCCGCCAAACAGGGAAGCATTTGCATCGACTCCTGCAATGGCACAGGGCAGAAGGATACAGGCATAGTCGGCAAAAGACCGATGATCGCATAGATACCCGACCATAAAATACTCTGCATCAGAGAGCACTCAAAAACAAAAGAGCAAATAAAATATCTGTTCCGAGCAGAAATGCCAATATGACGATCATGGATGTGGAAGTACAATTAAAAGTGGATAAAATAAGTACCTGTAGAAGCAGACAAGAAAAAAGCTTCAACCGACTGGAAACGTCAGCTTTTTTTAACTGAAATTTATGATTGAGTAAGAGATAGAATAGAAAAATCTCTCCTACATTTACAATACTTTCTAAAATAAAACTGATTAGAAAATCTTTCACAACACATATCCTCCCATGGAAATTTCTCATTCAGTATAGCACTTTAGCAGAGTAAAAACAAGAAATAGTCTGTCAGTTTTGCTGTTTTTTTGTCGTTCGTGTCGGTAGGAACGTCGTTCAGGTAAAAGCTCTTGAAAAATGGTGGGGAATGGTTATAGTGAAATTTGAATATGTGTACAAATGCAAAAACAAGGGAGGAAATTACACATGAAGAAAAAATTAATGCTCACACTGATGCTTATGGGATGTTTGTGTCTTTGCATCGGATGTGGAAAAAAAAGAAAAAGAGCAGGAGCAGGATGCTGATGAAACAGAAGAAACTGCTCCGATCAAAACATCAAAAGAGTTAGATATCCAGAAGGGAAAAGATGGAGTGGTAGAGATTAAGACCGGACCGAAAGAGATTGTAGATGAGACATCGAATGTTACATATCGCCTCTATGATGCACAGTTCTTTTCAAACATTGATGAAGCAGGCATTGATTATAGCGAAGATGATTTAGCGTTGGAGTTCTTAGGACCTGAAGAAGCCGGATTTATTTTAATGAAGATGGATGTGGAAAATATCGATAACCCCGGAGATGATTATGGTACGATTAATGCAGGTACTATATTTGTAGAGCCGCGTGATTATGATGAGGAAACAGACTGGACTGGAAGTGCACCAAATTATTTTGTGCCGCATCAGGAAGGCAAAAATTTTTATGGATTATCGGTAGAACCGGGAGAAACAAAGACCTGTACGATAGGATTTTTTGTCGATACTACGGATGCGTCAAAGAAGGATAACTATATTATTGATTATGTGGGAGTACGGGACAACGGTTATGTATTTGAAATCCCATGGAAGGAATAATACATGGCACAGTTAATGAGAATGGAACGAAAGAAGCTGTTGCAACGCTCTATCCTGTAAAAAAATGATAAAGTTAAAAGTAAAACAAGAGGGTCTTAATATTCAGAAAATGAAAATGTCTGAGTGTTAAGAACCTCTTAACGTTAACCTGATTTTTGTAAAGAAATCGGAAAGAAACTGCCGTTTTCTTAATTATTAACAAAATGATAAAATGACCTCTCGTATCGCAAAAAAACAAAAGTCACTTAGAGAAAAATAAAAAAACAAAGAAAAAACAATAAATATTTATAGGAAATATAAACAAAACACAAAACGATACTATTAAAAAAATAGTAAAAAAAGACAAAAAATAAAAGGTGACATCATTGGGTAAAAAAATTGACAATAAAATATAATGGAAGTAAAATCCATGCAACTTAAGAAAAAGGGGGTGCAGTACGGACTTAGATTAAGAAGAGAGGAAGTGAATTATATGGAAAAACTGACAAACGGATTGCTCTCGGAATTGAATTGTAATACGGCATTTACCATACCAATCGGCAAGGGAATTGAAGTTCCGGAATCGGTGGTGGTTACATGGGGAATCATGGTGGTTTTAATCATCGGTTCCTATCTGCTGACAAGAAATCTAAGTGTGGAGAATCCCGGTCGTGTGTAGCTTTTGCTGGAATCAGCATATCAGACAGCGGCAGATTTCTTCGGAGAACTCTTAGGGGAAAACGGATTGCGTTACATACCATATCTGCTGAGTGTTTTAGTGTATATTGCAGCAGCAAACTTAATTGGCATTTTGGGAATGAAGCCGTCGACCAAGGATTTAGGAGTTACAGCAGGGTTGGCAATTCTTAGTATTTTGCTGGTGGAATTTGCAGGAATCCGACAAAAGGGTGTAAAGGGATGGCTGAAAGGATTTGCAGAACCGCTTCCTTTGGTAGCACCGATTAATCTTTGGAGGTATTTACAAGACCATTATCATTGTGTATGCGTCTGTTTGGAAATGTCCTTGGAGCATTTGTTGTCATGGAACTTTTGAAACTGGTAGTTCCAATTTTTCTGCCGGCAGTCTTCAGTGTATATTTTGACATCTTTGACGGACTGATTCAGGCATTTGTATTTGTATTTTTAACAGCCTTATATATTGGTGAGGCGGTAGAAACGGAAGAGTAACAAGTAAGAAAATAGTAGTTAAAATTGATAAAAAAAGAGTTATCCGATGACTTAAAGGAAAAGATTATCACGGTTGCAAAAGAATTTATGGAACAGCAGACAGCGTGAAGCGGGTGAGGATGTAAATGGCAAACACAAAGGAAATCCAAAAGCGAATGAAAAGTATCTCGGATACCATGAAGATCACAAATGCCATGTATATGATCTTCTCCACAAAGCTCCAGCATGCAAAAAGCATGTTAGCAGACACCGAGCCGTATTTTTACTCGCTGCAACAGGAATTTGGACGAATCCTGCGCCATGTACCGGAGACGGACAATATCTATTTCAGGCAGATTTCGGAGGACGTTTCACCGGATAAAAAAAAGATCGGTTATGTTGTAGTATCAGCAGATAAGGGACTTGCCGGTGCCTATAATCACAACGTTTTTAAAATGGCACATGAACTGTTTGAACAGGGAGGAGAGAAGTTAAAGCTATTGCCTCTTTCCAAAGAAAAATTTGCCACGGTATTGCCGGCGGATGTCTATCAGGAGGAGCTGAAAGCAGAACCATCCTGGGAAGAGGTCTTAAATCATTTAGTACCAAATTATGTCAACGGATTTATATACGGTGCATTGGTGGAATCTTATGCAAGTGAGCAGAATTCCCGGATGATGGCAATGCAGTCGGCAACAGATAGTGCAAAGGAGATCCTGCAAAATTGTCCATCGAATATAACCGCGTACGTCAGGCGGCAATTACCCAGGAGATTACAGAGGTGATCAGTGGTGCAAAAGCACAGAAAAGGAAAAAGCGAGGTGTCAGAGCATGAAAAAAGGAAAAATTGTCCAGATATCGGGGCCGGTGGTCGATGTGGAATTTAAAGACAGTGAACTGCCTTTTATCCGGGACACATTAGAAGTAGATAATCATGGAAAACGCTGTGTCATGGAGGTGGCACAGCATATCGGAAATCATGTGGTAAGATGTATTCTTTTAGCATCCGGAGAGGGATTGCAAAAGGATATGGAGGATATTCCATCTTTACCGGAGTAGGAGAGCGTTCCCGTGAGGGGAATGATCTGTGGAGTGAGATGAAGGAATCGGGAGTCCTTGAAAAAACGGCACTGGTATTCGGACAGATGAACGAACCGCCGGGAGCCCGTATGCGGGTAGCGGAAACAGGATTTACCATGGCAGAATATTTCCGCGATATGGAGCATCAGAATGTATTATTGTTCATTGATAACATTTTCCGTTTTGTGCAGGCGGGCTCCGAGGTTTCGGCACTGCTTGGAAGAATGCCGTCCGCGGTCGGATATCAGCCGACCTTAGCAAATGAAATGGGAGAACTTCAGGAGCGTATCGCTTCTACAAAAAACGGTTCCGTTACATCCGTGCAGGCAGTCTATGTTCCGGCAGACGATCTGACAGACCCAGCACCTGCTACAACATTTGCCCATTTGGATGCAACAACCGTCCTTTCGAGAAAAATTGTAGAGCAGGGAATCTATCCGGCAGTAGATCCGTTAGAGTCAAACTCCCGTATTTTAGAGGAAGATGTTGTCGGAAAAGGTTTTGTCCAGATGATGAATAACCGTGCCAAAATCCTTGTAGATACGGCAGAATACCCGGAAGAGATCGATATGTGAAGGGCAAAGGAGGCAGAGGCGCGGGCAAAAGAGCAGTTGCGGCAGAAGCAGAGCATCCGTGAATATTACCGCTCTCAGGCATCTTTAGCAAGAGCTATGTCAAGACTCCGTTATGGCAGACAAAGATAAGGTACATTGTAGTTCGTTATAATCGGAAGCTGCAATCAGGAATACACTGGAAATCAGAATAAGAAAAAAGACCACACACTTTCCAAAATGGAAAGTATGTGGTCTTTTTAGTTTATAGATCCGATCATAAAATCCTATAGGATAGAATTTTATTTATTGCTGCGTCTCCAGATATGCATCTTCTCTGCTTCTTTAATCAGTTCATCTCTGAAATCAGGATGTGCAATGGAGATCAGTGCTTCTGCTCTTTCCCATGCAGACAGACCTTTTAAGTTTACGATACCATACTCTGTAACAACATAGTGTGTATTAGAACGTGTATCGGTAACGATAGATCCCTGTGTCAGGGTAGGTTTAATACGGGACTGCATTTTTCCATCCTTTGTAGTAAATGTAGAAGAACAGCAGATAAAGCTCTTACCGCCATTTGACAGGTAAGCACCAAGTACGAAGTCTAACTGTCCGCCGGCACCACTGATGTGTTTGATACCTGAGGACTCAGAACTAATCTGTCCGAATAAGTCAATATCAACGGCATTGTTGATAGAAATAAAATTGTCCAATGCGGAGATGGAACGGATATCGTTTGTATAGCTTACAGGAGCACTCATCAGTTCCGGATTTTCGTCTAAGTAATCATACATTTTCTTTGTTCCGGCACCAAAACCGTAAACCTGGCGGAAACGGTCGATGTTTTTCTTGGAACCGTTGATCTTTCCGGCTCTTGCAATATCAACAAAAGCGTCTACATACATTTCAGTGTGGACACCAAGATCTTTTAAGTCAGATTCTGCAATCAGGGAACCGACTGCATTTGGCATGCCGCCGATACCGAGCTGCAGACATGCACCGTTTGGAATCTCGTCAACGATTAATTTTGCCACTGCTTTGTCAACTTCTGTTGCAGGGCCGCCGCCACCAAGTTCACCGATCGGAGGATTGTCACCTTCTACAATGTAAGTAACATCAGAGATATGTACTCCGTTTTCAAAACCGCCGAGACAACGAGGCATATTCTCATTTACCTCTACGATGATCTTTTTAGAAGTCTCGCACATTGCAGTTAAATGGGAAGCATTTGGTCCGAAGTTGAAGTAACCGTGTTTATCCATAGGTGCTACCATCAGCATAACAACGTCATCCGGCTGAATGGAGTCACGGTAGTAACGTGGCAGCTCGGAATAACGGATTGGTGAATAATAAGCGAATCCACGGCTGATATATTTACGCTCGATTCCTGACATATGCCAGGAATTCCAGCAGAAATGCTCGCCTGCATCTTCACGTTCAAATACAGCTAAAGGCTTTAACAGAATACCGCCACGAAGTTTTACGTCCTTTAATTCGTCGGTACGTTTTGCGAGTGCTTTATCCAAAGCATCCGGAGTGCCGGTACACCAACCATAATCTACCCAATCGCCGGATTTGATAATCTTTACAGCTTCATCTGCAGATACAAGTTTCTGCTGATACTCTTTTGAAAATCCATCTTAAGAACCCTCCTCTTTTTTCTAAACATGAGATTGTTAAAATTTAAACATACATTAATTTTAACACGCAGAGAAGAATAGGTCAACTCTATGTGACGGTTCTTTTGCTTGAAAAATGCACAATCATGGTATAAGATAAAGAACTGATAAGAATCATAAAAAGAAATGCAAGAGGTTAAGTCATGAAAGAAGAAAAAAAAGAACGCAGATCATGCAAAAGACCGCAGTGGTCTGGTTTGGTGCATTAATCTGCTGTGCATTGTGGGGAAGTGCGTTTCCGTGCATTAAGATCGGCTATCAGATGTTTGAAATTGATGCCGCTGATACCGCAGCACAGATTTTATTTGCAGGGTATCGTTTTACCTTAGCGGGAATCCTGACCGTTCTCATTGGCAGTGTTTTAAATAGAGGGTTTCTGATACCGAAAAAAGAGAATTTTGGAAAAATATTCAAATTATCCATGTTACAGACTGTCCTGCAGTATTTTTTTTCTTTTATGTAGGACTTGCAAATACCACCGGTGTGAAAGCTTCTATTATAGAAGGCGTGAATGTCTTTGTGGCAGTTCTCGTAGCGAGCCTTTTATTTCAACAGGAGAAGCTGACCGGGAAAAAATCGTCGGTTGTCTGATCGGTTTTGCCGGAGTTGTCATTGTCAATTTAGGAGGCAGCATGGATATGGGCTTCCGGCTGACCGGTGAGGGATTTATTTTCCTGTCTACCGTGGCATATGCATTTTCCTCTGTTTTTTTGAAAAGATATTCTAAGGATGAAAATCCGGTGCTGTTAAGCGGTTATCAGTTCATAACAGGAGGCATCATCATGTGTGTCATCGGACTGCTGATGGGTGGAAAGGTGCATGGATTTGCAGCGGCATCCACCGGCATGCTCGTCTATTTAGCAGTCGTTTCAGCGGTTGCCTATTCCCTGTGGGGAATCCTGTTAAAATATAATCCGGTGTCAAAGGTGGCAGTCTTTGGCTTTATGAATCCGGTGTTTGGAGTTATTTTATCGGCACTTCTCTTAGGGGAAGGCGCGCAGGCAGCAGGAGTAAAAAGTCTGATCGCACTGCTGCTCGTAAGTATTGGAATCTATGTGGTAAATAAAAAAGAAGGAGACAGCGTATGAGTGTAATAGTAACGTTAAAAAAGGTGAGGGACGTACCGTAAAGGCAGGCGGTATGTGGATTTATGATAATGAGATCGAGTCCGTGTTAGGAAGCTATGAAAACGGAGATGTCGTGCTGGTGCATGACTTTGACGGCTATCCGATGGGAGTCGGTTTTATCAATGACCATTCTAAGATCCGTGTGCGGATGTTGAGCAGGGATGAGAATACGGTGATTGATGAAGCTTTTTGGATGAAACGTGTCAAACGTGCATGGGAGTACCGCAAAAAAAGTGGTTGATACCTCAAGCTGTCGTCTGATCTTTGCAGAGGCAGATTTCTTCCCGGGGCTGGTAGTAGACAAGTTTGCGGATGTACTGGTGGTGCAGTCGAATGCATTGGGAATTGACCGCTGGAAACTTGTCATTGTGGGCTGCATCAAACAGTGCTTAGAGGAAGATGGGGTACACATCCGCGGCGTCTATGAGCGAAGTGATGCGAAAGTGCGCACACAGGAAGGCATGGAGCGTATCAAAGGATTTATCGGAGAACCGTTTAATACCAATGTGGAAATTGTAGAAAATGGTGTGCTCTATGTGGTAGACATCAAAGAGGGACAAAAGACCGGATTTTTCTTAGACCAGAAATACAACCGTGCAGCAGTCGGACGGCTTTGTCAGGATGCGGATGTGTTAGACTGTTTTACACATACCGGTTCTTTTGCGTTAAACGCAGGACTTGGCGGAGCAAGAAGAGTGCTGGGAATTGATGCTTCTGACCTTGCGATCCATCAGGCAATGTTCAATGCGAGAATGAATGATCTGCAGGGAATCGTAAATTTTGCCTGCGGAGATGTATTTGATCTGCTTCCGGATTTTGAGAAAAAAGGCAAGCAGTTCGATGTGGTCATCCTAGACCCGCCTGCATTTACAAAATCCAGAAATTCCGTAAAAAATGCAGTCAAAGGTTACCGTGAGATCAATATGCGTGCTTTAAAACTCGTAAAAGACGGCGGCTATCTTGCCACCTGTTCCTGCTCACACTTTATGACCTACGAGCTGTTTACGGAAACGATCCGTCAGGCGGCTAAGAGTGCCCATAAGCGGCTGCGTCAGGTGGAATACCGTACACAGGCACCGGATCATCCAATCCTTTGGGCAGCGGACGAGAGTTATTATCTGAAGTTTTATATTTTTCAGGTTGTGGAGGAGATGTAGGGACGGATATTATTATCATGGAAGTAATGAGCAGAGAGTGATCGAGATAATTCGATTGCTCTTTATTATTGTGAATGGGTTTACATGTGGAGACTATTCTATTTTTCTCATTTAGCAAATCTGTTTTAATAGCGTTGACAAATGTGTAAAATGGAACGCTACATTGAATGCTGTGCAAAAGTCACCTCGAAAATCGTTCCCCCAGTCTTGCCTGATTTGATACAAATACTGCCATCATGTACTCTAACGATTTCACGGACAAAAAGCAAGACCTAGCCCTACGCCACCCAGCTCCCGGCTTCTGGATTTATCCACACGGAAGAATGGCTCGAACACTCTCTCCCTAAGCTCCTTTGGTATTCCGCTTCCCGTATCTTCTACAGACAGATAAACATGCTTGTTTCTCTGATATGCGGTTACTGTAACCTGTCCGAGCGGATGATTATATTTGATGGCATTCTCAACCAGATTGTATACAAGCCTGTAAATAAGGATATCACTGCCTGTCATAGTGGCATCCTCACATTTTCCAATCAGCTTTATATTCTTTTCCACGGCAAGAGGCTCAAGATCTGCCAAAACCTCTTCAACAATAGCATCCAATATAATTTTATCATCCCTCCCCACCGTCTGAAGCTCACTCATGTCAAGAAGAGTCTTTACCATCCTGTTTAATTTATCATTTTGTTCCGTAACCATTTTTATGGTCTGCAAAGTGTCTGCATCATTTCCCGGGTGAGAGGCAGAATTATATAAATCAAGCTGTACCTGCATTAACGCTAATGGAGTTCGCAGCTCATGTGCTGCATTTGCAGTAAACTGTCTCTGTATCTCAAATGCTTCCGACAGACGCTCAAGCATCTTATTATAAGAAATACCCAGCTGGTTCAGTTCCTTAACATTGTTTTCCTTTATTCTAGAATCAGACAGATTCTGAGCCTGTACCTCTTCAATTTTATCTGAAAACTCCCTGATTGGTCTGAGTGCATGCCCGCTTATAAAATAAGTGACGACACCTCCCAAAAGCGCCGGCAAAACCGTGATTATCAGACTGTTTCTTTTATAGTCGGCCTTATTATTGTACACCTGAACCGAAAATTCATTCGCAAACTCATCCCACTTATCGTCCGGTATGCTGATATATATTTCATCTGATTTGTTTCCTTTTTCATCCCCCTGTGACTCTACCGCATCCTGCAGAGAATCGATGTAATGCACACCATTTTTATAGACAAACATAGTCAGGCAGCAACATATAATAGCAATACACAATGTAGTAATGCACGTAAGTCTCCACTGTAGCGACATTCTTTTCATCTGTCAGACTCCTCCCGTATTTTATAGCCTTCACCTACCTTGTTCTGAATGGGATCATATCCCAGCTTCGCCTTAAGCTTTTTTTTCTAAGTGAAGACATATGTACCCTGATTGCTCCGCTAAAGCTGTCTGCCGTGGCATCCCACACATGCTCTATCAGCTCCTCCTGACTCACCGGTCTGCCTATATTAATAAGCAAATATTCTAAGATACCGTTCTCTTTTCTTGTCAGTGTAACCGGCTCTCCCTTTGCATACGCCTCTCTTTAATAGTATCAAACTTTATTTCTCCGCATTTAAGGCATATATCATTCTGTACAAATTTACGTCTTGTCAGACTTCTGATCCGCGCCTCAAGCTCCTGCAGATGAAATGGTTTTTCCATGTAATCATTGGCTCCTGCATCCAACCCTTCTACCTTATCAGCAATCTGACCTCTTGCAGATAATATCAAAACCTTAGTTTCATCATTGTATTTTCTAAGCTCCTTAAGAAGCTCCATCCCATCCATCCCCGGCAGATTCAAATCCAAAACTATCAGATCATAATTCTCCGATAGTATACTTTCAAGAGCTTCTTTTCCCATCATAACTGGTATCCACCTCATAACCGGCAGCATACAGGCTCTTTGCAACCATATCACATATTTGTTTCTCATCTTCAACAATCAATAATCTCAAAATATTCTCCCACTTCTTAACAAGGATTTTACATCCACTATTGTATAATACTAATGTCAGCTGGTCAACAATACAAGAAAAAGGAGCAACATTATGTTGAAATACCAAAAACATGTCAAATCATTCTGCTTATCCTTGGTGTATCTATGATAAGCTATGGTGCAGTCAGAGGTGAGGCGGCTACAGTGCTTGGTAAAGCAATAAAACTATGTCTGGAGTGTGTCGGAATTGGATAAGGAAAAGAAATTACTATCAAGAAAACTGGCAAAAATACGTGGCTGGATACAGGCCGCAGCAACGCTGCTGACCAATATTCATATTCCAAATTTATTTAAGGGTAAAATATATCAGGGAAATGCCAAAACAGTATGTGTGCCGGGATTAAACTGCTATTCCTGCCCTGCCGCGACAGGAGCCTGTCCAATAGGGGCATTTCAGGCAGTTGTCGGATCATCAAAATTTACGTTTTCATACTACATAACCGGATTTTTTATTTTACTCGGTGTAACTCTCGGCAGATTTATATGTGGTTTTTTGTGCCCATTTGGATGGTTTCAGGATTTACTTCATAAAATCCCCGGAAAGAAATTATCCACAGCCAAACTAAAGCCTCTTAGGTACCTAAAATATGTCATTCTTATTGTTTTCGTTATACTTCTTCCGATGCTTGTAACGAACTCTATAGGAATGGGAGACCCGTTCTTCTGCAAATATATCTGTCCTCAGGGTGTTTTAGAGGGTGCTATACCGTTATCTATTGGAAACGCTGCTATCCGTTCTGCGCTGGGAAAGCTTTTTTCTTTCAAGTGTATGATTTTAATTGCAGTGATTGTACTAAGTATCTTATTTTACAGGCCCTTCTGTAAATGGATTTGTCCGCTTGGAGCAATCTACTCATTATTTAATAAGGTCAGCCTGCTCAAAATCACCGTTGATAGCAGCAAATGTGTCGGATGCGGTCAATGCTCAAAGGCATGTAAGATGGATGTGGATGTGTGTAAGACACCGGATCACCCTGAGTGCATACGCTGCGGTGCCTGCATAAAGGCATGTCCGAAGGACGCCATCTGCTACCGGTTTATGGGAAAATCATGTCAAAAAAAAATGACAACAGATAGCTATTAAACATTTTACTATTATTTTAAAGGAGGAATTACTCATGAAAAACAAATTATCATTTATTTCTATTTTTACACTCTGCATAGCATTATCACTTACAGCATGTGGCGTAAAGCAAGCTTCCACAACAGATTCTAAGAACACTCAGACTAAAGCCGGCTCAGAAGCATCCGGCAAATCAGATTCCAGGCTTGATGATTTATATCAGCAGGAAAATCAGCTTTTGCAGATCACGCTGATGTGTGGAACAAGGCATTTGGCATGATGAACAAAAGTGCCGCCAATCCAAACGGAAATTATGCTGATTATCTTGCCGGTACCGTAGAATCAAACAAGAATTCATTCACAGACGATGAGCTTAAAACACTTAATGAGGATATTGAAACCATACGAAAAATCGAGGAACAGATAGCAGAGCTTGAAAACAAAAATACATCATCAGACGATAACAAGAAGGACAGCTCTAAAGCCTCATCTGTATTCAGTGATTTTTCCGGTGAGGATTTTGATGGCAATAAGGTTGATGACGGCCTGTTTTCCGGTAATGCAGTAACAGTCGTCAATTTCTGGTTTACCGGCTGCAAACCATGTGTCGCTGAATTATCCAAGCTTAACGAATTAAATGATGCTATCAAATCAATGGGCGGAGAAGTTGTTGGCATCAACACTGAGACCTTTGATGGCAATAAAACAGCAATCAAAGAGGCTGCCTCTGTTCTTGAAAGCCAGGGTGTCAAATATCGTAATCTGTCAATTGACTCCTCTAGTGCTGCCGGTAAATATGCCTCAGAAATCATGGCCTTTCCAACAACTATACTTGTTGACAGAAATGGCAATATTGTAGGCGAACCAATGCTCGGCGGAATCGATAACCAGGACAACTATGATGCTTTGATGAAGCAGATTCAGTCTGTAATTGATGCAGACAGCACAAATAAATAGAGGTCTGCATATAAAAAGCTCCTGTGCATTGCACAGAGAGCTTTTTTTGAACATTACTATAATGTCAAGGAATCTTCTGCATCTACCCACATCTATAAATTCCCATCAAGATACAGTCTCGCATATTCTAGTGGTTCATCAATGGCAAGTGTGTTTAATGCACAATCTGATCCGGGTGTGGTTCTCAAATTCTTTTCTGCTTCCCAGCAGTCAATGCGAAGCATATAGTCTGCACTGGTATAAACATCAATGCTGTTTCGTCCGGGATTATATTCTGCAAATAGTGTTTTCAATGGTTTGCGGAGAATTTAATAACAAAATATAACAGTTATTAAATTTCTTAAAACAGGTGAAATCTCAATCGGAATTTTGGAAGGTGAATTTTATGTGGTTTTGGTGGTTTATGTTAATATGCGATATGATAATTCCTATTTTTATGGTTATTGCAGGAAGAATGATGTGGAAACATTGCCCAAAACATATAAATGGTATGGTGGGTTACAGAACAACTCGATCAATGAAAAATATGGATACATGGAAACTTGCTCACGACTATTGTGGAAAACTTTGGTGGAAAATAGGATGGGTAATGATGATACCATCTGCTTTGATACATATTCCGTTATACCATAGTGATGAGAATACGATTGGTAAGGGAAATAGGGAAAGTTTTATTTAGTCATTGCCTGCCACTTTATCAAGTAACCTTGCAGATTCCCGCTTGGCTTTTCTTGTAGAGTGTGCATAGACATTCATGGTGGTACTGACATCTGAGTGCCCTAACAGTTCCTGCACATCCTTTGGTGCTGCTCCATTTGCCAGAAGGTTGCTTGTGTAGGTGTGTCGCAGCTGGTGAAAATGAAATCCTTCAAATCCATCCAGTTTCTGAGCAATCTTCCTGCAAATAGTTCCTAACGTGCTTGGCAGTTCCAGACTTCCATCCGGTCTTAAGCAGACAAAGGATATTTCCTTATAATCTTCTAGAACATTCTCTGTTCCGTCCAGATGATAGAACTCATAGTAAGCTCTGTTTTTGTCTTTTACTTCTCTGTAGTAGTTTTTGTGGTAAAGTTCTCCGTACTGCATTCGGTTTTTAAGCTGTTCCTTTCGGGCATTGCGAAGAATCTCTGCCAGTGTATCTCCAAAATCAACAATCCTTACCTTTTTTCGTTTGGTTGGTCCGATGATATTCTTGTGCCTTGAACCATCATATCGGATACTGCGTCTGATCGTAAGACACTGTTCTTCAAGATTCACATCCTGCCATGCCAGACCACAGGCTTCACCGATACGAAGTCCTGCATAATAAGCTATCTGGATTGGAAGTATTGCCGGTGGATTGTAATCCTGTAGAAATTCAATCAGTCTTTCATAATCCTCTCGTGGAATTGGCTGTATATCGCCATCCATGTCATCATCGGAAAACAGGTCAACCTCATCCGTCTGGTATTTCAGCTTAATATACTGCATCGGATTGAAAGTGATATATTGCTTTGGTGATACTGCAAATCGGAATGACTGCTGTAATACTGCCGAGAAAGAACGAATGTAATCTTTGCTATAACCTTTTCTTTCTGAACCATCTGGCTAAGTGCCACCAAAGGAAAGCAGATCGAAGAAGGCTTGTAAATGCCAGATGTTACATTTTTCAACTTTCTCTCTGAAATTGGATGCTTCTTGATGTTGGTAATGGCACCGAGGTAATTCTGGACTGTCCCATTACTGAGCGTACCGGTCTTTAATTCTTCCTCTGCCCATATATCAAGTAATTCTCCAATTGTAATATTTTCCGACTTTGCAATGAATTTCTTGCTTTCGTAATCGTCCATTGCCTGACGGAGCAGTTTTTCTGTTTCACTCTTGCTTTCTGTTCCAGCGTATTCTTTCTGAACCAGATTGCCGCTTGCATCTTCTACATAGAAGCGGTAGTACCATTTCTTTCCTTTTTTTCTTACAGATCCTTTTGCCATAATCGCGTGTCTCCTTTCGATATCAGACAATCGGAACTGATGAAATGCTTCTTGCGTGTAAGTATATCATAACTCCGGTTGTCGTTCTATACCGAATCGGAATCCTCATACAAAACTTCTGATAAAAGATTTTCAAGCCTTTGTTCTGCCATTTCCGGTTTCTTGGAATAAAGCCTTACGATATCTGCCATGTCATTAAAGGCATTAACAGTATGGGTGATCTCCCGGAGAAACATAATCTCGTTATATTCATCATTCGATTCAAACCCCATTACCTTTTGCAATATCCGCTTCATTCGTGTTGCCCTTGTAATTCTTGCAGGCGAATTGGAATGATTCCAGAAACAGGTTATATTGCTTTAACATTAACAGCAGTAGATCTTTTGAAAAAGCATCTTCCTTTTTACTAAGGTCGAGAGGTAACTGTTTGAGAATATCGCCCATTGCATCACGAATCTGTAATTCTTTCTTATCCGTAATATCGGTTTCGTATTCATCGGTTTCACCTCTGAGCCATTCAATAGATACATGAAGTGCTTCCGAAAGACCTTCCAGCACCATCTTTTTGGTATTGTCAATCGAACCATTCTCATAACGCAGGATTGTGGAAGCTGTAACTCCCTTCTTCTCTGCAACATAAGGCTGTGTCAGATTTAATTCCAGACGACGTTGTTTTGCCCTGCTACCTATCAGCTTGCGTAATTCTTTATCTTTCATGCTGATTGCCTCCTTTTTCGGTATGTATGAATTATAGCATGTACCTCACATAATTGCAATATGCAATCTAATGATTAATTTTAAAATTTCATAACGCTTGACAACGCAATATAAAACCGCTATACTAACAGCACAAAAAAATTGCATAATGCAATTTTAATAGGAGGTGACAAGATGACGGAAAGAAAGATTGCATTATCCATCGAGGAAGCAGCCGACTATACAGGAATTGGCAGAAATACTTTGAGAAAGCTGGTTGAATGGAAGAAGCTTCCGGTATTAAAGGTCGGAAGAAAAGTCCTTATTAAAACTGACATTCTGGAAAAGTTCATGGAAGCCAACGAGGGGCGAGATCTGAGGGATAAAGGGAATGTAAAAGCTGTCACAAGAAATGTGGCAACAAAAAAGGCGGCTTCCTACGAAACCGCCAAAGGTTCTATCAGACCGAAGCCATGATATACCTACACGCAAGAGGATTATAGCATGTGCTTCTCCTGATATGCAACCGGGAACTGTTGTTTATCGGAAAAAGAAAGGATGAAGACGATATGGCGAAATCAACAAAGACTTATGAAGAAAGAATACGTGCATTAGAGAAAAAGGAACAGGAAAGCATTGAAGCTACCAAAAAAGCTCATTGCACAGCGGAAGGAACTGGAAAAGCGAAAGAAAGCAGAGGAAAGTAAAAAACGAACCCATAGGCTCTGTCAGATTGGTGGCGCAGTGGAATCGGTTCTTGGCTGTCCGATTGAAGAGGAAGATTTACCAAAGCTGATAGGCTTCTTAAATAGGCAGGAAACAAACGGGAAATTTTTCTCAAAGGCGATGCAAAAAGAGTCACTTACAGATATGGAGGAAGTGTAATGGCAGATGGAGTGGGTTTTCCATTCCCTTCATTGCCTTTTGAATGAAGGGCGCACTTATGGACAACCAGAGGTCGTCCTTATAAGTTTGCCACAAGCGGCAACCGGTCTGCGCTTACGCTTGCCGGGCTCGTTCCGTCGGCGGGGCTTTCAGCCAGACCTGCTCATGCCGCAGGGGGCACTCTTGCGCAGAGGGCGTTTCGACAGCTTCACTCCTGCCAAACCAGAAGAAGATGATGTCGGAAATCAATGCCGGATACGGCAGAAAGGGGGAATCGTATCATGGCGATATTTCACTTTACAGTAAAGATTGTTGGACGCAGTAAAGGAAAATGTGTCATATCCGCATCTGCATATCTTAACGGAGATGTGATGAAGAATGAGGAAACAGGCAGGATCAGCTACTATACTTCCAAAAAGGAAGTCGTCTACACCAGTCTGATGATGTGCGAAAATGCACCTACTGAATGGCTGCATGTACCGGAAGAAAATATAAAAAGGTTTCAACAGTCTATCCGTTATAAAAGGGCAGGCGATAAGGAAGCCGCACTGGAAAAGTTTAAAATCGCATTTCAGAAACAGCGTCTATGGAATGAGGTCTTGAAGATAGAAAAAATGCAGATGCACAGCTTGGACGCTCATTTGAATTTTCCCTGCCGAAAGAATGGAGCAGACAGGAACAGATTGATTATACAACCGAATATATTCAAAAGACTTTCGTGGATAAGGGAATGTGTGCTGACTGGAGCATACACGATAAGGGCGATGGAAACCCACATGTGCATTTACTTGTAACCATGCGACCATTCAATCTGGATCATTCATGGGGCAGCAAAGAAGTCAAGGACTGGGAGTTTGTCAGAGATACTGACGGAAATATTGTGGTTGATGAATCCCACCCGGACTGGTGGCAGGATAAAAAGAATCCTGATCGTCATGGAATCCGAATTCCGGTATTGGATGAAAACGGAGTACAGAAAGTTGGTGCAAGGAACCGTAAACAATGGAAACGGGTGCTGACCGATGCTACCGGCTGGAATAATCCAAAGAATTGTGAATTATGGCGAAGCGAATGGGCTGGGATGTGTAACCGGCATTTATCCATAGACAATCAGATTGACCACCGTTCCTATGCAAGACAGGGAAAATTAGAAATCCCTACAATCCATGAGGGTGCTGATGCAAGAAAGATTGAGGAAAAATATCTCACCGGACAGATATGGAATGGTTCATGGAAGGTAGAGGAAAACCAGATGATTAAAAAACAAAATGCACTACTGCAAAAGGTAATCACAACCTTTGGTAAGGTATCCGGTGTATTGTCAATATGGAAGGAGTGGTTGAATGACATTAGAAGAAAGCAAAGAAGTAATTCCCATGATGGAAGCAATGATTACACAGATAGAGGAACAGCAGAATATCATGGCAGAGATGCTTCAGGAAATACAGGAAAAGGACGAGAAGCTGATGTGCTTTCAGGAGAAGGAAGAACGATTGCAGCAATTAGAGAGCGAATTATCAGAACTGCTTCAAATCTTGCCGGATACAGAAGAACTGTTGATACTTCTGGAAGAAAAGACAGACCACATACAGAAACTCACAGACGAAAATCAGCAATGGCAGGAATTGGCACAGAAATTGAACAGCGAGAACCGGCTATTGCAGAAACAGAACAGCGAATTACTGAACTTGAACAGCAATTAGAGAAAGGAAGGTTGATTGATGAACGAATTAAGAAACTCAAAGAGCGACGATCAACTGGAAGAGTTGCTCCTGCTGACAGAGCAGATGCAGGAAGAACTCGACCAGAAAGACAGGACTATCCGGGAACTGAAAATGCAGCTCGACGAATCGCTGACCTTGAACGAGAGGTTAAACAGCGAGAACAGAGCAGGGAACATTCAAGCCTTAAAGAACGACTTGAGGAAAACAAAAGAATTATTGCAGAGAGAGAAAGAGAAAACGCACGCTGCCGAAATCATGACAGAGGAATGTCAAGATAAGCTAAGGCAGGCAGAACAGGAACGGGATTATGCACTCTCCTATCAGAAAAAAGTAGAGATACCGGTTGAAAAGCCGGTACTCTATCAAAAGTGTGGGAACTGTAACCAGACAGCTTATCTGAAAGCCAAGGAAAAGTATGATACGCAGAGGGAAAAACTTGCCGGCAGATATAAAACAAAAACAGCCATGTATGAAGCATTGATGTTTCTGCTGATATGGTATTCCGTATCAACTACTCTTTTTCAGATGATACGGTCAAAAATATTTATTTCTGATTGCGTGGTATTCTTTGATACAATCGCCACTTTTGTACAGACCATTGCCGGCTGGGTTGTACTGATAGGAAAGAACGTGGCACAGATTAGTAATGGAATATCCAATCCTGTCGTTGCCGGAATTATATACTGGCTGATAAGAATACTGATTTGCGGTGGCTGTCTGGTGGGTGCAGGAATACTTTTAGCATTCATCGGGATAAAGATTGCCGGGCTATATAAGAAATACTGCTGGGATATGATTACAATACTGGTAACACTTATAAGCATGGCAACAGCTATCTACTTTGGGAAGTGGATAAAGACAACATTGCCAATCAATCTGCTATTTCTCTTATTATTCGTGCAACTGGTATATGTTGGAATCAGGTGGTATGTAAAGGGATGGCGAGAAACAAGGGGATATCATTAAAACAAAAATACCGATATTTTATTGGTACTATATGTCTTTACTTTCGTGCTAATATATATTATCATATTAGCATGAAAGGAGAATGCGTATGACTCAATTTGAACAATTAGATTTATTGCTGAATGAATATGGAGGAATAATTCAGACCTTTCAAGTTATAGATAATGGAATTAGTAAGCCTGTATTTTATTCTTATGTAAAAGAACGAGGATTGGACCAAGCTGCTCATGGTGTGTATGTATCACCAGATACATGGACAGATGCGATGTATATTTTGCATTTACGTTGTAGTCAGGCTGTGTTTTCTCATGAAACTGCATTGTTTTTCCACGATTTAACAAACAGAGAGCATTTGAAATATACTATAACTGTAAGAACCGGGTATAATCCGAGCCGTTTGCAGGAAGACGGTTTTCAAGTGTATACAGTTAAAAAGGATTTACATGAAACAGGGATTACGATTATGCAGACACCATTTGGGCATTCAGTTCCGGTTTATTATATGGAGCGGACAGTTTGTGATCTGCTTCGCAGCAGGAACAATATAGAAATGCAGGTCTTTCAGGATGCCTTAAAGCAATATGCCAGACGCAAAGATAAAAATTTGAGGACACTTATGAAATATGCATCCATGTTTCATGTTGAAAAGATATTAAGACCATATTTGGAGGTATTACTTTAGATGATAACAACAGCAAGGCAAATATCTTATAACGATAACGAAAGGACAATAATTCATGAGTAGAATACTTTTGGTGGAAGATGACACAATGATTGCTTCGGGGATTATGTATGCACTTGAGACAGAAGGGTATGAAACAAATCATGCCACAGGTATAAAAGATGCCAGAAGTTTAATTGAACATTATAAGTTTGACCTGGCAATTATAGATATGCAGCTTCCGGATGGAACTGGATTTGATGTAAGTGAGATATTAAAAACAATGGTGCCTGACACAATAAATCACAGCTTCCTGTAAAAGCGCAATCGAAAACAGTTGCAAATTGAAAGTGCAATCCAATATGGTTGCGAATAGAGTCATAAAATGTGAATTACATTGAAATTGATGTCTGAATATGATAGAATTTGGCACATGGAACTCACACGACAGGAATGGTAACGGTAGTCATGGCAATCGGCTTTATCTGCGTGAAGAATGTACCAATCGGAAGAATCTGTATCGCAGTTGTGTGGGTATGCCACCTGTTATACTTCTTCTTAAGAGTTAAGACAGAAAAGCCTGAAGCTGAAATGGCAGAAAGCGTAGAGTAAGATGGACAAAGTAGAAAAGAAACGGCAGAAAGAACAGTATGTCGTGGAAGAGATGATCCGGCTGTATTGCCGAAAAAAACATCCGAAAGAAAAAAGACAGGAAGGGCAGATGTGTCCTGACTGTCAAAAACTTTCGGATTATGCAAAACAAAGAAGTCAAAAGTGTCCATTCATGGAAGAAAAGACGTTTTGTGCGAATTGTAAGGTACATTGTTATAAGCCGGAGATGAGAGAACAGATCAGGCAGGTTATGCGGTTTTCAGGACCAAGGATGCTGTTGTATCATCCGGTGCTTGCTATCTGGCATCTGGTGTGTAGCAACAAAGAGAACAAAAAAGTAAGAAGTTACTTATGATTAAAACAAGACTGGTGGGGCTGTTGTCCCACGCAAAAAAGTATATCGTGTATACGATTTTGTGGCAGTGGGCAGCCCTCCTGTCGCAGGTATTGGCAGTCTTTTCTATCGCAGATTTACTGGAACGGGTAGTATACCGGGCAGTAACCGTACCGATCATTGAGCGGACAATACTGATTTTAGTTCTGGTTGTGGTGATCCGATTTATCTGTGAACGGATGGGAGCAAGGTCTTCCTATCTGGCGTGTGTGGATGTAAAGCGGATTCTGCGTGAAAAGATTTATGAGAAAATGTTAAAGCTGGGAGCTTCCTACAGTGAGCAGGTATCCTCTTCGGAGGTCGTACAGGTGTCAACTGAGGGTGTGGAGCAGTTGGAAACATACTTTGGAAAATATCTTCCACAATTATTTTACAGCCTGATCGCACCACTGACCTTATTTATCATTCTTTGCAGAGTGAGCCTGAAAGCGAGTGTGATCCTGCTGATTTGTGTACCGCTGATCCCGATTTCTATCGTGGTGGTACAGAAGATTGCAAAGAAATTACTGAATAAGTATTGGAGCATCTATACTGGACTGGGAGATTCGTTCCTTGAGAATTTACAGGGACTTACCACATTGAAGATTTATCAGGCAGACCAGCAGAAAGCAGACGAGATGGATGTGGAATCCCAGAACTTTCGTAAGATTACGATGAAGGTGCTGACCATGCAGCTCAATTCAACCAGCGTGATGGATATTGTGGCGTATGGTGGAGCTGCGATCGGTATGGCGGTTGCGGTATCTGAATTCTTAAAAGGAAATATCAGTGTAGCAGGAACGTTATGTATCGTTCTGCTTGCCAGCGAGTTTTTCCTGCCGCTCAGACTGCTTGGTTCATTCTTCCATATCGCAATGAATGGTATGGCAGCGAGTGATAAGATTTTCAAAATTTTAGATTTGCCGGAACCACAGGCTGGAGAAAAACACTGCCGGATGTAGCGTTAGATGTTACATTAAAAGATGTGCACTTTTCTTATGAAGAGGACAGAGAGATTTTAAAAGGAATAGGCTTAAATCTTCCGGCAGGAAGTTTTGTATCACTGGTTGGTGAATCCGGATGTGGTAAGAGTACGATTGCCGGAATCCTTGCAGCAAAGAACCGGGGATATAACGGAGAAATCATCATCGGTGGCGTACCGCTTAATGAAGTGAATGAAACCAATCTGATGCAGAGGGTTGTTCTGGTTCGCCATAACAGCTACCTGTTCAAAGGTACAGTAGAAGAAAATCTGAAGATGGCAAAACCGGACGCAACGAAAGAAGAGATGGAAGCTGTCCTTCAGAAAGTGAATCTCTTAGGGTTCTTACAAACACAGGATGGCTTGCAGACACAGTTGTTGGAAAAAGCAAGCAACCTGTCCGGCGGTCAGTGTCAGAGACTGGTAATTGCCAGAGCATTGCTTCGGATAGACAGTGCGGTTTATATTTTTGATGAAGCCGCATCCAATATCGATGTGGAAAGTGAAGAACTGATCATGAATGTGATTCACGAACTGGCAAAGACAAAGACGGTGCTTCTGATCTCCCACAGACTGGCAAATGTCGTGAGGTCTGACAAGATCTATTTCTTAAAAGACGGAGAAATCAAAGAAAGCGGAAAGCATGACGAACTGATGAGCCGGAATGGTGCGTACAGACATCTGTATGAAAGCCAGATGGCACTGGAAAACTATGGAAAAGGAGGAATGGCATAATGAGTGAAAATACGAATACAACAAAACGCAGAAGTGCCATCCAGATCATGGGAGGTCTGATTGGTCTGGTAAAACCCTTGCTCCATATCATGCTGGCAGCAATCATCCTTGGAACATTGGGTTATTTATGTGCAATCTTCCTGACGATACTGGCAGGACAGGTTATCATGCATGGTCTTCTGACAGGAGTAGCCGGAATGATTGTTCCGGTGGACAATATGTGGCGGGTATTTACTCCAGTAAAAACGATTATTACAGTCATGATCGTAATTGCAGTGCTTCGTGGAATCCTGCATTATGTGGAACAGTATTGCAATCATTTTATCGCATTTAAGTTGTTGGCAATCATCCGTCACAAAGTGTTTGCGGCATTGAGAAAGCTCTGCCCGGCAAAACTGGAAGGACGGGACAAGGGAAATCTGATCTCTATTATTACAACGGATATTGAATTACTGGAAGTGTTCTATGCACATACCATTTCTCCGATTGCGATTGCAACGCTGACCTCAATTATTATGGTGATTTTTATCGGAAGATATCACTGGCTGGCAGGAGTGATTGCTCTGGTAGCTTATCTGATTGTCGGTGTTGTCATCCCGATGTGGAATGGAAAACGTGGTAGCCAGAAGGGAATGGAATTTCGGACAAACTTCGGAGAACTGAACAGTTTTGTGCTGGATTCTCTGCGTGGACTGGACGAGACCATCCAGTACGGACAGGGTGAAAAAGAAAAGAGCAGATGTCTGAGCATTCCAAAAATCTTGCAGGAATGCAGGAGTCATTAAGCAAAATGGAAGGCTCACAGCGTTCATTTACGAACATGGTTATCCTGCTTGCATCTTTTGGAATGCTTGCACTGACGATCTGGCTGTACGACAAAGGTGCGATGGGATTCGAGGGAATCTTAACCTGCACCATCGCAATGATGGGTTCTTTCGGACCGGTAGTAGCATTATCAAGCCTTTCCAATAACCTGAACCAGACACTGGCAAGTGGTGAGCGTGTTCTTTCTCTTCTGGAAGAGACACCGCTTGTGGAAGAAATTCCGGGTGACGTGGAAACTTCCGGTGCAGAGAGCATGGAACATGAATTTACAGGAGCAGAGGCAGAGCATGTAACATTTGCTTATGATAATGAGGTTATTTTAGATAACTATTCACTGAAATTACAGCCGGGTAAAATCACAGGGATTCATGGTGCGAGCGGCTCCGGAAAATCTACGCTCTTAAAACTGCTGATGCGGTTCTGGGATGTGCAGGATGGAAGTGTATCGGTAGACGGTACAGATGTCCGCAAGATTCCGACCAAGCATTTGAGAGATATGGAAAGTTATGTCACACAGGAAACGCACCTGTTCCATGATTCGATTGCAAACAATATCGCAATCGCAAAGCCGGGAGCATCCAGAGAAGAGATTATGGAAGCTGCAAAGAAAGCGTCTATCCACGATTTCATAATGACACTTCCGAAAGGATATGATACAGAAGTCGGAGAACTGGGTGATACGCTGTCCGGTGGTGAAAAACAGAGAATCGGAATTGCAAGAGCATTTCTCCATGAATGCCCTCTGATCCTGCTCGATGAGCCTACATCGAACCTCGACTCTTTAAACGAGGGAATCATTTTAAAATCATTGAAAGAATCGGCCAAGAAGAAAACGGTTGTCCTGGTATCCCACAGAGTATCCACAATGAACGTGGCCGATGTAGTATATGAAATGGAGAACGGCAGAATTTCTTAATAAATTCTTAGAACTGATAGGGTATCTCCAGAAACTGCAAATCATGATGCATGCCGGATGGAACATACAATCAGCGAAGAATCTTTCCAGAAGATTCAGGAACTGGTGAAGAAGATAAAAAAGAAGATTCATCAAAGGAACAAATGGAAAAACAATGGCAATGCCATTAAGTCAGTTGTTCGAAGTTTTGTTCGATAGCTCAGTTGTTGTCAAATATCCGATATTTTGAACTCAAAAAGCCAAAAACAGGTATGCCAAAAAAGACAGATGCTGTCCATCTGCCAAAAAAGAAGGATATTCAGTTGCAGAACTTACCAATATCCAAAATGAATTGCGCTGATTCCACGGAGAGGCCGTTGAAACTGCCGGAACCTGTCTTTCACTGCGTGGACATATTTCATCATCAGCCGGATAATATCGATGTGCCTTCCAGAATCCCTGCGCATGAAGAACTTTCTGGCTGTTTTTAATGCTGAAGAAAAGTCAAGTTCATAGAGATACTTGTTGCTGCCATCCCGTTTCTTTTTCAGGTTTTCTTCTGCCGCTTCGTTTGCGATAAAAATGCCGAAATTGCATTGGAACAATTGGTGCCTGACACAATAAACTTGCAATAGGCTGCTTTTTTTCTGTTGAGCAAGAAGTATCTTTTAATTCATATTTAGGTGGTTTGTCAATAGCAATAATATTTAATGCATAATCTGATTTAAGAGTGAATTTCAAATTTTAGATTTTCAATAATCATGGGATAAAAATAACAGGGAGGATTATAGTTTTCGGAATAAAGCCGATATATAATATTAGAAACAATAAATAATAAAGAACGGATTCAGAGAAGGAGGACAAAGGATATGTCAATGAATGTGAATACAACGGGTACTGTTTATGGAAGTTATCAGAATACCTACAAGGCAGGTACAGTAGATAAGAAAAAAGAAACAGCGAAAACAACAGAAAATGATAAGGTCAAGAAAAATGTGACAGAAAGTATAGCCGAAAAAAATCTAAGTAAAGAGGCACAAAAAATGCTTAAAGATATGCGTGGCTCAAGAACAGATATGGACTTTATGGTTGCAGATTTTGAAAATGGTGATAATGCTAAAGATATTTTAGCACAAAGTGATAAAGAGTTTACGGTTATTTTCTCAAAGGAAGAAATGGAGAAGATGGCATCCGATCCCAAATATTATGCTGAAAAGATGCATAGTATTGAAGGTGCTTTGCGTATGTCGGATGAAATCAATGCTCAGTTTGGATTTGAAAGAGCATTTGGTAAGACAAACGGAATAGAAAACAGTGCAGATACTGATACAAAAATAACAAAGTTTGGTATTTCTTTTAATAGTGATGGAACTACAACATTCTTTGCTCAATTAGAAAAAACATCAGCTAGTCAGAAAGAATATCTTGAAAAAATTCAGGAAAAGAAAGCTGCGGAGAAGAAAGAGGCGAAGAAAAAGGAACAATTAAAGCAAATTGAAGTAAAAAAGCTACTGTTCAAGCAAATTCAAAAGATGAACTTTTGGATAAAATTAAAAATATTGAATGGAATTCTATCAAACCAGAGGATAATAAAATCGGTGGAAGATTTGATTTTTCAATTTAGTATATTTAGATGGGGATGATTACATAAAGTATGGAGATAGATTCATTGTGAGAAAACGTTTTTTTTTCTATTATTGTATGTGTTGTCATGCTTTTTACAATGAATGTCACAGCTTTTTGCGGCAGAAACTCAGGAAAATTATTCGGAGACGGAGAAAACAATGACATTTGAAATAACTCCGACAGCATTAACTTCTGGATCATCACGACATTCTGTTGGAATGTTAAATTCCTTTTTTGGAACAAATGATACAGTGGCAACTTCCGCTCTTGGTTCTTTTACAATCAGCAGCACATCTGTTCCGTCAGGCTCCACAATCAGTAAAATAGTGGTTACATCCACAAAAAGTAGTGGAAGTAGTGGAAACATCGAATTATTTGTTGCTAAAGATGAGGATAATGGAGATGGCACATTTGACAGATATACAGACAGCAAAAGTTGGAATAGTTCTCTTACTTTTTGCAGATTTTGGCAATTATAATTTAAGCCCTGTTGGAAATTATTATGTTCAATTTGAATCTACAAGGTATTCAACGGGAACTGTTGCAGCAGCAACATTAAAAAATATTTATGTCACAGTTTACTATCATTAAAATTTTATAATCCCCATTCTAAACAAGCAAAGATGTTGTTATTCAGTTAGCAGCATCTTTGCTTTTAATTGTATAATTGATATGACTATTGAGTTAGATGACATTGATAGCGATAGAAAGCTATATATTACAGAAGCAGACTTTGATAAAAAGCATTTGAGAGATTATATAAATTGAATATTATATAATCAGAGGTATATAGAACATGCACAGAGACACTATATTTCAATATGAAACAATGGTGCCTGACACAATAAAAACGCATAGCCAAACTTCGCTCGGTATAACTGCCTGATTGTGTCGAAATTCGTATTTTATCAATTATATCTGATAAAACTGGATTTGCGGTATTGAAAATCAGTTATAGCCGTGGTACCATATAGATAGTTTCAGAAGGGAGGCTGGTCTACATGATTAAACGAGAAATTTATATGAGCCGTATTCGTCCTTTTATCGGAAATGAGCTGATAAAGGTTCTGACAGGGATTCGCCGTAGTGGAAAATCTGTCATGCTGAACCTGATCCAAGAGGAACTTGCCCAAAACGGGGTCCAACCAGAACAGTTTATTTCCCTGAATTTTGAGAACATGAGCAATGCACACCTTTGTACGGCTGTTGCATTGCATGATGAAATCCTTCGCAGAACAAAAGAAATCAGCGGCAAGGTTTATCTGTTCTTCGACGAAATCCAAGAGGTGGCTGATTGGGAAAAATGTATCAACTCTTTCCGGGTGGAGCTGGATTGTGATATATACATTACCGGTTCCAACGCCAAGCTGCTTTCCGGTGAGCTTGCCACTTATCTTGCCGGACGGTATGTGGAGTTCGTGATTTACCCGTTTTCATTCAGAGAGTTTATGGAGCTGTATCACACCGTTTACGAAGGTGCAGACGAAAGACAATGCTTTACAAAATATCTGACGCTGGGAGGAATGCCCTATTTGAGCAACCTTCGCTACGACGATGCCGCCAGTCGTCAGTATTTGCGGGACTTGTTCAACTCCGTAGAGCTGAAAGATATTATCAAGCGAAACAATATCCGTGATGTGGATATGCTGGAGAGAATTATTGCTTATATAACTTCCAACATCGGCACTACCTTTTCTTCCACAGCCATTTCCAAGTATCTGAAAAGTGAAGGGCGCTCCGTTTCACCAGAAACGGTACTGAACTACATCAAAGCCTGCACGGACGCATTCCTGTTTTATCAGGTGAAGCGCCAAGACCTCCAGGGAAAGAAAATCCTGACCGTCAACGAGAAATACTATGTTGCAGATCATGGTGTCCGGGAAGCCGTGTACGGTGGCAACATGAAGGACATTAACCTTGTCCTTGAAAATGTTGTCTACATGGAGCTGCTGCGCCGTGGTTATTCTGTGACTGTTGGGAAAGTCTCTGACAAGGAGATTGACTTCGTATGTGAAGATCATGGGAAAAAGCTGTATGTTCAGGTTTCCTATCTACTTGCCTCGGAGGAAACCATCCAGCGTGAGTTTGGGGCGTTTGCCGGTGTTCGTGACAATTTCCCGAAATACGTTGTAACGATGGACGAACTGGATATGAGCCGAGATGGAATCAAACACCGCAATATTCGTGACTTCCTGCTGGCAGAGGAATGGAACTGAAATGTTCTTCTTTCACCAGAAGATATGCAGAAGTTCTTCCAATGCCGAGAATGAAAAAACAATGGTGCCTGACACAATAAATATTATGATATGTCTGTATTTAACCGCTGTATAGAAACCGGGAATGTTCTCTTAATACTGGAATGTTGGCAGGATGTCCACCCGGCGCTTGTCAGTATCCCAGTGAAATGGGAATACAGCTCGCCGTATGGACTTTTGTATGCTCTGAATCCGCCGGATGATGTTATGCAGTTTGAAAACAATGGTGCCTGACACAATAAATATTGTATAAATGTCAATGCTGTTGTGGTACATGTTGTATTCGGCGTAAATGGTATTCATGTTGCGTCTCCTTTAAATCAATAAAAATATAGAAGCATTTCAATCAGTTCACCATGTCGTTTTTATTTTGTGTTATACTGTTTTATATAATTTTCTTGCCCTTGTTTTTGCCCTTATCAGAGTTCGTAAACACTGGTGGGACGATATAACGCAAAGGGAAACAATAAGGGAAAGCTCACCTGCGATAAACTTTGTGTTTTCAAGGGATTGAGAGATATTTGATAATAAAATATAACAGTTATTAAATCCCTTGGAATATATGAAATCTCAATTCCAGTTTGATGAATTGATGATATACAAAAAATAATATCAGAACAAATAACAGGCAGGTGGTCATATAATAAGACTGCCTGCTGTTTTTTTGTGTTTATATAATATGATAATGCTAAAATAACCTAAAAGATATTTTGGTAAAATTGACCAAAACATCTTGCGGATGATTGAATAATATAATATTGTTGGGTATAATAAAAGATATTTAGGGATACAATAACCGAAATATCTTTTGGGAGAAAATGCATCATGGTAAAAGAAATTAAAAGAGATTACTATTTAGAACAACTTATAAAGCGTGAAGGAAATGGTCTGATTAAAATTGTAACAGGAATAAGAAGATGTGGAAAATCATATTTATTGCGAACCCTGTTTAAAAATCATCTGCTTGAAAATGGAGTGGATGAAAAACACATCATTGAAATGGCGTTTGATTTATTTGATAATATAGAATACCGAGATCCGAAAATCTTTTACCCTTGGGCAAAGGAACAACTTCAAGATACTGAAAAATACTACTTTCTTTTTAGATGAAGTGCAGTTGCTGGATGAGTTCGTGAGTGTGCTTAATGGTTTAGCGGATAAGAAGAATTGTGATGTGTTTGTAACGGGAAGTAATGCAAAGTTTTTATCCAGAGATATAGCTACTGAATTTGGCGGTAGAGGGGATGAGGTTCATATGTACCCTTTGAGCTTTTCGGAATTTATGAGTTGCTATGATGGAAATAAATATGATGGATGGAACGAATATATTACTTATGGAGGTATTCCGTTGGTGGTATTAGCTGAAACGGATGAGCAAAAAATGAATCTATTGGATAATCTGTTTCAGGAAACATATATCAGTGATATTGTGAAACGAAACAAAATCAGAAACGTTGGAGAAATGGAATCACTGCTTGATGTTTTGGCATCTGCAATTGGTGCCTTGACGAATCCTAACAAACTTCAGAAAACATTTAAAAGTGTAAATAATTCAAAGATTACCGCAACTACTATTACGAAATATATTGAATATTTGGAGGATGCTTTTTTAATTGAAGAGGCGAATCGATATGATATCAAAGGAAAATCTTATATCGGTACACCATTGAAGTACTATTTCATGGATATGGGGCTCAGAAATTCAAGAATCCATTACAGGCAACTGGAAGTGACACATTCTATGGAGAATGTCATTTACAATGAATTAAGAATGAGAGGCTTTCATGTGGATGTTGGCAATCTGACTGTTGTTGAAAAGGGGAAGGATACAAAACCGGTAAAAAGCAATTGGAAGTCGATTTTATCTGTAATAAGGGTTCTAAAAAATATTATATCCAGTCAGCATATATGCTGGAGACGGAAGCAAAAATGGCACAGGAAATTCGCCCTTTTTTGAAAATAAATGATTCATTTAAGAAGATTGTAATTACATCTAATACACCAAAACCTTTTTATAATGATCAGGGAATTTTAATCATGAATGTATATGATTTTTTATTGAACGTAGAGTCATTGAAATTATAAAAAGCAACTAGTAAATTGAAATTTTATCTTTGTAAAGAATATGACAACTTTTGGTTTGTAAGGAAGGTAAAATCAAGCACTTGTATCAATATGTATGAAATCAAAAGATCCGTATAACTTTGCTTTTGTAGGATGAGAATATCCATTGCCGATTGAAGGTACAGAAAAATATATTGATTTGTTGTTTTACCATTTGAATTTGCATTGTTATGTGGTCGTTGAAGTAAAAGTAAAAGAGTTTAAATCAAGAGACATTGGGCAGATCGGAACATATATAAATATTGTAGATGATATTGTAAGAACAGACGCAGACGGAAAGACGATAGGATTAATTATTTGTAAAGAGAAAATAATGAGTGCAAGAGAATTTCATTAGAAATAACATATGTCTACGGTAGGGGTGGTTGAACTAAACTATTTTTGATTCCCAAATGGTGATGTGGATGAAAATCGACAAAATATGGTATACTAAACCAGTATGAACATTCAGAACAAGAACAGACCAGGAGGAACCATCATGCTGAAGGAAGAAATGTCAGCCATCGTTGACCGGAATCCATTTGCAAAACATATAGGAATGAAACTGACGGAAGTCCGTTTAGGTTACGCAAAAGGAACGGTGCCGATGAAAAAAGAACACCAGAATGTCTACGGAGGAATGCATGGAGGATGCGTCTTTTCCATGGCAGATACGATTGCAGGAATCGCGGCGGCAACCTATGGACACATGGTGACAACGATCGATACGAACTTTAACTATTTAGAAGCGATCCGCGATACAACAGAAGTAGTCTGCGAAGCGAAAGTCGTACGTCATGGCGGAAGGATTACCGTACTGACCGTAGAAGTCTTTGATGACAAAGGAACATTAGTGTGTAATGGCGGTTTCACATACTACAATATCGTCAATCAAAGCAGTACGATGTACGGTTTTGAGAATCTGAGTTAAGGGGCGTCAGATGCCGACCATCCGCAGAAGCCCTGCGAGGGCTCTCAGAAAATCACTTCAATGCAAGCTCCTGCTCACGCATCAGATTCATCTCTTTACGGATCAGAATTACCGTAGTCAAAAATGCTGCGGTATCTGCAATCGGTGCAGAGAACAGGATTCCGTCCATTCCGAAAAATAGCGGAAGGATCAAAAGGAGCGGAATTAAGAAAAATACCTGTCTGGTTAAAGAGAGCAGCATACCTTTGAGCGGTTTTCCAATCGCAGCAAAAAGTTCGAGGAAAGAAGCTGTACACCATTCACAATTACCATAAATAAGAAAATTCTCATAAAACGGACGGCAAAGGTAAAGTAGAGTTCGTCACCGGTTCCAAACAGTGCAATGATCTGTTTTGGGAAAAACTGAAACAGTACAAAACCAATTGCAGATACGACCAGATTGCAGGAAATGGCAAGGCGGTAGGTGCCGCGGACACGGTCATATTTTTTGCACCGTAATTAAAACCAATGATCGGCTGTGAACCCTGTGAAAGACCGATAATTACCGATAACAGGATACCGTTCGTTTTCATTACGATTCCGCTTGCTGCAAGTGGGATTTCACTTCCATATATCGTTTTTGCCCCATAATAAGTCATAGAATTGTTCATAACGATCTGAACAAACGTAATCGCCACCTGATTCAGGCAGTTGCTCATGCCAAGGGATGCAATATTGAGACAAACCTGTGGCTTCAGGATAAAATGCTGTTTTTTAAACGGATGTGTGTGAATTTTTTCACATAGTACAGAGCCATAAGAAAAGAGAAAAACTGACCGATGACGGTAGCAAAGGCAGCACCCCGGACACCCATATGGAATTTAAAAATAAACAGCGGGTCTAAAATCGTATTGATGATGGCACCGATTAACATACACATCATCGAATAATTCGGACTGCCGTCTGCTCTGGCGAGATTGCTCATGCCGTTTGTAATAATTAAAAGAGGCATACCGACCTCCGTGATCCTCGTGTATTCAATGGCATAAGGCAGAACGTCTTGCGTTGCACCAAAGGCATTTAAGAGCGGCACTAAAAAAATCTCAATACACAGGGTATAGAGAATACCAAATAACACCATCATACTAAGGGCATTGCCGACTGCCTGTGCTGCCCGGTCTGCATCCCCTTCACCAAGTGAAAGAGAGAAGCGGGAGGCACTTCCGATACTGATCAAAAGTGTGATCGCAAGACAGATCGTAGTCAGAGGAAATGCAACGTTTGTTGCAGCATTTCCTAAATAACCAACCCCTGTCCGATAAAAATCTGGTCGACAATATTGTAAAGGGAACTGACCACCATTGCGATAATGCTCGGAATAGCAAAACGTTTTAAGAGTACGGACAGTTTTTCATAACCCAAAGGATTGTTTTCATTTGTATCATTCATTTGTATTTCACCTCATAGATTCTTTATATTTGGACGGATTGGATTTCGTCTGATGCTCCACATATTTCCAGAACTTTTCCGTGGCAGTAGCCATAAGCTGTAAGTGTTTTTTCACAAGATAGGTGCCGGATTCATGAACCGGATCAATGATCTTCCGATAGGTCAATGTCTCGCGGTTGATCAGATTTTTTGCACTTTCGGGGCAGATAATGACACCGAGATTGTGTTCCGCAAATCCCATCACGGAAGTAATGGAATTGTATAGGCAGAAAATGTTTCGTTCGGAAGCAATTTCATTGAACCAGCTATTGATCTCATTCTGGATCGGTTGGCGGATCGGAATGATCAGGGAAGCATCCTGCAATTCCGACACACGGACACCTTCCGGGCGTTTTGCTAAAAAATGCTCCTTATTACAGATAATGACCCAGGGCTCGTGATTTAAAAAAATACGGTCGTACTGTTCCATGTTAAACGGTTCGCGTACGACGGCGACATCCACCAGATTTTTTTTCCAGACGCTCCTGGATCTCATCACTGTTTCCGGTCCAGATCTGGAAGCGGATATGTGGGGCAGCCTCGTGGAAGCCTTCGATCAGGTGCGGTAAAATACTGCCGCCACAGCTTTCGGTTGCTCCGATAGAAATGGTGCCATAGTCATTGTTCCCCATTTTTTCAAGCTGATGTTCGGTCTTTTCGATTAAAAGGAGGATCTCTTCTGCCTGCTGTTTTAGAAAATATCCCTCCTCGGTCAGCTGGAGCTGCCGGCTGTTACGGATAAACAGTGTCACACCCAGTTCTTCTTCTAATAGTTTGATCTGGCGGCTTAATGGAGGCTGTGCCATACACAACTTATTTGCCGCTTTTGTAAAGTTCCGTTCCTGTGCGGTAACGAGAAAATATCGCAGTGTTCTGGTATCCATATCCAATCTCCTATACTTTTTAGGTATCGTTTCCTATATATTATATGTATTTTTATATAGATGTCAAATATGGTACAATAGACGAAAATGAGTTTTGCCAAAGAATGGAGATGTTAATTTGAACTTAAGAAAAAACCATGAAATGTTATTGCATTTTGTCATGGCATTCATTGGTGGATATTTTGGATTATATGCGATAGTAGCCCGTAATGATCTGTTTGGTTCGGCACAGACGAGTAACCTGATCTATTTAGTGCAGGATATCCTCGGCGGCAGACCGTTGGATTTTTGTGATCCGTATCGGAGCGTTGGTGCTCTATTCCACGGCAGTAGCTTTGTCGGTCTGGCTCCCGAAGCACACCGCAGTCAATAACAAGATACTCAGCATCCTGATCGATGGAGGTGCTGCGATTCTGTTGGGTTTCCTGCCAAAACATATGAATCCGGTACTGGGTCTGTATCCGATATTCTTTGCAATGGCGTTCCAGTGGTGCAGTTTCAAGGGAATCGGAGGCTATAACAGCGCAACCGTATTTTCAACGAATAACCTAAGACAGTTTGTATCGGCGGTGACTTTATTTGCCGATGAAAAAAAGCAGGAGCACCTGCAAAAATTAAAATTTTATGGAGGAACACTTCTCTCCTTCCATGTAGGAGTTGGAGCAGCCTGTGTGGCATGGCAGTTCTTTGATGTGACAAGCATCTGGCTTTGTTTTCTCGCCTTGCCGGCAGCGTTCGGACTTGCCGTATACGAGCATAGCCTTACGATCGAACCTGAGATCACGATGGAAGTCGTCGAACCGGAAGCAATAAAAAATGCAATCAACAAAAATGCAGTTCAGCAAATAGGTTAACTCGCTGGACTGCATTTTTTTGGCTTTATAGGAAATTCCTATAAAGCAAAAACACTTCGGGTGTCAAAACTATATTTTTAATAAAATTTTGTAGCCTGCACCCAGGAAATATGAAAGGTTTCTTTTTGTGCAATGGAAATGAAACTCAGGAAATCGTGAAGCCCATTGGCGCACACGATTTCTGCTTTCGGAGGTTCATTGGAATGGTTTGCACAAGGAAACCTGGAATATTTTATTGGTGCAGGCTATGCAGAATCTATGAAAACATAGTTTTAACACCCGAATCATAAAGTATTTAATTTAGGGCTTTCTAATTCAGCACTTCCTCCTTCACAACTTCCTGTGAGATCAGGTTTTCCCTTCATAAGTGTATTTAATGGTCTGTATGGCATCGTAGGTTTCTAACCATACGGCATCGGCATAGCGAACGCCGAAATTCATACATTCGCTGATCGTATTCATATAGATGTCGATGCGGTGGCCTTTGATCTTTCCTCCAATATCCTCTGCCTTATAAGTGTGACCGTTGATAATGACTTCACTTCCTAAAGGAATGATGTTTGGATCAACGGCAATTGTGTGTCCGGCACGGACAGGCGTTCCGGTTTTTGTGATTCCGTCTGCGTATTTTCCACAGCTTACCTCGCTTGCCTCATAGGCAGTCAGCAGTACATCGGGAATCCGGTGTTCCTTTGTTAAGGTTACCTGCTGTCTGGCATAGACCACGGTTTGCAGGGAACCATTCAGTTCTTCGTATTCAATATCATGTTTGCTTTGGTCAGGTTCACTGATATTAGAAGCAGTGACAATGTTTTTATCCTTCTTTTCTTTTTCGCAGGTCATGTGTACCGTTTCTGTCAGTTGTTCTGCATCGGGAAGTATTCTTCCCTGATAGGCACCAAGTGCAAGAACAGAAGCAAAAACAGTGGTTGCCACAGCCTGCCGAATTCGGTTCGGTTCTGTCATAAGATTCCTTTCTTTATACCGGATCTGCTCCGGCTTCATTCATGGAACATTTTTCCTTACATCAGAAGTATGTGCCAAAACAATGCAAATTATAACTGATAGGTTTTGTTAGAATAGGTAAAAACTTGTAGTTATGGTTATGAAATAAATAATTAAGCATAAAGAATTAAAAAAATGAAGTATTCCAAGTTTCCTTGTGCAGACCATTCCAATGAACCTCCGAAAGCAGAAATCGTGTGCGCCAATGGGCTTCACGATTTCCTGAGTTTCATTTCCATTGCACAAAAAGAAACTTTCCATACTTCATTTTTAATATTCTCGGATATCAGATATAGATTGAGGTAAATCAAATTATAACTACAATCTTTGTATCCGAATTAAGTTATTAAATGGGATACAGAATGATAGAGAAAATAAGTATAGATAAGAGATTAGTTAAATATCAATATGGTTAGATATAAAGTTATAAATTAGGGGTGTCCAAAGGCAACTCACAACTTAGTGGATGGAAACTTGCACAAAGCTGAGACTGCTTTTGTGACTTTGGGAGAAAATTAGTAAATCTTAGTCTGGCTGTTCCTATATAGTGTTTGGATGCCATGGACGGCAGCCAAAGTCTTAACACCCCATGGACGGGGTGTTTAAGACGTACACGTCACGCCATCACAACCTGACGCAGGCATACTTAGCTTTTCTTATTTTCGTACAACGGAACAAAATAGACTCAGCTTTGTGCAACCTACCCATCAAAAAACTTGCAACCACCTTTTGCCTCCCTGATCCGTTATAACGTTATAAAAAGAATCATAAAAGCCGCTGCTGGATCAGCCAGAGTTTCATCATCGTTTTCTGTGGCAGGAGTTTGGCAATGGTATGGCAGGTTTTGACATAGGAGCTGTAGACCGACATATCTTTTCCGTGCTCTACGTCTGCGAGAGCTTTCTTTGCGACAACATCGGGAGTGACCATGTTTGTAAAGTTAGTGGTTGCTTTTGTTGCGTCAATGATCCCTCTGTCATACAATCCGGTTTTCATACAGCCGGGGCAGACTGCCGTAGCAGTGATGCCTTTTTCCCGGAGTTCCACGTTCAGGGCACGGGTATAGTTTCTGACAAACGCCTTGGTAGAACTGTAGATATTCTGATATGGCAGAGGCTGGAACGAAGCCTGTGAGGCAATGTTTAGGATATGGCTGCCCTTTTTCATATGTGGAATGCATACCAGTCCCATGGCAACGACACCGCTGATATTCAGGTCGATCATATTGATCGATTCATCAATGGAAATATCATCATACGAACAGAATTTTGCAAATCCTGCATTGTTGATCAGATAGCGGATATTGCAGTTTTTAAGGCTCGGATTTTCACCAAAAGTCTTAATGTTTTCGAGAGAGGAGAGGTCCATCGGATAGACAACGATCTTTTCTCCGTATCGTTTTTGAATCTTTTTAATTTTTTCTTCATTTCTGGAAATGATCCAGATCTCATCCAGTCCTTTTTTTGCAGATAACAGTTTTACAAATTCTTTGCCGAGTCCGCTGCTTGCTCCGGTTACGATCGCAATGTTCTTTTTTCTTCATTATTACCTCCAGCTAAAAATCAATTTTTTTTCACGTCTGGTATATGTTATTATTTTACCATAGAAAAAATTTCTAAAAATAGAAATGCAAAAATTGTGATATGATAAAAAGCAGAGGAGGGAGAGCGATGTTTTACAGAATCGAAAAAGACAGAGTGGAAGAGACCAGTGCCGAAAACTGGGAAAGCGGACAGTCCGGTGTGGCAGTTTTACCCACAAAGAGTGGGAAGAAGAAATGGACATCCGTGCAACTTATCTGCTCGGACAGCGTGAGGACAACATCCATTTTTGCAAGTTGGAAAGCCATGCAAATTACCTGTTTGGAACCTTTCATATTCCGGTAAAACGGGAGCATGAAAAGAACATGGGCTTTGCATTTTATATCCTGCCCGGAAAACTGATCTTTATTGATGATAACGGTCTGGTGCAGGCACATATTAAGAAAATCATTGCGGGAAAAGTACACAGCGGTTACAATCTGGAAAAGTTTTTTATGATTTTTTAATATCCCTGATCGATGAAGACCTGATCTATTTAGCAGTATTAGAAAAAGAGATCACGAAAATGGAAGAGAGCATGGTGGAGGACGAGCTAAAGGACTTCAACTACCGGATGCTGCATCTGAAAAAAAGAGATTTCAAGGCTGTACCGCTACTACAGCCAGCTTGCCGATCTGGGCGAAAATCTGTATGAGAATGAAAAGGAATTTTTTGAAAAAAGCATACCGGAGTCTTTCGGATTTTTGCGGAGCGTACAACAAGACTTCAGGAGGAGACACAGGTGCTTCGGGAATATGCCATGCAGGTGCAGGATGTCTATCAGTCCGAGATCGGGATACGGCAGAATAATGTCATGAAAGTGCTGACCATTGTTACAACAGTATTTTTGCCGCTGACTCTGATCGCCGGCTGGTATGGCATGAACTTTGTCTATATGCCGGAGCTGAAATGGGTCTACGGATATCCGGTCGCGATCGGTGCAAGTATCCTAGTCATCATCGTGAGCCTTTGGATTTTTAAAAAGAAAAAATATCTGTAACCGAACTGGTTGAATTTACCACAACAACGTGTTAAAATACTGAAAACACAAAGATATGCACAGAGAAATGAGGAGTGTCAGATGAAGCAAAAAGAAATCCCTTACAAGATCTACTTAGAAGAAAGCGAAATGCCAAAGGAATGGTATAACGTTCGTGCCGATATGAAGAACAAACCGGCACCACTTTTTAAATCCACAGACATTGCAGCCGATGACAGCAGAGGAGTTAGGAGCTGTTTTTGCGATGAATTAGTGGCACAGGAATTAAACGAGACCGATCCGTATATCGCGATTCCGGAAGAGATCCGCAGCTTTTTTACAAGATGTATCGCCCTTCACCGTTAGTACGGGCTTATTGTTTAGAAGAAAAACTTGATACCCCGGCAAAAATTTACTACAAATTTGAAGGAAACAATACCAGCGGAAGCCACAAGCTCAATTCTGCAATTGCACAGGCATATTACGCAAAGAAGCAGGGACTGAAAGGCGTTACTACCGAAACCGGTGCAGGACAGTGGGGAACTGCTTTGTCCATGGCATGCTCTTATTTTGACTTAGACTGTAAAGTTTATATGGTAAAAGTTTCTTATGAGCAGAAACCGTTCCGACGCGAAGTTATGCGTACCTATGGTGCAAATGTGACACCATCTCCGTCAGAGACCACCGAGATCGGAAGGCAGATATTAAAAAGAATTTCCGGGAACAACAGGAAGCCTTGGCTGTGCGATTTCTGAAGCAGTGGAGACCGCGACCACAACAGAAGGCTACCGTTATGTACTCGGCAGCGTGCTAAATCAGGTATTATTACATCAGTCCGTCATTGGCTTAGAGAGTAAGATCGCTATGGACAAATATGGCATCAAGCCGGATATGATCATCGGATGTGCCGGCGGCGGTTCTAACTTAGGCGGTCTGATCGCACCGTTTATGGGAGAAAAATTAAGAGGAGAGGCAGATTACGAGTTTATTGCAGTAGAACCGGCATCCTGCCCAAGCCTTACCAGAGGACGTTATGTATATGACTTCTGTGACACCGGAAAAGTATGCCCGCTTGCAAAAATGTATACCCTTGGAAGCGGATTCATTCCGTCTGCAAACCATGCAGGAGGTTTACGTTACCACGGCATGAACCCGGCACTTTCCCAGATGTACGAGGATGGACTCTTAGAGGCAAGAAGTGTCGAGCAGACCAGCGTCTTTGAAGCAGCAGAGCAGTTTGCAAGAGTAGAGGGAATTCTTCCGGCACCGGAGAGCAGCCACGCAATCCGTGCAGCAATCGATGAGGCACTCAAGTGTAAAGAGACAGGCGAAGAAAAGACAATTCTTTTCGGACTTACCGGAACCGGATACTTTGATATGGTAGCATATGAAAAATTCCACAACGGTGAGATGTCCGACTACATCCCGACCGAGGAAGATTTAGCAAAAGGATTCGCCGGAATCCCGAAGATTTCTTGAGTTTAACAAAATATTAGCGGGCGAATTTATTGACTCCCTCCTACGCAACTGATAACATGAAATCATGCATGTTAGAAGATTTATGTAGGAGGGGAATTTTTATGAGCAGTCATAAAAAAATAAGTATTCTGGGGTCAGGAAGAGTAGGTTCTTCCATCGCATATTCCCTGATATTAGAGGGATTGTGCTCAGAAATCGTATTGGTGGATATTGCCAAAGAATTAGCACAGGGAGAGTCCTATGCACCGGATGCGATTTACATCATCGTCAGCAATCCGGTCGATGTCCTTACATATGCAGTACAGGAGATTACAGGACTGCCAAAAGAGCGTGTCATTGGAACAGGAACCCTGTTGGATTCCAGCCGTCTTAGAAGTATTTTAGCGGAGCGGGCAAAAGTCAGTCCGAGCAATGTACACGGTTATGTGTTTGGCGAGCATGGAGATTCTTCGTTTGTACCGTGGTCCTTAACATCCATTGCAGGAATGCCGTTAGAGGAGTATGATGCGAATACATTTGCCAACAAACAGGATGAGATACAGGAAGAAGTCAGACTTTGCGGAGCAAATGTCATTAAAAATAAAGGTGCAACAAACTACGCGATCGCCATGTTAGTATGTTACTTAGCAAGCAGTATTTTAAAAGACACCAAAGGAGTTCTGACCGTATCCACAAGAATGGATGGACAGTATGGGATCGAAGATGTCTGTCTGAGTATTCCGGCAGTGATCGGCTCACAGGGGATTATCAGGACCGTGGAACCGGAACTTTCAGACAGTGAAAAAGGACTGCTGATCGACAGTGCAAATATCTTAAAAGATGTCATTCAGACAATTGAAATCTAAGCGGGATTGTCTTATGATAGAAAAAGATCATTTTGAAAACTAAATGCAGTAAAAGGAGATAAAAAACATGGATTATGCATCAGAATCATTAAAAAGACACTATGACTGGAAAGGAAAGATTGAAGTAGTCTGCCGTTGTCCGTTAGAGGATAAAGACGACTTATCTCTTGCTTATACACCGGGCGTAGCACAGCCGTGTTTAGAGATCCAGAAAGATGTAAATAAGAGCTATGAATTAACCAGACGTTCTAACTTAGTAGCAGTCGTAACAGACGGTACGGCGGTACTTGGACTTGGTGACATCGGACCGGAGGCAGGAATGCCGGTTATGGAAGGAAAATGTGCACTTTTTAAAGCCTTTGGAGATGTAGATGCAGTGCCAATCTGTGTACGTTCCAAAGATGTGGACGAGATCGTAAAGACCGTCAGCCTGCTCGCCGGAAGTTTCGGCGGAATCAACTTAGAGGATATTTCCGCACCGCGTTGTTTTGAGATCGAGCGCAAGTTAAAAGAGTGCTGTGATATTCCGATCTTCCACGATGACCAGCACGGAACCGCAGTGGTAACTTTAGCAGCACTCTTAAATGCCTTAAAGTTAACCGGAAAGAAGATGGAAGAGATCAAAGTGGTAACGAGCGGAGCAGGTGCAGCAGGAATCGCCATCATCAAACTGTTGATCGCAATGGGATTAAAAATGTGATCCTCTGCGACAGAAAAGGCGCAATCTATGAAGGCAGAGAAGGTCTGAATAAAGAAAAAAGAGGAAATGGCAAAGATCACCAACAAAGATCATGAAGCCGGAACTCTTGAGGAAGTATTAAAAGGAGCAGACGTATTTATCGGTGTATCTGCACCGGGCTGTGTAACACAGGATATGGTACGTTCCATGAACGAGAATCCAATCCTCTTCCCAATGGCAAACCCGACACCGGAGATCATGCCGGACCTTGCAAAAGAAGCGGGAGCAGCAGTCGTAGGAACCGGACGCAGTGACTTCCCGAACCAGATCAACAACGTACTTGCATTCCCTGGAATCTTCCGTGGAGCGTTAGATGTAAGAGCAAGTGAAATCAATGATGAGATGAAGATCGCAGCAGCAAAAGCAATCGCATCCTTTGTAACAGATGATCTGCTCAGTGCAGACTACATCATTCAAGTGCATTAGATAAAAATGTAGCAACAGCCGTAGCCGAAGCAGTCGCTAAGGTAGCAAAAGAAACAGGTGTTGCAAGAATCTAGATTAAGAAGGCAGAGTATGGAAGAATATTTTGATATCCGTGACAGTGCAGGCAATCCGACCGGGGAGGTCAAGGCGCGTTCACTGGTACATCGGGACGGTGACATTCATGGAACCTCCCATGTGTGGCTGGTTCGGAAGAATAAAAAGAGCGGCTATGATGTATTGCTGCAAAAGCGGAGTGATAATAAGGATTCATTTCCGGGATGTTACGATATCTCTTCCGCCGGACATCTGCCGGCAGGAGCCGATTACAGGGAATCGGCAGTCCGGGAATTAGAAGAGGAACTTGGAATCGCCGTAAGCCCAGAGGACTTACGGTTTCTTGGCATGCACGAAGGGGACGTAAAAGAGGAATTTTATGGAAAACCCTTTCATAATCATGAAATCAGTGCTATTTTTATATTGGAGAAAAACATAGAACCGGAAGGAATGTGTTTACAAAAGGAAGAAGTAAGCGGGGTCTTATGGATGGATTTTGCAGAGTGTTTAGATGGAATTCGTAAAAATACATTATGTCATTGTATTTTTGAGGACGAGTTTGAAACATTGGGGAATATCTAGGCATACTAAGCAAAACGGAAACAACATAGAAAGACGAGGCTGAGTGATGGATCTTGCAGGAATGAATATAAGAAAGATTACAGATTATTTTCGTGCAGGCTGTAAGGAGGATTATAACCGTAGGATTGGAGTTGAAATAGAACATTTTGTTATAAAAGAAGACAATACCAATGCAACATATGAAGAGATAGCGGAATTGTTAGAAGCAGTATTTGGCAACGAACAGTGCGAGTATGAGCAGCGTTCCCTGTTAGGTTGTGTGACGATGGAGTATGCGATCAGTTTAGAGCCGGCAGCCCAGTTAGAGCTCAGCATTTTTCCAAGAAAGACCGTACAGGAATTAGAACAGATCTACGAAGGATTCTTAAAACGAATGGAGTCCTATTTAGGACTACGCCATATGCGGCTCGAAACCTGTGGCTATCAGCCGTATGCAAAAGCCGCAGAGCTGCCACTGATCCCAAAGAGACGATATGAATACATGGATGCATATTTTAAGCACACGGAGACTGGGAATCCGCATGATGCGCGGAAGTGCTTCCACGCAGGTGTCGATCGACTATCTGAACGAGCAGGATTTTGTGAAAAAATTCCAGCTTGCCCAGATGTTATCCCCGGTGCTGGCGCTGTTGACGGAGAACACAGCGGTCATAGACGGAATTCCCGTAAAACAGCATATTCCAAGAACCACCATCTGGAATCATGTGGATAAGAAGCGGTGTGGGATTGTTCCGGGAAGTATGAGCGAGGAATTTTCTTTTTTGCACCTATGCGGAATATGTCTATCATGTGCCGCTCATCTTTGCGAAAGATCACGGTATTATTATGCCGACCGGAGAGTGGTCAGCAGCGGAGTACTATAGAGAACGACTCATGACAGAGGAAGAGATTGAGCATATGCTGTCCATGGTTTTCCCGGATGTGCGGTTGAAAAATTATATTGAAATCCGCATGGCAGACAGTCTTCCAAAGGAAGAAGCATTTGCCTATGTCTCCCTGATTCGGGATATTTTTTATGGAGGAAATATCACAAAGATACGCAGGTATCTGGGAAATCCGACAGAAGAGGATATTGCACAGGCGAAAGAAAATGTCATAAGCTATGGAGAAGACGGCATGGTATATGGAAGAAAGGCAGGCGAGATCTTTGCCTACCTACAGCAGTTTTCCCAAGAACCAATGCAGAAATTATTAGAAAAAAAGAAGGCATCAGAATGAGCGAGACAACCAGATTGACAAATGAATATATTGAGATTACGAAACAGGACATAGAAGCCCATGAGAGGACGGCAAAAGAGGCAAACGAATATATCCGTAACTCGACAGCGCAGTACCATGGCAGATGTGTCAAAGCACTCTATGTTCCAAAGATTTTTACCGGACGGGAGGAGCGGATATTCTCTGATCTGGTCAGTACGATGTGTGGCATTTTTTATAAGGTTATGGATGCCTATGCAAAAGACAAGGATTACCGGAGGCTTTTGGATTCGAGCCGAAGTTAGAGGAACTGATCTTAAGAGAACCGACCTATGACAGCCCGATCCCGATCGCAAGGATCGACATCTTTATAATGAAGAAACAGGTGATTTCAAATTCTGCGAATTTAACACCGACGGAACTTCGGCAATGAACGAGGACAGGGAGTTAAACATCGCGATCCAAAAGACAAAAGCCTATCAGCAAATGGCAGAAACCCATGAGTTCAAGAGTTTCGAGCTTTTTGATTCCTGGGTGGAGACATTTTTAGAGATTTACCATAGCAGTCAGGATTCCAAAGAATATCCGAATGTGGCGATCGTGGATTTTATGGAAAATGCGACAGAGATGGAATTTCAGATTTTTGCAGAGCATTTTAGGATGCATGGATGCAACGCACAGCTTTGTGAGATTCGGGATTTGGTATATCAGGACGGAGCATTGTATACACCAGATGGAATGCAGGTGGATGCAATTTACCGCCGTGCTGTCACCAGTGATATCATGAAGCACTATGAAGAAGTGGGAGATTTCATTGCAGCAGTAAAGGACAATGCCGTATGTCTGATTGGAGATTTCAGAACGCAGATTGCCCACAATAAAATCCTATACAAGATATTACATCTGCCACAGACGCAGGCATTTCTGACAGAGGAAGAAAATGCATTTGTAAAGGCTCATGTACCGATGACCTACAGCATCCATGATGAGCGTTTAAATATAGAAGAAATCCTGACCGAAAAAGACAAGTGGATTTTAAAACCGGAGGATTCCTATGGTTCACAGGGAATCCATGCAGGTGTGGAGTGCGACGCAAACGAATGGAAGGAACATTTTTATAAGGAAAGAAACAATGCAGACAGCACCTATCTGATCCAGGAATTCTGTGTGCCGTATCAGACCATGAATATAGATCTGGCACAGGGCGAGCATACATTTTTCCCTGTGTATAACCTGACCGGATTATTTACTTATGGTGGAAAATTCAGGGAGTGTATTCAAGAATCTCAAAAGAGCGAGATCATTTCCACAGTACAGCGAAATGGCACTGCCAACATTATTTGTGACCCAAAAGAAGGTATAAGGGTTAAAGTATAGAAGAATCAGAACATAGAAGAATCCGAGCATAGAGGAATAATAATAGAAGAATCGAGGAAATCAAATGCGGAAGATGGAATTTAAGATGGAGCGGACAGGACTCTTAGAAGTCGGAGATATCCTGCCGGTCACAGAGGGCAAGCTGCCAAATTCCTATTACTATACCTTAGGACGGGCGTATGCAATGTCTGCAAACTATAAATATAACGAACGTTTACAGAGCAGAGAAGGAAAAGTCATAGATGTAAAAGAGACAGAAAAAGGATATTTTGTAACCGTGGAATTTGACGAGGAGGAAATGACAAAAGATGCCAAAAGGGGACGTAAAATTTGACATATTTACGGTTTCGTGCTATTTTATAGCTGTCGTAGAAGAAGGATCATTCCGTTGCAGTTGAGAGGAAATTTATGACAAATCAGGGAAAGAACGCCGTAGACACATTGTTAGCGGAAAGTTTTAAAGAGCTGACCTTAAAACAGCCGATAGAAAAGATTACAATTAAGGAAATCACAGATAAAGCGGGAGTCATCCGTCCGACATTTTATAATCATTTTCAGGACAAGTATGAACTGTTAGAATGGATCATCATGACACAGATCATAGAACCAATCGGACCGCTTCTTCAGAATGGTATGGTGCATGAGGCATTGGTGCTGATGTTTACAAGCATTGAAAAAGAGCGGGACTTCTATAGTAAGGCGTGTAAGTTAGAAGGACAGAATTCCTTTGAGAGTATTGTAAAGTCCTGTATCAAGCAGATCATCTTAGGAGTTATTGAGAATAAGGTAACCGGAAAGAAACCGGTACATGCCTGGCTGACACCGGATCATTTAGCAGAGTATTACAGCCAGTCCATGTGTTTTGTGGCGATCAGCTGGATCAAGAGCAATATGGTGATACCGCCAAAAGAAGTGGCAGATATTTATCAATATGTTATAAAACGTTCTTTGGACGAGATATTATCTGAAATGTAGTAACAAAATATACACATGGATAGAAATGTATAGGGCGCAATACAAAAGCACCGAAATGTATAATCGTAAAAGACAGCAAAAAAAGATTGAATATTTATTTATTCGGTCTTTTTTTTATACTCAAGTTCGAGATTAAAGAAAAGAGATGAGGAAAGATGATTAATTTTGGAAAGGGAGTAGTAAAATTACGTATTCCGATTTTGATAGTGAGTATTATTTTGCTCTTCCCAGCAGCACTAGGATATTTTCACACAAGAGTAAACTATGATATCCTAACTTATTTACCGAAAGAGATTGACACCATGAAGGGTCAGGACATTCTTTTGGACGAATTTGGCACAGGAGCATTTTCCATGTGCGTAGTAGAAGGAATGGAAGATCAGGACATTTCAAAGATGAGAAAGAACATGGAAAAAAGTAGACCATGTGAAAAAAATTCTCTGGTATGATTCCTTAGCAGATTTATCTATTCCAAAACCATGTTACCGGATAAGGTACAGGATGCATTCATCAATGAGGACAAGGATGCAACCTTAATGGTAATTTTCTTTGACAGCTCCATGTCATCCGATGAAACAATGAATGCGATCGAAGAGCTGCGAAGCGTAAGCAGACAAACAGTGTTACATAAGCGGTATGTCGGCAGTCGTTACAGATACGAAGAACCTGTCAGACAAAGAGGTACCGATTTATGTACTCATCGCAGTAATCCTTGCAGTCATCGTACTTTCACTGACTATGGACTCTGCATTGATCCCGGTATTCTTCTTATTAAGTATCGGAATGGCAATTATATACAACTTAGGTTCGAATGTGTTCTTCGGAGAGATCTCCTATGTCACACAGGCACTTGCGGCGGTACTACAGCTCGGTGTTACGATGGACTATTCCATTTTCCTGTGGCATTCTTATGAAGAGAACCAGGAGCGTTTCCCGGATGATAAGAAGAGAGCGATGGCTCATGCAATTTCGAACACCTTAACATCCGTTATCGGAAGTTCCATCACAACCGTAGCAGGATTTATCGCACTCTGCTTCATGAGCTTTACCTTAGGTCTTGACCTTGGTGTTACCATGGCAAAAGGTGTTATCTTCGGAGTTATCTGCTGTGTAACCGTATTACCGTCTATGATCCTTGTATTTGATAAAGCGATCGACAAGACAAGACATAAAGCGATCATCCCGGATTTAGGTGTTATTTCCGGATGGGTAGTAAAACACTACAAAGCATTTATCGTAACATTTATTATCGTATTAATTCCTGCACTTTGGGGTTATACTCATTATGAAGTATACTATGATTTAGCGGGTACACTTCCGGGAAATCTGGACAGTGTTGTCGCAAATGACAAGTTAGACGAAACATTTGCAATGAACTCTACACACATTATCCTTTGTGATTCATCCTTAGAGCCAAAAGAAGTGAACGAGATGATGAGCAAGATTGATGACGTGGATGGTGTAAAAGCGACCCTTGGTTTAGACAGTCTGGTAGGACCGACCGTACCAAGAGAGATGATCCCATCAGACATCAAAGAAGTTGTTATGGATGAGAACTATCAGATGTTGATGATCAGTTCTGAATATAAGGTGGCATCGGATGAAGTAAATGATCAGTGTGATAAGATTGAAAAGATCATGAAGAAGTATGATAAAAATGCGATGCTGATCGGTGAAGCACCTTGTACAAAAGACTTGATCACGATCACAAACCATGACTTCAACGTCGTAAGTACAGTGTCCATCGGTGCGATCTTCTTAATTATTGCATGCGTATTCAAATCAATATCCTTACCAATTATCTTAGTATCGGTTATTGAGTTTGCTATCTTCATTAACATGGGTATTCCGGCGTTTACAGGAACGAAACTTCCGTTTATTGCAGGAATCGTAATTGGAACGATCCAGTTAGGAGCAACCGTAGACTATGCAATCCTGATGACAACGAAGTATCGTAAAGCAAGATACAATGGAGTAGAAAAGCAGGAGGCAATCACATCTGCCTTAGGAGCATCTATGCAGTCCGTTATTGTCAGTGCGTTGAGTTTCTTTGCAGCAACATTTGGTGTAGGTCTATATTCAAACGTAGACATGATAGCTTCTCTTTGCTCACTGATGGCAAGAGGTGCGATCATCAGTATGTTCGTAGTAATCTTCATACTGCCGTCCATGTTTATGATTTTTGATAAGATAATCTGCAAGACAAGTAAAGGATTTGTGCAAAAAAATTAAGGAGGAACCAAGATGAAATTACCTGAATTAAAAAGAAGATTTAAAAATAAATATGTGATCCGTATTGCAGCCGGCGTATTAACCATCGCCGTTGCAGGCGGAAGTGCCGGTGTATACACTGTTAATGCAGCAAAGACATCTACAAAGGCAGAGACTACACAGGAGTCTACCGATAAGAAAGACAAAAAAAGATAACAAAGATGATGAAGAAGACTTAAAAGAAGTTCTTTCTTCTAAGATCAGCAAAGCAGCAGACGAAGAAGTCGGAAAAAAGAAGAGACTGTTTACGTTGTTGCAGATAACTCCGGAAAAGCAAAAGATGTCATTGTCAGTGACTGGTTAAAGAACCCGGATGGAAATGAGACAATTGAAGACGTTTCAGACTTAAAAGACATCAAGAATGTCAAAGGTAAAGAGAAGTTTGAAGAAAAAGACGGAAAGATCACCTGGAAAGCAAAAGGAAAAGACATCTATTATCAGGGAAAAACAGATAAAGAGCTTCCTGTAAAACAGACCATTTCTTACTACTTAGACGGTGAGAAGATGGACCCGGATGAGATCGCAGGCAAGAGCGGAAAAGTTACGATCCGTTTTGATTACAAGAACAACCAAAAACTACTACAACTGTAGACGGTAAGAAGTACAGCGTTTATGTACCATTTACCATTATGACAGGAATGATCTTAGACGACAGCTTTACAAACGTTGAGGTTAAGAATGGTAAAGTTATTTCTGACGGTGACAAGAACATGGTAGTCGGCGTTGCAATGCCGGGCTTAAAGGACAGCTTAAAAGTAACTTCTTCTGATTTCTCCGAAGATATTGATATCCCGGAATATGTAGAAGTAACTGCTGACGTAAAAGATTTCTCCATGGATATGACCATGAGCGTTATGTTAAGCGGTATTACAAGCAGCGACAATGTAGAAGATTTCGTAGACTTAAGCGATTTAGATGATGCAATTGATACACTTTCTGATTCTTCTTCACAGTTAGCAGACGGAACAAAAAAAGAGCTTCGTGAAGGTTTAGAGCAGTTAAGAAGTAAAGTTCCTGCATTAGCAGATGGTGCAAAAACCTTAAACAGCAGTACAGAATCTCTTCGCAATGGTGTATCTTCCTTAGATGCAACCTTAAATACTGCAATGACCGAGGAAAAAAAGCAGCAGCTTCTAAACAGGCATCAGAAACGGTAGATAAGCAGGCGGCAGCAATTAAGAAACAGGCAGCCGATACGGTAGCATCCCAGAAGAAAGATATTGAGAAGAAAGCATCTGCAGCAGTAGATGCACAGGCAGCTTCTATTAAGAAGCAGGCAGCCGATACGGTAGCAGCACAGAAAGACAGTATAGCAAAACAGGCATCTGCAACCGTAGATGCACAGGCAGATACCATTAAGAAACAGGCAGCTGATACGGTAGCAGCACAGAAAGACAGTATAGCAAAACAGGCATCTGCAACCGTAGACGCACAGGCAGAAGCAATTAAGAAACAGGCAGCCGATACGGTAGCAGCACAGCAGGCAGATATCGCAAAACAGGCAGAAGCGCTTGTAACAGCACAGGAAGCTCAGATTAAGAGTACAGCAGACCAGCTTGTGGAGGCTGAGGCAACAAATATTCAGAATCTGGCAAAAGCAGCGGTAAAATCAGAATTTGATGCAGGGAAACGTCAGGCAATTACTGATGGTGCAAAGGCCCAGACTACGACGCAGGTTTCCACATCCTTAAAGGCAAATACAAACTTAGTTAACGTGTTGAAAGCAGGTCTGATAGCATCCGGTGCATCTACGAGTACAGACGCAGAAGCAAAGGCATATGCAATGATTGAGCAGATTGCATCAGGTATTGGAGAAAATTCCGGTGCCAGTGTAGCAGCAGCATGTGAGAATGCAGCAACCCAGGCAGCCCAGACAGCAGCCGTAACAGGAGCAAAGCAGGGAGCAGAAAAAGGTGCCGTAGCAGGTGCAAAACAGGGAGCATCCCAGGGTGCCGTAGCAGGCGCAACATTAGCAGCACAGCAGGCAGCCATAACAGGAGCAAAACAGGGAGCAGCAGCAGGAGCAGTATCCGGAGCAACAGCAGCAGCACAGCAGGCAGCGATCACAGGAGCTAGGAGCGGAGCAGCACAGGGTGCGGTAGCAGGAGCAACACAGGCAGCACAGCAGGCAGCGATCACAGGAGCTAAGAGCGGAGCAGCACAGGGTGCCGTAACAGGAGCAACCGAGGCAGCTCAGACAGCAGCATTATCAGGAGCTAAGAGTGGAGCAGCACAGGGTGCGATCGCAGGAGCTGAGTCAGCAAAGAAAACGGTAGCAGCAGGAATCGAGGCAGTACAGTCTAACGGTTACAGCTTAGTAACAGGAATGGACGCATTAAAGAATGGTACACAGGCACTTGCTGATCAGGTACCGGCATTAACAGATGGTGTTGGCAAATTAGCAGACGGTTCCGTAACATTGAATGAGGGAATGGTAAAATTCGATGAAGAAGGAATCCAGAAGTTAGCAGATACCTACAATGGCGATGTCAAAGGTATGTTAGATAAGGTTGTAGCAGTAATGCAGGCTGGTTCAGATTATCAGTCATTCTCAGATATTTCTGAGGATACTCTTGGAGAAGTGAAATTCATTATCCGTACTGAGGGCGTAGGAACAGACGAAGACTAACAGAAACGGAAAGGAGAGGGAGGAATGAGCTGGATAGAAATTGTGCTGATTACCATTGGCATGTCGCTGGATACTTTTGCGGCAGTAGAATGTCAGGGTGCATTAGTCGCAAAACTGGAAAAAGAAACGCTTATCCATGGCAGTTACCGTGATCGCCTTGTGGCAGACAATCGCACTTCTCATCGGCAGCTTTTTTGGTAACTCTCCTGAACCAGTATGATACACAACTGAGTGGAGAAGCCTTTATAGGAAGGATACTTGCAATTCTGATCCTGTTTGGCATGGGTCTTCGGATGTTTGTCAAAGCATGGAGAAATGAAAGAATCGTAGAGAAACGGGAAGATGGTCTGGATATTAAAAAACCTTCTTTTCGATCGCAAAAGGAACGATATTCACGATCCTGACAGGAATCGCATTTGCATTCTTAGAGGCAGATATAAAAGCAGTATTGATCATGATTATCTGCGTCACGATCGCAATGGTCATCATCGGGCTCTATACGGGCTACCGGCTGGGATTTGAGCAGAAGTCCAAAGCCTATATCGGAGGCGGGGCACTTCTGATCGCAGCAGGGATCGATGTCATCGTCCGTTACATTGTGATGAGATGATAAATAGGGAATGAGAAATTAAGAAGGTGTTCCAAAGCCGAAAGGTGGAGGGGCGCCTTCTTTAATTCTGTAAAATTTTATTAAGTAAGTGAATGAACAGACTGCACCTATCAAATATTTCAGGTTTCCTTGCGCAGAACACTCCGATGAACCTCTGAAAACGGAAATCGTGTTTGCCAAAGGGCTTCACGATTTCCTGAGTTTCATCTCCGTTGCACAAAAAAGAAACCTTCCATATTTGATAGGTGCAGTCTGTAATCTACATTCCTGAATAGAGAACAGAACTACAGAAAACGCAGCGTGTCACCCGGACCTGTATTTTCCCACAGACAGCATTCCGAAAAGCATCGCCGGGAGTGGCAAAAGTTTGCACCTTGTGCTATGATAGAAACTATGAAAATATTACTGAATGCAATCAATGCAAAATATATCCATTCCAATCTGGCAGTTTACAGCTTAAGGGCATATGCAAAAGAATATCGGGAGCATATCAGACTGTTAGAATATACGATCAACAACAGAGTAGAGGAGATTTTAGAAGGCATTTACAAAGAGCATGCGGATGTCATCTGTTTTTCCTGCTATATCTGGAATATTGCGTATGTAAAGGAATTAATAGAAGAATTAAAAAATTATGTCCGAATACACCAATCTGGGTTGGCGGGCCGGAAGTCTCCTATGAGATAGAGACGTTATTAGCAGAAAATCCGGGAATTGACGGAGTGTTTATCGGAGAGGGCGAGCACACGTTTAAAAAGTGTGCCGCTGTTATATAGAGACAGAGGAAAGTGAGTGGGAAGAGGAACTTTTGCGGGTTTCGGGGATTGCTTACCGGAAACGGGACAAAACGATAGCATTTACCGGAATGGCGGAGCCGGTGGATATGAGCACGATCCCATTCTGTTATGAAGATATGGAACAGTTCAAAAACAAGATCATTTATTATGAATCCTCCAGAGGCTGTCCGTTTTCGTGCAGTTATTGTCTTTCCTCGATCGATAAAAAATGCGGTTTCGTGATATCGAGCTGGTAAAAAAAGAACTCGGCTTTTTATCAAACAGGAAGTACCCCAGGTCAAATTCGTAGACCGGACCTTTAACTGCAGTCATACACATGCCATGGAAATCTGGAGATTTATCAAAGAAAAAGATTTGGGAAAGACGAATTTTCACTTTGAGGTGGCTGCAGATCTGTTGACGGAGGAAGAATTAGAATATATTGCCGGAATGCGTCCGGGGCTCATACAGTTAGAGATCGGCGTGCAGTCCACGAATGATGTTACAATACAGGAAATACACCGGACCATGGATTTAGAAAAACTAAAGGCAGTCGTGAGACGGATACAGGCACCGGGCAACATCCATCAGCATTTAGATTTAATTGCAGGACTGCCGTATGAGGATTATCAGACCTTTCAAAAGTCATTTGATGAGATTTACGATTTAAAACCGGAGCAGCTCCAGCTTGGATTTTTAAAGGTGTTAAAGGGCTCCTATATGTATGAGCATGCGGAGGAATACGGACTGGTTTATCAATCGAAACCACCGTATGAGGTGATGAAAACGAACTGGCTGAGCTTTGATGAAGTCTTAAAGATCAAACAGGTGGAAGAAATGTTAGAGGTGTACTATAACAGCCACCAGTATGAAGTTACAATGAAAATCTTAGAGCAGTTTTTTGACGGTGGGTTTGAGATGTTCCAAAAGATGGGAGAATTTTATGAAATGCAGGGTTATTTTCATTTGAAACATACAAGGATACGCCGCTGCGAGATCCTGTTAGAGTTTGCAAAAGAGTATGTGACGGATATGAGAATGTTAGAACAATCCCTGACCTTTGATCTATATTATCGCGAGAACATGAAGAGCCGTCCGGCATTTGCCACAGATTTAGAGCCGTATAAAGAGATCAGCCGGAAAGTCTGCAAAAAAGGCAAACAGAGCCATTTAGAGCCGTTTACCTATCGATTTCCGACCGAGCAGGAGCGGAGTATTGCAAAACTGCCGGAGTCCTGCAACGAGTATTTTGTACTGTTTGACTATGAACACAGAAATCCGCTGACGAATCCGGCAGGAATACAGGTAATAGAGAAGGGAGAATTGCCATGACAAAGAGAACAGCCGAAATCTTAAAAAGACTGGATGAAGCATATGGAACGGAGTATGTCTGCTATCTGAACCATGAGACACCGTGGCAGCTTCTGATCGCCGTTATCTTAAGCGCACAGTGTACCGATGCAAGAGTCAATATCGTAACAAAGGATCTGTTTCAGAAATATCCATCGTTAGAAGCCTTTGCCAATGCGGATTTAAAAGAGTTAGAACAGGATATCCATTCGACCGGATTTTATCACAATAAGGCAAAAATATCATCTCCTGTGCCAGAACCTTAGTGGAAAAATACGACGGAGAAGTGCCAAGGGAATTAGAAGAGCTGACCGCATTAGCGGGAGTCGGCAGAAAGACCGCAAATGTCATCCGTGGAAACATCTACCATGAACCGAGTGTGGTTGTGGATACCCACGTCAAACGGATTTCAAAAAATTGGGCTTTACCAAAGAGGATGACCCTGTCAAGATTGAATACGATCTGATGAAGGTACTGCCAAAAGACCACTGGATCCTCTACAATATACAGATCATCACGCTGGGCAGAAGTATCTGTACTGCACGGAATCGAAATGTACCGAATGTTTTTTGTCAGACTTATGTAAGGAAGTGGAAAATGATGTTAGAGGACTACTGCGTCATTGACTTAGAAATGACGGGACTCAATCCAAAACATCATAAGATTTTGGAAGTGGCGGCAGTACGGGTCAGAAAAAAAAAGGAATCGTCAGCGAGTGCTCCATGCTGATCCGGCAGCACCAGCTATTAGAGGAAAAGATCACGGAACTGACCGGGATCGATCAGGAGATGTTAGCAGGAGCAAAAGAAGAGGATGAGGTGTTAGATCACTTTTTGGATTTCTTGGGGAAGATATTTTAGTAGGACAAAATGTGATCTTTGATTATAGTTTTTAAAACAGGCTGCGATCAACCGGAAGATGTCCTTTGAACGAAAGGCGGCAGATACGTTAAAGATAGCCAGAAGATGTCTGCCGGCGTTGGAAAAAAGGACGCTGGATGCTCTTTGCGGATACTATGGAATCGAGATCGGACACCATCACCGTGCCTTAGACGATGCAAAAGCGACCTATCTGCTCTATGAAAGGTTAGAGAAGGAATTCGGGGCGGTGCAGGCAGATGTCTTTGAGCCTAAGCCACTGATTTATAAAGCCAAGCGGCAGACTCCGGCAACAGCCAGACAAAAAAGCACTTGAAAGAATTAGCAGATTATCATAAAATAAACCTTAATCTGGAATGGGAAACACTGACAAGAAATGAAGCATCCCGCCAGGTTGACCGGATCATCAGCCAATATGGCAGGATGCCCCAAAATAACGATGCTAAGCTAACAATGTTAAAATAAAAATCCTAAATAGAAATTCTAAAATAGAAGTCCTAAGACAGTATCTCTCTTAATTTTTTCCGGATAGTGTCTTTCGAAAGCGAGTTTAAGGAATCGGCACTTTCGATAAGATCAGAAATTTTGGCGGTTTCGCCTTTTTCCTGATAGAGTCCGGCTAAGAGCGTATAGTTCTCCGTAACATCACTCTTGATGCTGACACCAAATTCTAAAACGCGGATAGCATCATCGATGTGTGCATGTTCGGCAAGGCCTTTTTGCATAATCTGTTAAGAGGCGAACGAGCGTAGTAAAGCGTTCATCACAGTCGCTAAGAATAGCCAGGTTTGATACACCGTACTGCAGTTTTAAATCCGTGTTTGAAATGCCGGTTAAATTCAGGATCTTCTGTTCGGAAAGAGCAAGTAACTGCTGTTCCGTTTCCTCGTATCCTTCGTTTGGATAAGCACCGACAGGAAAAGTATCAACAGGAATTTGGATATAATCTAAATTTGTGATATCCTGTTTGCGTGTACTGTTTGCATCGTTTTCACGCTGCCAGAAATCAGATTCTTTTTGTGTATTGACTTTGTCAATCTGTTTACGCCGATAAGCGTAATATGCTAAAAATAATATAAAAGTAATTAGAACAACAGGGACCATTGTGTGTCGCCTTTCCATAATCATAAAGTGAGGTGAAAAATATGAACTACCGTAATTCTAAAAGAAACCGCATCATCGCCAGCGTGATCGTGATCATCTTAGTGGCATCTATGCTTCTTTCTTTATTACTTGCAGCATTCTAGGACATAATATACTAAAACAGAGGATGGGTGTCAAATTAATTAGGCGTTCTGCATCTTGAAAAAACAGATTTTTATGATACAATAGAAAACGAACGTTTGAGAACATAGAAAACCAGCATAGAAAGCCGACTTTCGGATAAAATGATATCAGAGGCGGCTGTATTAAAGGGGTAACAGAATGAGAAATATTAAAAAGATGGTTTTTGTTTGCAGCAGCATTTGTGTTAGTGGCAGCAGCAGGAATCCATATGGGTGTCAAAGCGGAAGAAGATGAGAATCGTGTCATCGCAGACCGTGTTTATATCGGAGATGTTTCCGTGGCAGGAATGACAGAGGAAGAAGCAACTGCCGCAGTAGAGGATTACATTGAGAGTCTGCAGGATACGGCAATCACATTAAAAGCCGGTGAGAACAGTATAGAAGTAACAGCAAAGGATTTAGGTGTTACCTGGGAAACCCGGAGTTGGCTGAAAAAGCAGTAAACCTTGGAAGAACCGGAAATCCGATCGCAAGATATAAAGAAAAGAAAGATTTAGAAAAAGGCGACAAAGTCTTTGTACTTTCCTATGCCATTGACGAAAGCAAGACAGCAGCTTTGTTAAAAGAGCATGCAAAAGAGTTAGATCAGGAAGCACAGGATAACGGACTGACCCGTGAGAACGGACAGTTTACCTTTGTAAAAGGACATGAAGGAATTAAAGTAAACGCAGAGAAATCCATTGAGCAGATCGCATCACATATGCAGAATCAGTGGGATGGAAAAGCAGCCTCTATTGAACTGAGTGCAAAACTCGTAGAGCCGCGCGGTTCCGAAGAAGAGTTAGCAGAAGTCAAAGATTTACTTGGCGGTTACAGCACAAACTTCAGTTCCTCATCAGCAGGACGTGCAAAAATGTGCGTAATGGAGCAAGCAAGATCAATGGAAGCATCATCTATCCGGGCGAAGAATTTTCCGTACATGATGCAGTCGTTCCGTTTAATGCAGAGAACGGATATGAGTTAGCAGGCTCCTATGAGAATGGAACAACCGTTGAGACCTATGGTGGAGGAATCTGCCAGGTGTCTACAACTTTATATAATGCAGTGATCCGTGCAGAACTTGAGATTACCGAAAGATCTGCGCATTCCATGATCGTAAGTTATGTAGAGCCATCTATGGATGCAGCAATTTCAGGTGAATACAAGGATCTGAAATTTAAGAATTCCACAAAATATCCGGTATATATCGAGGGTTATACCGACGGCGGTATCATCCACTTTAATGTCTATGGAAAAGAGACAAGAGATGCAAACCGTGAGGTTGAATTTGTCAGCGAGACCACCGGTGAAACAGATCCGGGTGTAAAATATGTTGCTGACGGAACCTTACAAATCGGTACCATTTCCACACAGCAGTCTGCACATATCGGTAAAAAGCCAAACTGTGGAAAGTTGTAAAAGTAAATGGAAAAGAAGAGAGCAGGGAAGTATTTAACACTTCTAATTATCAGGCATCACCGAAGATCGTCAGAGTAGGTACTGCTTCTGACAGTCAGGATGCGATCAATGCTGTTATGGCAGCGATCGGAACACAGGATGAGGCAACCATTCAGGCAGCAGCGGCAGCAAACTGTACGGCAGCCCGTGATGCGGCAGCGGCACAGCAGGCAGCAGAAGCAGCGGCAGCGGCAGCAGCACAGCCTGCAGAACCGGCACAGCCGGAGCAGCCAAGCCAGCCGGAAGAAAATAACAAGGATGACAAGAAGGATTCCGATAAAAAAGACGAAAGCAAAGATGACAATCAGAAGGATACCAAGGAAGAAGAGAATAATCAGGGAAATGATTAAAACAGCTCTATAGAATCAAGAGGCTGCCTCAGCAATGAGACAGCCTTGAACTATAAATAAGAACAGGCGGAAAATCAGGATGAAAGTTGGAAAAGTTCCGGAAAACGTATTAAAGCGTTCCGTTTTTAAACAACTGCATACAACACGGAAAGAAGTGCTTTTAGGGGCAGGTGTGGGCGAAGACTGCGCAGCGATGAAATTAGCAGAGGACGAAGTCTTTGTCATTTCTACGGATCCGATTACCGGAGCAGCGAAAGACATTGGGGCATTGGCAGTACAGATTACCGTCAATGATTTAGCAGGTGCAGGAGCGGAACCAATAGGAATTATGTTAACTGTCCTGCTTCCAGAGAACGCCGAAGAAAAAGATTTAAAGACAGTGATGGCGCAGGTAGAAGAAGCCTGTGAAAAAATCACATTCAGGTCATGGGTGGACACACAGAAGTTACCAAAGTGGTCAACCAGATCGTAATCTCCGTAACCGGTGTCGGAAAAGCAAAAGAAGGCAGAGTCATTTCTACTGCGGGTGTGAAACCGGGCATGGATATCATTGTCACAAAATGGATCGGTATTGAAGGAACTGCCATTTTAGCAAAGGAAAAAGAGGCGGCGTTACGGGAGCACTATTCCCAGCCGTTTATCGATAAAGCAAAAGAACTTGACCGTTACATATCAGTTCTGTCGGAGGCCGCGACCGCCGTTAAGTCTGGCGTTGCTGCTATGCATGACGTTACAGAGGGCGGCATTTTTGGCGCACTTTGGGAGATTGCAGAGGCATCCGGCGTCGGACTGGAAATTGATCTAAAGAAGATTCCGTTAAAGCAGGAAACAGTAGAAATCTGTGAGTTTTTCGGCATAAATCCTTATAACTGATCTCAAGCGGTTCTATGCTGATGGCAGCCGAGGATGGAAATGGTCTGGTCATGGAATTAGAAAAAGCAGGCATTCCGGCAGTTGTCATTGGAAAAGCAACCGACAGTAATGACCGTGTGCTTTTGAATGAAGAAGAACGCAGATTTTTAGAGCCGCCGAAAACGGATGAATTATATAAAGCATTGAGTAAATAGAGAGGTTGGAGGACCATCATGCGTGAAAAGATTTTAACGTTTATTGAAAAGAACAGCCGTGTGGATTTGAAAGAACTGGCAATCATGCTCGGCGTAAATGAAGTAGATGTAGTGAACGAGTTAGAGGCAATGGAAGCAGAGCACATTATCTGCGGTTACCATACGCTGATCAACTGGGGAAAAGACAGGAATTGAAAAAAGTAACAGCCATGATTGAGGTGCGTGTAACACCGCAAAGAGACATGGGATTTGATAAAGTAGCAGAGAGAATCTATAATTATCCGGAAGTAAATGCAGTATATCTGATCTCCGGCGGTTTTGACTTTATGGTCATTTTAGAGGGAAAGACACTGCGTGAGATCGCACAGTTCGTATCCGATAAACTTTCTACTTTAGATTCCGTATTAAGCACAAAGACAAACTTTATTTTGAAAAAAAATATAAAGACCACGGAACCATTATGGCTGAGCCGAAAAAGATGAAAGGATTTTGATGATACCATGAGAAATCCATTATCCAAAAGAATTGTTGAAATAGAACCATCCGGTATCCGTAAATTTTTTTGACATCGTAAATGAAATGGAAGATGCTATTTCTCTCGGTGTAGGAGAACCGGATTTTGATACACCGTGGCATATCCGTGATGAGGGAATTTTTTCCTTAGAAAAAAGGAAGAACTTTCTACACATCCAATGCAGGTTTAAAAGAGTTAAAGCAGGAAATTGCAAAATACATATATCGCAAATGCAATATTACCTATGACTACAAAAAAGAGATCATGGTCACGGTAGGAGGCAGTGAGGCAATTGATATTGCCATGCGTGCCATGTTAGATCCGGGAGATGAAGTACTGATCCCGCAGCCAAGTTATGTATCTTACGAACCATGTGCCATCTTAGCAAATGGAACACCGGTCGTTATCGAATTAAAGGAAGAAAATGAATTCCGTCTGACAAAGGAAGAGTTAGAAGCAGCAATTACACCAAAGACAAAGCTGTTGGTGCTGCCATTCCCGAACAATCCGACCGGAGCAGTCATGGAGAGAAAAGATTTAGAAGAGATTGCAGAGGTTATCAAAGAGCATGACATCTTTGTTTTAAGTGATGAGATTTATGCAGAGCTTACTTACTGTGGAGAGCATGTGTCGATCGCTTCTCTTCCGGGAATGAAAGAGAGAACCGTACTGATCAACGGTTTTTCTAAGGCATATGCAATGACAGGCTGGCGTTTGGGTTATGCCTGTGCTCCGGCAGAGAGATTTTTAGAGCAGATGTTAAAAATCCATCAGTTTGCCATTATGTGCGCACCGACGACAAGCCAGTATGCAGCCATTTCCGCACTGCGTAACGGTGACGATGATGTGATGAAGATGCGTGAAGAATACAACGAAAGAAGACGCTATTTAGTGCATCGTTTTAAGGAGATGGGCTTACAGTGCTTTGAACCGTTTGGAGCATTTTACATTTTCCCAAGTATTCAGGAGTTCGGTATGACATCGGAAGAGTTTGCAAACCGATTCTTACGGGAAGAGAAGGTTGCGGTTGTTCCGGGAACGGCATTCGGTGCCTGCGGCGAGGGATTCCTTCGGATCTCCTATGCGTATTCACTGGACAATCTGAAGATGGCATTAGAGCGTTTGGAGCATTTTATTGCACATTTGCGAGAGAAAAAGAAAAGAAGAATGGCTAAGCTCAATATCGTATTATATGAGCCGGAGATTCCGGCAAATACAGGAAATATTGGAAGAACCTGTGTGGCAACAGGAACAAAGCTGCATCTGATTGAACCGCTTGGATTTTCACTAAGTGAAAAGGCGTTAAAACGTGCCGGTATGGATTACTGGTCGCAGCTGGATGTGGAACGTTATGTAAACTACGAGGATTTTTTTGCAGAGAAATCCGGGAGCTAAGATATATATGGCAACGACGAAGGCCAAGAAGATTTATTCGGAAGCATCTTACGAACCGGACTGCTATATTATGTTCGGCAAAGGAGAGTGCAGGAATCCCGGAGGAGATATTGGTAGAACATCCGGAGGAGTGCGTGCGTATTCCGATGATCGGAGAGACACGTTCTTTGAATCTCTCTAATTCCGTAGCAATTGTGTTGTACGAAGCCCTCAGGCAGAATCAGTTTGACCACATGAAATTAGAAGGAGATTTACACAGACTTCATTGGGAGAATGTATAAATCAGCAGGAAAGGCATAATCTGGTGCATAGGATGAAGATTATTAAAGCAGAAAAATTAGTACATGAATATATACACCGGGATGAGGACAATCAGGTGGAGTCTATTCAGACTGCACTGAACGGCGTGGATATCGAAATCGAAAAGGGACAGTTTGTGGCAATTTTAGGTCACAACGGTTCCGGAAAGTCCACGTTGGCAAAGCATATGAATGCGATCTTAGAACCTTCCGGCGGCGAAATGTGGGTAGATGGAATGGACACCTCCGATGAAAAACATCTTTGGGATATCCGTCAGTCTGCCGGCATGGTATTTCAGAATCGGACAACCAGATCATTGCCAGTGTGGTAGAAGAGGATGTCGGATTCGGACCGGAAAATATCGGTGTTCCGACAGATGAGATCTGGGAGCGTGTCGAGGAGAGTTTAAAGGCAGTAGGAATGTTGAAATTCCGCAGTCATTCTCCGAACAAGCTGTCGGGAGGACAGAAACAGCGTGTGGCGATTGCGGGAGTCATGGCAATGCAGCCGGAATGTATTATCTTTGATGAGCCTACGGCAATGCTTGACCCGAACGGACGAAAAGAAGTATTGCAGGCGGCACATCTGCTCAACCGGAAAAAGGTGTGACCGTGATCCTGATCACACACTATATGGAAGAAGTTGTGGATGCTGATCGGGTTTTTGTCATGGATAAGGGCAAGGTCGTGATGCAGGGAACTCCGCGTAAGATTTTTTCACAGGTGGATGAATTAAAACGTCACAGACTGGATGTTCCGCAGATTACGCTGTTAGCAGACGAACTCAGACAATCCGGTCTGCCGATTCCGGCGGGAATCCTGACAAGAGCAGAACTGGTGCAGGAATTGTGCAAATTAGGACACAGGTGAGTGAAATGTCAATTATTGTAGATAAAGTGAATTATGTATACAGTCAGGGGACTGCATATGAGATTCAGGCTTTAAAAATATTAATCTAAAAATTGAAGACGGAGAATTTATCGGTATTATCGGTCATACCGGTTCCGGAAAATCGACACTGATCCAGCATTTAAACGGTCTGACAAAGGCAACTTCCGGTGCAATATACTACAACGGAGCCGACATTTATGATGAAGGTTACAATCTGAAGGAACTTCGCAGTAAAGTAGGACTGGTTTTCCAGTACCCGGAGCACCAGTTGTTTGAGACTACGATTTTTGAAGATGTCTGTTTTGGGCCGAAAAATCAGGGACTTACCAAAGAAGAGGCAGAGCTTCGTGCTTTTGCGGCATTAAAAAGTGTAGGGTTGCCGGAAGAGGTGTATTATTATTCCCCGTTTGATTTGTCAGGCGGTCAGAAACGCCGTGTGGCAATCGCCGGAGTCTTAGCGATGCAGCCTGAGGTTTTGATTCTTGATGAACCGACAGCGGGACTTGACCCGAAGGGCAGGGATGAGATTTTAGATCAGGTGGCAAAACTCCATAAGGAGCGGGGCATTACGGTTATTCTGGTATCACACAGTATGGAGGATGTGGCAAAATATGTAGACCGCATTATTGTGATGAATCAGGGAAGTGTCATGTTTGATGATATTCCAAAGAGCGTATTTGCACACTATAAGGAATTAGAGGCGGTCGGGCTGGCTGCTCCACAGGTTACTTATCTGATGCATGAACTGGCAGCGGCAGGCATTCCCGTTTCTATGGATGCCACAACAGTAGCAGAAGCAAAAGAAGAGATTTTAGCAAAGTTGGGACGATAACATGTTACGAGATATTACGATTGGACAATATTATCCGGCGGATTCCGTCATTCATAAATTAGATCCGAGAGTCAAGCTGTTTGCAACGCTGATTTTCATTATTTCCCTGTTTTCGTTTAAAAACGTATGGGGATTCTTAGTTGCGACCATTTTATGTTTGGCTTTATCGAACTTTCCAAAGTGCCGATCGGCTACATGGTCAAAGGCTTAAAAGCGATTGTGATCCTGATGATCATTACAGCACTTTTCAACCTCTTTTTGACAAGTGGAAAAGAACTGGTATCTTTTTGGATCTTTACGATCACTTACGAGGGACTGCGAAATGCGATCCTGATGGCGATCCGTCTGACCTATCTGATCCTTGGTACATCGGTCATGACCCTGACGACAACGCCAAATGAATTGACGGACGGTTTAGAAAAAGCATTGGCACCCATGAATAAGATCCATGTTCCGGTACATGAGATTGCCATGATGATGTCGATCGCACTGCGTTTTATTCCGATTCTTGTGGAAGAAACGGACAAGATCATGAGGGCGCAGATGGCAAGAGGTGCAGATTTTGAAAATGGAGGCATTATCCAGCGTGCAAAAAATATGATTCCGTTATTAGTGCCGCTTTTTGTATCTGCTTTTCGTCGTGCCAATGATTTAGCAATGGCGATGGAAGCCCGCTGCTATCGCGGTGGAGCCGGAAGAACGAAAATGAAACCACTGAAGTATGCCAATATTGATTATCGTGCATATGCGATTGTTATTTTATATTTTGTCATTATGATGGTGCTTCGTTTTGCACTTTAGGATGTAGAAGAGGGGAAATATGCAAGAGGGTAAAAACGGGTAATGCTCATTGTGGCATATGATGGAACAAATTACTGCGGGTGGCAGATCCAGCCCAATGGCAACACGATCGAGGGGGAACTGAACCGTGCATTAAGTGAGCTGCTTGGAGAAAAAATTGTAGTCAGTGGTGCAAGCAGGACAGATGCAGGCGTACATTCCTGCGGGAATGTGGCAGTGTTTGATACCACAGCAAGAATGCCGGCGGAGAAGATTTCTTATGCTCTGAATCAGAGACTTCCGGAGGATATTGTTGTGCAGTGTTCCCAAACAGTACCACTGGATTTTCACCCGAGACATGTAAAAAGCAAAAGACCTATGAATATCGGATCTTAAACCGGGAATTCCGTGATCCGAACCGGAGGCTGGACACTTATTTTTATTACCGTCATTTAGATGTACATGCCATGCGTGAGGCGGCGGGTTATCTGGTCGGAGAACATGATTTTAAGAGTTTTTGTTCGATTCATGCCCAGGTGGAAACGACGGTGCGGAGGATTTATGCGCTGACGGTAGATAAAAAGAGGATATTATTACGATACGGATCACCGGCAACGGTTTTCTATATAATATGGTTCGCATTATTGCAGGAGCACTGATCCGCGTTGGAACCGGTGAATACAAACCGGAACAGATACCGGAGATTTTAGCGGCAAAAGACCGTGAAATGGCGGGACCGACTGCTCCGGCACACGGACTGACCATGATTGGGATTGAGTATGAGGATTTAGAAGAAAAGAGTTGACACGCGTGGATGTGTGTACTATAATATTTAAGTCTGACATAGTGAAGAAATGTAACTCCATAGCCCCGGAGGGACATTTTACTATATAAAAAATGTGTATACCGGATGTGGTATTTTCGGACATTGATACCGCAAAGGTAAAGTTCAAGGAGGTCAACCAATGAAAACTTTTATGGCAAGCCCTGCTACAATCGAAAGAAAATGGTATGTAGTAGATGCTACTGATAAGACATTAGGACGTTTAGCATCCGAAATTGCAAGCGTATTAAGAGGAAAAACAAACCGATTTTCACACCACACATCGATACAGGTGATTATGTGATCGTTGTAAACGCTGAAAAGGTAAAAAGTAACAGGTAAGAAATTAGATCAGAAAATTTATTACCACCATTCCGATTATGTTGGCGGTATGAAAGAGACAACTTTAAAAGAAATGTTAAACAAACATCCGGAGAGAGTTGTAGAATATGCAGTCAAAGGCATGCTTCCAAAAGGACCTTTAGGAAGACAGATGTACACAAAATTATTTGTATACGCTGGACCTGATCACAAACATGCTGCTCAGAAACCTGAAGCTTTAACATTTTAATCGGTGATTAGGAGGTAAACAACATTGGCTAATACAAAGTATTACGGAACAGGAAGAAGAAAATCATCTGTTGCCAGAGTTTATTTAGTACCTGGAACAGGAAAAATCACCATCAATAAAAGAGATATGGATGAGTACTTCGGATTAGAGACATTAAAAGTAATCGTTCGTCAGCCATTAGTAGCAACTGAGACATCTGATAAATTTGATGTTTTAGTAAACGTTAAGGGTGGCGGATACACAGGACAGGCAGGAGCAATCCGCCACGGTATCGCAAGAGCATTACTTCAGGTAGATGCAGATTACAGACCAACCTTAAAAGCAGCAGGTTACTTAACTCGTGACCCTCGTATGAAAAGAGCGTAAGAAATACGGTCTCAAAGCAGCTCGTCGCGCTCCTCAGTTCAGCAAGAGATAATCTGCTGTTCAGACCGTATCAAAATGGTTCAAAAACCCCGGAAAATCAAGGTTTTCCGGGGTTTTACTATATCTAAACGGGCTGATATAGTTTGACCAAATTTGGAAAAACGAGAACCGTTTTCACCCAATTTTTAGTGGTCCGCAAGTGGTTAACCGGCCAAAAAAAGAGGGCAAAAAGAGGGTCAAGTGGTGCCCAAAGTGGTTAACCGCAAATCATCGCCATCGCCAACCAGAAAGGCGGTGTTGGCAAAACAACAACCTGTGCGAACTTGGGAATAGGTCTGGCACAGGCCGGAAAGAAAGTGCTTCTGATCGACGGGGACCCGCAAGGAAGCCTGACAATCAGCTTGGGAAATCCGCAACCAGACAAGCTGCCATTTACACTGTCGGATGCAATGGGCAAAATTCTGATGGATCAGCCTATACGCCCCGGAGAAGGTATTCTGCATCATGCAGAAGGCGTTGACCTGATGCCTGCGGACATCCAGTTATCCGGTATGGAAGTATCCCTGGTAAATGCCATGAGCCGTGAGACTATCTTGCGGCAATATCTGGACACGCTGAAGGGACAATACTCCCATATCCTCATCGACTGCCAGCCCTCCCTGGGGATGCTCACAGTCAATGCGCTGGCCGCTGCAAACAGGATCATAATTCCCGTTCAGGCGGAGTATCTGCCCGCAAAAGGGCTGGAACAGCTGCTCTCCACGGTAAACAAGGTAAAGCGGCAGATCAACCCCAAGCTTCAGATAGACGGTATCCTGCTGACAATGGTGGACAGCCGAACCAACTTTGCCAAAGAGATCTCCGCGCTCCTGCGGGAGACCTATGGCAGCAAGATCAAAGTATTCGGCACAGAGATCCCCCATTCTGTTCGGGCTAAGGAAATCAGCGCCGAGGGAAAAAGCATTTTTGCCCACGATCCCAGTGGCAAGGTGGCAGAGGGCTACAAAAATCTGACGAAGGAGGTGTTGAAACTTGAAAAGCAGCGCGAAAAAAATAGAGCTGGCCTCGGTAGATGATCTGTTCTCCACCGAAGAAGGCCGCCAGGATGCAAAGCTGGAAAAGATTCAGGAAATTCCGCTGTCTGAACTGCATCCCTTTAGGAACCACCCATTTAAAGTCAAGGATGACGAAGCCATGATGGAGACCGCTGACAGTATCAAGCAGTATGGCGTTCTGGTTCCGGCCATTGCCCGACCGGACCCGGAGGGCGGTTATGAGCTGGTGGCCGGACACAGACGGCACAGAGCAAGTGAACTGGCAGAAAAAGAGACCATGCCGGTAATTGTTCGGGATTTGGACGATGATGCCGCCACAATTATTATGGTTGACGAATTGATGGATATGGTGGATGAAAAGAAGATTGCCCTGAACCCGCCTATGAGCTGTCCTTTCTCAAAAGGAGAAGAACAGGTAGACCTGTTGGACGCGATGGACAGCGAACAGGCTTACCCTTCTCTTTCTCAAGCCCAGCGGCTCAAGAAATACAGTCAGGAGGGGCATCCAGGATATGACGTGTCATCATGGGTGAGGAAAAGAAAAGATCTGGACCGAGTGACATTTACCTCTGACACTTTGAGGGGATCAAAGCTTTACGCCCCAGCGGATGCAGGAAACCATCATCAAGTTGCTGGAGGCATGGCAGAAAAGCGTCAGAGAGACCAGGAACGATGAAAGGAGCCGCCTTTGAGGGATATTTTCAGCCCGTGAGCTGAAAGGATGATTCTCGCCGTAGAGAGGTTTTGGGATCACCCGCTGGATGATCGAGTTTTCCGTCCTGCGTCCCAGCACTGCTTACGGAGGCCCCGGAGAGGAAATGCGGTTGTTTTTTGACTGAGGACGGGTATCAGGCCGCCCTGCAAAGCCAGCAGCGCCGGGAGATCAAGATCAAGCGTTACGCTCGTGTGATTGAGGGACATATCCTCGATTTCAAACCGGGAAAACGCCGCCGCTCATAAACCCATACAACGAAAGGAAAGGAATGACTATGTGTACGGTAAAGGAAATTCAAGAAGCAATCCGGGAAGATTGCAAATCTCAGCATGACATGGAATCAACGGATATTGACCGAGTGATGCAAACACTTCCTTTTCGCCCAGGGGGAGCCATTTACAGAGGCGCGTCCTCGAAAGCCGCTGTTTTGGTTCTATGCAAGAAAATTTGAAAAGTGCTGAACACCGCAATTCTTTGGAATGAGGATTGCGGTTTTTTTGTACCCAAAATTCGGAAGGAGTGAGGTCGATGGCCGTTTTTCGCATTGAACGGACCCGTGATTATACCGTGATGAGCAATCATCATTTACGAAATGCAAACCTGTCGTTAAAAGCCAAGGGACTGCTTTCCATGATGTTATCTTTGCCAGAGGACTGGAATTACACCACCCGTGGTCTTGCAAAGATCTGTAAGGAGGGCGTGGATGCCATCGGTGCTGCCCTGCGTGAACTGGAAGGAGCCGGATATATCGTGCGCCATCAGAGACGCGATAAAAGTGGGCGGATCACAGATACCGAGTATGTCATCTAGAACAGCCCCAGCCGTAGAAAAGCCGGATACGGATTCACCAGATACGGAAAACCCGTATATGGATAAACCGGATACGGAAAAGCCCGCAGAATTAAATATAGAGAAATCAAATACTCAAAAATCAAAATATTTATGGATCAAGTACCGATTCCATTCCCTTCCGGGATTGCAGCGGCAGATTGTCTGCCGGAACGGAAAGGAAGGGATGCGATGTCACTCACAGAGATAGAGAGTTATCGGGAATTGATTCAGGAGAATATCGAGTATGACTGTCTGAAGAGCGTTATCCCTCTACCTGGATGACCTGAATGAGATCGTAGAGCTGTTGGTAGAAACGGTCTGTGCCAAACGAAAGACCACCCGAATCTCTGGGGCAGACTTTCCTCACGAGATCGTGCGTTCCCGTTTTTTGAAACTGGACAGCTCCCACATCGAGTTTGTCATGGACTGTCTGCAAAAGAACACCACCCAGGTACGCAACATGAAGCAGTACCTGCTTGACGGTGCTGTTCAATGCACCCACCACCATGAGCAACCTATCATGCCAAAGGAGGCACGACATGAACCAGATGGAAATTTTCAAAAACCCGGAGTTTGGCAGTATCCGGGTCATCGAAGAAAACGGCAAATACCTGTTCTGCGGAACGGATGTGGCCGCTGCGCTGGGGTACAGCAATTCCCGCGATGCAATTATCCGCCATTGTAGGTATGTCGTGAAACGCGACGCACCTCACCCACAAAGCCCTGACCGCAAAATCAGTATGACTTTTATCCCCGAAGGCGATTTGTACCGCCTGATTGTTCATAGCAAATTGCCATCGGCAGAACAGTTTGAACAGTGGGTATTCGATGAGGTTCTGCCTACCATTCGCAAGCACGGGGCCTATCTCACAAGAGAGAAGCTTTGGGAGGTAGCTACTTCCCCGGAGGCTCTGATGAAGCTCTGCTCAGACTTGTTGGCTGAGCGTGAAGCAAATATTTCTCTGCGTAAGGAAAATGCACAGCTGGAGGGCAAAGCCGCTTTCTATGACCTGTTCATCGACTTAAAGCACAGCACCAATCTCAGGACAACCGCCAAAGAGTTGGATGTCCCGGAGCGCCGGTTTGTTCGGTTTCTGATAGAACGACGGTTTGTGTACCGCACAGCATCCGGCAATGTGCTGCCCTATGCCAATGTGAAAAATACGGGGCTGTTCTGTGTGAAAGACTACTGCAATCACGGGCATACCGGCTCCTACACGCTGGTTACGCCAAAGGGAAAGCTCTACTTTGCTCAGCTGCGGAGATGATCTTACTGGTCTCATAAGAACGGAAAGGAAGTGGGTTTTATGCAGGAAGGCAAAACAATCGGGCAGTCAGAAAGTTTCTTTCGCTGATTGCGGTTCTGCCTGGGGCGCTGGAAAGTTTCTGGCCAAGCCTGCATCCATTGGACTTGTTGGTAGGGCTGTGTTGTGGAGGCAGTCTGAGGCTGGCGGTGTATCTTAAAAGCAAGAACGCCAAGAAATATCGACATGGTTTGGAATATGGTTCGGCCCGCTGGGGAACCTGTGAGGATATTGCACCTTACGTTGATCCTGTATTTCAGAACAATGTGATTCTGACGAAAACGGAGAGCCTGACCATGAACAGTCGCCC
>VOFG01003920.1_pt1 | contig 124247 bp, 187 predicted proteins | sample 5384171 | NCBI WGS metagenome assembly VOFG01 (sample SAMN12384726, study PRJNA508395) | human gut metagenome | isolation source: healthy gut F | host: Homo sapiens
CAAACCCGTCAAGAAATTCATCCATTGCTTTGGTGTCTCCGGCGGACAGTTCCGCATCTTCTTTGACACGATTCTTTTTTTCTTCTGCCACCACCTGTGAGTCTGTCGAATACACTGTGGTTGATTTTCGCTGTATCTACATGGAAAGTAACCGTAGGGTTGTACTCCCCATGTTGCTGGGTTCGCTTAATATTGCTGCCAGTTGCCACCGGTCGTGGTGGCCGTGGTAGTAATCGTTTCAAACGGATTGTAGTAGAAAGGTTCTACAGTAGCAGTTGTCGTAGCGGCTTGTGCAGTGGCGACACGCATGGCCTCAGCCGCAATATTTCCGACATCGATAACAGCAGTATCCATTCTGGTAGTGCGGGTATGTGCGTCAAAGCGGACGGTCATACCGGTATCCGTAAACTGTACAGGGTCACGACTGGTAAGCCGGAATACCCGGTTCTCTTCATCGACAACAATGATGTCATCCAACGCCATGCCCGGATGATAGGTCATCCCAAGAACCGCAGGCGAGACCATCGTGCCTTCAGTCGGCTCGTTGATAAGCGCAATACGATAGCCATAAAGGAATCCGTAGTGGTCGCCGTCTCTGTTTGCGTGGATGTCCGTGGTGGCAAGAAGCTCTCGATAAAAATCCGCTGTCATAATGAGGACGATTTCGTCTTGCGTACAATAAGTCCTCACACGCTCTGCCTCTTGCAGGGCATTATCAATGTATCTCTGAAATTCTGCTCTATCCATTCTCAGCTTACCTCCTCAATGGGTGACACGGTACACATGGCAACGACCTTGTCGAAGCAGTCACAGCAGAACTGGAGATGAACCTTGTCGCCGTCATGGACACTGCCATAACCGATTCTTGTATGTATTGTAAAGTTCTCCTGCCGGTCAAAGAAATCAAGCTCTTTGCCGCAGAGATTGCAGACCTGTTTGTCCTGCAAAATTTGCTCCTCCATGCTTATAAAATCCATGTTTTATATGTAATCAAAAACCTGCTGATACGCTGTCAGCGTGTAATACTCGCCATCTCTCTCATAGCCTTTGCAGTAAATGATGTCGCCCTCTTTGACAGGCTCCTTATCAAAGACTCTGTTGAAGACAGTGAACCGGCTCTCCTTGCCGCTGCCGATAGATTTCGTGAACAAGCTATACCCGAACTGCTTATTGTCACGCTTACGATACAGCGGCTTGATATCCGTGATGTAGAGTTTGCGCCGGTCGGCTTCGTTGCCGGACACATAGCCGATGTAGCCCATAACATCATAGAAGTTGCGCACCTTGATAAGGTCGCTCAAGTCATCCATTCCTGCTGCTTTGATGACGGTTTCTGCCTCTCGCAGGATAGATGCGACATCAAGAAGCGTATAACTCTTTGCGATGCCGCCTGACTTGGTTACGCCCACCGCATATCGCTTTACGATTTCCTCCAACGGCGTTCCATCCACATCGCTTTTTCGTATCTGCTTGGCTTGTCCTTTCTTGAACATCTCGGAAAACAGACTTGTTATGCGGAGAAGTTCACGCTGATTACCAAAGTCAGAGAAGAAATCCAGCTTAATGAGGATGTCAAGCTGCCTGGAGTTAATGCTGGTCTTTTCATCCAAATCCCTGAGCAAATCCATGAAGTAGGAGTATTTATTTCTGGCAAGGTCATAGAGTTCATCGGCAAGATTGGCGCTCATATACTTGATGGAGGTGAGCCCCTTTGCAATGATTCTCTTTTCTCGGTCGAAGAAATACTCACCTCTGGACAATCCCCACTTTGGCAGTGTGACGCGGATGCCGACGCTGGTAGCGTAATTGGTAATGGCGGCGGTCTTATCCATGTTATCGCCAAAGATATTGAGTGCCGCAGTGAGGAACTCCAACGGATAGTAGTAACGCAGATACCCACAGATGTATCCCATGGAGGAGTAAGCATCAGAATGGTTCCATGAAAAGCCATAGGCGGAAGCATCCAGGATGATTTGCAAGAAAGGCTTGATGATTTTCTCGCACTGTTCCGAAGTCATGCTGTATTGTTCCGAACAATAGGCAACGAACCGTTCCTCAATCTCAGGGAGCAGTGTTTCTGTGCCTTTCTTCTTTGCAATAGCACGGCGCACATTATCGGACTCTGCCGCAGAATAACCGCAGAACTTAACAAGGAACTGCATGATGGTCTCCCTGCATGGCAATGCGTCCGGCCTCGGGGGAAAGAAATTCATTCAGCGCATCAAAACCGTTATCGTAAAACTCGCCCTTTGCAACGCTATCACGGAAACTGGCGCAGGCAGGGCGGAGAAGTCCGTTGCCAAAGGACATCCATTTCAGCATGGAGAAGTTCGGAATTTTAGAGCGAGCTGTTTCCAGTGTGCTGTCCGACATAAACTGCCGGAGATAATGCTGTGCGCTGTCTGACTCCCATTGGAAGATAAGCGTTGTATCATCGCGGATGCTTTTCCATACGCTCATATCTTCCATATCTGTGTTATCGGGAGTAAGCCGCTCAATGCCGAGAGTTTTACAAGTCTCATTGATGACACCGATATTATCAAGCCCCAGGATATCCAGCTTGACATACATCAAGTCGTCCAGTTCTTTCATGTTAATCATGGAGACCGGATACTCAGATGTAGATACGCTGCAGAGACCTACGGTCTGCTCAATGGGCAGGTCGCTGATAAGCACACACCGCTTGGGTGGGTTCCGATGGAAACAATAGTGCCGTTGACAATATCCACATACCGGAAAACCTCTGGATACTTTTTACGAACTGCCTCTTCATGCGTCTCGACTTCTTTGCAGATGTGGTTGGAAACCTGAATATAGTTAATGTCCTGACGGTCTTTGTAGAGGGCACGGCACACATCTCGAACAGCTCCCTTCAACGCAATGGTGTTAAAGGTAATGATTTCTGCGGAACGGATGCTTGGCAGGTTCATCTTGTCACGAAGCAGGAACCGTTTGACTGAGTCTCTGTCCTTGCCAGAGTAGTCCGTATCAATATCTGCATTGGTCACACGGGAGGGGTTCATAAAGCGGAAGAAGTTCAGCCCAAACCGCAGACTGTCCATTTGTGTAATACCAAGCAGATAGGCAATCATACTGCCGGACACAGAACCTCTTCCGTAACCGCATTGGATACCGTTTTCATTTTCCCATTCCCGCAAATATGTTTGCAGGAGCATAAAGTCAATAGACTTTGTCGCCTTGTAGACATCAAACTCTTCTTCGACAACACGCTCCAGCTCCTCTTTGGTATGGTTCTTCAGCGCATAGGGATGCGTCTCCATAGCAGACTGGACTTTTTCTCTGAAAGTCTTTTCCGGCTCTGCGTAAATGTGAGGATACTTGGTTCCTCTATCCAGCTCAAAAGGTTCCACCATATTTGCCAGCAGGTTTGTGTTTTTCAATGGCCTGCATATACTGGCTTCCGGTAACGAACCTTGTGCTCGATAGGCTGCGACCAATTCATCATAAGTTTTGAACTTCAAATCCCAACGCTCTTCGCCGTCGAAGAAAATATTTTTGGATGCCTGTAGGATACTGCGACCTTTCTCGTGCTCTTCATTCAAAACATGAGTGTCTGTTCCAGCTATCAGTGGGATGGTGAGTTCCTGACTTAACGCAAGCAGCTTTTTGTTATAGGAAATCTGTTTTTCATCCATGTGATGTCCGACTTCCAGAAAACAGCGATGCCGGTTACGAGTCAAAAAATCGAGGTACACCCGCTGTACCTGCTCGTCACCTTTCCCAAGCACACCGCCGACACAAGCGGTAGTGACAAGGATGTTATCCGATGTGTGGAACAACTCGTCAAAGGTAATGCGGGGAGCATAGTAGAAATGGTTGTCCTTCCTACAAAAACTGTTAGACACGAGACGGTTCAATTCCAAAAAGCCGCTGTAGTTTTTGGCGAGAAGAACACAGTGATAGTTGTCTCTGATTTTTTCTGTAAGCGTTGTGGTGAGATAGCACTCAACGGCGTGGATATACTTCATCCCAGCTGCTTCAATCGCACTTTTCTTGTGCCACCACTCAAAAACAGAACCGTGTTCGGAAAAGCCCATCGCATTCATACCGCATTCTTTGGCTTTTGCAATGTACTCTCCGTATTTTGTGACCGAATCAATATTGGTAACGCCATTTGACAGGTCGCTATGTAGATGATAGACGGTGTATTGCCCACTCATCGCCACGACAGCCTCCCTTCGTAGAGTTTTTTCCAAGTTTCTTGGCCTCTATCGACAGGACTGTCCTTTTCACCAAGTAAATTATCCTTATCCCAAAGATATTGCACATTGACAAACTGCTTTAACCGCTTGATATTGTGGTCGTCTCGGATGCAGACATCCTTATCAAGGGCAAAAACCACACGGCAGCCAAGTGCTGCCAGCAATTTCATCTGATTTGGGTTCAGATGCGAGGTCAAAATCGCCCCGGTATTGTGAATTCCGTAAGTATCGGCAAGTAGAACGGATTTGCAGCCCTCAAACAAGATGATTTCCCCTTTCTGGAGGATAGCATCTCTGTTTTCTGCAAGACCATAGATGGTTTTCAACTCACCCCACGACATGAAATAGGTGTATTTACGCAAACCCTTCTCTTTCCAGTGCGGGTCGAGGGTTCGCCCACCGATATTGACGATTTTCCCATCTGGATTTCGTATGGGATAGACAAGCCGGTCGGAAAAGCTGTCGTAGTACACCGAAAACTTGTCTATGGATGCACGGGAAATTCCTTCGCGCTCCCAAACGGCCAGCTTATCGTCTCGTTTTTCATACCGTTCCATGTAATCGTCCGGTAGTACCGTTCCTTTGGCCTTTTTGCTGTGTTATGGGGTGGCGCAAACCGTTTTGCCACCTCTGTAGCTGCAAGACGCTTCCTTGAACTTACTTTGCCGTTAAATCCGCTGTATTTTTTCAGCTTTTCTACGGCTTCTGCCATACTACACTTGTCATAGTACCGAATAAATGTCAGCACATTGCCGCCGATACCGGAGGAGAAGTCAAAAAACGAATTTGTTTCTTTACGAACGGAGAAAGACGGCGTGTTTTCATCTTTAAGAGGTGACAGTGCCCAGTATTCTCCGTTTTTCTCTGTGAAATCCGTATATTGAGAAATGTAATCCAGAATATCGACTGACTCTATCAGTTCAGACAGCTCCAAACCGTCTCCTCCTTTCGCATTTTATTTAATTGTGATGACGGATTAAAATGGCGTCTGAGGAATATGCTGTTTAGCCTGTTCATAGAGAATGTGATTGCCATCAAACAGCAAGTCTATGTATTCGTCCTGTGTCATCTGCATACCGTTACGATTGACTGTGACACGCAGCTTTTTATTGCCACATTCCGCACCGTCTGCCTCGATTTCCTCCGGTGTTTTATCGGAAATCATGGCAATGGTCGAAGCGTTTCGTGCAATCTTGGCGCTGTCGGCAAGCTTACCTGTGATAGTTGCCTGTGCCGCACCGATACCGGCAATATTCATCTCTCCGCAGATTTGGTTCTTCACCATATCCACAAAACGGCCAAGTTCTGATAGCTATCGAAGGCATCACCCTCGCCTTTGCCTTTGAAGTAGTCCACGATAAGGACATCCAGCCCCTGAGTGTGCTTGACCTTGTTGACAGCGGTATAAATACTCTGCTGGTCGAACATGGGGATGTAAATATGGGTGAACTTACGAGTCTTGAGCCACTCTTTTGCCGCCAGAATCCGCTGTTCCTCTTCCTCACTGTAGTTACCGGAGGTGAGGCGCTTATACTCAATGCCTGACAGATGAGCAAGAATACGGGAAGTAAATAGCCGTGTGTTCAACTCGCTGTCCAAATACAGCACGGCGTAATCCTGCTTAAGCAAATCCACTGCACAATTCAGCAGCATCATACTCTTACCCTGCTTCTGTTCGGCGCCGAAGATGAACAACTCTCCACGCTCAATGGTGGCGTAATCGTTCAAAGCGGGGAACTTGAAGGGGATTCCTGCGTAACCGGCGCCCTGACGGCCTTTGATTTCCTCCCAGCATTTATCGACCACATCTTTATAGGCCGGGACATCATTGGTTGTAGAAAACTCCATCATCACATCGTCAAGCATCTTATAGATTTTCTGCTCGATGTTCTCAGCAGAAGGTTGTGTACACAGCTTTTGGCATTCCTTTAATTGCTGGTATGTATCTCTGCGAAACGCTGCGTCCATCACATTATTTACAAGAAGCTTATACTCCTCGACTGTATTTCGGCTGATGTTTTCGCTGTTTTCCATGAGCGTATAGAGCTGGTCGATGCTCAGCTCATCCGCAAAACGCCGGGTAGCCTCTTTAGCAGTCAACGCTTGGATAATATTGTATGGGTCAATGCGTTCAATGCCATCTCTTGCAAGAGAGCAAATCGCCTGATAGATATAGCGGTTCTCTTCGTTTGTGAAATGGTTTGGCAGCAGCTGCTCGGAGTAGTATGAAAAATCAGGATGGTGAATCAGCGTGGCGATAATACCCGCTTCGCTTTCGACCCGCGCCATATCTTCATTTGCCAGCGTTTCTCATCACCTCTTCTTCATTAACTGATAGTACTCGCACTCATCCTGCATTTCGCAGAGATGGGTACATTTGAAAAACTCACATGACGGTTTGAAATCTGATTCTTGCCGTATCTCGGAAATCATTTCTGCAAGCCATTGTTTCGCACCTTCATAGTCCCTATCCAAGAACGGCTCTTCGATGAAGGTATCGGTGCGGAAACAGTTGAAGCAAAGCTTGTGAGGCCGAACACCGTATTCCTCCTCGACCGCAGCCGAATAGAGGTACAGCTGCCTAAGATAAGCGTCCAGTTCCTCGTCCGTTTTGGTCGGTTTCTCTCGCTTGCTCCGAGGCTTCAAAACCCTGGACTTGTTATCCACCACATAGAGGGAGCCATCCAGCTCTCCAAGAAAATCAATGTAGCCAATGAAGGGGATTCCATTCACCTTGAAATCCACCTTCTTTTCAATGGCTGCAGGTCGATACGGAAACGGGTGGATGCCACGCAAATACTCAAGACCACCAGTGAAGTAGTTCCCGAAGACCGTTTTATTTGGCGCCCGACCGACAACCTCTTTCTTGAAATCTCGCAGGTAAATGTCTGTCAACTGGCGCGGGGATTTTCCCTCCTTGAAGTAGGTTTCAATCAGCTTGTGCATGAATGTGCCATAGCTTGCGAAAAACATTTCTTTGCCGTGGATATGCCGGATGTACTTCAGATAAAATCGATATGGGCAATCTACGAAAGCTTTGATACGGGAGTAGCTCCAGACCATATCATCAATGAGCGGTGCGTAATTGATTTCTCCCATAGTCCGCCACCTTTAGAAAGGCAGGCGGTTGTCGTCGATTTCGCCCTCATCAACTGTGGGCTGCGGCTCTGTACTGCTGTCACGAGGTTCCTCTCCGTCAAGCTCAAAGGAGAACATTTTGAAGTTGGTATATGTAACCTTTTTCTCTTTGTCGTACTTGGTTGTCACATCCACATCGCCGAGTTTGATGCGGTTGCCCTCTTTCAAACTGGCAGCTTTCTTTGCTGCCGCCGTTCCGATGGCGAGAACGAAACCGGAAAAATCCTGTTCATACTCGCCAGACTGTTTGTTCTTTCGACTGATGGACATACGAACCTTCGTGCTGGTGTCGCTCATCGGCGTCACTTCCCAGACCTTTGCATAAGCACCTGTGCGAAAACCCATGTGTTACTCCTCCTTGATACTGAATGTCTCTTTGAACTCTGCCAGCAATTTACCGGCAAGAGCTGACTCGGTGATGGCAAAATAGTTGCCGCCCTTTGCGTACTTGGACACAAACTTTTTCACATCCTCCGCCTTATCCTTATTGGACTCAAGGAAGTGCTTGACCGTCTCGTCAAAACTCTGGATGATACCCTCTGCAATCATCTTGTCCTCAGCCGCCTCAGCAGCACGCTGCTTGCTGCGGAAATTATCGGGGTCATCATCCGGCGTTGCGATATTAAAATACTTGAGAAGGAAGTACCGGCTGGAGTAAGTCAGACCGGAACCAAACGCCTGTGAAGCGTCACCTTGCTGTCCAACGAGCGCCCAGCTGACATCGATACGCTCCTCGGGGTTATCATTGTTGACCCAAGACCATACCATGTCGGCGCTTACCAGAATCTCGTTGTTGTTCTCCTCGTAAAACTCGCCCTTGCCGGTCGTTTTGGTCTTCTTATATGTATAGGGTTCTACCCTTGTGGTTCCGGGCTGAATACTGGGAACCAGAGACAGGTGATACTTTGTCCATAAAAACCGAGATTTTTGCGAGAATTTCATCTTCGGTGACATACTTGTAGCCGTAGCCGCTTTTGTTTTTCCGGATGACTTCGACCTGTTTTCTGACCTTAGCAAGCTTTTTGATAAATGTTGCTTGTCTGCTCTGACATAAATAACCTTCTTTCCTTTTATTCGCCGCAAAGATAAGTAGCTTCCATATCGGCAAGATGCAGCAGGACAGCAAGCTTACCCGCTCAAAAATTTTGCCGATAAAAGCGTTCCCGCCCTTTACTGCTGTGTCCCAACCGCCCATATGAGCGCGGATAGCGAGAATTTCCTCCGGCTCAAGATGCATGAAGTTCTGAATAAGAATGACAGATTTGTCTGCGTGCTCTCCGCAGGGGAACTTCTCATCGATTTCATAGACCTCTTTTTTGTACCACTGGCCTGTCTCCTCATCTTTGACATTGCGAAAGCCTTTCTTGTAGAAGTTGACCTTGCAAATGTCGTGAAGCAGCGAAACAACAGCAACTGTTTCCGCAGGATAACTGTTTTGTAATCCGGCGTTTGCCAGCCCCCTCTTTAAGCAGTCATACACATTCAGGGAATGCTGAAGAAGCCCACCTTCATGGCAGCCGTGGAACTTTGTGGATGCTGGTGCAACGAAGAAATCGGAATCCTCCAACCATCGCAGAAGCATATCGGAGCCATCTCTGTGTACTGCGTTATTGTACACAGAAATAAATCTCTCCTTTAACTCGCCCATAGGAACCACTCCTTTCAATCTTGTATTTTATTTAATTGTGTTGATATATGTAAAGAGAAACCTGCTTGATGCAGGTTCTCTAATTACCAATTTCGGTTAGTCTTGGGAATGGGATAAAGCTTTTCAGCCGTTGTCTTTGCATGGGACAATTTCATTTTACCGTATGTCTGCATCAAAAGCATGACTGCAATATTACGGTTCCCGTCCAATTCCAAATCCTGATATTGGCTTTTTTCCCATATAGGCTTCCGTTTGCGGTACGGAATGGGAGTCTCTCCTCACCGACATTCTGCCAGCCAAAACGACTGGTATAACCATAAGTACCATCGTACTTCTTGATGAGAGACTTCTTGGCTTCCTCATCGCAGAAAACAGGATTGTCTCGCTTAAAAGACTCGATACGCTCCCAAACCGCATCGTACATATCGGGATTCTTTACATCCTCCATCATACGCTGCTCCAGTTCGGGGTCGGTGTGTTCTGCGATATATGCCTTGATTAAACGGCTGCGCTCTTCGCCGACAGCTCGTTCACCAATCTCTTTGGCTGTTTCTGTGGCAAGCCAAGCACCGCCTGCAAAGATTGAAAACAAATCTCCGATACCCATTTTTTCACCGCCTTACATCAGGAAAGCCAGCTTCCAACGCTGGTAATCTTCCATATAGTCTTTTTCAATTTTGTTTTGTTTGTGCTCCAGCTTGACCCTGCCTTTAACAACATATGTCCGCCCGGACATGAAATCAACTGCTGCATCAGAGAAGTCCACTGGAATACCAGCTCGCTCTCTCTCGTACATCCGATAGAAAAGCCCGGACATCCATACTCTGTAGAAGCTTAACTGCTGCTTTGTCTTGCCATCCTGAAGTGCGGCGGCAGAGCGGTGCGAAAGCATGGAGCGAATAGACATGGTTTTTGTGGTAGCCCGAACCCCACGCATAATGGTATCGCCAGGAACTCTGTCACGCCGAATTTCCTTTGCGCATAATTCGGATGTTTGTACAAAAAACCAGAAAGCTCCACCGCATTATGAAATGCAGGAAGGGATTCACGGTAAAGAGGAACACAGTTCTCACCGTACCGAATGGACATATCCATGAAGTCTACATCCGAAGCCGTGATGCTTAGCGTGTCTTCTTCCCGAATGCCGGAAAACGCCATCCAATAGTAACAGCGGTAGAGATTGTCGATGGTCTCGTCGCCCTCTGGGTCAAAGACCTCGTTGAGATACCGCTGGAGATGCAGCGGGCTTGTGACCATCTGCTTTCTGACCTTGTCAAGACCGACTGCTGTGATACGAAGCATCCCATCGCAGGCACCCGGCACATTCATGGTGATACACCACTTGACATACTCTTTCAGTATCGTCAGCGACATCCATTGACTTTTGGAGCGCAATCCTACGATTTCATCAATCACAGGCTGTAGTTCCTCGGTGCTTTTCGTACACAAATCAGCACCCCATGCCTCTTCATGCGGTTCAAACGCGGTAAATACCGTTGTTGCCACATTCGCGGTGTTGATGCTTTGTGTATAGTTGCGGATGAAGTTTATCTTTAACCCTTCATTGTACATGGCGAACCTCCCGTTAATTGTATGTAGGGTTATGCCGGAACGGCAGCATTCAAGCGGATTGCTTTATGCCAAACGGCAAGCAGCACCTCAGTATCCAGGAATGAAATAGCGGAGGTAGCGAGGAGATTTGCTGCTGCTATCTGCCGCATATAGCGGTTGGACAATGTGGTGATATACTGACCGATGCGTTCTTTCGACATACATTCGGGATTCTCGCACAGAACCATGCTATCAAGCGAAGACCACTGTCAGCCGACTTGACAATGACATGGGTGGGCTGGCCTGACTTCTTAATGGAACTGGTAAGGGGAAGGGCGATGATGTTGGGGCTGTGTGCATTGCCGACATTGTTTTGAAAAACAACACCGGGACGCCAGCCATTTTGTTCGCAGCCGCTTCCTCCAAAGTTCATCAGATATACTTCCCCAATTTGAGGGACTCGCTGCTCATTATGATGAAAACCCAAGGTACTAACTCCTTCAATTCAATTATGTTGATAGTTGGAGTATAGCATAATGGTGGTTTCAAGTCAAGTCAATTATATAGACAACATAAAAAGTTTATGAGAAAATAAGGGTGTAGGTTTTCTCGGGCTCCACAGCTTTCATGTTACCGCAGCTTACCGTGAGTATAGTACCCAAAGGATTGGCGTCGCTATTGATTTCGGCAAATTTTATCCGGTCGATGCACATAGTACTTGTCTCGGACTTTAGGCAAATCAGATTGGGATTTTCGCATATCAACATAATTGGGAAGGACAATCTGATTTTGCAGGGGTCTGCCACACGATACCATTCCTGATTCTCCGTGCAGAAGAGAACCTGTTGCGGTTTGTTTCGGGAACAGTATTCCTTCAGTTCCCTCACAGAAACTCTTTTTTCATCTCGTAGTCAGAAACCTCCATTGATTTATGAGGAAGCCCATGTTATACTACAAGTGGGTCATGATGAGTGGTGTCGTTATGACCACGGCCTGTAAATCTATGGGCTGCTCGCATACTGTTTTCTTGAGTTTGTGTTCATCGGCAGTATGCAACATGGGATAGTCCGTCGAAAGGCGGGCTATTCTTTCCTATTGACAGAAACATAAGTTTATGCTATCCTGTCAATGCAAACAGTAGTTACGGTGTTAATGCTACCACAAATAATGGGTCGTGTCAACAACCAATCTCAAATTACGGAGGATAGTCATCATGGACTTCGGCCAGCGCCTGAAAAATCTGCGTTTGGAGCGCGGATATACACAGCAGGATTTGAGTTCTGCTGTCGGAGTCTCTACCGTTGCTGTTAGGTCGTGGGAACACAACACGAAAAAGCCGAACATGGACGCTTTGATTGCGCTTGGGCGTTTTCTGAACACATCGATAGATACGCTTCTTGATATTCAGCCGAAAGGGAACGAACAAAACTACACTTTTATACTCTCTCCCGCAGAGAAACGCTTCCTACAGAACTATCGTGAGCTTGATTCCCACGGCAAAAAAATCGTGAACACCGTATGCTCTTTGGAGAAAGAGCGTATTGACCTGGCGGCAAAACCGAAGAACCGCAGCAAAGTTATCCAGCTTGCAAATACCGAGAGAGAGCGGTATATCCCACGATATACTACACCATCCGCAGCCGGTACATCTGTCCCGCTTGACGGCGCTGACTTTGAGATGATTCTGGTGGACAACAGTGTCCCAGACGAAGCAGATTACGCCGTAAACATCCAGGAAACAGTATGTTCCCATATATTCACGATGGCGACATGGTATATGTGAAAAAGGATGCGGAAATGGCTATCGGCGATGTCGGTATCTTCTGTGTGGATGGCGCAATGTACTGCAAGCAGTACTATGTAGATGAAAATGGGAACCTTGAGTTAGTATCCGCGAACCCAGAGCTTCGTAACACGAATGTCTTTGTGTCGTCGGATAGCGGCAGCTCTGTAAAATGCTACGGAAAAGTTTTGATGGGCTTCAAGCTGGAACTGCCGGACTATTTGTTTGAGGAGTAAAAGAGCAGGGCAATCACGCCCTGCTTTTTCTTTACTGGATAGCAGACTGAATGTGGCTTTTTGCATCGTCGATTTTTTCGAGCGCATCATTCAGACTATCCAATGCGTCTTCCATCTTTTCAAACCGTTCTGTGCTTTGCAGATTTTCAGGGTAGTTATCAACACAGTCCTGCTCCTTGTCGCAAACCCTTTCTACCACAGAAGCGGCATTGCTCAACATATTGAGGGCGTCTCTGAGCTGCCCCCGTCTTCTATCATCCACTCAATTCCTCCTATGAAAGCAATTTGCATAGTGAATTAGGCCGTCTGCCATACACCAGCGATATTCATATCGAGCCGCAGAGTATTTTCTGCCGCCTTAGAGATAGAGAACGAAGTGACTTCCTGTAAAAGCTTACAGAAACCATTCTCTCTGCCATTTTCCAGAATGACCTCATCGCAGAAGATGCTGATAGTCAGCACTTTGTTATCCATATTGACACTCGCGTCAATGACGGAGCAATCAATCTCTTCAAAAAGCGCATCGACTTTCTCGCAAGCTCTGCTGACCTGCCCGGATTTTTCCGGTGAGACAACAAAAGCCGCACCGAACGCTTTGAGGCATCCTCAATCAAACCATGCACCGTGTCAAAACAACCTTTGTATTCCATATTGTCCGCCCCTTATTCGATTGGTATTGTGATACCATGAAAGGTAAATGTCAGCCGAATCCTGTTTTTTGTCAGAGGATAAACCTCTGTATTGCTGGCAAACTCAGCGGCTCTGGCAAACCACTCCGGATTATCAAAGTCCAACCTCTTTGCCTCGATAGAGACACTGCCCATTGTCTTGAACGGTTCACACAGTTTATATGAAAGAACGGCATCCGTTCCTTTGGCGAAATGCTTGAGCACAGAATATACAAACTTCATCTGCTGATGCTTGGGAAGATTGATGATGGTTGTCTTCATCTCATCATTCATTACCTCATCATAAATAGCATCGACGAAACTGTCGAACGCCGTTTCAATGTCGGCATCAAGCGCATACTGCAAATCCAAATTGTTATCCATAAAGACCACTCCTTCCAATATCTATTATACCATACACAGTCAACTGCAGAGCTGACAGGTGATTTCCACCTCACCGGCTGCGTTCTCTCCGAGAATTTGCAACAGAGAGTTCACAATCATAGATGCGTTGATTTTTCCACTAAAAGAAAGAGAGACCTTCTTCATGGACATGATTTCATCCTTATCAGGCACTGAGGCACGAGATGCTACTGGCTGGACAGGAGCTGGGGCAGGTTTTACCTCGCCCTTCAGGAACTGCCCCCATGCTTCTCGCTGTTCGGCATTCATGGAGTGCCCTACCGGGAACTTTACTGCAAGACCGTTTGTCTGGATGAACCGCCGTATGGTAAGCGGCTGCACATGGAACATAGCTGCCAGACTGGTTGCGTTTGCCCCGTAAATAGCCAGTAGGTGGTTGAGATATTCTTCCTGCGTCGGCTTGGAGACCTCCTTAAAAATCTCCCAGGAAGTAGGTTGGTTCAAGTTGATAGACAATGTTTTCCCATTCCTTTCTTTCCACTGCTTTTTCGTCAAGCTATCTGACGGAAGAGAACACTTCCGACTTTTTGCTGCCACGCTTGCGATGACGAGCCTGTTGAGCCAGCTGCTTCTTTTTGCCAGCAATCATAAGTAAAGTCATCCACCGTGTTCCTCCATCCTTTGATATACGCGGAATTTCTCTTCCAATTCTGTCGGCGACCGCGCTTTTCCAAGCTTGCGAAAGTTACCATCTACCAGTTCATACAAGAAGATAAAAGTCGCGGCTGTCTTTACTGGTCAGGATAAAGCGCAGCTCGTGATTACTATTATAGTATCCAACCCACACTCGCTCGCCTTTTGGGTATTTAGGTTCGCTCAATAAGCTCCACCGCCTTTCGCAGCAAAACATCGTGTTCGTTGGGGAGCGTATCGAGAATAACCTCATCCAAAAGCTCGTGGAGGATGGCTCCGACTTGTCTTCCCTGCGGCACACCGAGAGAAATGATATCCTTGCCGTTGATTGCCAGGTCTTTTAAGGAAAAGCATTTTCCTGTTCAAGTATCTCTGTCATCAGCACGCCAAGTGCCACGCACCGCTCGATTCTGGACCCTGTGTGCCCCTCTGCATGAGCTTTGATATCCGCCATCCTGACATCCAATAGTTGAGAAAATCTGCGCTCGCCGATTTTGCAAAGCCATCGGCGAACTGTTTTCGTTGTTGGTTCAATGACGGTATCATGGTACAAAACAAGGTCAAGCACTTCCTGTTTTGTTGTGGTGTCAAAGCGCAGCCGTTCCAGAACAACTTTGGAAATATCATAACTATAGTTTCCGTGTCCGTGAAAATGGCCGCCGTTCTCATCCTCGGTATAACAGCAAGGCTTTCCGATGTCGTGCAGCAGCAGTGCTACCTTAACAGCAATGTCCTTGCCCGTATAGTTGGCAACTGCATGAGCGATGTGGTCATAAATGGTGTACTGGTGGTATTTGTTGTTCTGGTCAAAACCGATACACGGTTTCATCTCTGGAATGATAGTCGCAATCACATCGGGATAATCCAGCAGGACGGGAGGACGCCGTTTCCGAGAAGCAGCTTGCAAAGTTCGCTGTGGATTCTTTCCGCAGCAATATTCGTAAGCCGCCATGCGTTATCATGAATGGCCTGAGCCGTGTTCTTCTCAATCGAAAACCCATAGACAGAAGCAAACCGTAATGCACGCAGAATGCGAAGTGCGTCTTCGCTGAATCGGTCATTCGGATTTCCGACGCAGCGAATAATGCCATTCTTCAAATCGTCTACGCCATGAAAGGGTCAATAAGACCGGCACCGTTATACGCCATTGCATTGATGGTAAAATCTCTGCGGGACAAATCCTGATAAATGCTCTCTGTGAATGTAACAGAATCAGGACGACGATTATCTGAGTAATCCCCATCAATGCGGAAGGTCGTAATTTCGTATTTGCCCGCTCGCTCCATATCAGCTGTGATTGTACCGTGCTTTAATCCTGTATCAATCGTCCGGACGCTACAGCGGTTGAGATACTCCTTAACCTCCTGCGGTGTAGCAGAGGTGCAGATGTCCCAGTCTTTCGGCTCTTTGCCGAGCAAGCTGTCTCGAACGCAGCCACCGACAATATATGCCTCATGGTTTTCATAGCGAAGCCCAAGAATAATCGCCTTTGCACCCTTTGGAATGGAAATCTTATGCATCAAGAGACCTCCTGTTCACGCTGACCACGAACTCCTCAACGCGCTTCATATCAGGATGCTCCGGCAGGTTTTGTGTTCCGCTTCGCATAATCAAGACGCTTTTCAAAATCTGAGACCATCTCGAAAAACTCTGGACGGTAGGTGCCATCCTCCAGTTGATAGTCTCCTCTGCGGATACTCATAAGGAGAGGCAGGTCGGCGCCACGATAAGTGATGATGTCACCTTTCTCAAGAATATCCAGACACATCAGATACAGGCGGATGAGATGCATGGCGTGCTTGTTGAGATGATTGTCATCCTTCTTATGGTTTCTGTGGTTCAGCTTTTCATAGGTGCCGACAACATTGGTCAAGTCGTTTAGAATGCTGTTGAACTCACGCACCGGATACTTTGTAAGATGAATGTCCGCAAAAATCTCTCTGTCCAAATCCTCGCGTGAGCTCTCAGCCGTGTAAAGAGTGATGCCGACATTTTCAAAGACCCTATACCTGCTTTCAAACGCTTTGACAGCACTTTTCATGGAGTTTAGGATGTGCTCTTCTTTCCGTGCTTGCGGAAGTTTGTCTCTGGCGAGAGCATTTTCCAGCCGCCGCAGTTGCTGGTTAGCATATCCTCCAAAGGAGTTTACCGCTCGCTTGAAAGGAACAGCTTTCTGTTCTCAATCATTTCTCGCCCAATGTCAGTGCAAACCATGTACTGCTCCGGACGGCAACCCAGCATTTCAATCGTATTGGGATTGCAATTCAGAAGCAAACTTACAAGCTTATTGAATGAGTAGACTGTGGTATCCGTTTCTGTATGAACGACCTGTTCAAAATTGGACAACCCCAACAAATCGGAACGGCTGTTCAGGGCACAACCACGGATATCCACATCAGAGGTTTCGACATTTGTGCCGTAGGAATAGCTGCCGCCCAGCGTGAGAAAGATGATTTTGCTTTTCAGGTGTTCATTACTTTGAGAAATTCATACGCAGGGCTTTGCAGCATTTCTCTGATTTGTTCTGTGGTCATGTTATCCCTCCTCGTTAAACATTCAGGGCAAGAGTATCATACATAGTAAGAATCCCACCGACAACAACAAACTCGTATATGTGGTAAGCCGCTCCGGGTAGAACCCCATAGTTGTCGCTCTCATCAAAAACATTGAAGACTTGGCAACGCTCGTCATGCGACAGTTCAAGGAACTCTTTGCACTCTTCTTCCGAATCAAAGGAATACATCGCAGCTTTTGTTGCCGACTCATCAAAGCCAACATAGTCTGATACAAACAGCTTCTTCATTTTGCTACCTCATTTGCCAGTATCTCAATGCAGGACGCAATAATATTTGCTGCATCTACTGCTTCGTCTGCCGTATTCATTCTGGAGAATGAAATTCGGACAGAGCTTCTTGCTTCGTCTGCTGTCAGACCCATCGCTGTCAGCACATGGCTTGGCTCAGCTTCATGGCTACGGCAAGCGGAGTCCGGCAGAGATACAGATGTTCTTTCCGTCAAGCATCAAGAGCAGAGTTTGCCCATCAATGCCGGAAAGGCACAGGTTCAGCGTCTTCCCTGGATTGAGAACGGACGGGCCGTTGGTGCGGACAATATCAGTGCGCCCACTCTTTTTTAAGGCATCTGTCAATGCCATATAAAAACGCTGTTTAAGCGTAGAAACCCAGATACAATCCTCATGGAGACTCTTGGATGATATTTCACAGGCCTCACCAAAGCCTACAATACCGGCAACATTTTCTGTTCCGCCACGAAGTCAAATTCCTGCTCCGCACCGCCGAAGATGATGGGTGCCAACATACTTTTTTCTTTGGCGAATAGTGCTCCGACGCCTTTTGGCCCGTGGATTTTGTGAGAAGAAAGCGAAAGAAAATCGCACCCAATTTTTCCACATCGATGGGATGGCAACCGGCAGCCTGAACGCAATCTGTATGGAACAGGATGCCACGCTTCATGCAAATCGTGCCGATTTCTTCAATCGGATTGACGGCGCCGGTCTCATTGTTAACATACATAACAGATACCAGCCCTGTCTTGGGGTAATGGCATCTTCTACGCTCTGCACAAACACTTTTCCGTCGCTATGTGCAGGCAGATATTCAATATAAAACTCGTCTTTTATAAGCGAATGAGCCGCTTTCAGAACGGAATCGTGTTCAATGGCAGAAACCAGAATATGCGTCTTTCCGATACTTTTAAGATATTCCTTTAAGCCCTGAAACACAAGACTATTTGCTTCGCTGCCGCCAGAAGTGAAGAGAATCTGCTCCGGCTTGGCATTAAGGAACTCAGCTACCTGAGCTCGTGCCTGTTTCACGGCTTCGCCTGCACTGCGTCAAACTTATAGAGTGTACCAGCATTACCGTACTGAGTAGTCAGATACGGCATCATGGCATCAATACACGCTTGTCTATCTGCGTGGTGGCCGCATTGTCCAGATAAATCATGTGCGCCACGCTCCTTTCTTTTCTGTGTTGCATTGATACAGCCCATCAAGCAGCTGCAAAACTACTGTGCGGCAGGCGGTTCCGCCGCTTCATTTTTTGTAAACAGCTTCAAGCCGCAGGATTTCATCCAGTGTTCGCGGGGTGTAATCCATCCACGGCATCATCGAGCCGACATTATACATAAGGCATGGGTGCCCGTATAATTCCTGCATCAGGAAGCGGTCATGCTCCATCATGTTCCACTCAAAAGAGTTATGAACATGACCGTACAGATGATACCAGCCGTAATAGTGGTTCTTAAAACACGGGATTGGGTAATGACAGAGGACAACCTTACGGTCAGAGTCCTCAACCTCCAGATACTCCGTGACCTTGACGAACTTCTTGAGAAACCGCCCATCGCTGCAGCGGTCATGGTTGCCCTTAATCAGAAATACCTGCCCGTTCAACTGGTTAAGGACAGAAATCGCTTCCTGCATATTGCACCAGAACATATCGCCAAGAACATAGACGGTGTCACCCGGATGAACGGCGGCGTTCCATCGCTCAACAAGTGCAGCGTTCATGTCCTCAACTGTTTTGAAAGGACGATTATCGAACGCCAGAATGTTATTATGGCCGTAATGCCAATCGGAGATATATAGTTTTCTGTTAGCTGCTTGCTGCTCGGACACCGCTTAACACCTCGATTCTATCTGCTGCTTGGAGCAGCACATTTTTAGGAATACGGCAGTCATCACCCATCTGCCCATTAGGTTGGGTGCTGCCGTACAGCCGAAGCTTTTCTACGAGACCCTTGTCAGGAAACTCATAGCGTTTCAGATACTCCGGTTTGCTGGCTGGGCATTCATAGCATGAACGGTTTTCATATACACCACAGCCGCCGCTTTTATAACACTTCATAAAGTCCTCCTTAGAACGGCAGCTGAACACCGGGGTCTGCATCAAAAATCAGTTTCCTGACGGCGGCGGCAAACTCTTCCTCGTCGATTGCCTGAATATCAGCGTAACGCAGGCGTTCAATCAGTTCATGAACCGCTTTTGTAATGGCGGTCTCGACAATGATTTCCAAACGGTCAATGCGTTCATTGGCGCTTCCCACCATTCCCTGCATGATATTGTGGTATGCTGCAAGCTCTCGTTTGGATTCCCTGTTTTTCTCCATCAGTTCGTGAAGCATGATTTCCTGCTGCTGGACTTTCTCTTCCATTGTCATAGCCGTCGCTCCACATACTCTCTGTCTTGTGTAAAGACAGGCGGTTCGGTCAACGACCCAACGGCTTCTGGAAACCTCCACAGTCGCATCCCCGTTTAATACAGAGACGGCCTCTGTTATCCTTGTTTTGATGCAACAGGAGCCACGCTTGCAATCCGTGGGGAAATCATTCCAGTTGATATTGCGTTCTTTCCAAAGCATATCTTGGATTTTGTTGCAGTTCTTCCCGTGCAGCTCTCGCTGACTGAAATTCGCCTGTCCAACAGCTTCTATGCTGTTCCGTGTGGCATCCTGCTGACGCCAAATCAGACAGTTGCAGACCTCGTCCAGAGGAACGGTGAAAGCTCTGGCATCGAACATGGCAGTTTGGAACTTGCGGCGATAAACGGAAAGGTCGATGCCGCTGTCTTCTTTTTCCGTCTGCTCGGCAAACGCCTTATTGAACGCCAGCGTCGCCATTGATGCGGCAATGCTGCACATCTTCTGGACATTATAGCCGAACCATGCATCTGTACGAATAGAGGCGTAATCGGTCAAAACCAATGTGATTTCATCAGACTGCGTGTATCCGAAGACGCAGCCCTGAATGTTGGCACACAGGAAACGCATGGTTTCCTGCATGGCAGACATAAGAACACGGTCGAAAGGCTTTCTCATTCCCTTTGTAAAGGTGTGAAAAGCCTTGCCGTCAATACGGATGATGACAGGAACACGACGGGTCAGGTAATTGCGTGAAACATACTCATACCGTTTCATCCTGTCGCCCAGCGAATCGCGTTGATTTCCCATAAGCGTACCCTCCTGTAAATGTAGTTTGAAAATTGCTTGACATCACGACCATTTGGTCGTATGATATAAGAAAAGCACGACCAATCGGTCGTGCTGAAAGGAGATATGATTATGATAGATTTTGATATGAACTTTCAAGACACCTATAAAACTCCCAGTGAAGACCTGTTGAGCAATGGTGAGCAGTGGTTCTTCCTTGAAACCGAAAAGGATATTTTGAAGAATCGGCGGGAGGAACTCGGGATGACCCAGCAGCAGGTGGCAGATGCTGCACACATTCAAGTTCGCCAATATCAGAGACTGGAAAACGGAGAGCGCAACATAAGCGGTGCCAGTATGAGGATTGGATTATCTGTGTGTGCCGTTTTGAAGCTTGACCCCTACCGCTTTATGCCAGAGTTCCGTTGGAACAAAGACTAAGCGTTTCCAAAAGTGCTTTCTGAGGAGCGAACTCCCGATAAAGTTCAACCTCTTTTGTGAGCCGTGCCATAACGGCATCTTCTTTTGCATCGTACCTGCCGAGGTAAATCTTCTTACTGTTATAGGTAATACTGGCGACCCATTTTTCTCTTTGCTTATCAAAGAAAACGCCGGAAACGCCAGATGTGTTGGTGATATAGAGGCTGCGGTTCCTGTCGTTCTCTGACCGCTGGCAACAGCGCAGATTCTCTTTTTCGATTATCGGCCTTGTTTTTGTTGATGTGGTCAACAAACTGGCCTGGCTTTGCGTGCATAACCAGCCGGTGAAAGCGGACAAACCGCCGTACACCGCAGTAAAAGTAGCTGCTGACAAGATAACCGTCTTTGTCGCAGTACCAACTGTCTCGGCCTTTGATAATTGGGAGGTCATCCAGGTCAAAGAGGAACTCGGCAACGCCTATACGCAGAATTCCGTATGTATTGAGAAGCTCGACTGTCATGAATACATAAGGTCATGAACGGCCACACCAAAGGTTTCCTCGAACCAATGCCAGATATCCTCACGGTGTGTGCCTTTTGGGAACCCGCACCAGGCAACTTCGATACATTCGGTTTCTGGATTCATCGGCACATCGCCGAACTCCTCCCACAGTTCCGTGTATGTTTTGCCCTGAAAGGTTCTCATGATGGTAACGCCGTCCATACTCTCAACAGCGGAGTCAAAGAAGTTATCGAAGTCTTCCAGCTCCCCGTTGAGATGCCATCCTGCGATTTTCAGTCCCGTTCCGTACAGGTCGTGCCAATACTCAAAGAATTTTTTGTAATCAGGCATTTGAAATTACCTCCGTTTCTATACCGCTTTCCGTATCGGTCGTTTTTTAAAGTCCCAAACCGATATGCATCAACATTGTTCGCCAATCCGACACTTGCGAGCATGGCTTGCAATGCGAGCAAAAAAAGTTGACTGCCCGCGAAGCGGGCTTGTCGGATTGCGAACATAAGTGGCGAACTCTTACTTTTGCCTTTGGCGAAAAAGCTGCTGAAAGTGAATATGTATAACAGCAAATCTACAAAGCGGTTGGTCGTTATGCTTTATCTGCGGGGAATAGTTTGCCATCATGTAGGCAGTCCCTGGCTTTCTGGCTCATTTCGACGAGGCTGTCCACCAGCTTCTTCAATCCGTCTACGGTACTTTCACCATCGTAGTCGCAGCCGATAGCCCAGATATCAAAAAGCCATTCATCGGCGCAGTCAGGTTCGCACATCTTACAGCCAGTTGTTTCGTCTGTCCAAGTTCTCACAGCTGTTCCTCCAACTCAAATCCCTTGTGGCAAAATCCAGTTACATCGGAGATATAGTCAGAGATGGCTTCCTCATCTTCGATGTCATTGGGAATCGTGATTTCGTTTGGCAACTCAACGCCGTCGTCATCCTCCGGGTCAATATCCCACTGAATGTTGACCGCCTTTCTCTGCGGGCATTCCACTTCGCGCCACTCTCCCTCGCACGCCCAGATTTCCGAACCGAAACCACGGTCAAACTCCCATTCGTTAAATAGCTCTGAGATGGGGGTGGAGATGCGGTCGCTGTCTTCGGGGTCATCATACTGAAACTCTGTCAACCCACGCATCAAGTCCTGTAAGGAATAACCGTGGTCAATCATCCATTGAAGTTGGTACTTCTGGTAATCGGTCATATCGAAAATCTCACACTCCTCTTAGCGCGTCGAGAACTGCCTGCGGAACAACCCGCTTAATTTCCTCGTGAATTGCATTCATCACGACTGCGCCCTTTAAGTACTTCTCAACTTCGGTCTGGGCAAACTGCTTCGTTTTATCTTTACACTCAGCCACCGCCGCCTGTACGGTTCCCTGAATCAAATCCAGCATCTCCTTGTGCGACATCTGCTCTTTGATGTAAGACTGGACTTCTGCCTTCACCAGTTTGTCGGTCATCGGCTCAGTGTATCTGCTCTCGTAAAGACGCCTTGCCCACACTTTGGCGGTATCAGCAACGCATTCCTCGACTTCGTTCTGGAATGCTTCTCGTGCGATTGTCTTTGCGTAAGCACGCATAGCTTTGATAACCTCCTGTTCAAAGAGGTCTCCGTTTGTAAATTCCAAGTCGATTGTTGCTCTGTGCTTCATGAAACCCGCTCCTTTCCTACATCAGCTTAATCCATCAACAAAATCCCATTCGACATTGTATCGGAACTCAGTATTCAGAATTCCGTCCAACAGTTCGTCGATGTACTCCTCATCATCCCGGTCTGTCGGGATGGGAATAATCATCTCAAACTCCGGAGCAAAGCAGGATGGCTTTACCCGAATTGTTCTTTTCTCCATGTCAGGAACCTCCTTATCGCATATCGGGCAGTACCCGGCAATTCCATCAGAAGGGATGTTTATATGGTGCCCACATCTTGGACAATGGACGATGCCGCTCATACACATCGACCTTTCATAAATCGTTTCCCGCACAGCGGGCAGTTGCGTATCTCAATGATATCTTGAGTCGTGAAACTGCCATCGTCGTCAAGCACTCTCACCCTCAACATTCCCTGCCTGTTTACAGCCATCTCAATGCCGCTGTATTCAACGGCTTGGTTCATTGGAACAAAATCATTTGTCCCAGACTCACAGTATGGACATCTCATAGAATTAACCTTTCATCCACTCGGTACATGGAAACCCGTTGGCACAGAGCCATTGGGCAACCAAGTGCCTATGGCAGAAATCATCTGGCTTCTCGTAGCAAACCAGACAGATATCGCTTTCTCCGACATTAAAGCTGTATATCATTCTCGACAAATCCAGAATAACATCGGTCGCGTTTAGGGCTCCCAACACCTGCTCGTTGAAACACTTGATGTAATAATTGTTATCATGGTTCTTTTTCCACTCCATGAAAAAAGTCATATTTGGGAGCAAGTTTCTTATATTGCAATCCCTTATACCAGTTTGGCACTTTACCACAAATGCTTACAGGGATGATGTTTTCTGGCAGATTGCGGAGCTGTGCAAAATAAGTGGTGTATATCATACATTAACCCCTCCAGTAACAGTACAGACATCCGCGAGGACATCTTGTTTTATGTTTTAGCAGTTCAGTTTTTCCTGCGTAACACATACAGCTCTTTCGTTGGTAGCCAACATCGCTTGATTTTGCGTCCTCAGAAAGTCCAAGCAAATTGAGGTCATAGTCAGAAATGCAGCCACAGGCAATCGGCTCCGTAAGACCGGGTTCTGCACAGGACTCGATTCGGAGAGTCTTGCCGTTATTCAACTCTTCCCAAAATTGCTTTGCTTGCCGCAGCATATCATCCCCTTTTGAGAGCTGCACTTTGGACGGAGCGAAACCATTATCTCCATATGGAAGCGGCAAGCCAACCTCTTTGAACCGGCTTCTTGCGTGTGGATACATATCAATAACGCTCACTCTGTAACGCTGAAACCCCATTTCCATAAAAGAAATCATTGTGCGGTATGCAACCGAAAGTCCCTTTTCTGTGGGGATGATGGGGTCGATGCGAATGACGATTTTCTCCATCGGGAACCCAGCTTTAACCAACTCCATAATTGCGGCAAACTCCTCGTATGGAGTTGGTACATTAGGTTCCAAAGCAGAGTGCCCGTATCCAGTGATTGTTGCATGGACAATGAGTCTGTCTTTGTGTTCAAGAGCGGCATCGAAGAAATCCGGCGACACACACTTCGTAATTAGAACAGCAGCATCAACTCTGTCTAATTTCTCGACCCAAGACAAATCAACGCCTGCGTCTCCCGCTTCTGTAATTCCAATCTTGTATAATGCCATATCAAATCAGCCTTTCACACCTCGAATGTTTTGATACATACCGATTACACTCTTGAAATATTCCTTTTGTTCTTCGTCGGGTAGTTTGCTCATCTCGCCCAACCTAAATCGCATATAGCCCGCATCTAAGTTATGGCATTGGGGACATTCGTAATGGTGAATGGGCGTTCCATAGCCGTCTCTGATATTCGGAACAGACCCCTTTGGCAGCATCGCCCCGATGACTTCTTCAAACCCACATTGGGGACAGTAAAATAATGTCTTGTCATAAAGCGGCCTTTCATGTTCTCCAACATTCCTGTTCTTCATCCCACCGCTCAATCCTTCTCGGCCTGTCAATACTGTAGGTTGCTCTCAACAGGTAATTGCGGTTGCCGCTACGATACACCTGAAACGCTTCGTTCTCATCAGAGGTTGTGATAACGCTGGAGAATGAAGAACCAGAGCCGAGGATTTCCGGCGTTTCAATGCCGGTTTCATAATAGGTTCTACTCGTCATCGTCATTGCTATCTTCTTCATCATCTGTGAAACGATTAAAGATTTCATCGTATGCACTATTGACGGGGCAGAAGTCGCAGCAGTCTGGCTCACAGTGTCCTCTGTTGATTTCCTGCCTACAATACTTGCTGAACAGTTTGCTGAACACCTGCATTTCTTCTTTGCTCATCATCGAAATCGTGAATTCTCCCCCTCTCATCCAAGTCCGACTGTGCTAAGTTCCATTGAAACGACGCAATCATCTCTCCCTAACTCGACAGTTTCATTTGTCCCTCCAAATAACAGTTGTCCGTCCACCTCTATAAAGCCATGCGGATTCCATTTAATTGATTGTGCAACGCCCACGACTTTTTCTGTCCCTTGTTCATCATACTGAATAATTGGTAAGTTTGAAGCAGTTTCACAGGCTTTACGAATGGCAGGGATTGAATAGGAAACATGGTTATCATCGCAAAAACAGTTGTTTTTGTCCGCATATATAGGGATTTCAACATGAATCCGAATATTTCCACACCTCATATAATCACCACCCTTACCACCGTTTTTTTGTCTTGATATCGGTTTGGCGGAGGCAAAGAAAGCTGTTCCTCGTCGTCACGAAGTTCAACCGAGAATTTGTTTGTATAATCCACATCATCCTTGTTTGCATAGACGAGAACCTCAAATTTACCAGGGTTCCAATTAACAATGAGATTATCGTCAATGGAGTATGCGTTCCTAATAACGGCTAAGTCCTGGTGCCAAATTCCGTCCGGAGTCTCGATGCCAACATAGATTTCATTCTGATATTCCGGGTCAATATTCCGCTCTGCAACCAACTTCAATCCTTTAGGCAACTCAATGGTAATACGATTATCGCCACTCTTCATCAGAACCCCTCCGTAATCATCTCCAACATTTTGTCAGGGGAGATATCAAGAATCTCGGCACCGACAGCCAAGAGCAAGTCAGTGGTTGTTTCGTCACCTTTGTTGCAGAGGTAAAAGGACTGAATTACATTGGCGACATCTTCGGGGAAAAGCATTGTGTTCATAACGACCTACACTTTCTTACAGCAATTTTCGCATAACTCCAGTGTCTGCCTGCCAATCGTTGCTTCATAGCGAACGCTATCTGCATACAATGGGGCGCCGCAATTATCACACCTACCAACAAAAGTAGGACGGAAAAAGAGATAATCACGGACACGACACTCTCTTCTTCTTTGCTCAGAGCAGGAGTCATGGTTTTGACACATAGTACATTTACGCATTTGGGGGCACCTCAAAACAAAGCGTGAAGAATTGCACGCAGCGTTCGCTTCCAGCGGCCATTGCGGTATTCATACCCGTTGACATACAGTCTATTGCCTACCTGCGACAGGCTCACGCTTGATTTCGCACCTGGAACCGGAGGCAGGAGAGACCCGTTTACAAAAACCTTGTTTCCGATGATGTTTACATTCGTAAAGGCACCCTCCTGATTAACCGCAACCGTAGTCATAGATGTCATCATCAATCAGTGTCTCTACCTGCTCTCTTGTCATGTCGCAGAGACGGAGGGCGGCTTTGATAACGCGCTCATGGACTTCCGCAATGCTTGATGGCTCATTTTCTGTCCGCTCCCACGGGTAAGAAGGCGGATAATAGAAGTAAGATTCCCCGTCGCCGTTGTCACCGTATGTCAGGGAATCCGTATCGTCACAAAAAGGTAAAGACATCCGCAAGATTCTCAAAAGGTTCGCCATAAAGGTAGTCATCAATGTCAAACCCATCCTCCGAGATTTCTTTGCCGAGCAGCTGTTCCTTCAAAGAGCTGGACGCATTTCTGAGTGTTCAAGAAAGGGCGCCGCTGATTGGCACGAATCCCGACGCCCTCACAAATCCAGTAGCTCATACTCATTTTTAGACACCTCCATTTCACTTTCTTCTGTGTTGCAAGTTAGTACCAAAGATGGAAGCACCACTTGGAAAACAGGCGCAGTGCTTCGGCTCGGCACCGCTCCAGCTCTACACGAACTGACTCCCACTTTTCCGGGTCATACTCACCATCTTCATAGTAGCGATTCTGGTGCAGTCGTTGATACACATGGTCTTCATCACAGTTCTCAAAGTAGAAAATCATTTCCTTGATGACTGCATTTGTTTCTTCCTCGTCGAGCTGCTTATCTGCTTCGGCATCATAGAACAGGCCGACATTGTTTTTCAGAAACTCTGTAAAGTAGAACGGGCATCTTAGCGGTGAAGTTGTACCCAAGCTCGAAGACATCGGTGAAATCATAGCCGCGCCATGCACGCTGCCATGCATACCGCAGCTGCCACCAAAGCTCTCTCAGCTTATATCGCAGCGACGCCCCCTTTGTTCGTTCAAGGAAGCTATCCAAACCGAATTTTGTCAAGACCGCACCTCCTCCATGATTTGCTGGACTATTTCTGCCCACTCGGGGTTTCCGTTATACCGAACGCAGACCCCTTCAACAGTTTCGCCGTTATAATATTTGCCATCGGGACTGAGATAATGTTTGGCGAGATATGCGGCGACTGTGTCAATGCACTCCTCCATACTTGAGAACTCTTTCTGCCCGAAGCCCATAATGTTATTTGGGCGGAATTGATAGCGACCCCAACCACTTTCCAATGCTGCGACAGCGGCGAGGAAGTCCGCACGAACACCATGTTCTGACTCGGCATCAATGAAGGCTTGTTCCAATCCAATCAGGTTGTGGCGAAGATGCAAATCTTCTGCATCTAACCCTGAAGGAGAGGTCAGCAATCCATCATCGACCGCTGCAGCTTTTGGCTCGGCTGCAAGGTTTGTCTCGAAAGCTTTTTCTGTATGCAGTGCTGTTGTTATAGGCTCGACCTGCCGCTGCTCCTTCTGTGCATCAATAGGCGTGGCAAATGCAATTACCACAACCATCATCAGCATAAAAATCGGCGGAAGTATCCGCTTCATTCAATCCCTCCTGTCAATGCTCGTTAAATACCACCTGTTCTCCTGTGTGCAAAGACCAGCAGCCACCGGCAGTGCAAGCACATTCCGTGCAGTTGCCGCCACATTCCTTGGCATCTGACCTTGCGGTAGTTGTTCCGTCTTTATATCGGACATGAGCTTCAGGCAGTTGGAAAGGATTATCCATTTTAGACCTTTCCATGCGCTGAAAATCATATGTAGGTTTGAAGGCAATGGTATGCCAGACGCCAAAACCTCATTGACGATTTCATACTTCTTTGTGAAGCATAGAATCTCACAATGGGAATTGCGCTTGGCAACCTCCATCATGATGTGAAAATAAGTGGTATTTGGAATGTCTCCGGAAACATGAAAGCGGAAGAATCGAGACAGCATAATCGCCGCCTCGACCTCTCGCCAGTATGTTGCCGGTTCCGTCTCTAAAACCTGTAGATTATTTCGATAAGCTGCCGCTACACTTGGCCGACGGCGCTCTATGCGTCTTGCGTAGCACTTCCTACTGCAATCACACTCCCGGCAGGTCAAACCGGATGGAAGCGATACGCTCTGGATGCTGCCGAGCTTTTCATTCCCTCGACTAATACTAACTTTCAATAGTGAACCGCCTCCCATGTCATCGAATTTTTTCTTCTGGCAAAATCATTGAATTATGCCAAAGAAAAAAAGAGCCGAACAAATCGGCTCTTGGAAATTAGATATAAGCTACACTCAAAGTTCCACGATGCTCACGGCGCAAAAGCGCCAGCAGTCTATCTGGGTCTGTATTCGTCAAGAGTTTATACCACGCTGAGTGAAAAAACTTTTCCAACTCTTTCTGCAGCGATTCGTTATTATCCTTTAGCGCGGTACGATAATCATCTGCAGCAACACAAACAATGGCGTTTGCCAAGCTCTGATATGGGTCTGCTCCATCGTGCTGCAAACGCATCCTGCTTTCGGAAGAGTCCCATTCCTCACGGCTTGTCATGGCTGTTGCGCTCTTTGCGCCACGAGGGATACAACCACAGGATTTTGTCTTACCAGACTTGAGGTAGCGCCCCTCGGCGATATATGTATTGCCGCACTTACATTCACAAAGCCACCGTGGCTGACGATTGTGATTGTTTTTAACACGGCAAATGACCTTCAGATTTCCAAAAGTCTCGCCTGTCAAGTTGATAGATACTCCGCTCATGGTTCACATCTCCTTTCGCAGATGTACGGGTCAATCCTTTTCTGCCAACAGGAAGTCAGGATTGATGACCTTGAAGCTGATGTTGTTTTTGACATTCCTCATGACAACGCCCTCGCGCTTCTGCCCATTGCGAACCACAGAATACCCCTTAGAATACTCCACCAATTCCGCAATGGTATCAGGCAGCGTTTTACCCTCTTCAACGATGGGAACAGCGCGAATGCCATAAGGCGCCAACAGCTCCTTGATTTCCGCAGTAGTGCATTTGTGGTCAGGAAAAATCAGATTGAATGCAAACAGTTCGTAGTTGCTGATGTGATACTTGTTACCCTGAATCTGGTTGCCGCAAATCTCACCCTGTAAAACGATGGTTTCATAATCACCGATGAGCTGCCGCAGCACATTTTCGATGTTGTACTTCTTGGCAACTGTCCAGTAGGAACTGTTGTCCGGTGTACCGAGATAGATATTGCGGCTGCACACGCCGAACTCATACTTGCGTCTGGAAACCTTACGCAGATAGTAAGTCGCTGACTGACCGTCCATCTTCTCCGTAACAGAAAACTCTGTTCCCTTGTTACGCTCTGCCTCAAAAGAGCGCAGTAAGGTTCTGGATGCGAGTCTCATCGGTCTTAACAATCCAGTCAGGGAAGCCACCCTTGCGCTTGGACTTCATGAACAGCTTACGATACCACTTGAAGCGCATAAGGAATCGCACCAGTGCGCTCTTAGGGTTTGGCAGGTTGCTTGGTCAGCAGCTGCGCCTCCTGCTGTGCTTCAGGGTCATATTTCTTGATGCCCAAAACATCGGTCACATCGGCACCCAAATCGGCGGGAGCGCCATTCGGCAGAATGGACAGCGGGAGAACCAAGCCCTGACTAACCTGACCACGAAGCTTAATGGTGCGAACACGGAACTTACGGTCACGCAAAAACTCAAACTCCGGTCTCTCTGGAACAATGGAATCAACTTCGATATAGACGATGTGTTCCCCAGTGTGGAACTCGCCCTTCTGGACAACGCACTCCCATCCGTCAACCTGAGCAACCTCGATGCGGTCTGCTCCTGCAATCGGACGGAGGGTTGTAATCTCACGAATAGTAGCTAAGTGTCGCATGAAACTTTCCTCCTAATTAAAACAGGATGCAGTCTCGGACAATTCTCTTTTTAAGAGTTCATCATCCAACGCATCCCAGTGTTCTACTTGATACTTTTCAGTTACATCACCAGTGATGTCATAAAGCCGACCTTGTATCTGGGTAACAAAATGATTTTCCACCTGGTCATACATCAGTGTGCTGTCAGGGAAGCGACAGTGCAGAATAACTGCAAACCAGTAGCAACAGCCGTTGGTAAATAACGTATCGACATCATCGGCCAGATGAAAACGGGCAAGGAAATGCTCAATGGTTGAAACCATCGTTCTCAATTCTTTCGGATGACTCTCTTGCATTTCAATAAACTCCGTTCGATGTACTCGTCTATCAGACGGCTCTGTGCTTTTGTTTGAGCATAAGCGGTGATGGAAATGGATTTCCGGCTCCAGTCCAATGTGTAGCTATCGGTGGCAACATTGGTAATATGATTTTCAGCCAGAAAATCACGGAACTCTTTTTCATCGCTTCCTTGTCATCCGACAAGATGACATTCACATAGGTTCTGTCTTTTGAGAATCGATTACTGAGGGCAACGGCAAGACAGCACCCAACGCCGCTTGCTATGGAAACTATCACAAGGGCGAGTGTGCTGTCGCTGGTAACGATGTCTTTGTGATACTCAGGTAAATGAAGTTTGACAGGCCGAGAGCGACACCGGCAAGCAGGCAACGGTTGCGCTGAACAAGAATTGTCTTTGCTGTATTGAGCGTATTGTCCAGAACCTTTGCCAGAAACAAAATGAACATATAAAAAGCGGTCGTCAAACTCATTCCTCCTTAGCGTTTATTAGGGTTCGATGCTGATAATGGAACTGGAACCGGTCACAGTAGGCAGTTCACCGTTCCACTGCTCATACTTGATTTTCTCAATCAACTCACCGGTCAGAGAACCGGCAATCATACGGTTTGCCTCAGCCTCGGCTTCGGCTGCAATACGCAGAGCTTCTGCCTTTGCCTCCGCTTCGATAACCGCTTTTTCTGCGTTAATCTGGGCAACCTCTCTGTCCTTTTCTGCCTGAATCTTTGCGGTCTGCTTCTCAATATTCGCCAGCTCCAGTTCCTGCTGGGCGGTAACCTTTTCTGGATGGCGGCTGCGGTCTCCTCATCGACGGAAATATCGGTGAAGTTCACCGTGTCGATGATAATGCCATACTGGTCGAACTTCTCACGCAGATAGGTGTCCAACTCGGCATTGATTTCGGTACGCTTGTCACCGAAGATGTCAGTGACGGGATAGTTGGCAGACACCTCCTGTGTCCATGCAATGACCTTGGGCTTGATAAACGAATCCTTGATTGCCTCACCTGACTTTCCCTTTGAACATAGCAAAGGTTTCGGAGACTCGTGCCTCATCAAAACGATATGAGAACTCAATATTCACACGGACTGTCTTACCATCGGAGGTAGGAATGTTAAAACTCTCATCCTTGGGCGAATCGCCCTTATCCTCAGCTGTCAAATAAGACTGTTCAATGCCGATAGAATACTGGGTTACCTTCTTGGTCGGGGCAACCAGATGCCAACCCTGTGTCAGAACCTCGCCATCAACGCCGCCGTTCATGTTGTACACGACGCCGACATAACCGGCGGGGATTTTCTCAAGACACACAATGCAAGCAATCAGGCAGAAGACCATCACGATACCCAAAATAATTGCGCCGATTTTACCCTTCATCCTTTAACTCCTCTGTTGTTTTTCAGATTTCTCCTCCGATTCCTCGGAGATTTCCTTTTTCGCATCGTTGTAAATTCGCAGGCCGAATGCACCAATGCCCTTAAAAGCAAAGCTCAGACAGAACCATAGCAGCACAAGCGCAACGATGACGATGAGCCAGAACACGATGTTCACTTGCTTACCTCCTGTTCTAAAACTCGTGGTATGTATGTGCGGGTTTCCATGCACTTCTCGACCTTTCTGGTCTTTCCCAGTGCCTCGCGCATCAAGTTCAAAAGGTTTTTGCCTTTGTCGCTTTCCAAAAACTGAACGAGCGGTTCAAGGATTTCTACCGTGTCTTTGTATTCACGGCGTGCCTGCCTGCATTTGGCAAGACTTGTGGCAACCTTTGCCCGTTCCTTATAGTCGAGGCCATCAAGCTCCAGTTTGTGGAGGTAGTCCTGCGTAAGCCTGTCCATGCGGTTGACCTCGCTATAATTCCACGCATAATCTTTCTGCGCAGCCTCCATCATCCGGCAGAACGCCCCGATGGATTCGGAGAACTGCGGTGGCTTTGATTGTTTTTTCATGCAAGACCTCCTCTCTGATTTATCCGAAGCTGACTTCGGTTTTATCGGTTCGGATAGAAATAAACACCGGGAACTGAAGACTCTCAGCACCGGTGTTTTTATCGCTGGATATTTCCTTGTACTTTACTTCGCAGAGCAAACCCGGCAGGTCATCTTTTTCCTTGCCAAAATGTTGCTCGCTGCTCGTCGGTGAACCCGGAACCGACCTTGACTTCATTCCCCTTATAGTCGAGTACAAGCGCACCTAAAGTCCCTGCCAATCTTCCGCTGCCTTCTTCGCAGCGGAGGATACGCAAGTCCATCGTGTAAAAGCGTTTGACTTTCAGGATTCCATTGTGTCGTTTGCACTGGTAGGGAACATCAAGGTTAACCATCAGTCCCTCTTTATCCTCACGAACCATTTGCTCCAGCAGTTCACTGATTTTATCCTGGTCTTTCCCGTGATACAGAACCGGTAGGATACTGACCCGACCATCCTGCGGAATGAAGCGGTGAAGTTGGTCTAAGAAAGCACGACGATAGCCATAGCAGCCATCGCTCTGCCCCCGGTGGAACTCTTCAACCGTCAGAACATCAAAATCGTGTAGCAAATCACCGTTTTATCACCATCGTCCGAGTTGGTAATACCGGTGGCTTTGCGGAACGCCTCATTGTCTGAGAGGTTGCCCTTCTCACGAAGTGTCAGCTCACCGTCGAATACATAGCTATCCTCTTCATCAAAACAGAGAGCATCCAGAATATGGTCAAGTCCTTCATAGGGAACTCCGCTTCTTGCGTACAGCCTGCCTTTGTAACAGGTCGCCCGGACACCGTTCAGCTTTTGTGTCAGCCAGAACTCCGTGCCCTCTTTCAAAGGGATACTTGTCAATGGGGTATGCCTGCTGAACTTCCCATTCTGGAATCAGATTGGGGATAACCTTGTTCACGGTCTTTGCCGTGACGCCCAGCCGGAGTGTCTTGGAAAGAAGCTTGATATAAACATCAGCTTCATCCGGCGGGCTGCTCTGAACGAACGCACAAACCTGATACACCGTACCGGCGTCCAATGCTTTTCTTTTTAGACAACAGTTCGCAGACAGAAAAAGATGTCTGTCATTGTCAGTGTGATGGCTGAGTCATACCGGGTAGGAGAGCGAAGCGTTTGCTCCGAAATCTTATAGGTGAGCATCGGGTTGAGCGCGTAATATAAAAAATTACGGAAGTTCGCATCGTCTTGGAACTCCCGTAATAGCTGTGTCTTTCTTATTGAGCCGTTCGCTTCCTGCAAACGGCGTAGTCTACGATGGAATCTGACAGCGGCGTTGCAGTAATCAATCTTCATCACCCGCCTTGAAATTATAAATGGGCTTGATAACGGCATCGATGGTTACGGTCGGCTCAATATTACCGACGATATCGTCCATGCCTTTATAGGCCATCGGGCATTCATCCAGCGTGCTGCGTCCGACGGAAGTCGTGTAGATGCCTGCCATCTGCTTTTTGAACTCAGACACGGTAAACGCCTCTTTTGCTGCGCTGCGGCTCATCAGCCGACCGGCACCATGAGGGGCGGAAAAGTTCCAATCCGGATTGCCCTTGCCGGTGCAAAGCAGGCTGCCGTCACGCATATTGATGGGGATCAACAGACGCTCACCGGCCTGTGCAGACACAGAACCCTTACGCAAAATCATGTTCTCCACATCAATATAGTTGTGAATCGTTGTAAACTGTTCAGTCACATGGAATCCCATCCCTTTGACAATGGTATCCATTATCGCCTGCCGGTTCAGCTCGGCAAAACGCTGTGCAATTTTCATGTCATGAAGATACTGCGCAAAGAGCTCGCCCGCCACATAAGCAAGCGGTTTGGGAACGGGGAATGCTTTGACTTCATGGACTTCAACACTGCCTGAATCTCTTTCTGGCGGCCATCCGCTTTCAGCTGTTCAATAGCCGCCTCAACCTCTTCATGGCTATAAGAGGTCAGTGCCTTGAAAGCAGCCTCCTGATAGAAGTTGGCGATTTCTAAACCCAGATGACGGCTGCCGGAGTGGACAACGATATAGATATTCCCATCATCGTCCTTGTTCGCCTCAATAAAATGATTGCCGCCACCCAATGTACCGATACTGTGATAGGCACGGTCAGTGTTGACCTTTTTGTGCAGCACAACTGAGACAAATCGATTTCTTTTTGCGTAACGATGCGGTGCTGAACGGATTGCAAAGCCAGACGGAATGCCTTCACGGATAACCTTGTCCAACTTCTGCGGTTCGATGTGGGTCTCTTTCAGGCGGATGGTTTCCATACCGCATCCAATATCAACGCCAACAAGGTTTGGGCAAATCTTATCCTTGATAGTCATGGTGGTTCCGATGGTGCATCCAGCGCCGGCATGAATATCCGGCATCATACGAACCTTGCTTCCCTCGACATAGGGTTGGTTCAAGAGATTGATTACCTGAGAAATGGATTCGCTATCGACCACATCGGTAAACACTTTTGCCGAAGCGTATTTTCCCTGAAGCTCAAGCATTTTATCGCCCTCCTTTGGCTTGGTATATAGTCCTGTTATAGCACAGGTAAAAGGGGCTTGCGCCCCTTTACCTGTATCCGACCGCTTTCCGCAGGGGGGCGCGTTTGTCCTGTGGCGCGACCCTGTGCATCAAGTGACATTTTAACGAGAGATTTTGGCTGTATTAAAATGATTATCCGCTGGATAATCTTTTTAATACTGGCTAAATCCGAAGTTAAAATGAAGAACGCAAAAAGTATTTCTTCTGCTTTGAGCGAGAAGATACCGCACAGAGAAGGGGTATGTATGTGCGGAAAATCTACAAAGCGGTCATATCAAAAGCGAAAGATTTTTTCGCTTAAGAACAAAGTTAGTGAAGAATCATCGGTCGATTGGTGTTAATGAGTTGATTCAATGCCTCGTCTTCTCTTGCTCGTTCAGCGGCTTCCTCTCGGCGGATATCCAGAAGAACAACGCCGCAGAAACCCATCAGTTCACCGATGGAAAAATCTTCTTCCTCCACAGGAGGCTCATCCGGTTCAGAATCTTCTTCATTAAACATGGTGTCGGTATCGAAATCGTCCTCGTCATCAGGCTCATCTTCCCAAACGCCGTTGTTGTCGCCCCACTCCAGGACATCCTCCTTATAACTGTCAAAGTCATTTTCGTCCATACCGTCATAGTCGAAGCTGCCGTTCATACGGTAGTAACCATATCCGGTTGGGATTTCGGAAAGCGAGTCTCGAATGTCTCTCCATGAGTAATTGGTGTCGCGGATATCTTCCTCGACATACTCGTCAAGCTGGTCAGAGTCGATAATGTCTTCGCAGATATTGCAGCCCTCGTCGGAGCAGAAATCAAGCAACTCCCACCATTCAGTTACATCGTTAAGGAAATCATTTCTTGTCATACTGCATCTCTCTTTCTACCATTTCGGTATCAATCAATGTTAATTTGGATAGCGCCTTTTCTGTCAAAAACGCATACTGCAATCCAAGATTAGTGCTGGTGAGGTCGTGCTTCATTATTGACATGACCTCTGCTATGGACATACTTGCCCGTCTAAATTTAGAGAACTTACTTTTGAGGTTTGCTCCGCCGCCAGCCATATTACCAATAACCAAATCATACTCAGTGGAAGTATAGCCCAGCCGAGATGCTACAGCAAACCGCAGCCATGCTTCGGGTAGCCCGCAAACTCTAACACCGATAGACCACCCAAATCCTTTACGGTATATGTCTGGATGAAACCTGCGGTTGAGTGCTTGATTGCCATCGGTAATGCGTCAAAATAGTTTGGGGTAAGATAAAAGCCGCACCCGAAATCACGGTACGGCTTGCAAAAAGATAAGGACGGTGCAGTAAATGAAACTGGGGTGCCATGATACAGATACATTACCAATCCTCCCATATGTTTTGTGGAGCTGGTGACAGGGCTCGAACCCGCGACCCTCGGAGTACAAAACCGATGCTCTACCAACTGAGCTACACCAGCAAATGGAGCTGGAACTCGGAGTCGAACCGAGAACCTACGCTGTACGAGAGCGTTGCTCTACCAGTTGAGCTATTCCAGCATTGGTCGGCTTCCCGCTTAGATTGTCACACGCTCATGTGCGGCTGGCGCCCCGCAAGCATACCAACCGGCCACTCTTGGGCTAAATCACAAGGGAGACGCATCTCCTCACGCAGTTTTCAGCGGGCATTGTCATTCTCTGTGAGGTAAGCCGATAATCTCTCACATCATCTGGGCGCTACCCAGCCTCTGGCACGGACGGTTGAGAATCGAACCCACCACAAGCGGTTTTGGAGACCGCCTCGCCAGCCTTGGAACATTCGCCCGTATAAGTGGCAGACTATTGCGAACTTGCGGTCTGCCAGCGCGACACCTTTGGTAACGCAGGTCTGTATCTGCAGTGCGTTTTCTTTTGGCTCTCGCCTATCCGCCTTGAGGAATACGCACAACCCTTTGGAACTCCACGGTAAACGCATGACGGAACGCCTGCCGCTTCAATATTCTACGGATTTTGTCTCTACAGGCTCCGCATTGCCCAGCCGTTTTCTATGTGTCGGCACACCGGCATAATTCTGGAGAAACATTAGTCCTTTCCACGGCAATGCCATGCCGATGGCACAGATGGCGGGGATTTGCACCCCGCATGACCTTACAGCGCATCGGTCTCCGCCATTTGAGAGGTCGGCATCCTGTCTGTAATTTGTAGCGTCTACCTATTCCGCCACATCTGCATATCTGAAATCGGAATTACCCGATTGTACAGGGCGACAAACTGGTCGTTGAGCTGTTTGTCCACATGGTAGTGACCGAAGTACCACCGCTTAAAATGAAGGTCTTGACGAATGCGTTCCAAAAAACTGACCATCGGGTCGTTTTCATACCAACTTGCCAGCAGTGTATGGATGCTGCGAGGAGCACAGTGCGTCACAACAAAATCAACTGTCCAGTTGTGCTGCTCCAACGCACAAACTGCACGCTCCATCTCCTCATTTGACGGCATCTCCTGCTGCCACCATGAAATATGCTCCGTGCGATACGCCTTGTCCACTGAGCGAGCACCGCCCATACAGAAGATTTTTCTACCGTCAATGGTAAGAACCTGACCTCTGTCCAAATGATAAATGTCCGGTGCAATTTGCCTGACTTTACCGCCGAACCTATCCTCTAACGGGAACTGGTATAGCATATCAAAGTTTTCGTGATTTCCGTCAATCCAGAGAGTGGTGAAATTTTTGGCTGTGAGCCAGTCTTGCCACCACATCTCCCTGCGTGAGCCATCCCAGCATAATCCAAAGTCGCCACATATTATCAGGTAGTCATCCTTTGTCAGGGTTTTCTGCTGCGGGAACTTTGTTGTATTGAGCTTTTCAATGTCGATATTGGCGTGAGTATCGCCTGTTACATATATCATGGAATCTGATTCCTTTCTTCATTTGCAATCTACATGAAGTGTGGGGCTGTATGCGGGGTGCCATCTTCGGGCCCGGATGTACAGGCGAACCTTTGGGTTGTGGTTTGCTGTTTCGAGGAAGCGGCTGTGTTACAAGCTTTTTGCCTATGGTTGGGGATTTGGTTGCTTACTTACGAGGTGCGATGAGTCTTAGACCGGTGACCTGAGCATCTCTGCCTTCGCTGGCGGGCTGCCTTCGCTTCCCAGCAAATTGTTACTTTGGCCTTTGGCGCAAAGCACATTCCTTTCGGGATGTTATTCATTGCAAATGATTTTTGTATTCCTGTAATCTACATAGGATAAGCGTGCCGGATACGAGGCGCCTGGAGTTCTCGGCAGGTGCGGTTTGTTCCTATTTTAATTCTCTGCTGGTGTGGAGCCCGTTGTGCCGCAATGGCGGTTGACTCTATTTTCATGCCTGATGACGAGTCCGACTGGGTCGGCACCGCGTCGTCAGCCGGTCTTCAGGAAGGGGCGTGGGTGTTCTTCCCCAGCAAGTTGTTACTTATGCCTTTGGCGATAAGCATTGCTTTCGCAATTATCCATTACAGGAAAGGGCGGTTTAACCTCAAACCGCCAAAGGGATTATCTTAAATCGTCTTTGATAAGCCGCAGGACATCTGTCTCCATCTTTTCGTTGGTGTGCTTCACGATGGCATCGATAGTCTCTGGCTCTACCATGCGATAGTAGCTATGTAAGCCCTGCATAGTTTGAATATCTTCTCTCGGCCACGAGATGCCCTTGCGTTTATCGGTAATGTAATTGTAAAGCATGGACTGGAACTGGCGCTTCTTCTTATGGCCGACAGTAATTTCATTGTCCTTATTGAGCATAACACCAAGATTCCAGTTACGACCTGCGGAAGAGCCGTATCTCGTTTTGCTTTCGTTGATGGTGAACGGCGCTCCAAATTCATGCAGCGTATCCACCACGAGTTTTTCTACACGATGCACATCGAAATCAACCTTAGACGAAATGATGAAGTCATCGGCATATCTGGTGTAAATGAACCGCTGCTTGTCAAAATCACGGAATGCATTGGCAAGCTTATAGTCAACAGGAATCATCATCACATTGGTAATCAGAGGAGAAAGCGGAGTTCCCTGCGGCAGACCTCCATTGAGAAAAGCCAAATCCAAGGCCTTCCGCAACTCTGCCTCGCCGTTGGGAAACTTTACGATTTCGCTGAATGGGAACACCATAGAAAACATTTTGATAACATAATCCAGTGTAGTGCTACCAAAGAAATCGTGCAAATCCAGCTTGCCGAACCACTTGCTGTTGTTTTTCTGATGACGCTTGACCGCAGCAACCGTACATCAGTTTTGTACATAGGCGAATGCAGAAGTGTGATACAACGCATGGAAATCTTCCTCAAAAATAGTCTTGAGATTCCGCAATGCGTTCATCAGCTCCGGTTTAGGGGCATCAATACGACGCAAACCACCAGACTTTTTGGGGATGTGGAATGTTTCATACAAAGTACTGCGTTCTTGTGCGAAGCGCCTGTTTGGTCATTAAAAGCGCACCAGTTTGCGGATAAGAGCATCCGTATCAATGCGGCTTGTAAAATGCTCACTACTTACCGTTTCATATGCATAGGTTCGTGTGTTGGAAACATTTGTGTTTAATATGGTTTGCGCTTGGAAGTTTTGAAAGAGGAACTCTTCCAGTGTCATTTGGTGATAAATCGGGGATTGCATGACCGTGATATATACCATCGCCCTATGCCTCCCTTTTCATAGTCGTAACTGTAACCTACATGAGTGTTGCTGCGTTTGAATCAAAGAAGCTCATCTGCAGCGAGCTGAGCGAGCTGCATTTGCAGGTATCTTTTTTTTTTAGATAAGTTGAGGATAATTGTCTTGATTTGGATGGTTTTGTGAAGGATAATACTTGACAAGCCGGGTTTGCTGTGTTATTCCGGCTGTTGGTTCCCTGGTGGATGTCCAAGGTACCTTCGGTGGCTCCGGAGGAGTCACTGGTTCGACCTCTGGGCAGGCGGTGTTTTCCTCCCCGACAATTTGTTACTTCAGCCTTTGGCGTGAAGCCCCCCGAAAAGGGTAATTCGTTACAGTTCAATGGCGCATTTTTAAGGCTGCGCCACACCTAATAGCTCGAACAGTTCTGCATCTGTGCAGGTTTCGTTTTTCAATGCGTATGGTTTGATGTGGGCTACGCCGTTTTCATCAACCTCTACCACTGTTTCCGGTTTCAGCCGGCACATCGGCCTAAGCCCCGCGCAGTCACGGGGATATTTCCTCTCACAATACCCAGACCTACTAAGAGCCAAAGCATAGTCTCTAAATCCATCCTGCTTGCCTGCCAACCAGAAGTTCATGTAAGACTCCCAACTGAAATTACCAAACCGGCCTTTTTTATCAGCACAGTCTTCTGTTGCTTTGGGACGAATACCCTTTCTTGGAAAACAGCTTCAGCTTCAACTGGTCATCAAGGATATCGGTGATAGTAGGAAGTCGAATGAGGGAACTGAGCGTCTCACCGTCAACCACATACTGCTGCATCTGCAAGCTATCGAGTTCATAATCTTCAAAGAAGTATAGAAACCCATAATGGTTGCGATAGCTTTGTGCTCGGCTGCTGAAAACATTATTCGGAGGGACATCTGCTTCATGAGTTTTGCGAAACCAATCGTCTCTGTCGCTGTTTAGGTATGTATAAATATTGGACAGACGATAGTCGGGATTACCAAGATTGCGCCTGCCGTCTCCAGTTCTTTCCGGTGCATCAAAGCAAAGATAATCCACGGCGCACTCGGTGATAAAATCGCAGTTTGGACTACCTTTCAACCAAACAACGGGGTGCGGTTCATCATTGTTGACTCCGTAAGAACCAATGATGACCTGTGTGCCGACCTTAAGGCGTTCGACGGTAGTATCCATAATGCACCGCCCTCCTTTCGTTTCTCATTGCTGATTAAAAAGCGTCCAACATAAAGTTGAACGCATCCAAGATAATCAGTTTTTTCAGTCCCTTGCCCCGAATGAAGTTGACAAAGTTGGCGACGCCGAGTGCGCAGATAGCCCTGACGGTTGGCGCAACGCCCAGTGTAACGCCGCAAGCGGAGACGGGTGTTTCCTCAGATGCCTCTTCATGACTGAAGTTCATGGAGTTCAGCAAGTCTTTCTTCATCTTGTAGTCAGACCAGTCGGCAGCATAATGCTGTGCAGATTCCAATAGAGTGCGGAAGTCCAGCATCGCTTTGACATAGGGATTGTCGAAGTGCTTTTCAACAATCTGGCGGCGCAGTTCGATATTGTCTACGCAAAGGAAGACATACCCGGAAAGCTGCTGCCCACTCCATCCCTTGCCATAAAGCTTGAGGTCGTCCTTGATTTCGGGATTGATTTCAAACAGGATATCTGCCAGAGCCTCCACTTTGGGGCGGCCAATATCCTGCTGGCGGAAAATCTGGTTTGCCAGATTATGCGGATTAACAACATCCATATCCCACAGAGCGAGATTGGTGATGCCAAGACGGACGAGGTTCTCTGCCAGCGTTGCACCAACAGAACCACATCCAACAATGTTAATGCGAGCCTCAACCTTTTCTGGCTGGAAGTACTCGTAGCTTTTGGACAAATCCATTGCCATTGTTACTCACCTCCAAGATACTGGTCGCTGTAGCCGCCATAGGTATATACGGAATCATCATCGTCTTCATCCCACATGGACTGCTGACAGCCATTCTTCCCCTGCCAACCTGCACCGATTCTTGTGCGCGGCTTCTCAGCCTTTTCGGCTTTTTTGTCTGATTTTTTATCGTCAGACTTCTTATCGGACTTCTTGCCACCCTTGTCTTCTTTCTCATCCTTTTTGCTACCCAGAAGAGGATTATAAGGGGTGCCGGAATAAGGCGGACGATTGCCGCTGTATCCGCTATATCCGCCATAGTTCCCATAGGTATAGCTTTTCTGCTTGACCATATCCTTGGCGGTCTTGAGAAACTCGGCCAACCCCTCATGTTCGCCCTCAAGTTTGACGGTAATGTCCTTATCTTCAAACAGGACATTCTTCTTGAGGTCATAGATTTTATTTGTACTGACAAACGACTTGTTCCAAATCATAAAGATGTAGAAATCGTCGTCCCCCAGCATATTGAGGATTTCCTCCTGATGATTGAGGTCTACAGAGGAAGGACTGGTCGGCATATTGACATGGGAATGTCCCTGCATATGGATGTTGTTGAAACGCTCATCGTCTGCGTTCTGCATCAGCCACTCAGCGTACTTCTCGGTATCCATCTCAACCGTGGTTCCGGAGACCTCCTGCGGATAAACCACGATGTCTTCGATGATGTACTCATCTACGGCTTCGTCGGTTGCACGATGTGCAACACCATGCCAAGCGACCTCCTTATCAAACTCTTTGACGAGGAGCGCCATCTTCGCCCATGCTCCGGCGGTAAAGACGACAGTTGCTTTTCTGTCGCCACAGGTGAACACCTTTGTGAAAGACAGTTTCCCATCTGCAAGCTTTGTAAGTTGCAAAGCCTTTTCAAAATCTGCACGGCACTCAGCCATGTACTGTTCGGTCATCTTAATGGGTTTACTCATTTTGCGCCTCCTCCGCTTACTCATTTGCCTGCGTTTCCTGCTGCTCCAACCAGCTGATGGCTTCGTTGGGTTTTACGATACGGCCATCGGGCAGTTCAATGCAGCGATTGTTGTTACCGTTGCCCCACATAGACCGCATAAACGAAGTCATGACAGCAGAGTCTCCCCAGTTAAGGCTCTTGCAGGAAGCAACGCACTGCTCCAAAGCGCCGATATAGTCGTGGTTCCTAAGCAGCCGATTGATAGTGGTGGTATAATTACCCATGCAGTTGTAATCGTTGATATGGGGATTGGGGAGATAGTCACCATACTCCGCGCCAAAATCCCCGATGCCCATTGGGAGCAACACTACCATTAAGGTCAAAACGGTAGGAAGCACAGACACGAATTCTCAGGCGCGGCTCTTCACTGACAAAGATTTCAGTCATCAGCTTCTTCATTTTTCTCAGCAGCTGCGCCTGTATGACCGGAGCCTCCATCGGGGCGGTACACGAAACTCGTAGCGCGGTTGATGATTTGTTCTGCCATATCCCGGTCAAAATATTCCAGACAATCCTTGACCGTGAAGTACATATCGGTATTGGTCACACGCTCCAGAACCAGCTTGGTATTACACAGGAAGTACTCCATGATTTCAGAGTCCTCACCGCCATCGGCAACTTTCTGCTCAAGTCCCAGCAAGCGAATACACTGTTCATTACGCTTTGTGAACTGCTCACCGATATTGTCATTTAGACGGGTGATTTCTCTATCGATATTTTGAATTACCTGCCTGACACGGTCACACTCAACTTGCTCATAGCGAGTTTCAAACCCCTTCAGCAGCTGACGGATTCTTGCTGTGCGGAAATCGTACCGTTCTGCAAGCTTGGCAAGACAGCGTTCATAGTCTTCTGAGTTCTTCTCGCGGAGAGATTTGACCAATGCAAACTCATCTTCGGTGATACCCTCCTGCTGATTCAGATACCACGGCAGGAATGCGAGGATAGATACCTGCAAGTAGTGCATTTTGCGAATGTCAAGATTGTCCGCAAAGATGATAACACTCTTAAGCTCAGGATTGATGTAGCAATCCACGGCAAAGATTTGCGGTAAAACTCGGCGAACTTTTCAAGCCGGTGATACCCCTCAAACACGGAAACGAACTTGTCAACAATAATTTTCATGTTGGTAAGGTTGCTATCCGAATCTGCACGCAGACTGTGAATGATGACCTGACCGGTCGTGTTTATATCATAGTTGTTGCAAATAGCCATGACGGCTCTATCTGCTGGGACACTCGAATGGTATCTGCCGTATAATCGGAAGAACCGAACACCAAATTGACGGACTCTCCCTCTTTGATTCGAGGTGCAACTAAGGCACGAAGCGTCGCAAGGAAAGAGCAGTCGTTTCCGAAAGCACCGCCGGTGATGTTGGTGAAGTAGCTATTGGCAGCTTCCGTAGTAAACGGCGTTGACGAAATGCTTGTTTTGAACATAGGAACACCTCTATTCATTTTGTTATATGGTGGGGAATATCGGAGTCGAACCGATATGGTATGCACCAGCGGATTTTAAGTCCGCAGCGTCTGCCTGTTCCGCCAATTCCCCATAGAAAGAGCCGCCCGAATGGGCGGCTCAATTGGTTTATTGCTTGTGAATCAGGCGTTATCGGCCTTGACCACATTCAGCAGGAAGCACTTCTCGGTGATACCGAACTGAGCGAAGGTCTTGTCGAGGTCGCCGGGGTTCAGGGAAGACCCGTCGAGGTGCATGACGCCACGGGTATAGTCAACACCGTTCGCCTCCAGACAGGCACGCAGGGTGGTGGACTCGTCGATGATAACGGACTCGCGCTTGACATTGTTGCCAACAGTAACCTTAATCATAATGTTTCTCCTTTAATTCAAAATTTGTTTTGTTGTGAACGGAAGGGGGCGGGCCATGAGCCGCCCCTTGCGACCAGTGATTACTGAGCGACCGTGATGTTGCTCAGCACATTTGCCTTCTCAGCCGCAATCTCATCGAGGACGGCAGGCAGCTTCTCCTCAAGCTTGTTGAGGCTGATGATGGCGGCGCCCAGACGGTCAGCGACCCAGTCCTTAACATCGCCGGTCACGCCGTCGAGGAACAGGGTGATGCACGCCAGCTTCTCATCGTCACGGGTCTCAGCGCCGAAAGAAGCGCCGAAAGCGTTGATGTTACCGGCACCATTGGTGGTACCTACAGCGAAGATAGGCTCCTTGCCGTCCTCACCACCCTTGAGAACCAGCTCCTTGGGACGATACTTCTCAATGGTCTTGATGTCCTCCAGCTTCATTGCGGAAGTTACGACAGCTGCGTCGCCTGCGATAGTGATTTTTGCCATGATGTATGTACTCCTTCAATACTGATGTACTCCTATTTGTTCGCCTTTCGGTTATCCGCCCACACCACGAGGAGGTTGGAGCCGTTGTGGGTATAAAACGCGCCCGGTCTCCTTCGCGGAGCGCCGGGCGCTTGTAAAAGCTATTTGATTTTACTGGTTCGGGCAAAGCTGATGGCTACGCCATGCAGCTTTAAGTGCAGGCGCCGTAAGCGACGCCACTACTGTAGCCGGCGATGCCATTGCCGGCGCTGCCGCCGCTGCCGACAAGACAGAAACGACCGCTGTTGCCAGAACAAGGAGAACGCAACATGGTGTACTCAGGATTACCGTTGCGGAGCTTAAACCATGCGACATCTTCCTGACGATACCACTCGTACCAATGCCCCTCACCGGGAGCGGGTAAATATTGCGTCCATACAATTCCTTCTCAGACTTTATCCAGAAAGAGTCCAGCGTCTCGATAATACGATTCTCGCCAGTGTACACATCAGCTGTCTGCTTAATGACTGGTGTGACAACATCCAAAATCTCGTCGGGAATCAGACGATGAATGTCGCCGTCCGCATCGTTGAGCCGGTGGCGAATCTGCGTTGCTTCCCACGACCCTTCATTGGTGTCGCGCCTATTCCAGGGGTAAGTGTTGGGCAGACAGTCCACCATCTCCCACGAGATGGGAACCAAAGAACCATCGCTCGTCTTGTCATGATTGAAGCCGATGATGCGAAACTGAACCTGCGCACCGTTCTTCAGCACAACATTGCGGTAATCTCCGAGCTGCAAGAAATCAGCCGCATATTTTCCAAGCCCTTTCAAAGAACGCCAGGGCATATTATCCAAACAGTTTGGCATTTCACAGACCTCCAATCAAAAAATGTGGCGGGGAGTGTAGGATTTGAACCCACGGACGGCTTATCACCGTCAACGGTTTTCAAGACCGCCGCCATAAGCCACTCGGCCAACTCCCCATAAAAGAAGGGCGGGTCATCTCAGACCGCCGCCCTTAATATCATCCCAAAAGCCACCTCTAAACTCGTCATCGTCCACTGGATAACCGGTATCATCCTCATACGGAAACTCCGTATAGACCTCGCAGCCAGTTTCTTCATCCGTGATAATCATGGGGCGGTAAATTGGCAAGCACTGCTCCTGAGCGAGGTACTCCAAGAAGTGGTCTAAGACCTCGTTTACAAACATTTCTCCGTATGTATCCATGATTTCAGGACTGTTGTTTATCGACTCCTGTAAGGCAACGGACAGGAAATCACACAGAGCGAGAGAAAGCTCGTCCTCGCGCTCATACTGAGCATCCTCCATATCCTGCCGAGTCAAATCTTCTGGCTCTTCCTCCGGCAATTCCAGCGGGCATTTCTTCCCATCAACAATCATAACAGGGAAAAGATATTGTGCATACAGGCGTTTCGCCGCTTCATTACAACCTGTCTCGGTCAGAACACACTCCTCATACTCCGGTTTTGCATCGCCCTTACACACGGAAAACAAAGGAAGTGCATTATCCTCGGTAAGATATACTGCATACTCTGTGTCCTTGTTCTCTGCGATGACGACCATCTCCTTTGACAGACGGTCTTTATGACTTTGAAAAAAAAGCCCACACTGTATTTGCGGCCACATAAATATGAACCCCATGATAGATGACCTCCTCACGAAATAGAATTGGTGCCCCCGATGGGGCTTGAACCCATGACACCCGCCTTAAAAGGGCGGTGCTCTACCAACTGAGCTACGGAAGCATAAACCGGCTGTTACGGAGCGCCCTGAATGGTGGACACGCTTGGATTCCACAGCAGCTTTGCCGTTTGAAAGGAAAACGATGAACGACGGACGAAAAGGAGAAAGCTACTGAAAGGACACAACACCGTGGCAAAGCTAATGGTGCAGGATAAGAGACTTGAACTCTTACGCCGAAGGCAGCGGGACTTGAATCCGCCGTGTCTGCCAATTCCACCAATCCTGCGTTTGAAAGTGGCCTTTAGGTCGGCCAACCACCATCTGACTAACTATTTTGTCATTACGGGCGTACTCTCTATTGGAAAGCCGTTAGCCGGTAATCTTGCCCCAGTCATATTTGTTAGAAGGGCTCCGTGGTGCGGGTAGTGAGATTTGAACTCACACGCCCTGATGGGCACAAGCACCTCAAGCTTGCCTGTCTGCCGATTCCAGCATACCCGCATAAGGCCAGAACCTTTACTCGACAATAAGGATAACGGAACTCCCACGCCGAGGAAGGCACCACTTTCTGATTGTGGCACACTTTACTTCGGGCTTCATGTAACGCTCGTCATCGATAGCTCCGTTGTACAGCGTCTCGCAGAAACCGTCTGTGTTGCGCCGAACCAGCAGGTTATCTACCTGAGAGTCCAGCGAAAAGTGCGCTCTTATAAAATCCAAAACCGTCATGAGATGGCCTCCCTTGAGAAAGATTCAAAGAGCTTGTCAAACTCTGTTGTGTCAGCATCAAACTCGTCATCGTCATCAATGCGCTTAATATCACAGGGAGTAACAAACCATCCGTATCCATGAGAGCACGCCCCGTGACAGTCATGACCTCCAACGACTTTTTCGTTCCATCTGACTCCGATATGCGGGGAGGAGTCAACGATAACACAGATAACTCCCTGCACTCCAATAGCAATGCTATCATTGTTATCAGGCGAGTCTCGAACGCATTCGACCTTATCGCCAACATTAAAAACTTCTGTCATCATGTCCATTGTTTTCCCTCTACTTATCTCCAGTTGGTAGACACACGCCCATCTGGATGGATGATAATGTTGGAGTAACCATCACCATAATTATTGTGACGCTGCTGCCACATATCGCCAAGTGTCACACGGGCGTGTTTGCCCGCATAGTCAAAGGTCGCATACACAAAGAAATCGCCGATTCTGAATGTATGCACATCGACATCCGCATCCTGCTGCAAATCGTTCCAAATGTCTACGGGGTAATCTTTCTTTTCAAGGCCACTCAGGAACCGGAAAAGAAAAGCTGCTGGCATCCATCTTCATGTAGTCCTTGATAAAAAGCAAGCGTAGGATTCTCGACTACCGTTTGAACAGTACATCCCGGAAAACCAGCCGGGTCTGTCCAAACATAATCGTTACGGGAGAGGTTGATGTGTGCCAACCCATTCAGCTCCGTGCTAAATCCCGTAGTGTTGATGGAACAAAACACGCCATTACCGTGCTTACGATAAGTCTCAACGATATTGGCGATGTGCTTCGGGTAAAGACCGGGTTCGCCGCCCGTGATAGACAGCCGTGCGTTGGGATGCTCCTGCAAAACCCGCTTCAACGCCTCGATTTGTGCATCGAAATCATTGTCTCCCGACATAGGGTTCTGTCGTTCCAAGCAGAAGGGGCAGTGGAACGGACACTCCTGTGTCGTAATCATCTGGACATTGATGCGGTAATAGAGAGGGCGTCCAAGAGAAGTTTTGGCAGTTCTGCTCGCCAGCCTATACTGCAAGTCGTTACTCATTTCGGCTCGAATATCCTCGTAGGAAGATATGTGTGGTATGTAGTTCATCTTGCTGCTCATCGGCGCCCCTCCTTATGAATTGTTTCTCAGCCTCTGCCCACCAAGAGGAAGGCTATAAATGCGACAAGAACCGTTATTACGACACTGTCATAAGCTACTCGAACATAGTTGTCGGTTCTCATTCGCTCCATCTTTGTACGGAGGCGCTGGATTTCTTCGTTCTTGCTTTCACGCTCAAATTTGTATCGATAATTCGCATCACCGGATATAAAATCATTACGCTCCACGCTTTCACCTCCTTACCAAAGTCATGTTTTATTGAATGCCATCTATCCACACCTCTATTGTGCGGCGATTTGCAAACTGCTTGCAGAGTTCCTCGATAGATATACCATGCGCTTTTGCGTCCGCTTTCATTGCCGCAAACTGGTCTTTATATTTCTTGACCATTTTTTTTTCAAGTGTAAGGAAACGCTCTTTGTCCGCAGGATAGAAAACAATATCATCTAATCGAACTTCGTCGATATTGCCAGAGTGAAATATTGCCTTCCAGCAGTCCTTGCACGGCTCATCCAGTGGCGATACTTGGTGGTTTATGCAATTACTGCAACAGACGACCACGCCATTTACCTTAATTGGTTTCATCGGTTGTCCTCCTTTGCAATAAGGTAGCTGTTTTTAGGGTTTTTCGCGCTGCCGCAGATTTCCACGCATTGTCCTTACCGTCTACCCCTAATGCCACATGGGGTCACAGACCTAAACACTTCTGCTCTGTGCCGGTTGTGTTCTGATACCGGAAAACATCCTGGAGACTTTGTTTAACCTTGTTGCTCCAGTCCTCAAGGGTAACTCGGCAAGTGGCTTGCCTATTGGTGGAGATAGTCGGACTTGAACCGGCGACCCTCTGCGTGCAAAGCAGATGCTCTCCCAACTGAGCTATATCCCCATCTCGGAAGCGGCTTAAAACCCTTTGCTACTCAGCCGCATGATGTTCCCCAATTTGCTGCTTCCTGCACTCTGGAAATACAGGACATTCTTTGCTCCAGAAACAAAGCATGAACATCGTTCCCTATTGGTGGGAAAGGTTGGATTTGAACCAACAAGGGTTGCGCAACTTCCCAGGGCTTAACTCACCCCGCGTCTAACCGTTTCGCCACTTTCCCGGATTGCTCGTCTGTCCGAACCGCCAAGCGTCTTTCCGCTTTGCCATACCTCGGAGGTCATATATATAAACAACTCGTTACCGCCCAGCCAAGTGGTACTCCCCCCACGGTCACATATACACCCGACAAACCATTGCCCTTGGATTTTGCAAAAGGTTGGTGTTTATGCTTTGGTATTTGAGCTTTCTTCAATAAAAGCTTTAAGAGTTGAGCGTTGAATATTTAATTTTGAGTTTTGAACTTTACAGTTCAAATGCCGCCGCTCCCGGTTAGCTCTCTATGTCTAACCAGTCAGAAGCACCGCGGCTATGTTCATCCAAACATGTAGATTTGATTTTGTTAGAACCTTTTAACAAAATTAAATATCAGCATAGCAGGCTGGAGCCAATTCTTTTCACTTTACTTATCTGTACTTGGCAAAACAGAGAAGGCATATGATTCGGGGTTTTCGGACGGCAACGAAGTTGATTGCTTAAACGGTTCCGGAAAACTCGTCTGTCACGATTGCTGTGTGTTTCTTACGCCTGTTGAGCAGTTCGATGAGGGACTCCTCAACATTATCCAGCAAATCGGAGTAGACACTTCCGTAGAGCTTTGCTTCATTGTCCGGCTCCCGTTCGTCATCTTCGGGAGAGGGAACCTTGATGTTGTAGGTGTCAAGGACATCCTCAAACATCTCGACAATGAGCATCGCTTCATCGCGGGTATAGATGGTGCCGCTTTGCGGCTTGCACACCTCGCTCATATCAGTAGGAGATTTCCAACTCGGTCAGCGCATTGGAAACCGACAGAGCGGAGTCAATCTCGACCATGAAGTCGTTGATTTCCTTTTCCAGACGAGCCATCTCATCGGCGATGTGAATGGGGTCAACGATTTCCATCGTCTGTGCGGCGATGAAGTCGGCACGGACTTTCTTGATTTCGTCACTGGCACCCTTCATATCGACATTGCCGTAGAGAGACTTGACATACTCATCGGCACGCAGCTCCAGAACATCACCATTGTTCTTATCGGCCTCCATGCGGGCACGGCGATTGTCACTGTCCAACTTCTTGAGCAGCATCTGCTTCAGGGGAACGCCGTGGTTCTTCAGCTCGATTGCCTCGGCAACCGTGTACTCTTTGCCGCCGATGGTCACCTTGACGGTGGCGTTGGACAGCGTGACCGCACGCTTAATAGCATCACGGCGGGCAATGAGGTCGTTTGCGGATTGGTAAGAAGCCTGAACTTCCTTACAATAATCGCCGACACTCACACCGGCAACCTTGCTGTTGGCGTGCTTGTTGGCAAAAAACGAAAGGGTTCTGCTGCATACACTTCTGGATACGGGAATCCAGCGTCTTGAGCTCACACAGCGCCTTATGGACAGTCATCTTTTCAGTAGTCATAAACTTGTTCTCCTAATCTTTGATTTTTGATAAATTACTTGCCGCGCTCAACGGCTGCTTTCAAACCCTCACTGGGCTTGAAGAATGGAACCCGTTTGGCAGGAATCGGGACAGGCACATTGGCTTTGGGATTTCTGCCGACCCTCGGCGCTCGTTCTCTTGCCTCAAAACGCCCAGCTCCGTCAGCTTGATTTTCTCACCGGCAGACAAAGTGTCTGTGATGATTTGAAAAACAGCATCCAAAGCAACACGGGCGTTTACCTTTGTCATCCCTGTGCGCTGTGCGAGAGCAGAAATCATCTCTTCCTTGTTCAATAAATCAGCCCCTTTCCTTTATTGGATGAACCGTAAGCCAGTCAACCCGCTTTCAGTTCGCTATATGCTTCCCTGCATGGTATCGGCAGAAAACTGAAACTCGCCATCGAGAAAAACCTCGATATGCCCATTGATATGACGGAACTCATACATACCGCCGACCTCCAATCCTCTATCAAGAATGAAATCATATCGTTCCATAATGTCGTCTATGTAATTGTTGTCAGGGTTATATACCATATAGGACAGAAAAACTGTTCCATCCCGCATCTGGTAATCCCCAATCTTGTACGGGATATAGCAGCCATCTGTCGGGCAGGCAATATACCATCCGCTATTTGCCGAGGAGTTCAAAATCACGCCATCACCGGCTTCAGCATTTATCGCCATGCCAATACAACGCTCAATGACTGTGATGCCGTTGCGGTTTTCCAGCAGTTCTGTGGTCAACTCAGATGAATCGACAAGCCGATAGCCGCGCAAACCATTCGCCTCCAGCGCAGACAGGAAGCCATTCTCAATTTCCTCGTAATGGTTGATTTCCGTTTCACCGCCGTAGACGCTTACCGTCAGTGTTTGCGGAGGTTTGGAACAACCACAGCAGGAAACCATGAGTAAAATCAAAAGGAAAGACCAGAACTTTTTCATTGTAAGCCCCTTTCCATTGTTGATAACGGGAGGAAGTTTCACCAAACGGATACAGCCGCGATACTCCGACTTCCAAGGATGCACTTTTTAATCTTATCCCGTGGTCATGGCAGCATTTCCATAACACTTGGACACTTTCGTAGTCCCCAACGCCTTGTAAAGCTTTCAGAAGTTTGGGTGCCCCCTCACTTACCTTCACTAATACAAGGACTAAGCGTTAAGCGGAAAACCACTCCACGGAATCGTACCGTGCCAGCCTTACGGCATCGAACCTCGCTTCAAGGTGAACCATGTTTCCCCGATAATCAGATACACTCCGCCAAAGCCATATCGCCGGATTTCAAAGATTCCGTGGATACCAAAGTGCCAAACCATATTGCCTCCTATGTGTCTGCGAACCATTCACCATGACCGTTCTGAAACTCCTGTCGTTTTTCATATCAGAAAACACTGCAATTTATTGCGCTGAGTTCGACAGTTCTATGGTGAAAGGCGGCAAACTGAGAAATCAGAGGATTACAATTTGCTTTGAGAAAAGCATATATAACCCGATAGGGGCGATGAGAAGAACCGCCGTGCAGTCTTTTTCCTCCGGCGTAACTCCGGTGGACGCAAGCCAAAACATCAGGGCGCAAATTGCGATGAGTGCAATACCCATCAGCTTCTGCACGACGACTTTCCGGCGGCGTTGGTTTCTTGTGAGCGATTTTCTTGCATAACCTGCCATATCGGAACCCTCCCGCTATGTAATTACCACACTCTGCGTTTACACGGGCTTGTGACCGTTTATCGAAAACTCGATAAGCCGCATTACGGCAACCGCACTGGCTCCCACCTCATTTAACGCCGCCACTTTCCCTTTTACATACGGCGTACCAATGCGAAAAACTTATATATCAGCGTAAGCGGAATGACCGCTTCCCCATTTGACCAAAACTCGTGGGCAAGACACATTTCCGATGATGGTCACGCCATCGGAGCAGCGGGCGATATGCCGCCCATCCTCGTGAGAAAACCTCACAGCAGAACCGGAACGGTTCACAAGCCCTTTACCCGTTCTTTGAAAACATCATAGGACATATGAAAAACTCCTTTTTGTGGATTGGCGGCTTTAGGCATAAGAAAAACCGCCGGACGATTTCCCATTCTACAAAACTGCCAGCATTGGCATGGGTTCGGCGGCGGTTCTTCAAAACCCGCAGTTAGTTGTCTTTCTTGGTACGATAATCCAACTCGTAGGACTTGCCGGTGACGATGCGATGGCAAACCTCAGCCAGATAATTGCGGAAATACCGGTGATTGGAACAGGTGACGGTCAGAGCCTTGCGGTTCTTCTTGGAATACACGGACATAAGGAAGTTGACATCGTGAGATGTCGCCTTATACTGCTCGCCCAGCATGGCGGTGATAACCGTCTGCAAAGTCTTGAGCAGATTGGTCTTGCTCACGGGGTTCTTGCCCATGTCAAACTCGCGGGCAATCTCGCTCATGGCATAACTATCATTGACCGCTTTGGGGTTGATACCCAAATCTACGGCTTTCTGCGCGGTCAGCAGAAAGTTCATCTTCTGGGCGATATGCGCCCAATTCTCGTTGGCACCGATTTTGCCGCAATACTTGTGGAGCTTGAGCAGGTCAATCTGACGCTCTTTATCCACGATAGCGCGGACGGGAACCTTGTCATCGCCCTTCTGCTCGTCCTTGACCCCGATGGTAACATAGGACAAGGTCGTGACTGCGGTGAGCATGGGATTATCAGTGTTTTGCAGTCCTCAAAGCACATATCCCGGACAGTAGCGGTGTACTCGTTGACCTTTTCGGTCATAGCCTTTTCCGCTTTGGTTGCGTCCTCATACTTGCCGTTCTGGATTGCATCATTGTAATCCTTGACAAGGGCTTCGGCGTCAGAGCGCAACTGTGCCAATTTGGCGATGTTTTCTTCTCTGGTCATTTTGAAATGCCCCTTTCACAGTTTTTTCTTGGGTGATAACAGGTTTATCACTCAATGAAGCCGCCGAAGAAAACCCTCGGCGGCTCTATCAATGATAAACCCGATATTTGAAATGGTTCCGGCTCTGCATTTCGGCGCATGGGGTATATTTTTCCCCACAGCCGTTGCAGTATCGAACGGAACACGCACCATTTCCGATACTCATTTCTATCGGGGACTGTTCTGTTCAATTCGCAATACTTGACCAAATTCGGCTTTCATATCTATATGCGCTTGCTTTCGGCTCCTCGGAGCACAATACCCTTGGGTAGAAAACGCGGACGATACTACTTACTTTCAAAAGTCGTTCTTGTATAGCCATCAGTTATGCAAGCCGCACTTAGGTTCATAGGCGCAAACCTCCGGGGATTTTCACTATCTCGTACCATGAGCCTAACTCTCATGCACCGGCGACGCCTTTGATAGCAAAGGTACTCTGTTGACATTCGCTCAATAGTGCGTTGGCTTGCCATTCCCGGAAGTGGCGAACATCTCCGCTTGTATTCCGTGGCTTGCCTTGCGGGGTCTTGCCCTGCACCCTTAACCGCAAGGGGTGTACCCTGTGAGCGGCGGGCGGCGGGGTCTTGCCCTGCACCCTTAACCGCAAGGGGTGTACCCTGTGAGCGGCGGGGCGGCGGGGTCTTGCCCTGCACCCTTAACCGCAAGGGGTGTACCCTGTGAGCGGCGGGGCGGCGGGGTCTTGCCCTGCACCCTTAACCGCAAGGGGTGTACCCTGTGAGCGGCGGGGCGGCGGGGTCTTGCCCTGCACCCTTAACCGCAAGGGGTGTACCCTGTGAGCGGCGGGGCGGCGGGGTCTTGCCCTGCACCCTTAACCGCAAGGGGTGTACCCTGTGAGCGGCGGGGCGGCGGGTCTTGCCCTGCACCCTTAACCGCAAGGGGTGTACCCTGTGAGCGGCAGGGGCGGCGGGGTCTTGCCCTGCACCCTTAACCGCAGGGTGTACCCTGTGAGCGGCGGGGCGGCGGGGTCTTGCCCTGCACCCTTAACCGCAAGGGTGTACCCTGTGAGCGGCGGGGCGGCGGGGTCTTGCCCTGCACCCTTAACCGCAAGGGGTGTACCCTGTGAGCGGCGGGGCGGCGGGGTCTTGCCCTGCACCCTTAACCGCAAGGGGTGTACCCTGTGAGCGGCGGGGCGGCGGGGTCTTGCCCTTAACCGCAAGGGGTGTACCCTGTGAGCGGCGGGGCGGCGGGGTCTTGCCCTGCACCCTTAACCGCAAGGGGTGTACCCCTGTGAGCGGCGGGGCGGCGGGGTCTTGCCCTGCACCCTTAACCGCAAGGGGTGTACCCTGTGGGCGGCGGGGCGGCGGGGTCTTGCCCTGCACCCTTAACCGCAAGGGGTGTACCCTGTGGGCGGCGGGGCGGCGGGGTCTTGCCCTGCACCCTTAACCGCAAGGGGTGTACCCTGTGAGCGGCGGGGGCGGGGTCTTGGGGCAAGGGGTGTACCCTGTGAGCGGCGGGGCGGCGGGGCGTTCCTTGCGGTTGCGGGGCTGTCCAAAAAGAAAAGGGCGGGGGGGCTTTTCGCCCCGCCTTTCGTGCGGTGTTGTGTTCGGTTTAGTCCTGTGCGGTGGTCAGTCCGTGCGGGGTCAGTCCCGCCGCCGTGGCTTTCGTCTGTATCTGTCCCACGGTCTTTGCAATCGCCCTTTGCGTTACGCCTAAATAGGTTGCTATCGCCTTGTATCCCTTGCCCTGCATACGCAACCGCAAAATCTGTGCTTGTCTGTCGGTCAGATTCAGACTTGCGACAAGCGTTTCATAGTCGGCGGCGGCTTGTCTGTCGGTGGTGTAATTGCCGTTGCAATCGTACCCGCCTAAATCGGCGTACTTGTTCAAACGGTGATAAATTGTGTCCAGCCCGTCCGCCGTCAAGTCCTCTATGTAGCTGTACCCGTTGCGGGGGTCTGTCTGAACGGCGCGGGAATTTTGGACGGCCTGCCGCACAGCCCTGTAAACCTCTTGAATGGGTGTTGTTTCATCGTCCCTATATGCCGCGCTTTCGTCCGAACGGATATAGACACGGCGGGACAGGCGGCGAACGGTGTACTTGCTGTCAAGCCAGCTTTCGCCGTTGGCGTGTTCGGCGGCTTGTTCCAAAATGGCAAGGGCGGCGGTCTGAACAAGGTCTATTCCGTCCGAAAGGGTGGTTTCCATAAGGTCAACAAGGGCGGCGGCGGCGTCCTTGTCTGCCGTCACTGTCACTAAATCGCCGTCGGCGTTGTAGGTTGTGGCGGTTGCGGCGTTGGCGTTGCGGCGGGTGTTGTCCAGCGTGGCAAGGTCAGCGGCTATCCTCTTTTCAGTGCTACCATAGCGGGATTAAATCCGGTGTTGCTTGCGGTGTCCCGCTGTGCGGCGGTCTTGCGCTGTGGGTCAATGCACTTGTTGATAACGCTGTATGCAACGGCGGTTGCAAGGGCGGTCAATTCCTGTGCGGTGTCCTTGCCTTGTGCAAGGGCGGTTTCATAGTTGCGCTTGACGGTTTCAAATGCGCTTTCGGTGGTGGTGTTGGCTTTCGCCTGTGCGGTTGCTTTCGTGTTCGTGTTCATCTTGTGTTTCCTTTCTGCCGTTGGTGTTTTTGGCTTGCGGTGGTGTTGTGGTGTTGTGGTGTCCCGCTTGCCTTGTTCGGCATGAACAAGTATAGCACCACTTGCATACAATGTCAACACAATTTTTGACATACACCCATAGCCGCAAGGGGTGTACCCTGTTGAAACTGTCCCCGCCTTGCTTGCCGCCTGTCATGCCGCCGTTGCCGCTGTGGTGTCTACTTGCCTTTTCGGTGCTATGGCAAGTAGGGGGGTGGTTATGGTCTTTTCAGCCCCCGCCGACAGCGCAAACAGATGTAGTCGGTTCATCTGACCCAAACCATCACTTTTTATTGCAAGCCCCACACGCCTTGATTTTACTTGCTTTCTCGGCAAATAATGTCCAGAGGAACATGATTGGTTAAGCCCCTTTGCGTGGATGCTTGTGAGGAGGATTCAACTTGTCCAAAAGAGAAAAGGGCTTAACTACGCCGCTGTTATTTATACTTCTGTTTTTCACTGTTTTCCCTATGTTGTCTACTAATTATACTTACATTCCATAAAGGAATGTGGTATAATATCGGTATAATCAAGATAATTAAATAGACTACATTTTGATTGAGAAAGGAGAGCTACGATGGCTAAGATAATCCACATCGACTTCACACAGGAGGCTAAGCCCTCATCTGTCATCGACATCGCCACCGTCCAGCAGAGCTGCCGTAAGCTCAAGGCTGGCCTCATCGCCCCCGCTGCTGAAGAGGTACATACCGACCTTGCTGTCGAGCACTCCGCTGAACCTATTAAGAGCATGGATGACATCATCCGCATCTCTCAGTTCCTGATTGGACAAAAGCGGTTCAGAGATAATATGCTGTTCATTGTTGGTATCAACTTTGGACTTCGCATCAGTGACCTCCGTGTACTTCGGTTCACTCACATCATCAACGATGATTGCACTTTCCGTGACCGTTTTCCTGTTCTGGAGAAGAAGACGAGAAACACCCGCAAGCGTCAGCGCAACCGCTACATCACCATTAACACAGCAGTTGTGGAAGCTGTGACTCTGTATCTTGAAAACACGCCCGGTGTTCACCTCAGCGACTATATGTTCCGCAGCCAGTCCAATAATGGAGTGAACGAAAACAAGCCTATCAGCAAGCAGGCCGTTGACCTTATGCTTAAGGGTATCGCTAAAGACCTTGGCCTTGGTAATCGTATGGCGACCCACACACTGCGTAAGACCTTCGCCTATCATCAGATGGTGATGAGTGGTAACGACCCCCCGCAAGCTGCTGCTTCTCCATAAGATATTTGGTCACTCCACCGCCGCTCAGACTCTGGATTACATCGGTATTACCAGTGAAGAGATTGATGAAGCCTATCGGAACCTCAACCTCGGCAGCGTCAATCACAACTATCTGGTCGATAGTGACATTGGAGAGACTGAGATTTTGATGGCCTAATGACCATCTGCTGCACCTTGATAATCGCATATCGGATAAACAAGTTAGGACACACCGAGTGTCCTGGCCGTTTCGGAAAGTCCTTGTGCTGCAAGGATTTTCGATTCAAAGGTTATAAAGAAGGAGGAGTTTGAAAAAAGAGCTATTAAAAAGCTACTCAAAGCAGGTTACAGGAGCTGCGTTGATAGCGACAGTATAACCAGTCGAGCGGCTTTTTTGTGTCCTAAAATTTTTGGATGGTTTGGTTAATCAAAAATACGCAGAAAGGATGTGATGACACCACCAAATGAACCAGATAACTATTGTTGACGCCCGTATGGGCAGAGGTAAATCGTCGGCAGCTATTCGTTACATGAACCGGCACAAGGACAGCAAGCGGTTTTTGTACATCACCCCATATCTGGACGAGGTCGGGCGTATCTGCGAACGCTGCGACTTTGACCAGCCGGACAGTGACCACATGAGCAAGTCATCTGAGTTGAAGCTGCACCTTCGTCTTGGACACAATGTCTCCGCAACGCATTCACTGTTTTATCTGATGGACGACGAGGCGCTGAAACTAATTCGAGAGAAGCACTATTCTCTTATCGTAGATGAGAGCATCCAGGTGATAGAGAGGTTGAATATCACTGATAAGGATTTCGACCTGATTGTCACACAGCTCGCTGAAGTTTTTAGAAGACGGATGCATCCAGTGGAAAGATGAGGAGTACACCGGGCGGTTCAGCGATTACAAGGAGATGGCAAACACCCGCTCACTATTCCGGCTGGACAATGCGCTGCTGAACATTCTCAACCCAGAACTACTTCGCTCATTTGACGAAGTGTTCATGCTGACCTATCTTTTCAATGGGCAGTACCAGAAAGCATACCTGGATTATTTCGGGTTTGACTACAGAGTAGTTGGCGTGGAGAGCGACGCCAATGGCTATCGATTCTCTGACAGGCCGGATGAACCGCCGCCCCTGGATTACCACGACCTGATACATATTGTGGACAGCCCAAAAACTCAATGCTGTTGGGGACAAGACTTATACCCTGTCCAAGTCATGGTACGACAAACGGGGGTATAACAACGCTGAGATTCGCACGCTGCGAAACGGCATGAAGAAATTCTTTCAAAGTGTCCAAGGCGGTGGTCAGGATACACGACTGTGGACTTGCTACAAGAGCGATGTAAACAAACTGGTGGACAGCAAAACAGGAAGGTTCCGAAAGAACTTTTTACAGACCAGTGCCAGAGCGACCAATGAGTACAAAGACCGTACCGATGTGGCATACATGGTCAACCGGTTTGCAGACCCCAACATCATGAAATTCTTCCATGCCCAGAATATTACTATTGATGCGGATGCCTTCGCACTGTCAGAGATGCTGCAGTGGATATGGAGAAGCGCCATTCGTGATGACCGCCCCATTAACCTATACATACCGAGCAAGCGCATGAGAGAGTTGCTCATAAATTGGATAGACACAACGAACGGAGGAAAGACGATTGCAGAATAGTTACCCTTATACATATGAAGATTCCGATGAGCTGTGGCTCAAGCAGGAGGAGATTCTTGAGAACCCGCTTGAAAACGAAGCGGAGCTGGAACGATACATAGAGCGCGAGCGGATGCGCTTTTACCGAGAATGGTTTCAATATACAGCCGAAGACTACGAGTAAGGATTTTATTTTTTCCTTATCATAGCAATTAAATATAATACAACTGTGAGGTGAGCAAGTCTGGCAAAACAGTTAGTATGTCAGAAGTATATCTTCAAACTGCATAGCAGCAGACTGCGAAAGGCCAAGTGGAAGCTGACGCTGCCCATAGCGGAGGCGAGACGAAACGATGAGGTCATTTCGCTTGCAGACAGCCAGGTATTGCGCTGGCTGGATGAGCTGAACGGGATTACCGATGCTGAGGTTAGAGCGAAGGAAATCAAGATGGAAATTCGGCGTCTGCGCAAAGAGCAGAACAGTGTGCAGAATCGCCGCCGTATCAAGCAGCTTTATGCTCAGCTGGATACTATACAGTTCAAGCCGGATTATCTGTGCGTAATCATCGACAAGGAAAAAGACTACCACCGGGCCTGCCGTGGATTCAGCATTAACGGCATCAAGTATCAGCGGCTCTTGGGGACGAATGGCGGCGTCAAGAATGAGACGATTGTCTTTGTCAGCGAACGGCACGCAGATGAAATCCGCAGGCGTATCAACAACGGTCGCAATATGGAAAAGGCGATGGTGCCTGCCAAACTGGAAGCTTATAACGCATTGACTTGCAGCGCATCCATCCCCGTGTCTATGCCGCACGGTATTCTGGTGGTGAGCGACTGTGAGACGGAGTTCCTGTCCGATATCATTTACCTGAACGATGAGGGCGACGGCGAACCTGTGATGGAGGAGCGTAAGCAAACGACGGTGCAGCTTAAGGAGTCAGACGGATATGGCCTGATGCTTCCATCTCTGGCAAGGCGCTGGTCAGAGGAGCTTGAACTTGACTATCTTGTCAGCGGAGTGAACACCAGATTCTCATGGGAGAAGGGTATGGTATTTACCTTTGACTTTTTGGACTTCGCCGAGAATATCGCAGGGACTTACATTGTCAAGGACGCATGGGGTAACGATGTGGATGTGCGGAATGTGGAACTGATACTGACAACATCCATGCTGAAGCTGTGGGACGCCTATGACAGCTGCGATGACTATGTGCAGAATTGTCTCCGCAACGGTTATACCTTCGGCGTGGCGAAGACCTGTCCCAGAGAGCTGGAAAGTGAGAGAACACTGAACTATCAGTTCATCCAGAGCTATGAACTGGATGACGCAGATATGGAGCAGCTCATCAAGCCAACAATGGATGAGATAAAGGATGTGCTGTATGCCGATTGGGCAAAAACCGTTCTGTTTCTCAAAGGCGCAGGGCTGAATGAAGAGAATGTCGGCTGCATGGAAAACGACTTTATAAAGGCGTTGATGATTGAGCCCCACATTCTTAACGACCCCTATGTTCAGAGCAGCGTTTACCAGATGATAAAGAACCGCATCAATGAGGCAAAGGTAGGTGTATTGAAGGTACACGGAAATTATTCCATCGTATCCGGCGACCCCTATTCTCTCTGCCAGCACATCTTTGCCATGCCGGTGACGGGACTGCTGAAAGCCGGTGAAAGCTATAACCAGTACTGGTGCCGACAGGGCACGCAGAAGCTTGCCTGCTATCGAGCACCAATGACCTGCCACAATAACATTCGGCTGGTGTATCCGAATCACAGCGAAGCGGCTGCTTACTGGTATCAATATGACGACCTGCACTATCTTCAATTCGTGGGACACTGCTGCCCATGCCCTGAATGGCATGGACAAAGATGGCGACCTTGTGATGCTGACCGATAACGATGTTCTCGTCCGCAACCTGAGAGAACTTCCTGCGCTGATGTGTGTGCAGCGTAATGCCAAAAAGAAAATCGTCACCGAGGCAGACTTCATTCAGGCGAATATCGACAGCTTCGGCGACGATATCGGAAAAACAACAAACTGGATTACCTCCATGTTTGATGTGCGGGCGCAATTCAAAAAGGGCAGCGAGGAATACGAAGTGCTTGATTATCGTATCAAGTGCGGGCAATTGTTCCAGCAGAATGCTATCGACAAGGCAAAAGGTATTATTGCCAAGCCCATGCCGAGAGAATGGCACGACCGCCATAGCGTCAACACTATTGAAGACCCAGCCAAGCGCCGCTTTTATCAGAAAGTTGTAGCGGATAAGAAACCATATTTCATGCGTATTATCTATCCTGCGCTGATGAAACAGTACAATACATACATAAAAAACACCAATAAAAATGCCATGCGTGAATTCCAGATGACGGTAGATGAATTACTGGAGCTGCCGCCTGCGGAACTGAGTGACCGGCAGAAAGATTTCCTTCGCTACTACGAGTCCCGGATGCCCGTGGGTAATCACGACTGTGTGATGAACCGGATATGCCGCCGTTTCGAGCAAGAGTTTGATGGGTATCTCGGACGGCATGGCGCCGAAACAGAGTTTGATTATACCGTCATGAAAAGTGGAACCGCCTATACCCGCTCACAGTACAACGCAATCTTGAAACTATATGAGAATTACAACCACCGGCTGCGCAGCTATGCTGTGTTTGCGAACTACGAAAGGGTAGACGAGTATGACACCTTCTCAAAGATGATGGAAATGCGCACTGAGTTTGAGCAGGAGTGCAGCAAGATTTGCTCCAATCGGTTCGCCCTGTGCGACATCGTATTGGACATTTGCTACCGGAAGAGTTCGACCAAACGGTTTGCATGGGAGATGTGCGGAAATGAAATCATCTGCAATCTGCTGAACAAGCACGAAGGATTGATTTCTTATCCGACTATCGACCCCGCCGGAGAAATCGTGTTCTGCGGGAATCGCTTTACCCTGAGACAAAAAAGACTGGAGGAATTCAATGAGCATTGTTCTTAACGAATATGATTGGGCGGAGAGAATGTTGAACAACCACGAGCTTGGGCAGAAACCCGTGGAGACGCTTAACCGTATTTCGAGATACTACTATGCGAACCAGTACAGCAAAAAGGAGATTCGGCGGCTGCTCGACTCCTTTATGCTGCAGTGCGACCCGTCTGTTTCGCTTGTCCAGTGGTCGGATATTCTGGACAAGCTGACAAAGAATGTCGCCAAGTTCCCATTGATTCGGTTGGACGGGGTTGACATCACCGAGAACGAACTGCGAAAGATTGAGTCGCTTGAAGGAAAGCAGCTTCGGCGGTTGGCGTTCACGCTGTTATGTGTTGCCAAGTACTGGGACGCCGCATCCGACAAGAACAATCACTGGGTCAACAGTTCCGATAAGGAAGTCATGCAGATGGCAAACATCAACACCTCTATCAAGAGGCAAAGCCTTATGTTTGCAGAGCTGCGCAGTGCTGGCTTTATTCGGTTTTCCAAAAAGATTGACAACCTGAATGTGCAGGTGTGTTTTATGGAGAACGGTAAAACAGCGATACATATTCAGGACTTCCGCAACCTGGGCTATCAGTACATGAAGCATTATGGTGGGCAGTACTTTGAGTGCGAGAACTGTGGCCTGACGGTAAAGGTGCAGGAGCCCGCCAAAGGCCGTCCGCAGAAGTATTGTCCCAACTGCGCTGTGGAGCTTCACACAAGACAGATTGTAAATTCAGTAATGCGCCGAAGACAGGCTTTGAAAAACTGAATCTGTTTACAAAAAGTACCCCCGTCAAACCGTTGTGCCACAAGGGAAAAGGGCGTGTTTGATGGGGTGTTGTAATGAATGATAAAAGCAAATCTATAAAATAAAAATTTGAAGCAAAGGATGATAGTTCAGTGATTGCAATTACTTTATCAGAAAAAGAGGCCATTCGTGAGAGGTTCCCCGTGTTCACATTGTGCGCACGATGAAGAGCGACTCAAAACGGCATCATTATTATATGGTTGAGGAGGGCGCCCCCATGAGACTGTTGCGCAGCCTGCGTGGGCAGGAGCGCCCTCGTGACAAACGAAAGGGAGTGTAAGCCATAGGCACCAATACAGCAAGCTATAAAGAAATGCGCAACATCGTTATGGGAAAGCTGGTTGACCACACCATAGACGATGAGTACGAGGATTTGAGCGAGCGTCTGTTTGGTGAGGGCAACTGCTTCAACTCCAGTGAAGTCCGGAAGAGGATGTACGGGATGCGTACCATCATCGAAGCTATTGAGCGTGACGGCGAGGGCGCCGTATGCGATGAAGAGCAGCTGTCTGCACTGGAGACCAGACGCATTGAGCTGCTCAAGGAGCGACAGAAGTTCTTTGACCAGAGAAATGCATTCAACAAACTAATTCGTGAGCGTTCCCGACAGGAGGAACTTAACGAGATTCTTGTGGAGGCAGTCAGGAGCGGAAACTTACCTCGTCTTGCCTATGAGCCGTGCCACATCGAGCCGTCCGACAATGACCTGTTGGTCAGTCTCAACGACATCCATTACGGTGCGGATGTGGACAACCATTGGAATACATACAACTCAAATGTGTGCAGAGATGATGATGTGCCGATATCTGGACAGGGTCGTTGCTATCGGCGAGACTCATGGCAGTGAGAATTGCATTGTCTGGTCAAACGGCGACGCTATCAGCGGCAACATTCACCAGTCTATTGCTGTCACCAACAAAGAGAATGTGATTTAGCAAATCAAGGGTGTTTCAGAATTGATTGCAGAGTTCATTGCCGAACTGAGCAAGCATTTCAAGTCTGTGGTGTTTGTCAGTGTGGCGGGCAATCACAGCCGCATTACGCCCAACAAGGATGACGCTTTGCTCAGTGAGCGTTTAGACGACTTGGTCGAGTGGTATCTCGGCGCACGATTGCAGAACTTTGAGAATGTAACGATTGGTGCAGCGGAAGGAAGCTCCGTCAAAATCGACAGCACCATGTATCTTATCAATATCCGTGGCAAGACATACTGTGGCGTCCACGGAGATTTTGATGGTTCCACCAGCAAAGTGCAGGCATTGCAGACAATGGCAAGAACTCCGTTGTACGCTGTGCTGTCCGGGCACTTGCACCATAACAAGATTGATGAAGTGCAAGGCGTCAAGACCATCATGGCTGGAAGCTTTCTCGGAATGGATGATTACTGCGTACAGAAACGAATTTACGGGAAAGCAGAGCAGATGGTATGTATCTGCGATGCAGAGGGAGTTCGCTGTTCTTACGGCGTCCCACTTCAATAAACAACCCGCGAGGGCTGTCCGCAATGGGCAGCCCTCTTCTAATTTTGGTTTGTTTCCACCACCTACTCCGTTTCTGGAGAAGGAACGCAGTACACATATTACAAGGCAGGCAACTCGAAGGTGAAGAACAAAGGTGGCTCCGCTAACATCTGGTGGGAGCGTTCTCCTTCTTCTGGCTACAGCAATAATTTCTGTCGTGTCATCAGCTCCGGCGCCGCCGACTTTCACAACGCCAGCTTCAGTCTTGGCGTCGCTTTCGGCTTCTGCGTCTAACCTCTCCACCCCGCCGCATTTGCTTTGACGCAGAATATAAGTTTTTACATGGGGTCGTGGTCAAGCGGCTAAGACACCGCCCTTTCACGGCGGTAACGATGGGTTCGATTCCCTCCGACCTCACCATACTTTGGGAGAGTGGTAGAGCGGTCAATTACAGCAGACTGTAAATCTGCCGCCTTCGGGCTGCGTTGGTTCAAATCCAACCTCTCCCACCATATTGCGGGCAGGACAAGCGGTTAAGTCGCAGGTCTCATAAACCTTGAGGAATCGGTTCAACTCCGGTGCCCGCAACCAGTTTTTAATTCTATAGAAAGTGAGGTGGCTTGTATGCCCAGAAAAACAAAGCAAAACGAAATCACAAGCCCTGAGCTTTTTAAGTCAGGTCAACTCGGAAAACATCCGGCTAAAACAGGATTTTATTGCCTATCTGCAGTCTGTGCAGCGCAGTCCGAAGACGATTGCGGGCTATGCAAATGACCTTGATATTTTCTGGGTTTGGAATTTACAGAACAACGGGAACAAGTTTTCCCGAAAATCTCCAAGCGTGATTACGCAGCATATCAGCATTGGCTCATCAATGAGAACGGTAATTCTCCCGCTCGTGTGCGGCGATTGAAGTCTGCGATTTCCTCGCTCTCCAATTATGTGGAGAACATCTTGGATGATGAAGATGAGTTTAAGGGGTTCCGTTCTACCGTAAGAAAGATAGAGAACCCTGCTATGCAACAGGTGCGAAAGAAAACGGTGTGGAGCGATGAGGCGCTGGATAAGCTACTTGATGACCTGCTTGCTTCCGGGCAAAACAAAAAAGCCTGTGCCGTGGCTCTCGCTATGTGCAGTGGACGGCGTAAGGCAGAGCTTTGCCGATTCCGGGTTGACGATTTCAAAGACGACAACCTTGTATGCGGCGGGGCGTTGTACAAGACCAGTGAGCCGATTCAGACAAAAAGGGTTCGGCCTGGGCAAATACATTTACTGCTACACGCTGGCAAAAAAGTTCAAACCATATTTTGATGCATGGATGCGTGAACGGACGGAACTTGGTATTGAAAGTGAGTGGCTGTTTCCTGCTGGAACGACAAGTGAACAAATGAGTGAGACAACGCTCAACAGCTGGGCGAACACCTTTAGCAGGATGACAGGTGAAGATTTTTACTGGCACAGTCTGCGGCATTACTTTACAACGCACCTTTCCAAGCTCGGTTTGCCAGACAATATCATTCAAGACATCATCGGGTGGGAATCTGCTGACATGGTTCGCGTTTATAAAGACCTGAGCGCAGAGGAACAGATTTCGCAGTACTTTGACGAGAATGGTGATATTCGGTCTGACGCACAGAAGTCACTGTCAGACCTGTAACGGAAAGGAAGGCAAGGATGGATATTAGAAGGGTCGATTTAATCCAGCAGCTTGTGGACAGGCATGGCTACACGAAGAAGGCCGCCACAAGCATTGTTGATGATTTTACCAATCTTATTTTGGAAAATCTCGAAGAGGGCAATACAATTTCAATTCACAACTTCGGTTGTTTCGATATTTTGGAACGCAAGGCGCGAAGCTGTCCGAACCCACAGACCGGGGAGAAGGTCGATGTCCCTGCGCACTGGATTCCCCGCTTTTACCCTGGCAACAAAATGCGTATGGCCGTTAAGCTGTGGGAGGGAAATCATAAAAGGGGCTGATGTAAATGGCAGACGCCCCGAGACGCAGAAAGCTTGAAAAGACGACAGATGACTCAATGCTACTCCAAACTTCTCAGAAGTTTTACTGCTGCAGATGCGGCACATCGTATAGCCGCAAGAAAGGGTATTTCCCTGTTAGCCACAGCCTGATGTATCGTGGCTCCGGCTATCTGCCTGTCTGCAACGACTGTGTAGAGGATATGTACGAACAGTATAGAGATTCTCTTGGTGATGACAAAGAGGCTATGCGCCGGATGTGTATGAAGCTTGACCTATATTGGAATGAAGACATTTACAATATGGTGGAGCGCACCGTAGGCGTTAATTCTCGTATTCGTAATATATTGGGAAGACCAATCTGATTCGATATATTGACAAGACTTTCGACGATACTATCGCCGAGGGCAATGCATTGGATTGTCAGCGCTCCGGCGCCATCTACCAAGAGCACCCCAAGCATTGGATGAAATCGAAGAGAGACTAGTTGACCAGAAGATTGTCGATTTCTGGGGTGCGGATTTACATCTGATTTTTATGTAGAGCTTGAGCGGCGCTACCAGGACTGGACAAACGGCGTTCCTGTTGTGGAACCGAGCGAACGGTCTTTATATAAACAGATTTGCATTTTGGAAGCGACAATCAGTCGTGACAGTGCGCAGGGTAAAGCGATTGACAAGAATGTCAACGCACTCAATACGCTGCTTGGCAGTATGAACTTGAAGCCCGCGCAGAAAAAAAGAAGGCGCAGATGCGGCGGTCGATGGGACGCCGTTCGGCGTGTGGATTCGGAAGTGGGAAAACACAAAGCCCATTCCAGAACCAGACCCGGAGCTGAAGGATGTGGACGGAATTGTCCGCTACATCACGGTTTGGTTCCTGGGTCACCTTTGCAAAATGCTTGGCATCAAGAATACATACTGCAAGCTGTATGAAGATGAAATTGCCAAGATGCGCATTGAACGACCTGAATATGAGGACGAAGATGACGAAACAATGTTTAACGACATTTTCAGTTCGGACAAGGCAGGCGTGACTGAGTGACGCGACAAGAGCGCATTATGAGTGGCGCCGCCGTATGGTGCGCCTACTACCGAGCGAACCCCATCGGTTTGCAAAGGACTACCTGCACCTTGACTTACATCTTTTCCAAAAAATTCTGCTGGTAATGATGAATGTCTCTACGACATTTGTTTTTATTGCGAGTCGAGGTCTTGGCAAAAACATTTTTGTCGGCAATCTTCTGCTGCATCCGCTGTATTTTATACCCAGGTACAAAGATATGTATCGCCTCCGGTACACGGGGGTCAGAGTATCAATGTGCTTGAAAAGATACAAACAGAATTGCGGCCATGTTCACCGGAGCTGTGTAATGAGATTGACGATAAGCAGACCAAGATAAATGCGACCAATGCACAGATTGTTTTTAAGAACGGTTCATTTATTAAGGTCGTTACTGCCAGCGATAATGCACGAGGTAATCGTGCCAATATTCTGCTGATTGATGAGTATCGCATGGTCTCCAAGGATATTATTGATACGATTCTCCGAAAGTTCCTGACGAATCGAGACTTCCCGGATACCTGAACAATCCCGCCTACAAGCATTTGGCAGAGCGCAATAAAACGCTGTATCTTTCTTCTGCTTACTTCAAAGACCATTGGTCTTATACCAAAAGCTGAGGATAATTGCCGATTTATGCTGGACGATAAGCGAAAGGACTTTGTGTGTGGATTCCCGTATCAGCTGGCAATTCAAGAGGGGCTACTGTTCAAAGAGGATGTGGCAGACCAGATGGCAGAGTCTGACTTCAGTGAAGTGAAGTGGAGCATGGAGATGGACGCCCTTTGGTTTGGCGACACTGACGGTTCGTTCTTTGAGTTCAACTCTATCTCGAAGAACAGGCGTATTAAATATCCCATGCTACCCGAGAGGGTCTCAGTTCTTCTTGGCAACAACAAAATCAAAATTCAACCCAAGCAGCTTGGTGAAAAACGAATCTTATCTGCGGATATTGCGTTGATGTCCAGCAAAAAGCATAACAACGATGCGACGGCTGTGTTCATCAACCAGATGCTTCCAACCAAATCCGGAAGGTACACAAGCAATATCATTTATGGTGACTCCTCAGAGGGACTTCATACAGAAGACCAGGCTCTGGTTATCCGCAAGCTTTACGACGAGTTCGATTGCGACTATATTGTGCTGGACTGCACAGGACTTGGCCTGGGCGTGTATGATGCTTTGGTTCGTGATATGGTTGACCCGGAAAGCGGCGAAATTTATCCTGCGCTGTCCTGTTGTAATAATCAGGAGATGGCGGACAGATGCACGGTAAAGGGAGCAGATAAAGTAATTTGGGCAATCAAGGGTAATCCTGCGCTGAACTCCGAATGCGCTGTCCTGCTGCGTGAGGGCTTCCGAAGCGGTAAGATACGCCTTCTCGTTACAGAGTATGAGGCGGAAAATATCCTGTCTGAAATCAGGGGATATGCCAGCCTTTCACCGGCTGAGAAGGTCAGACTACAAATGCCGTACATCCACACGACCTTGTTGGTTGACGAGCTTGTCAAACTACAGCATGACGAGTCTGGTGGGCGGGTAAAGATTTTTGAACGGGCGGGTATGCGGAAAGACCGCTATTCCAGCCTTAGCTATAACTACTATGTGGCGGCGCAGCTTGAGAGTAAGCTTATCCGCACAAAGGCGGCAGAGTTTAACTCCAGCGATATCTTCATGTTTAAGCCGCCCAAAATAAAATAGAAAGGTGGTGATACCTGAGTGAGTAGTTCTGAAAACGGCAAGTCTACCAATATGGAGGGCATGATTGGTATCTCCAGAAAGTTCGCCCTACTCAATCACTTGATTACAAGGGATTTGAACAACAACACCAATGCGCCTACATTTTCTCTATATAAGAAAGACGACATTGCTACATATCTGACCGACCCGTACCGATATGAGAAGCAGCTGCGCAAGGCAGTTACTTATATCTACGGGGCAAGTTCTCATTTCCGCAGGCTCATCCAGTATTTCACTGGCCTTTCCGATTTTGCGTATGTCGTATCTCCATACCATATTGACCCGAAGGCCGTTAATATGAAATCGGTCAACCGCAATTACAGAAAGGTCTTGAATACCATGTCTGCAATGAATGTGCGGTCGCAGTTCCCTAAAATACTGACAGTGTGTTTGCGCGAGGACACTTTTTATGGGACGCTGTGGGTCACAAGCGACAGTATCACCATCCAGCAGCTTCCGGCTGATTACTGCGCTATCTCGACCATTGAGGGGAATGTGCTGAATGTGACATTCGATTTTTCTTATTTTGATGGTCACTCACAGTATCTGGAGTTCTATCCGACAGAGTTCCAGACAAAGTATAAGGTTTATCAGAAGAATAGGCAGAAAAAAAAGTGGCAAGAGCTGGATTCCCCGACATCCTTCGCTATCAAGTGCAACAACGACATTCTGGATTATGCCATTCCTCCGTTCGCAGGTATTTTGCGGGAGGGGGATGACCTCGAAGATTATAAACAGCTAAAGCTCACTAAGACCACTCTTGAGAACTATGCCATGCTGGTTATGACGCTTGGTATCAATGATGACGGCGAATGGCAGATGGATTTGGACAAGGCCAAAGAGTTTTGGCGCAATCTGGATTCCGTACTGCCAGAGGAAATCGGTAGTGTCCTTTCCCCCATGCCTATCAACAAGATAAGCTTTGAGAAATCCAATACTGGTGATACGAATACCATCTCTGACGCAGAACAGAATCTCTTTACAGCGGCTGGTGTATCTTCACTCCTGTTCAACAATGATAAAGCATCCGCAAATGCGCTGCTCTTTCTATTAAGGCAGACCAAGCGGTTACCTTTGGCATTGTAAAAAGCATTGAGGATATGGTCAACCGCTTCATTCAGTATCAGGGGTACGGAAAGAATTTCAAAATCACATTCCTTGATTGCAGTCCTTTCAACAGAAAAGAGCTGGGAGATATGTATCTCAAAGCGTGTCAGTATGGTCTTCCTTTTATTTCCATGTATGCGGCATCGCAGGGGTTGTCTCAGAGCGAAGTTGATTGCATGAGCTTCCTTGAAAATGATGTGCTCGGTCTTGCTGAACGGTTTAAGCCGCTGCAGAGTTCTTCTACGCAGAGTTCTTCTGCAAGCACTGCAGCAACCGATGAGGGAGGCGCTCCGCAGAAGGATACGGGTGACCTGACCGACTCCGGCGAACAGTCCAGAGAAGACTCTGACGACTGGGGCTAATCGGAGGTGTGTATATGGAGAATTTCATTTATGTGTTTGATGAGAATGCTCGTGACCAGCTGCTGTCCATGGGATGTGAAATGCTGGGGCAAAATAACGAGAAACATATCTTTGTGTTTTTGAATACAGGCAATCTGAATTTTGAATACGGGGATATTCGATATGTACTGTCAGACACGCTGACATTCTGACCCACGCTTGCACAAAGCGTGGATTTATTTTAGCCAAAGGTGGTGAACTGTGATATGGGCGAGAGAAACATGAGTATCGTGTTCTCTTCTGGGATACGCAATCTTGTTGAACGCAATTCATCTTTTGACAGTGGCGTTCTCCGTGTAGCGTACACCGGGAAAAACCGCAATAACAGCTTCATCAGCAAGGAAACCTTTGAACGATGTATGCCGAGTATCTATAACTGCCCTATTGTGTGTAACTACGACAGGGAATCAGATACCATCGGGTCACATGATATGGAGCTTGTCTCTGACGATAATGGAATGCGGATTGTGAATATCACGCAGCCGGTAGGCGTGATTCCTGAAAGCGCAAAAGTATTGGTGGGAGGAAATTGAAGATGACTCCGGCCTGCATGAATACCTCTGCGTGGATGCGCTTATCTGGAAGCGGCAGGAAGCATACCGCAAAATCAAAGATGACGGCATCACGGATGAGTCTATGGAGATTACCGTGAAAGAGGGTGGAATGGTCGATGGCGTATATGTTATTGACCGATTTGAGTTTACCGCCTTTTGTCTCTTGGGTACGGCAAAGCCGTGCTATGAATCAGCATCGTTGGAGATGTTCTCATGTGATGATTTCAAACAGCAGCTTGCAATGATGATGCGAGAATTCAAGGATTCGTTTACTACAGCACAACCCTCGCAAGAGGTTGGCATACACCCACAAAATTATTCGGAAGGAGGAGAAGAGGTATTGGAACAGAAAGTTGCACTGATGGCAGAATTCGGCCTGACTGCCGATATGCTTGACTTCAACATTGAGGAGTTTTCCGTGGAAGAGCTTCGGGCTAAGTTTGAAGAGTTGAAACCCGCCACCGCTGCTCCCGCAGCAGAACCCGAGAAAGGTACTGAAAACTTTGCCCTGGAAAGCCAGTTCCGTCAGGAGCTGTTTGGCGCTCTGGAGGCAGAAAAGGTTGAGACCTGCTGGGGTATGGATTCTCACTATTGGTTCTGGGACTATGACCGGGATGCGTCCGAAGTGTACGCAACCGATGTCACGGACTGGAATCTTTACGGTTTCCCCTACTCAATGGATGGCGACCATGTGGTCATTGATTTTGCCGGTAAGAAACGCATGAAGCTTGCACTTGTCCCGTTTGACGAGGGCGGGCAGGCTGACCCCATCAGCGGTATGTTTGCAAAGGTTGCTGAGAAGTACACCGCAAACGATACCCAGTGGGCGGAGAAGTACCAGACCGCCTCCGACACGATTTCGTCTATGGAGAACGAGCTTGGCACTTTGCGCCAGTTTAAGACAGACACCGAGAACGCCATTGCCAAGGGCGAGCGGGATGAAGTCTTCGCTCAGTTTGAAGACTTGGTCGGCGTCGAGGCATTTGAAAATTTGCGTGAGCACTGCATGGACTACACGGCAGATGTTTTGGAGGAAAAATGCTACGCAATCCGTGGCAGAAGCGGCGTGACCGCAAAGTTCTCTTATGAACCCAAAGCCCCCAAACTGCCCATCCAGCGAGCAGAACCGACGCAGGAGCCTTATGGCGGTGCGTTTGCTGAGTATGGCTTTTCTAAGCCCAGTCAGCACAATTAAATAAACAACAAGGAGGAGTCGATTATGGCTTATACAGTTATCCGTACCGATTTGATGAGCGGTACCAAACAGCCTGCTGACCTCGTTTCTCTGCGCTTTTATGGTGCGGACGGTCAGCCCGCCGAGGTTGAAAACGGCGTTATCGTCAAGCTTCAGGGATATGAAGATGGTGAGCGCGAGGTGATGAAGGCTGTCGCCGCTACTGCGGACGATGACCTGAATGAGTGCGCTATCGTTGCTGGCGTTGAGGTTATGTACGATGAGCGCAAGAAGAATCTCGATGAGTATATCAACGAGGCCGGTAAAGCAGTGCGTGGTTATATCCCCCGCAGCCGCAACATTTTCTCCGTGACCAAAGAGGGTTTTGTGGGCGGTACTGCTCCCACCAAGGGCGCCAAGGTCGGCATTGGTACTGGTGGCAAGATTGATGCTGCTGGTACTGGTTTCGGCACCTGCGTGGATGTCGAGGTAGCCGGTCGTTACACCTACTATGCCATTAAGATTGGCAAAACTGAAACCACTGCGGCATCTACCCCCCAGTGTTGGCGGTTAATTTGAAGGGAGGAGAATAACTATGGCTGAAATGAAAGATATCATCAAGATTGCCGTCGATGCCTATCACGGCAATGTTGAGCAGTATTCCGTTGGTCAGTCTATGGAGCTTTTGCAGAAGGCTCTGATTGAGGCCAATGGCGGCAGCACAACTCTGAATTACAAAAATATTCGTGACGGCAAGTGCAGTGGTCTGTTTACCCTGATTGAGGAAGTCCTCAGCCGCACCGTTGTTGAGGGTCTGCAGGGCGATGAATATTTCAACGCACTGGTTGATTTCCGCAATGTCGCTGAGGGTGACAAGAACATCTTTGAAGTGGAGGACAGCACCCTGTTCATCGTATCCGAGGCAGCGGACGGCACTCAGGGCATCCGTCGTCAGCGTCTTGGCGGCTTCAGCGAAGTGTCTATTCCCACTTCACTGAAGGTTGTGAAGATTTACGAAGAACTCAACCGTGTGCTTTCCGGTCGTGTTGACTTTAACCACTTTATCAACAAGGTGGCTGAGTCCTTCCGTCAGAAGTTGCTCAACGATGTGTATGCTCTGTGGAGCAATGCATCTGCACAGGACTTCGGCGGCGTGACCTACTTCCCCGCCGCTGGTGCATACGATGAGGACGAACTGCTCGACCTGATTGCTCATGTTGAGGCTGCTGCCGGTGGCAAGGCTGCTACTATTATCGGCACTAAGAAGGCAATCCGCAATCTGGATGTCACTCCTCTGGGTGACAAAGCGAAGGAAGACCTGTACAACATGGGCTACGCCGGTAAGTTCTATGGCACTCCTGTCGTTGTGGCTCCCCAGCGTCATAAGGTCGGCTCTACCGACTTCGTGCTGGCAGACGATATGCTGACCATTATCGCCGGTGACGACAAGCCCATCAAGTGCGTGTACGAAGGTGACCCCATTGTTATCATGGGCGAGCCTACCGCCAACGGTGACCTGACGCAGGAATACCTGTATGGCGAGAAGTACGGCATGGGCATCGTCCTTGCTGGCGGCAACGCCGGTATTGGCCGTTACGAAATCGCCTAACGGATAGACAACAGACAAAAGCGGGGCTCCTTGCGAGCCCCGCATTATGTATGAAAGGGAGATGTTATGTCTAACGAAACAGTAAGCAAGCCCAGAACACGCCGCAGCCCGGCAGAGGGCACAAGCACCGCCGCAGAGCGGCCTGCTGCGGAAGTCTCCGAAACCACAAAAAGCCTGTGGTTCCGAAGGAGATTGACCCCAATCAGATTATCACTGTTCGCAACGGCTTTCAGGGACGGCTTGTTTATAAGAGCAAGCGCACCGGCGAGCGTTGGAGCTGGGAGTCTTTTGGAGCAGAGCAGGATATGGAGCTGAGCGAATTGAAAAACGCAAGGAACTCCAACAAGAAATATTTCATCAACAACTGGTTCATGTTTGATGAGGACTGGGTTATCGACTATCTCGGTATGAGACAGTATTACAAGAACTCTTTGAACATTCAGGATTTCGACCAGTTGTTCAAGAAACCCGTTGGCGAGATTGAGGATATTATTTCCAAGCTCTCGGAGGGACAGCGGAAGTCTGTGGCGTATCGCGCCAAGCAGCTTATCGCAGAGGAGGAAATCGATTCAAACCGGGTGATTAACACATTGGAGAAATGTCTTGGTGTTGAGCTGGTGGAACGATAAAGGAGCGTGACGGTGAATGAGTGTTTCTTATGATGTGTTCACAGGTGCGTTCCTCTCTAAAGTATCAGAATTTGATTTCGTCAATATGCGTGTATTTGAGCGCAACTCTTTGATTGACGGTTACATGAAGCGAGCCATTGCAGCTTTCAGAAAAATCTGCAAGTACGACCTCTCGACTACCGGCGATGATGTTATCCGTGAGTTTGATATCGATATTGCCGACGGAGATTTGGATGAGCTGGCAGATATTATTTCCGAGGGTATGCTGGTACAGTGGATGAAACCTTTTACATACAGGCAGGAAAGTCTTGAGAGCGTCCTGAACACAAGAGACTTTACCACCTATTCCCCCCCGCCGAACTGCTGATGCGGATTGGAAACGCATACAAAGCAGCTCAAAAGGATTTTACGAATATGATGAGGGAGTATTCGTACAACCACGGGGATTTGACGGACTTGCATATATGATGATTCAGACCACGGTGGGCGTGCCGATGGACGCCACGATGCTGAATAACTATTTCCGCGCCCTCGTAAATCTTTTCTTCAAGATTCTTCCTATTAAGGAAAGCGGAGAAAGTTCATTGGAAGTTTATATGAGAAGTCTCCAGGCGGAACTGCTTGGGTGTAAGGAGCTTATCGAAGCAATTCACGACGACCCGCTTCTTCTGTCATTGATTGCAATTTTGCAATACCTGATTGATACGCCCGAATGCGAAGTAAGCGTTGTAAAGCGAGAGGTGTTTCGCGCCATTTCGATTTGCAACAAGCTGAAAGCGAGGTATGCCGTACAGCAGGAGGTGTCATAATGAATCCCTGGAGTACTTATCAGGCCAGAATGGCGGCAAACGGCACAAATAAAAGGGACGCCGTAAAGCGTAGAGAGTGTGCCTTTTTGAACACAAAGCTTCCTTCAAGTCTGTCCTACCACAAGCTGACTATAGATGGGCAGCCACGCGAGTTAGCAGTTATCAATTCGGACAATCTGAATATGAAAACACTGTGTACAATGCCGGGAGAAGATTTGCCGCACGGCGGCCTTGTGCATTGGATGGACAATTATTGGCTTATCACAGAAAAGGATGCCAACAGCGAACTGTACGCCAAAGGCACTATGCAGCAGTGTAATTATCTGTTGCGTTGGGTAGCGGCTGATGGAACGATTGTTGAGCGATGGTGTATCATCACAGACGGAACAAAATACCTGACCGGTGAATACGGCGACAACGAATACATTGTCGTTCGTGGTGACTCCAGAGTGTCCATGACGATTGCAAAGGATGAGTACTCCATTCAGTTGAACCGCGAAAGCAGATTCTTGATTGATGACTATGACTCTCATAATGTTCTCGCCTATCGTCTGACAAAGCCGTTTAAGCTTGGCGGAAGCTTCAATGGAACCGGCGTTCTGAATTATGTTCTGACAGAATGTAATACCGAGGACACCGATAACTTTGAACTGCACATTGCCAACTACTACAAGTACTTCCCGAGAGAAGGGCAGGAAGGTACGCCTGATGAGCCCGGCAAAGATGGCGAAGAAACACCGGGCGGTGACACTCCCGGCGGAAAGAAGGTGTGGTTCTGATGCAGCTTGAAGAGTTCTATGACTATAAGAACCAACTGATGGATGACCTGCTGACAAATGCAGAAATCATTCGCCTTTTGGACGACAACTACAAGGACAGCGACCAACCGGAGAGGTTTGTATATTCACAGGTATTTCCCTTTGAATATGTACCGGACACCATTGAGCATGGTCAGACCTTTATCTGCTGTGATGTGGATGTACAAAAGTCGCTGAATAAAACCTTTTTAATTCCCGTTCTGTATGTTTGGGTCTTTACCCATAAAAAGCAAGATGAAGCTGCCAAAGGGTGGCGTCAGAGTGGACAGGCTGTGTTCTGAAATTGCCAAAGCGGTAAACGGAAGCAGGTACTACGGGCTTGGCGAGATGGATTTATACGCAGTAAAAAGGTTCGCTCCGGTGACGGATTATCAGGGAAAGGTCATGACATTCCAGGCAAAGGATTTCAACCGGGTATCGCCCACGGGCAAGCCCGTTCCATCCAACAGGAAGACCGGATAAATGCGCACAAGAAATATGCTTTATCGGCGTGAGTACGACATCAATGATGCTATTCACATCAAGATTCCAACGGTTGGAGAAATCCTGGAATGTGAAGATGGGTACTACAGCATTGTGGCGATGCTGACGGCTATGCCGATTGATATGATGGTTCAGCTTGATGATATCGGAATCGACTTTACCACCATTGATGAATATGACCTTTTCCTTCTTTTGGTCGGCACCCTGAAAGAACAAGATACCTCTCTTGTTTTTGCAGACCTTGATTTGAAACGATTCCAAGCTGCCGTAAACGAGCAGAACGGGGAACATCGTGTTGGTCGATGAAAGTTCAGGGGTAGTTATCGACCGAGCCATTCACGCACAGATTGCCGGTGCGCTCAGGAAAATTCACCATCTTGAGAAGGATAATCGCAAACCAGCCAACGGTGAAGCCAAAGAATACATGATTGAACGCGCACGCAAAAAATGCGCAGACAGCGCAACCGAGAAAACGCTTCTCAACTTGAGGAGTTGATTGTTGCGCTCGTCAATACAGAACAGTACCACTATGGATTTGAGGGGACACGAGAACTTTCAATCTATCAGTTCAACGAAAGCGTGCGACAGATTATCAAGAAAAATCGACTATGACAACAAGATGCACGGCATCTATGCTGGCACAGTCAGCGCAAAAGACCTAAGCCAAGACGATTGGAATTGGCTAACCCATAAATAGGAGGAATGTCTATATGAATATCAATGATATCACTATCACCAGCCTTGAGACCATCAATGCTTTTGATATCGTGACAGGCGCCTACAAGTTCACTCTGGATGAGCTGCAGAATGCGACCATTGCACAGACTCAGGAGAAGACCGATATTACCGGTAAGCAGGGTCGCAAGCTGAACTCTCTGAAGAAGAACAAGGCTGTGACCGTCAGCGGCACCAATGGTCTTGTGTCCGGTGGTCTGCTCGAACTGCAGGTTGGCAGCGAGTTCGAGAATAAGAAGACCACTGTGAAGTGGACGGATTATCTTACCGTTACCGGTAATGCGGCTGCCACACAGTACAAGGCCGTCGGTACGACCGGCAACGAGATTGAGTCTGTTTATGTCAAGAAAGCCGACGGCGCTCTTGGCAAGACGCTGACTCAGGGCGCCGAAGTTGCCGAGGGCGTGTTCACCTACAATCCCACCAGCAAGGCGCTTGCCTTCAACGAGGGCGAGATTGCTGATGGCACTGAAATTGTCGTGTTCTATATGCGTCAGATTCAGGCCGATGTTCTGGAGAACCTGAGCGACCACTACTCTGGCAAGTGTGCTCTGTACATTGACGCTTTCGCCGAGGATAAGTGCGCCAATGTGTTCCGTATTCAGTTCTATATCCCCAAGGCTGACTTCAACGGCGAGTTCAGCTTCGAGATGGGCGATAACCAGACTGTTCATGCTTTTGAGGCAGAATCTCTGTCTGGCGCCTGCGGCACCAGCGGCGCCCTGTGGCCTTATACCATCTTCGGTGCAAACGCTGAGGATGTTGCCTAAGAAAGTTGGTGACACAGATGGCTTCTGCGGTCAAAAAATGCCGGGTATGCGGTAAGGAATATGAAGCCTGCCGTAGTGCCAATCGAGCTGCAGGTGTATTTCGCTGGCAGGAAGTAGCTTGTTCGCCTGAGTGCGGTGCAATCTATCTGCAAAAGATTAACGAATCTCGTGGGATTGTTAATCCGCAGAAGAAGACCAAGCGCAAGAAGTGCGCAGAGCCTGTCATTGAACAGGTGGTTGTTAATGCTGAGCTTATCGGCGAGAAACCTGTGGAAGAGGAATAAGTAACCGGGAGGGTGGAGTAATCCGCCCTCCCTTTTTCTATTAGGAGAGATATGGCGAGAACAAAATTCAATGTTGACAAAGACAAAGACAAACGAACATTCGCAGGAATTGTGTTCGACAGTCAGCTTGAGATGAAATATTTTCGTGATGTGCTTTGTCCCAGAGTGGAAAGCGGTGATGTGGTTCATTTTGAACTACAGAAAAAATATGAACTGCAACCAAAGTTCACACACGATGGAAAGACGGTGTTACCGATTACCTATGTGGCAGATTTCTACATAGAGTATGCCGACGGACATACAGAGGTGATTGATACCAAGGGTTGTCCGGACAGCGTTGCTAAAATTAAACGAAAAATGTTCTGGCACAATTATCCAGATGTGCGCTATCGATGGATTACCTATGTAAAAAAAATGGGGCGGCTGGCTGGACTATGAGGCCGTACAGACTTTGCGCAAAGAACAAAAGCGCAATAAGAACAAAAAGGAGGACGCAGACAATGGCTGATAAAGAGAAGAAGATTTCGATTGCATCTTTTGATAAGGTGTTGAAGGAGCAGGCTGTTCCGAATACTACAGAACACTGGTTTGGTAACGAGGTCGTTATCAAGCATACGATTTCGATTGCACAGATGCTGGCATTTGTGGACAATGTTGTGTCCAGTTGTTTTCATGATGAGGGGTATATGCCGGAGGTCAAAGACCTGCTGATTAAAAGTAACCTCTTGACTCGATATGCAAACTTCACGCTCCCTGAGAATCTGGAGCATCGATACACGCTTATTTACAACACGGACGCTGTGGCAATGGTGAGCAAGCATATCAGTTCCGCCCAGTTTGATGAAATCCTTCGGGCGATTGATGAGAAAATCGACTACATCTGCAATACCAACATCATGGCGATTGAGAAGCAGATGCAGCAGCTTGCGGCATCCTTTGAGGATGTTTCAAAAAAGACTTCAGAGATGTTTGCCGGGGTAAACGGCAGCGATGTTGCGAAGCTGATTGGTGCTATTGATAAGGGCGGCGTAGATGAGCAGAAGCTTGTACAGGCCTTTCTTGAACAAAGAGAGGATTATAAGGAATGAGCTTGTCAAGCAAGCTAAACGCATGGATTAGGTCTCCGCAGGGGCAAGCCCGCTTACAGGAAAAGATGGTGGAATACACCAGAGACGGCGTAGAAAAAACTGCCGCCGGAGATTCTATCGTTCCTGAAAAGCGTGGCTGGGAAGCTGCCGCAAAGTTTATACAGGTTCTTTAGATGATGGCTAAAAGCTATGACCTGCCTGAATCTGTGATGAAGCACATTGACGAGATGGACAGCGGAAGCATCATTCGTATTGGAGACGGCTTCGAGGTTCCTTTATATTTTGGCGGCGACCTACATCGTGATTCTCTTGAGAACGACGCTACGAGTTATGGCGGAATCGACAACATTGTGGCTTTGTTTAATAACGGATACCACGCATCCAACTATGTATATGGTTGGTGGAACGGTCACTCGCCATCCGGAGAGGCGATTGGCCGTTCGCTGCACAACGAAGACTTTGCATGGGTGCGCAGCAAAAAAGAGCGTGAGGCGCTGAAGTTTATCCAGCAGGCAATCAGTGATTTCAACGGGAACTATGGTTCTGACTACAATGTAACTGCGGTTGCCGCAGAGATATATGAACAATAAATTTTGAAAGGCTTGACTTTGTGCCAAGCCTTTTCTTCGTAAAGGACGGTGATGACGATGGCAATGGATGCAGATGTACGGTTACTAATCGGCGTGGCTCGCGGTGGTGCAGACGGTGACAGTGAAGCTCTGATTCGCAAAGAGCTTGCTGAAATCATGAAGAACATCAAGGCTACCGTGACAGTTGACACCAAAACATTTGGCGAGCAGCTGCGTAAGGAACTGGATGCCATTAGCAACAGCGGCAAATTCTATGTCAATTTGTCGAAGATTAAAATCGGTGCCGGTGCCATTACTGATTTCAGGAAACAGTTAAGCGCCGTCATTAACACAATCAACCTTGATAAGGGGACAAGTGTCACCCCTTACCGCCGAAAACATCGGCGAAGTCAAGTCAAAACTGAAGGACGCAGGCGACGCAGCAGACGAAGCCGCACGCAAGGTTGCAGCGTTCAAGGTACAGATGGAGGCGCTTGGGCATCAGAAGACTGTTGTACAGAGAAGCTTGAACGGTCTGGTTGACAGCGGTGTGTCTGAAAGCGAGAGCCAGCGTGTGGCATCGTTGGTGGAGCAGTATCGCCTGTGGGCGATGAGCGTGGAGACGGTTCGTGCGTCCAAAGAGGCTACAAGCGATGAGTACAGACTGAGTCTGGAAGCAGAAGGTGCAGCCATTCTGGAGAACATCAACCGGATTTACGCTGAGCGTCAGGCTGCGGAAGAAACTGCTGCGGCAGAGGCTGCTGCGGCAAGGAGCGCAGAGGCCGCCAACAAAGAGAAGATGGCGACCATCAACGAGGTCATCAGTGCTTATAAGAAAGTCAGCACTTACATTGACAAAAATCCTCGCATTGACGGTACGGAGCTGGAACAGCTCAAGCTAATGCGAGAGCAGCTGCTCGGTGTATGGAACGACAGTAAGAATGCTGCCGATGGTATGACGAGCATGAGCAAGACAGACTTGCGAAAGCTGCTGTCTGATTTTGCCGCACTGGATACTTCCATTACGGAGTCCGGCAAGAAGGGCAATACGCTCGTTGGAATTATCTCATCCGCTTATAAGAAGTTCGGCGGATGGATGCTGGTGACGAGAAGCCTGATGGTCATGGTCAACAACTTCAAGCAGATGGTGACCAATGTACGGGCGCTGGATGCGGCCATGACCGAATTGAAGAAAGTTACCGATGAAACCAGAGCGACCTATACTCGATTCTTCAATGAAGCGGCTGTGCGTGCCAAGAGCCTTGGGGCAACGCTGACTGATACGATTACGGCAACAGCAGACTTTGCGAGACTGGGCTACTCCATTAGCGAAGCGGCAGAGTTAGCAGATGCTGCGCTGGTCTACAAAAATGTTGGCGATGGCATCAATGATATTTCCGAGGCGTCAGAGAGCGTCATCTCTACCATGAAAGCATTCGGCATTGAGGCTGCCAATGTAATGACCATTGTTGACAGATTCAATGAGGTCGGCAACCGATTTGCCATTTCTTCTAAGGGCGTGGGCGACGCATTAGTGCGTTCAGCGTCCGCTCTTGCAGCTGCCGGTAACAGCTTAGACGAGAGCATTGCCTTGGTAACGGCGGCAAACAATGTTGTGCAAGACCCTGAGAAGGTCGGTACAACTATGAAGACCGTTTCCATGTATCTTCGTGCGGCAAAGACCGAAGCGGAAGAAGCTGGTGAAAGCACAGAAGGTATGGCAGAAAGTGTCTCCAAGCTGAGAAAGGAAATTCTTGCGCTAACCAGCGGACGGGGTGATATTCAGCTGGACGAAAACACCTTCAAGAGCACTTATCAGATTTTGAAGGAACTTTCCAAAGTTTGGGGAGACCTTACGGATATTACCAAAGCCAACATCATGGAGATGATTGGCGGTAAAAAGAAACAGCAATGTGGTAGCATCGCTGCTGAACAACTTCGCAGATGCGGAGGCTGTTCTTGAAGTGGCGATGAATTCAGCGGGTTCTGCACTGAATGAAAATGAGAAGTATCTCGACTCTATCAATGGTAAGGTTGCGCAGTTCCAGGCCGCATTTGAAAAACTCTCTGCATCGTTTGTAAACTCCGGGCTTGTTAAGGGTGTTGTAGATGGCGGGACGGCGATTCTTGAAACACTGACTGCAATCATTGATAAACTGGGTTCGTTCCTGCTTTGATTTCCACAATCACCGGAGCTGTAACTGCGTATAGCGGTGCCAAAGGAAAGAACCTTGGAATCTTTGATGTTGTTGACAGTAAAGTAGGGCTTTCGGAGGCATTACGGATTGGTCTGCGGCAAGCAAAAACATGGCCGAGTATAACAAGGTTCTCGGCTCATCTATACAGACGCAGCAGATATTCATTAAATATCTTGATGGTACTGACGACGCTCTGTCTGGCTATCTAAAGTCTCTGAAGGGCGGCAAAGCCTCCATGTCCGGCTACAAAGCATATTGCAAACAGGCTGGCATAGAGACCAAAGCGTTTGGTGCAAGCTCAAAGGCAGCCGCGATTGGTGTAACGGCGCTCAATACGGCCATCAATATGCTTATTTCGTTGGGAATCGGATTGGTGATTCAGGGAATCATCACGGGCATTACGCATTTGATTAACGCCAGCGATGAAGCGATTGAAAAAGCAAACGAGCTGACCAATGCGTTTAATGAGTTCCGGCAAACAAACTCCGATAACATCGATAAATTGCAGTCGTTGAAGGAAGAGTTTGAGACGCTTTCACACGGTGTCTCTCGCTATGGTGAGAATATTTCACTGACAGCAGATGAGTATGACCGATATAAGCAAATCGTTCAGACGATTGTGGACATCTCTCCCGCACTGTCAGAAGGCTATAGCATTGAAAACGGTTATCTTGCAGACAAGAATGAACTGATTGAGCGAGCCATCGAGCTGCAGGAGCAGCAGTATAAGAGCGAGCTTCGTCAGATGACAACCACAGAAAAACTTTCTGAGGTTATTAAAGGATATGCAGCATCTTACGATAAGCTGAAAACAGCGATATTCTAACCACTGATACGGATTTGTCAAACAATATGTGGGGTATGTTCCGTGTCAATGATAGAGATGTGACGCCCGAGTTTGCAGGAAACTCTGGAGACAATAAGAGCCGATATTTGTCCGAGCAGATTATGAAGGCTCTTGGAGTAACCGATATTGGCAAGGAGCTGGAAAAATACACCAACGAGTACGGCTATTACCAATGGGGCGATTTCTGGGACGACTATGCAGACCAGGTATCTCACAATATTGGAAAGATTGCGGCCTCTATTGACTATACGGAAGTTGGCTTCGAGTCTCTCTCTGATTTTGAGGCTGCTGTCGAAAAGACAAAGAACGCTGCTGTCCGTTATGGTGAGGCACGAGATGGGCTTGAAAAGGCCAATCAGGATGTTGCTGACCAGTTGAAGCTTGTTGCGCAGAACAACGCTGCTTATGACGATTTAAGCACAGAAGCGCAAAATATTGTTTCCAATTTTATCGACCGCTTTGGTGTCGATGATGTCACAAAGAAAAACTTCTGGGGAAAGATTGTCCCTGATGAAGACGCTATTACCGACATTAAGGTTCAGATAAACGACTTCATCGACAAGCTGACGCCGGAAGTGCAGAATGCAATGTCCGGTCTGTTCGACCTGAAGGGTTGTTCGATGCAGGTGACATCAATGTCGATGAGTTCCAGGAAACTGTCAATGCGATTATCAGTGACCTTGAAGCAGCTGGGTTTGACGATGACACCATCAAATACCTCAAGCTCTCACTGGAAACAGATACCGTCGAGCGGCAGCTTGCTGCCGTCAAAAAGCCATCGGCGGCGTTGGCGGCAAGTACGATGCACTGTTAGGCGAGATGTCTGCACAGGAGCTGGAAATCGCTTATAACATTATTTCCGAAGAAGGCTCCATGACCTTCGAGGAATTACAGGAGAAAATCGAATGGCTGAAATATGCCAACGCCGATATGGTGAACACCCTCGATTTCTCCGATATGATATCCGGCCTGGATAGTGCGAAGGATGGCCTTGACAGCATCATTTCTGCAATGGACAGACTGAACTCTGGCACTGCCATGACAAAGCAGCAGCTTGCCAATCTCGCCTTGCAGTATCCGAAGCTTTTGGAGCAGGCCGACCTGTTTGTTGATGGGTCTATCGATGGTCAGCGACAGTTGCTAAACAGCGTTCTTGAGATGAATGAAGCTGAATATGATGCGCAGCTTGACACGAAAATCGCAGAGTTGAAAGCGACCGAGCAGGTTATCAACGACCAGCTTGCGATGGAAACGGAAAAGGCGAACATCATTGCCGATATCAAGAACATGACTGTGAACGGCCAGGTTCAGCAGGAAGAGGCTCTTATCGCTAAAATGAACGAGCTCAACGACCTGCAAGGCCGGAATTATGTTGCGATGGAAAACGGTATGCTGACCGTAAACGAAGAGGCTCTGAATAATAAACTTGGCAAAGAGAACGAGTATGGTCAGCAGGCAACGGAGAACATTTGGAAACCGTATGCGAATACCATTAAAAGCGCACATACACAAGGATTCTCCAAGTCGCTTGAGGCAACCAACAGCTACGGCAACAGCCTGTTTGCCAAGATTCGCAACATTGCTTCCAGCGTTTGGGGCGCACTGAGTCAAGCTGTTAAGGATGCTACGACTGGTAACTGGCAGGGTATTTCTCACTATTTCCAGTCCGCAGTATCTGGCGCCGCAGGTAATACCTCGATTGATGCAGGGGATGTTATCGTAACTTTTGATGGTGCAGCGGCCTATGTCGGAACAGAAACGCTTGATAATTGGATTTCACAACAGGAGCAGGCGTCCGCCCAGCGTATCGCCGCGCTGGAAGATTTCAAACAGCGGACAGTCAACGCCTACAAGAACCTTGAGGCGCTGCGTGGGCTTGACCTGACGAGTATCTATGGTTCTGCCGGTAGCTCTTATGGCAGTAGAAGCGATAGCAGTAGCGGAGGCAGCTCAGATGGCGACAGCGATACAAAAGACAAGATTAAAACAGTCGAAGAATATATCGCTGATATCGATGCTTATTACGAAGCTGAGAAGCGGCTGCAGGCTGCACAAGAACGGGCAAACTCTCTGGCGAAAAAGCTGAAGTATGCGGAAGACCCAGCTGAGAAAATTAAGCTATCCAGCGATTTGATTGATGCCTATAAAGAAGAGATGGCCGCTGAAAAGGATTTGATGGAGCTGAAAAGAGCACCATCGCATCCAATGTCGGTGCTCTTCGGGCGCTTGGGTTTGAGGTCGAGTATAACAGCGAAACAAATGAGCTGTATATTAAGAACCTTGAACATCTGAATGAGCTTACGGCGTCATCTGCTGGCAAGTATGACACGCTGCAGGAAGCGACCAATGCCCTCCGCAAGGAAACGGAAGACCTGATAGATGTGACGGAGCAGCTCAACGATGACAACATCGACGCTGCGGGCTCCATTGAGGATTTGGGTTATCAGGTTCAGGAGACAAAGAACAATATCATCGACTATATCGAGGAAGTCTATAAGAAACAGATAGATGCCTATCAAAAGATTATAGACCTGAGAAAAGAGATGATTGAGTCCGCCAAGGACGAGTTCGACTATGAAGCTGATATTGCCGATAAGGTCAAAGAGATAGCAGACCTGCAAGCCAGAATCGACCAGCTTGCTCTGGATGACAGCAGAAGCGCACAGGCAGAGCGGAATACGCTAATGCAGGAGCTGGAAGAAAAGCAGAAAGACCTTGCAGACACACAGAGAGACCACTCTGTCGAGGCTCAGACCAATGCCTTGGACAAGATGGGCGAAGACTACGAGTCTGATAAAGAAGCGGAATTAGAGCTGCTCAGAAGTACCGTCAATTCTTCCGAAGAACTCTGGACGGCATTTTACCAGACACTTCTTGGGCAGAGCGTATCTGTTGGCGCATCTATCGATGCGGAGATTTCTTCTGCATGGATACGGGCTGCGGAAGCTGTAAGACAATACAGCGATGCAGTGAGCGGCGTAAGCGGCGTTGGCACCGTGGTAAGCAATGTCCCCAAATACCATGATGGCGGCGTTGTTGATGAAGCAAACCTCAGCAAGGATGAAACTCTTGCTATTTTGCAAAAGGGCGAAGTCGTATTGAATGAGGCCAAGCAGAAGAGCCTGTATCGTATCATCGATTTCCAGGCGGAACTGTCAAAGCGCCTTGGCGTGGTTATCGGTGCGCTACCGACAATCTCGGCTCCGTCATCAGGCATCAGAGACACCATGAGTGGATTGACGCAAGACATTATTGGCAGTGCCGCACAGAGTCTCGTGTTTGAACCGCACTTCGAGGTCAACATTACCCATAGTGGTGAAATGGCCGACACGGACGCAAAAGCCTATGGCGAACGGATTGCCGATGTGGCAATTGACAAACTTTACAGCGCATTTGAGCGGCGCGGCATCAACAGTACGCGAGGCTCAAGGCTGAAACCATAGTAACCCAACGGGGAGATACGGGCAACTGTATCTCCCCTATTTCAGAAAAGGAGGTTTTCTCAAAGTATGGTAGTTGATTTCTCAAAGATAGACCTGCGGGAACCGCCAATGTTGATTCTTAAAAATACGACCGATGTACCCATTGGCGTGCTGGGCTATGCCATGAATATCACTGCTGATATTAAATATGATGAAGCCTCTGTGATTGAGTTTAATCTTCCGGCACAGGTGGATGGCGAACCAACCCCGTACTATGATGCGGTCATTGGTATGCGCATTGTTGAACTGCAGAATATCGGCCAGTTTATCCTTGTGAATCCCAAAGAGACCGGCGATGGCGTGAAGAAGATAAAGGCGTGCAAGGGTATTCCCTTGAGTACGAATTTACTTTCAAAAAGCTTTCACTGGCAAACGCCACCTATAATTTTGGAACCCTGTTACGCCGGACAGTACTCTACTCGGTATTATCCTTGAGCTGATGCCATCGTGGAGTGTCGGGAGTATTGACAACAATCTTGTTGGAAAATATCGTACCTTTGAAGTTTCTGACGAAAACCTTTATAACTTTATCAAGGGTACGATACAGACTTCATATAACTGCATTTTTGACTTTGATACCTATCATCGTAGAATCAATGTTAAGGATGCTTCTTCTGCAGTTCCGACCAATCCAATTTACATCTCTAACGCCAATCTTGCAAAAGAGATTACGGTCGAAGAGAATACGGAGAGCATTGTCACCCGGTTGATGTCAACGGTGCCGACGGCGTAAACATTCGTGATGTGAACCCCAGCGGAACCAATCAAATTATCAATCTGGATTACTTCATGAATGCCGACAACTTTAATCAGGCATTGATTGATAAATACTATGCGTGGAAAGAAAGCTACGCAAACTATCAGCTCCCTTTACTACAATCTGTCTGTGGAATATGTTCTGCAAATTATGCGTAAAACCACGGAACAGACGGCGTTGGTTGAGTTGGAAAGCGAACGGACGATTTTGGAAAACGAACAGGCAATCATCATCCAGGGTATTGCACGCGACCTTGTTCCGCAAAGCAAATTGGATGATGTAAACACCAGAATTGCCGCAAAGCAAGCTGAAATTAACGCCAAGAACGAGGAAATCAAAAGTATCGAAGCGCAGGCCGCATCCATATACAGTGAACTGGTTACGATAAATAAGGCAGCTAATTTCAAATCATACTTCACGCAGGAAGAGTATTTGCAGCTTGACCGATACTTGAAGGATGATGCCGTATCAGAGAGCAGCTTTGTCGCACAAACAACTGGTTCCTATACCGACGAGGACACAGGCAAACCATATTGCCGACAAGTTGATTGGTGTTAGCAACGCCAACATTACTTATGTAACCAATACACGCAATAAGGAAATCTATGATGTCAAGGGCGGCAGAATCAAGACCGACTTTATTGACGCAGAGGTTATCAGTGCGGCATTTGAAAAAAGCGCCAAACAACAGTTTTGTGATGACGGCGTATCTCGGTGCAGGTACAACTGGCGACCGGTCTTTCCCCGAAGGGGTGTATCTCTTTGACGGGGACGGTGTCTTCCGTTGCACATGACATGGCAGCAGACGCTGAAATCCCTGACTTGTTGGTCGGTACGAGGCTGGACATTACGGTCAGCGAGGGGTATCTATACTTCACACTGAACACCAGCGAGTATGAAAAGCGTGCTGTCGCATGGGACTTGTTTGAATACGGCAACGAGATTCTAACCAAGGTATCGCAGCCCTCCTATACATTCGGTGTGACAAGCGCAAACTTCTTATGCCTTGACGATTTCGTGAAGTTCAAGAATAAGCTGCGTCACGGTGAAAAGCTTTATGTCGGTATCAGCGAGGATGAGACGCTGGCGCCTATCTGCGTAGGTGTGAAGGTAAACTTTGATTCCCCTAATGACCTGACGCTGGAGTTCAGCGATACCTATACCTCTGGCGATAGTTCATTCCTGCTGGCTGATTTGCTGGAGCAAAGCGTCTCGATGGGTAAGAGGTAGACCTAAATAAAGTACAACTACTCTGCGTTTATGGATAGCGGTGCTTCTACAAAGGTCAAAGATTTTATGAAGACGGCACTGGATGTATCCAAAAACGCCATCATGTCTTCTAAGGAGCAGGCTATTTCGTGGGGCGATTCCGGTATTCGATTGCGCAAGTGGAGCGATGAGGCACACACAGAGTACGAGCCGAAGCAGGTGTGGCTGAACAACAACAGTATTCTGATGACCAGCAACAACTGGTCAACGGCAGAACTGGCTATCGGCAACTTCTACGATGAAAACCTCGGAGATTGCTGGGGCATCGTCGCCCCCAACATTGTTGGCACCCTGCTCGCTGGCAGCAACCTTGTTATCGAGAGTGCAAAGCAGGACGGCGGCGTATCGGTGTTTAAGGTGGATGCCGAGGGGTGTGTGCTGCCCAACAGCAACTTCAGCATTACCAACGAGAAGAGCAACTCGCATATTCTCTTAGACCCGATGCATGGCCTGATGATTGGCAAGTATCCGCTTATCAACAATAAGGGCGTTGTAGATGACAGCAAGAAGCTCTTTTACGCAGACACCAATGGCAACCTTACACTGAAAGGCACTATCTATGCTACAGCCGGTTCTTTTTTAGTGGTGAGGTTACTGCGTTGAGTGGTTACATCGGCCAGCCGTCACAGGGTTGGGCTATTATTAGCGATGCCATTTACAACGGGAAGCCTTCGTTCTCCAGTACCGCTTCCGGTATCTATATTGGAACGGACGGCATTTCTCTTGGAACGGCAAGCAACTATATCCGTGCCAACAAGAACGGCTATCTGCTTGCAAACAATGTGAATGTTTCCGGTCATATCGAGGCGAACAGCGGTGTTATTGGCGGTTGCGAAATCTTCAACGGAACACTACAGGTCACTAACGCAAACATCATCAGTATCAATGCCAGTAAGATTACAGCGGGCACTATGTCTGCCAACAGAATTAGCGGCGGCACGATTGACGCAACCGATGTGACCATCAAGAACCTGAATGCGAGCAACATTACATCGGGTACTATTAACGGTAATGTCATCAGTGTCACAAACTTGAATGCAAGTAACATTAAATCTGGTACGCTGGACTGTAACAATATTACCGTTACCCACTTGCGAGCGGACAGTATTACAGTCGGCAAAATAAACGCAAGCCAAATCAACGGGTTGCCAGCCAGCCAGATTACCTCTGGGCAATTTACAACATCCAGAATTCCAGAACTGAATTGTTCCAAGATTACATCGGGCACCTTTGACCCTGTGCGCATTCCGGAACTGAGCTGCTCCAAGATTACTTCTGGAACTTTTGACCCTGTGCGCATTCCGAATTTATCTGCGAATAAGATTACGACAGGAACACTTTCCGCCAACCGAATTAGCGGCGGCACACTCTCCGGTATTTCCATTAGTATCGGGGGTCGTTTTCAAGTAAAAAGTGACGGGAGCATCTACATCTATGGCCGCGCCGGTAAATACACCGGATGGCACTCTGGCATTACCGATGCAATCCCATATATGAACAATACGATTGACCAATGGCTGATGTATTTCTTCCAGGGTATTTGTATTGGTTACGGTAATAACAAGTAAGAATTGGAGGGAAAGATGAAGGCGGCAGCTTTGATTAAAGAGATTCGTGAAAGTACACAGCATCTTTTACGATTCCTATCAAAAATATCTGAAACAGACGGGAAAAATGGGGTTGTGTTGTTTTGACCCCGATTTGCTCGAAGAACGATTGAAAGAGCAGTGACAGAGACATCATTGAACAGGGTTTGGCAAAGGGTGTTTATATTGAGGATGCCGAAGAATACCTTGCCAAGCTTGGGCCGGTGAGTCTCAGTGTGTAAGAAAGGAAAATATATATGATACAGGAAAGATTAACAGAGCCTATGAGTCTCTGATGAAGCTGAACAATTTTAAGCTGCCTGTTAAAAAGGCGTATGCGGTATATAAGCTGGTTCAGGCGGCTGACAACGCATATCAGTTTGCCCTCTCGGAAGAGCGCAAGTATCTGGATGAGTTCCACGGTACGCTGAATGAGGATGGTAATATCACCTTCTTAACCCCCAGCGATTGCGCTGCATTCAAAGTAAAAGTAGACGAGCTGTGCAATATGGAAGTGGATATTGCAATCGATGTTGTAAAGCTGGACGAGAATGACCTCGGCGAACAAACACTTTCGCCTGCGGATATTTTTAACTTAGAGGGCTTTGTTGACTTCACATAATCACAAGGAGGTGGACTATGGCGTTTTGGGGAACTGAGTTCATTTTTGATGATATTCCCTGCTCCGAGTTCGGACTCATGGTTTACCACTTCGGTTCAAACGGGCAAGATGATGTGAGCTTCAAGAACGGAGAAATCATCGAGGATAGGATTCCGGGAAGATACGATGCGCTCACCTATGGGCTGGTGCAGAACCAGTCGCTGGAATATACGCTGGTCTTTGGGGCAAACATGGAGTCACTTGACGCAAACGCAAATCTGGATAGGTTTGAAGTCGAGGCGATTGCGGCATGGCTCACCGGACACAGCACAAGAAAATGGCTTGTGATTGTGCAAGATGATATGGAACCGTTTCGATACAAATGCACGATTTCAGAGCTGAAGCTGATAACCTACGGCGACTTACCCTGGGCTTTCTCATGTAAGGTTAGCTGTGATTCGCCATTTGCTTATACCTTGCCAGACGAATACATATATACAGTCAGCGGGCAGTCACAGGTTCGCCTATTCAACCGAAGCAGTTATAATGGTTTCTACAGGCCGAAGATGGAGATAACCATGTATGGAGGAGACGGCATCTCTATCCAGAACCTCTCGGATAACAACCGAACATTTTCAGTTCAAAGAGCTGCCGGGAGGCAACTCTTTAACTATATATGTGGACAACAAGAATCAGGTTATCACAGACAGCATGGATTTGAACCTGTACCCATACTTCAACATGAAGTTCATGCGGCTTGTCAAGGGCGACAATCTGTTGAAGATAACCGGAAATGCCGAGGTGAAATTCATTTGTGAGTTCCCTGTGAACATTGGAGGGTAATGATGATTAACAATGTTTACAGTTTGCCGGAGCTTGACTTTGTCGGCGGCTCTTCTGAGGATTTGGTGTTTCATGTGTATTGTGATAAGACCAATCCAAAACCGTTTGGACTAACGGGCTGTACGGCAAACTTTTCTATTATCAACTTCGTAAACAAAAACGGTGCTCCTGTGGTTTCAAAAACCATGACCGTGCGTATGGACGAATCAGAGACTTTTACAACATCCTGTTCGTATCACTTCAGCCGGATGACACCGTTGATTTGTTTGGAAAGTTTGTGTACCAAATCACGATTAAGGATATTGACAACAATGTAGATATTCCCCAGCAGGGCGTTATCTACATCCATAACAATATCAACAAGGAGTTTGTGCGAAGATAATCTTTGTTCTTAATCAGAAAATAGGAGGATAACCAGTTATGAATACAACTTACTTCTTAAACCTGGCGGCGGGCAATCTTTTTCGGAACCAAAACAAGTCCAGAGATTCCCAGCAACTACTACATTGGCCTGAGCACTTCTGCTCCCAATGTTAATGGCACGAATGTGAATGAGCCCTCTACCTCCGCCGGTTACGCAAGGGTGAAGCTGACCACTCTGAGTGAGCCTGCATCCGGCGTTGTGACCAACACGCAGGCAATCAACTTTAATGAGAGTACTGCAAGCTGGGGCACCATTACCCATTTTGTCATTTATGACTCCGACACCGTCGGCGGCGGCAATCTTTTGATGTATGGCGTGTTGTCCACACCCAGAAGCGTTGAGACGGCAACCATTATGACCATCAAGGAAGGGTATTTAAGCCTGTCTGCCCAGAACCCTGCGTAACAAGGAGCTGATGCAATATGGTAAAGGAGTTTGATATTTATCTGAAAAGGCGCATCACTGAATGCGACCTTATCGTCTACTCCCTTCCATATCGTGACGGTCTCGGCTACCAATCGCATCATTTTGGAAAGCTGCATTGAAAGCTATACCTTGCAAAAGTTTGTAGCGATGCAGTTCGGTTCCGAGCTGGTCTCGCACATTGACAAGATGATTAAGACTTGCTATGAGAGGCTGAACTGGGGTACGGCTATCAGTGCCGACGCAGTGTTTCAGACACACTACATCATGAACCCAGAAGCTGGCGCTGTTGAGCTGGCGGTTGAGGATATTCCGGCTTTGGAAACGATGTTTGCGGAAGCGGAGAGCTGCATGGTTTTGAATGCGGCTCCGCTTCTGCAAATATTGCCAAGTCACTTGGACACGGGCATACAGCCATTGCGTTTGACGGTGGCGTTCGTGATACGCTGAAATGGGGTCTGATGTCCCCGGAGGACAGCATTGTGCTGGACGCTGTTGTATCTGGGACACAGGCAATCGACTATATCAAGGTGGATGCGCCAGTAGTGCCTGGAGCGGAGCTGGTGAATCTCTGCTACCGGATAACGAGTACCGCAAGTATGGCCATGGAAATCGCGGCTCTTGTTCTTGGTACAGAGCTGCATTTTCTTTGGCCGGGCGTATGGCGGTATGGCTTTTTGACGCAAAAGTGTCCAGTGAGCATTTGCGGAAATATGAACTTGTAGAGAACAACCTGCGTATTCTGGCAGATATCACAGAGTCCATCCGGCAGTTTATTGCCACGGATGGAACGGCGGTTGACATTAGCGTGAGTGCAAGCCCTATTTTGAAGCGTCATAGGCTGCTTGCTGAAATGGACGCAGACGAGCTTTCAGAATTTAACAACATGACGCTGGACGAAGTTGACTTTGTCATTCTATAGAAACGGAGGTGATATGAGTGATTTATATCAAGCTGGACGAGAGTATGAATCTCGTTATGACAGTGAATGAGCCGATTTATCGGGGCGATAACCTGAATCAGAAAATCGTTTATTTGATTCCGTTGCAGGTCGGCGAGGTGGATATGTTGGCTGCCACTCCGTATTTGAGCTACATTCGCGCAGACGGTGTAGCTGACATTGTTCGCCTGGAACGAACAGAGGAAAAGTATAAAGAGGCCTATTACCAGTATGTCTTCCCTGTATCTTGTCGGTTGAGCAAGTACCCCGGTGAGGTATGTACCTGGTTGCAGATTTTTTCCGGGACTCCATCTAACCCGACAATCGCCAAGAGTGGTGAATGCTTGCTGTATGTGGAAGATTCCAAAACATGGATGACTACATTTGTGACCAGCAGCTCTCAGCCATCTACGCTTTGCAGAAACAGACAGAAACGACAGAAAACGGTGTGGCAACCATCCATGTGGAAATGGATAAAAAAGGGTGATAACCTTGTTTACGACTCTGAGAAGAAGGTCTTGCAGATGTCATCCAACGGGAAGCGTGTTGGTGATGCCATCGATATGAGCGAGATGGTCAACGACGACGAGACGATTCATTTCGGAGATAAGAATAACGACCCGACAGCAGATACTGAAGCGGTTATTTATTTTGGCTAATGGGAGGTGAGATGAGATGGGTGTGAGGGTTGCATACGGCAAGAAGTCAAAGATTACAAGCGCGATTGCGTCTGGTGTGATACCAAAGGATAGTTTGATTATCACAAGCGACGCAGAGGAGTCAGAGTTGTTCTTCTATGACGCTGCTGGTAATATGAAGCGCATCTCTGAGCGCAAGCAGTTTGCGACCATTAGCGAAGCGCAGGCATGGGTAGATGCCTATGACTGCGATGGAAATATTATTTCTGTGCATAACGGCTCTGACTGGGTGCCTTACATTGTTTCTGACGAAGGTGCATTAACCCCTGTTGGTTCCGGTGAAATCAGTGTTGAGGATATTAAAACCATCGACGGCGGAACGGCGCACGGTATTCAATGAGACCATTCTGCAAAATATTTTGAAGGAGGAAAGTTATGCCTAATAAAACTATGAAGACTAAAATTCAGGTTCGGCGTGACACCACGGCGAATTGGCTGACCAACAAAGATGTTGTGCCTGCCGCAGGCGAGCCCTGTTTTGACCTGGAACTGGGCACGCTCAAGATTGGCGACGGCGTCACCAGCTATGAGAATCTGAAGGAAATCAGCGGCGGACAGGCCGCACATTATGAGGGCGTAAAGGGTGACGGCGAGAGCGATACCGATGTTATCAGTCGCGTGTTGACAGCCGCTGGTGCCGAGGCTCAGAAGGACGATATCTTTGTCGTCAAGGCGCTGATTGCCGGTGGAAAGTATTCCTATACTGCCTATGTCTATGATGGCAGCGTGTGGGCTGCTATGGATGGTAACTATAGCGCAGAGAATGTACTTCGCCGACGACCTAACCTATACAGCAGCCATCGGCGTTCTGACTGTTCCCAGTTCCGGCTCTGGTACGATTGCCGCCTCCGGCAAGAATGTCAAGGATGTGCTGGCCTCTATTCTGGCGAAGGAAAATAATCCTACCGCTACCCAGCCTGCCGTGACGATTACCTGCAAGCAGATTGCTGCGTATGAGGTTGGTTCCAAAGTAACTCCCGCATACACTGCTTCTCTGAGTGCAGGCAGCTATACATACGGCCCGCAACTGGCATCACGGCTACCGCATGGAGTGTGACGGATGGCGCTGCCACCAAGGATACCGCCTCTGGTTCCTTTGATGAACTGACGGTTGGCGATGCTACCAGCTATGTTATTACCGCTACGGCGACTCACGGTGAGGGTGCTGTTCCTGTAACGAATCTCGGCAACGAGTATGCAGCCGGTAAGATTGCTGCCGGTAACAAGAGCAAGGCAACGGGCAAAATCACCGGTTATCGCAATAGCTTCTACGGTACGCTGGAGGCGAAGGACGGTGAGGTGAACTCTGCGCTGGTTCGCAGCCTGAGCGGCAAGAGCGGTAAGGCTCTGGCAGCTGGCAACAGCTTCAATCTTGCGATTCCTGTCGGTGCAATCCGTGTTGTGTTTGCTTACCCTGCCACGCTGCGTGATGTCAGCTCTGTGCAGGATGTGAACGGTATGAACGCCGAAGTCAAGACTGCTTTCACCAAGAGCGTCGTCTCTGTTGAGGGCGCAAACGGCTATCAGGCGATTGACTACAAGGTGTATGTGATGGACATGGCAAATGCCAACGATACCGCCAACACCTACAAGGTCGCAATTTAACATGGAGGTGACGCATAATGGCTGATTTCGGTAAACTGAATTTTGCGGTTTCATTTAATCCGCAGACTGCGTTCCCTCTGGACGCACGGTATTACTTCTCTACCCTGAGCGCCGCTCAGGCTGCCGCCGCTACCGCTGTTGAAGTTGGTAGTTCGGACGGCGTTTATTTTTATGGTGAGAATGTCTGCGTTGTGACCGACTCTGCCGCAGACCTGTATATCATCCAGCCGGATAAAACTCTGAAGGCCGTCGGTACTGTTGTGCTGGGCGATGACAAGTCCATCGAAATTGTTGATGGCAAGGTCACGCTGAAAGGATTCAATTCCGCCACTGCTGGTCAGCAGCCCCGCATCAACGCGGCTGGTACTGCGTTGAATGGTACACGCCTGACACCAGCACCGTATCCGGTCTGGCTGACACGGTTGCAGGCCATACACAGGATATTCAGAATCTTCAGACCGGCAAAGCTGATAAGGCCACAACGCTGGAGGGTTACGGCATCACGGATGCTATGACCGCCACCGCAATCGCAGAGGCAATCCAGACGGCCATCGCCGCCACCGGTCATGCCAGTTTCAAGAAGGTTGGCACTGTACCCACAGCGGCTGAGGCACAGGATAATGTTCTCTATCTTGTGATGAATGCTGACACCGGATTCTATGACATCTACGCTAAAGTAGAAAATGAAGTCGTCCGTCTGGATGATGTGAGCGTCAATCTTGATGGCTACTCCACCACCGAGCAGATGAATGAGGCGATTGCTACTGCTATTGCCAACAAGGTTGACAAGGTGGATGGCAAGGGTCTTTCCACTGAGGACTTCACGACTGCGCTGAAAGAGAAGCTGGTTGCTCTCTCTGATGATGCAGAAGCGAATTTCGTCAAGAGCGTTTCTGACGAGTTTACTGTTTCTGCGGAAGGCAAGCTCGAAGTCAAGGAGGTCGCCCAAGCCAAGGTTACTGGTCTGCCTGATGCTCTTGCTGGTAAGGTCGATAAGGTCGAGGGTAAGGGTCTGAGTACCAATGATTTTACCGATGAAGCAAAAGCAAAGCTCGATGGCGTAGAAGCTGGCGAAAACCAGAACCTGATTGAAATCGTTAAGCTGAACGGCGCCGCTTTGGACATTTCCGAAAAGGCCGTCAATATTCCGGTTGCAGGTGTGACTGCGGGCGTTGTTACCAGCTCTGCCGATGAGAACAAGGTCGCCGTTGCGGAAGATGGCAGCATGGAGGTCAACAGCCTGAATATGAGCAAGCTGGTGCAGTCCGAGGGAGATACGCTGATTCTTGATGGCGGCAACGCTTCTGTGTAAGTCAAGCACATCGTTTATGGGCGGGAGGTATATACTCTCCCGTCCTATCTTTTATAACAATGAAGAAGGGTGATTTATATGGCTACTACTACTTTTAATACCCGCATTTCCCTGAAGTATGATACTTATGCTAACTGGGTTGAAAAAGACCCTGTGTTGCTGGCAGGTGAGCTTGCGGTTGTTGTTGTGCCTGCCGCCACCGGGGCTGTGGCTAAAGAACCTGCCATCCTGTTCAAGGCCGGTGACGGTTCTTCTAAGTTCAGCCAGCTGCAGTTTGCCGCTGGTCTGGCTGCCGATGTGTACGACTGGGCAAAGGCTGAGAATAAGCCGACTTATTCCGCCAATGAGATTACCGGCCTGTCCGACTACATCTCCGGCGAAATTCAGGACACTGATACCCAGTACAAGCTGGAGGTTGATGCGGACAATGCTCGCAAATTCCATCTGTATTCTCAGGCAAAGGGCGGTTCAACATGGTCTCTGGTAAGCACTATCACCATCCCCGATGAGACCGTTTATACATTGATTGAGGGTGGCGCCAATGGTACCGTTAAGTTCAATGGTACTGATGTGAAGGTGCATGGTCTGGGCACGGCTGCTTATAAGGCTGAGGGTGCTTTCGATGCCGCCGGTGCTGCCACTACCGCATTGGACGATGCAAAGACATACGCCGATGGTAAAGACGCCGCTATCGCTGCGGCCAAGAAAGCCGGTGCAGACGCCCAGGCCGATGTGGACGCATTCGAACAGCTGGTCGGTTCTCTGCCTGCCGGTGTGACTGCTACCACCGTTGTGGGTTATGTGGATGAGAAGGTCGGTGCTATTCCTGCGCAGACCGACTATACGGTTGCTGTTACCGCCTCTACACCCGAAGGCATCGCAAAGCGTTATAACATCAAGCAGACCGCAACCAATCTGGATGTGAACATCGATATCCCGAAGGATATGGTTGTGAAGTCTGGTACGGTTGAGACAAAGGCTGAGGCGGGTGCATGGGGCGAGGCTGGTACATACCTGCATCTGGTTCTTGCCAACGCTACTGAAGACAACATCTACATCAATGTTGGCAGCCTGATTGAGTATGTCACTTCTGGTTCCAAAGTTGGCGACCAGATTGTGATTGATGTTAGCGCCGACCATAAGGTAACTGCTACTCTTACGGAAGGCTCTGTGACTCTGGCACAGCTCCACGCTGATGTGCAGACCGCTATCGGCAAGGCTCATAGCCATACGAATAAGGCTGAGCTGGACAAGATTGTTACTGGCGATAAGGCAAAGTGGGACGCTGCTGAACAGAAGGCTCACGAGCATGGGAATAAGACTATTCTCGACGCTATCTCTCAGGATAAGGTCGATGCGTGGGACGGCGCTGTTACTAAGCAGCATGAGCACGCAAACAAGACTGTGCTTGACGGCATCTCCGCCGAGAAGGTTGCGGATTGGGACAGCAAAGCTGCTGGCAACCATGAGCACGATATTACCGAGTTGAAGCAGGCTTCCGGTTATATCATCTTCAACTGCGGCAGCGCCACTTTGAATATCTGAGACCCGATAAAATAAAAGCAACCCCGTCGTGTGTCATACACGGCGGGGATTTCGCTTTAAAAGGAGGCTCCCTACATGGCTGAATTTAACACACGAATCAGACTCAAACGAGATACGAGCGCAAACTGGACGAACAGTAACCCTGTCATTCTGGACGGGGAAATCATCATTGTCGATACGGCCAGCGGTAGCGTTCGCAGGAAGATTGGTGATGGGACAAAGACCTACTCACAGCTCCCGTTTGACGATGAAGACATCTACAATGCACTTGCAGGGAAATGTGACGCAAGCGTATTTATCAATACCACTTTGGCGGCAGGCAGTTGGTCAAATGGTCAGCAGACGCTGACCGTTGCTGGGCTTGGCGCAGAGCAGAATGGTGTAATTGGCATTTCACAGAGTATTTCTGATGAACAATTTGCCGCAGCTGCGGAAGCCTGCCTGTATGTCTGCTCACAAAGTGCAGGCTCTATCACGATTGCGGCCAACGGAACAGTACCGGAATGTGACATTCCCGTTACCGTGATTTTGCTGTCTTAATGGGAAGGAGGCCTTTATGAACACGACAAACTATAACCTCTATCTTGAAGATGACAGCACGACACGCTTCCTTGACTGGCGCAAAAGATGAACGGAACCGATAACTCCAATATGGTGAAAATCGATGCTGCTCTCGGTGAGAAAGCGAATAGCAGCGTGGCAGTGAATACAACTTTACTCGCCTCTGCATGGATTGGTGTCGAGGCTCCATACACGCAGGAGCTCACCGTAACAGGTCTTACGGCTTTACAGAATGGGACTATCTCGGTGGCGCACAGTGCCACGGCAGAACAGCGCGAAATTGCCAGAGAAGCAATGCTGTCTGTTATCGGGCAGGAGGATGGCAAGCTGACTATCGCCGCAGATGGTGAAATGCCCGAATTTGATATCCCGGTCTACATCATTTTGTTAGGTTAAAAGGAGGATGATTTCATGCCTATTTTATCAAATTTTCCCGGCGGAGCTGGCTCCGGCAGCGGTGGCGTGACGCTCGGCGCGGTTTCCAATATCAATGTGCTTGTTGCTTCAGGCAAGGTATATGTGAAATGGACTGACCCTTCCGATATTGTGGTATCGGGTTCTACGCTTGCAGCATGGGGTGGAACCTTGCTTGTGCGCAAGGCCGGTTCCGCTCCTAAGAGCCGCCGCGATGGCACTGTAGTACTGGACAGCAAGACGAGAGATGCCTATAAAACATCTTATTTCTGCGACAGCGGTCTTTTCCAACGGTGTTACCTACTACTATAAGTTCTTCCCTTATACCACAAATAATGCCTACACAGACAGCGAAGATAATGCATTTACAGCAACGCCTACCGTTCAGGTCACTGGCATTTCAAGCTGGAATGTGACAGGTATGACTGCATCAGAAGAAGCTGGCAACGGCAAAATGACTGTTAAGTGGACTGACCCCGCTGCAAGCATTACATCGGACGGTGTTACACTGGCAACATGGGAAAGCACTACGATTGTTGTTAAGGTTGATGGTTATGCATCCGGTAAGGACGACCCTGGGGCTGCGTTTACACGAAAGGTCACGACTCGCAACCAGTACGCCAATACGCCGCTGACCATTACAGGACTGACGAACGGGACGACTTACTATATCAGTTTCTATCCCGAGACTACAGACGGTGGCATCAATACTTCTACATCTCAGCGGACTACCGGTAAGGCAAACCGTATTACCATTTCAGCAATCCCCTCACAAAGCGGCACATTGACCTATAACGGTAACAGCCAGTCTCCCACTTGGAGCAACTACAGTGCTACCAAGACCACCATTGGAGGAACCACATCAGGAACAAATGCTGGTAATTACAATGCCACATTTACTCCGACTGCGGATTATCGTTGGTCAGATGGGAGCACCACGGCAAAAACAGTTGTGTGGTCAATCGGCAAGGCTGCTGGTTCTTTAAGCATTAGCCCCACTTCTATTACGCTGAATGCCTCCAACAGGTCAAAAACGATTACCGTTACGCGGGTTGGTAACGGTGTTGTCAGTGCGAGTTCCAATAATACGGGCGTGGCAAAGGTGACCGTTTCCGGCACGACTGTTACGGTTTCCAGCGTGAATGACACGACTGGTAATGCGACCATTACCATCAGTGTTGCGGCTGGCACAAACCATACCGCACCCGCCAGCAAGACCTGCGCTGTGACTGCATCCTTCAAGCCTACGGCTTCCACTGCGGCTACTTCTGGCGTGAATTATACATCCGGTCTTTCCGGCGTAGCAGCATCGGATGTAACGCTGTTTGCTGAGGCAATCTCTAACAACAGTAGCATCACAAACGCGACATCCACGGTGTACATTGATTTCGGCAGCGTTCATCGTAAGGTCAGTGTTGGTGACCAGGTGACGCTCGCCCTGAATGGTACGAATTACACCTTTGATGTAATTGGTTTTAACCATGATACGCTGACAACATCTACCGCGTATGGTGCTACCACCAAGACCAGCAAGGCTGGTATCACATTCCAGATGCATGACCTGTTTGCAACGACCTATGTGATGAACAGTTCTAACACAAACAGCGGCGGCTGGAAGAGTAGCGCTATGCGCACCTCGACGATGGCGACTATGAAGGGGTATCTGCCCGCAGCATGGCAGACAGCCATCAAGCCGGTCAATAAAGTTTCCGGCACTGGCGGCGGTTCTTCAAGCGGTACGGAAACAGTCTCCGACAGCTGCTTCCTGCTGGCCGAAATCGAAATCTTCGGTTCCACCACCTACTCCGTTTCTGGAGAAGGAACGCAGTACGCATATTACAAGGCAGGCAACTCGAAGGTGAAGAACAAAGGTGGCTCCGCTGGCGGCTGGTGGGAGCGTTCTCCTTATTCTGGCAACAGCGTTCGTTTCTGTGGTGTCTCCAGCTACGGCAGCGCTCGGCTTATGGCGACGCCGACGGCAGTATTGGCGTCGCTTTCGGCTTCTGCGTCTAACCTCTCCACCCTGCCGCATTTGCTTTGACGCAGAATGCCCAGTGCGCAAACAAGGGCAGCCCGCTCTCCCCGGTCAGGGGAGACGGCTGCCCGTATGCCGCATTGTGTAAGGGGTACACCCCTTGCGGTTAGAGGTGTGGGAATCCCATTCGCATAAGTAAAACGGAAGAAAAGGAGGAAAGAATGTCCGTATATAAATCAAAGCGCAGTACGAGCGCAATCCAGTATGTCGAGAACGCACGGCAACTACAGGTGTTTACCATCAAGAATTGCGTGAAGTTCCCCAAACGATATACCTATATTGTCGTGCAAAAAATTGCGAATCTTGTGGAAGACATTGACACCCATGTGCGCGTGGCAGAATCAATGATGCCGACCAATCTGCATGAAGCACAGCTAAAGCGTGATGAGCTCACTTACACTTTCGGCTTGCTCAACAGCTTGGATGATAAGCTTCAGCTGATGTATGACATCGTTTCAGACAACCCGAATTTCAAGACGGAGTTTAAGTGGTTGCCTAACGCCATGCTTGAATGGGGTCGGCTCATCCAGAAGGAGCGTGACCTTATTACGGGCGTCAAGAAGGCAGACCGGAAACGGTTCAAGGAAAAATTCAAGGAATACGAAGATAACAGTATTCCGACAAATTAAGTTACTCTAAGGTCAAGTCTCGTCTTGTTGTGTTCTGTGGGCTTTTGGGCTGCTGTGGTGGCTCCGCTAACAACTGGTGGGAGCGTTCTCCTAATTCTGGCAACAGCAATAATTTCTGTAATGTCAACAGCAACGGCAACGCCAACAATAACAACGCCAACAACAGTAATGGCGTCGCTTTCGGATTCTGTAGGTCTATAGGTCAATCAAAGTAACCCTCGTGGCGAAATTTGTACTTCTGCAGAAGGGAGACTTGTTCCTGTAGCATAGTGAAATATGCTCAAAACAGTGTGTCGATGATATGCACCGGATGACGCTTCTTGCATGGCCGATGAATACGGGAATAGTCGGTTTCATGGTGCGGACTACGCAGTTAGAACTCCCGCCTACAATAAGACTGTACGGCACACCCAATTTTCTTGTATATAAGGGATGAGGTATGAACAGTAAGGAAAGACATGAAATCAGATATCAGCGCAGAGTGGCGGCGCGTCAGGCGAAAAGAATTGCCTACAGTGAAAGCTTTGGCCGTTATGAAGATGTGTTCTCCTATGAGCACCTTTATCAGGCGGGCAAAAACTGCTGCAAAGGGGTTATGTGGAAGAACAGTACACAAAGCTATATGAGCCGCATTACCACGAACACCGCCAGCACGCATGACGCATTGTTGCGCAGAGAGTTCAGGAGCCGTGGCTTCCATGACTTTGACCTAATTGAGCGCGGAAAACTACGGCATATTCGGAGCGTTCATATCTCCGAGCGCGTAGTGCAGAGATGTCTTTGCGACAATATACTTGTCCCTGTGTTTTCTCACTCATTTGTTTTTTGATAACGCCGCAAGTCTGAAAGGCAAAGGTGTTGATTTTGCTATGGACAGGCTGGATAGGCACTTGCATAGATTCTATCGAAAGTTTGGCGTCGAAGGCGTAGAATCTGGCGGTGTTCTCACGGGCGATTTTTCCGATTTCTTTAACAGTGCGCCGCACTCTATTATCTATAGAGAAGCGGAACGCAGGATACATGACGATGATGTGCGTCGTATTGCCTGCCAGTTCATGGAGGACTTCGGAGATGTTGGTTTTGGACTTGGCAGTCAGGTGTCGCAGATAGATGCGCTTATGGTCGCAAGCCCGCTTGACCACTTCATAAAGGAACAGCTACACATCAAATACTATGGAAGATATATGGATGACTTCTATCTGATACATGAGAACAGAGAATATCTGAAATATTGCATGGAGGAAATCAGAAAGAAGTGCAAGGAATACGGATTTGTTTTGAACGAGAAGAAGACAAAGATAGCGCCGCTGCGCAAGGGAGTCAAATTCTTGAAAACGAAGTTTTTCTGAATGAAACCGGTGCGGTCATTCGCAAGATGAACCGAAAATCACCGGTCAAGATGCGGAAGAAACTCAGAATATTCCGAAGGTGGATAGATGAAGGAAGGTTCACTATCACAGATGTAGAGACAGCCTATCAAAGCTGGCGCGGACATATGATTCGTGGAAACAGCACGCTTGTCTTGCGGAAGATGGATGCTTTCTACAACAGTTTATTCAAGAACAAGGAGGATTCAGGACATGGTAAAGTTTCTGAAGAACGGCAGCTTGCTCGCGCTTGTTGAGCAGCCGAACTGGGTCTACCTGCAGGAGAACGGCGCCTATGGCCTGTGTGATTATGAAAACGCACAGGGCGTCGCTATCAATGGTATCGTCTATAATCTTGCTGGAAACCTCATCAGTGAGAACGGCGAAGTCGATTTCAAGGATATTCCCAGCGGTGAATATATGATGCAGCAGGATAAGGTCGCCGCGCAGAATGCAGCAAATTTGGACTACCTTTCCATGATGACCGGCTATGACCTGCCTATGGAGGAGCAAGCTGAAGCGCAGGCTGTGAGCGTAGGCGACATTGAGGGTGAAGCTGTCTACGATGACACGGTGGATGACCCGGCCTATGTTGCTACGGAAGAGGAGGAAAACGCCAATGAATGAGCACAGTGCAAGATTTGAAAAAAGTCAAAGGCTACTATGACCGTCGCCTTTGGAACCGGCAGATGGTGATGAATGCCGTTGGCAAATGGATTACAGCTGAGGAAGCAGAAGAAATCCTGAGCGGTGGAAATGCGTAAGAAATAAAAAGTGGGAGCCGTGCTACACCAGCAGGCTCCCACAATGCATTTATGGCATATAAAACTTGGCTTTTATACAGAAGGTGGTGATTAACATGAGAATGTCCAAAAAAGAGTATCAGCTTAAGATGGCTGAGATTCGCAGGGAAAATGTTCAAAAGCAGTACAAGCAATCACTCCGCGAAGAAAAACGGAAATATGATACCAAGCGCATCGAAACAAGCAAGCTGCTTGCTATTTACCTCTTCGTGTTATTTAACGCCGTAATGATTTATGCGATGGCGGCTATGTGGGTACTTCATGATTTAACCTATCTCGGTGTCCTTATCACCGACATTGCCGCACAGGTTCTCATCTATGCGATTTATTGCCTGAAAGCGTATTGTGCGAAGAAGCAGAGCGAAAATGTGAAGCTGCGTAGAGAACGCTACGCTGGCATATCTGGCGAAGAGAATAACGGGTCGTTGAATGAGATTCTTTCCGCTGGCGCTGATAGCACCGAGCCAGTGCCGTTTACAAACGGTGCAACCGTCAATGTATATGATTACGGTGCCGACAACGGCGCCGTTGGATAACGGACAAAGGAGTGATGTATCGTGGCGTTTAAGATGCGAACCAGCAAACCGGAAGCTGGTAATAAGTATTACATAACCAAAGCAAATGGCGGCTACTCCGACGCCATTAAAGGCAGTCCCACAGATAAGGACTGCGATGTCCTTTCTAACTGTGTAGGGTATGCTTACGGACGATTTAACGAAATTGGCGGGTATGGATACTGCAAGTACCTAAGACCCGTGAATGCAGAGAACTTCATTCAGTATAAGGGAACCTCTCTTAAAACAGGGCAGACACCGAAACTTGGCGCCTGCATGGTCTGGCAGAAAGGCGCTACACTGAACGGCTCTGATGGGGCGGGTCATGTTGCTATCGTTGAGAAGGTCGTAAGTGATACGGAGGTCTATACATCCGAAAGCGGATGGAGCAGTTCCAATCCGTTTTGGAACAAGACAAGAACAAAGGGAAACGGTAACTGGGGCCAAGGAGCTGCGTACAAGTTCCTTGGCTTTATTTATAATCCGGCTGTTTCAGATGAGAAACCGGTCACTACCGTTCCCTCGACAAGTGGAGGAAAAATGAAATACAGTTCAACGAATAGACCGTTGGAATGCATGATGACCCAGAGTACTTGCTACAAAGGGACAAGCACCATGACCGTCAAAGGCGTTCTTTGGCACAGCACCGGTGCAAACAATCCGAATTTGCGGCGCTATGTCCAGCCGGATGATAGTGCTGCAAACAGAGCAGAGCTTTTGGCACTTCTCGGAACAAATGGGAACCGAAACGACTGGAACCATATCAACCGTCAGGCTGGCCTGAATTGCTGGATTGGTAAATTGGCGGACGGACTGTCACTACAGTACAGACTATGCCGTGGAATTATCGCCCGTGGGGCTGCGGCTCTGGCAACAAGGGTTCCTGTAACAATGGTTGGATTCAATTTGAGATTTGTGAAGACGGTTTGAACGATGCTACATATTTCAACAAGGTCTACAAAGAGGCCTGTGAAATTACGGCATACCTTTGCAAAATGTTCAATATTGACCCAAACGGCACGGTAAATATGAATGGTGTATCCGTTCCTACAATTTTATGCCATGCAGACAGTCATGCGCTTGGGCTTGGCTCTAACCACGGCGATGTCAACCACTGGTTCCCGAAGTTTGGTAAGTCTATGGCAACGGCTCGTGCCGATGTCGCTGCGCTAATGAAAACCTCTGGTAGCGTTGCACCTACACAGCCGACAAACCCGACCACGCCTACAACCAGCGCATTTAAGGCGGGAGATGTTGTCAAGATTATCGGCACACAGTATTACTCCGGTCAGTCAGTTCCTGGCTGGGTTCGGGCAAAGAACTGGATTGTGCATTCTGTAAGTGGAAATCGTGTTGTTATCAACAAAAGTGAGGACGGTAAAAACTCCATTATGAGTCCGTTCAAGGCCTCTGACCTTGCGCTGGCAAACGCAAAACCGACCACGCCGACAATACCGTCTACTCCGTCCGCTCCTTCTGGTAATACAAACGAGGAAATCATTTGGAACTTCTTGCTTGGCAAGATTGGGAACGAATACGGTGTTGCAGGTATGATGGGCAATCTCTATGCCGAGTCTGGATTACGCCCTGACAACCTCCAGAATGCCTATGAGAAGCGGCTTGGATATACAGATGCTTCCTATACCGCTGCTGTTGACAATGGCACATACAAAAAAAATTTGGGACTGATAGCGCAGGCTACGGCTTGGCACAGTGGACATATCACACAAGAAAGAAAGCGCTACTTGCTTTTGCGCAGAGCAAGAAGAAGTCTGTTGGAGATTTGGGTATGCAGCTTGAATTCCTGTACAAGGAATTGAGCGAGAGCTATAAGGGCGTTTTGCCGATTTGAAATCCGCCAAGACCATTCTTGCCGCATCCAATTCCGTGCTGATGAAATTTGAGCGTCCTGCGAACCAGAGTGCGGCAGTCCAGAATAAGCGTGCGGCATACGGTCAGAAGTTCTATGACAAATACGCAGGCAAGACTCCGGTTGTGCCCGAACAGAAACCTTCTGCGGTTCCGTATCGTGTGCGTGTTACGGCGGATGTACTGAACATTCGCAAGGGTGCCGGTACGGGATACGCCGTGGCCGGTCAGATTAAGGGCGGTGGGGTTATACCATCGTCGAAGAGAAAGACGGAACTGGCGCCAAATCCTGGGGAAAGCTTAAAAGCGGCGCTGGATGGATTTCTCTTGATTATACAAGCAGAGTATAACACTCTGCCAGAAAAAGAAATGGAGGTACGATTATGGATTGGTTGGAGATTCTGAAGTACATCGCAGCAATCGCTTCCGGTCTGGCAGCCGCCATTCCTCTCGTTATTCAGCTTGTGAAATACATCAAGCAGGCTGTCAAGGAGAAGAACTGGGGCGTCGTTCTGGAGAAGGTTATGAAGTTGATGGAGACTGCCGAGACTAAGTTCAAAGACGGTGCAGAACGAAAAGAGTGGGTTCTGGCAATGCTCAAGGCGAGCGCAGATGGCATTAACTACGACATTGATTATGACGCAATTGCCGACATGATTGATAGTCTGTGCGACATGAGCAAGGTAATTAACCCTGCCACACCCGCAAATAAGGTTACTGTCAAGAAGGAAGAGGGGAAGTAACTTTATTCAGGAGGTGCTCATATGACTGACCAGGAAACTGTTATGCTCATTGAGACGGAACAGAGATGTAAGTCCAATACGCATAGAATTGATAATCTGGAAAATGAGCTGAAGGAAATCCAAAGCGAACAGAAAGCCATCTACAAGATTGCTACTTCTGTTGAGCTTATTGCACAGCGTGTCAGCAACATTGAAACGAAGGTGGACGACACAAACAGTAAAGTCGATGCACAGGCGAAAGCTTGGCAGGAAACCGAGCGTAAGTTGTCGGAAAAGGTCAATGAGGCTGAGAACAAACCGTACAAACAGATTGCCAGCAATGTGAACTCTATCAAGGTTGCAGTTATCACCTGTATCTGCACTTTGCTTGTGAGTGGTATCATCGGTGCAATCGTCATGTTTGGGAAATAATTATCCGAGGATATTTTGTGGGTGTGAATATTCTCAGTTGAGGAAATGTGCGAAAATAAATTAGGGCAGGTTCGGAAATTACCCGTTCCTGCCCTATTTTTTTTGCGCTATTTATTTGTGGGGTCAAAGTGTGCGTTCGCTTTGAAATTGTTTAACTGTCCATTATAAATTCAGCTTTTGAATGTTCACTTATAACAGCGTTGTTTAATCTAAACAGCGGTCTTATAAACGAACATTTCTATGTATGCGCCTCGTATTGAGTAGTTTCACGAGGCTTAAAAGATGTTGTATGTTGATTGTATAGCTAAAGCCAATTCGCATTGAATTAGACGCAAGTACACTTTCTGATGAGGACATTTATTTGAAATGGAAGTCGGCAAGAGAAAATAATATGCCCTTTGTTATAGCAATTAATGCAGCTGTCTTATATTCGGTTTATCAAAAGTATTCTGAATTTCAGCCCATAAGGGATGCTTATTTTCAGATGAGCCATGCGGTTGTTTTTCATGATGAAGTAACTGAGAATGGTAATGTAGTAGTTTTTTGATTTAAGCAAAAGAGAAGTGTTAACCGCAGACATTTTGAAGAAGGCCATAGAAAAGCTGACAGATTCCACGCATTATACAGAATGTGCCGGATGCCCTTTAAATGAGAACTGCGATGTTCATAAAATTGCACCCTACTTAATAGTGCATTATTTCAAGAACGGCTTTTGTGATTTTACAACGAGTATCCATGAAGGGATATCATGCAACCGTGCGTGAATTGCAAAGCCTTATTGCCTATCTGATTTTCGGCAATAGAAGCTGTAAGGAAATAGGTCGTACAACCGGAAGTAATCAGTATAATCTGGTCAACCTGGTATTCTCTGGGAAGGGGGGCTCTGTTTGATGCAATTCGAAGCGCAATTGACCCGGTCACTATTTCTCACCCCATATGGGATGAGAGGATTTTGCTGAATGATATTCCAAACGATAGTTGGGTGGATGGCTATGAGATTCCTGCTGAAGCCATAGCCTATGATAACGATGAGTTATTTAGGCTGAGAAAAAGGCAATTCTATTTCTTCAATAAAAACGGAGAAGCGCTTCTAACAATCATGGGTGATGATGCTACTCGATTCCAGGCGTTTTTAGGACAGGACAATGGAAAAATAGTCAAGGAATTGGTTCGAAGGTTAAATGCTTTCTTTGGCGCTGTAAAAGCCTCTAACTCGGAGTTGCAGATTTGGACAGGCCATCGTTATGATAATGAGCCGAGGAAGGTTCTGATTTCCACGGGTTCAATTAAGAAAAGTGGATTGAAGATTGGCAGACCGACTCTTTTGAAAAGCATGAAGAGCGGAATTGACATGACCGCAAGCTATATTCGTCTTGAGAAAAAGGATGCTGCAAACATTTTCCTCAAAATTGATTTTGACATGTATATGCTCTTGTCGGAAGCTGAGCGAGGTGTACCTGTTCTTTTCATGGAATCTGACCTCGTAAAAAAGGTTTGGCGTTTCGTAGAGCAACTTCAGTCTTTTGAAGATTTAGATGAGGATGATACTATCACAATCTCCTTACTGGATATCCAAAACAAAAGAAAATATCAGTAACCATCGACAGAGAGGAAAAAGATATTCCGCTATCGAAGGCGAGAAAGCAAAGGAGGTATAACATGGCTGAGCGAATAAATCTTCATTCTTTCAGAAAAAGTAGATAGTACGTATGTTGGATTTACGCCTAATGGTGGCTCAATTAAGCCTGTCCATGTTGCCAATGGAGTTCAAAGATGCATTTTTGGTGGCTTTAACACGGCAATGCAGATAAAGAGACTTGCTTTAGTTTCAGATGCAAGGGCAATGTGCCTACAGGAAGTGAGCTCGAAACGATATATGCTGAGTTAGCAAAAACGAGGCTATTGAAGATGGAATAGCTGAAGGCTCTGTTGAATCCATGCGTAATGTTATGCAGAGACTGTTATCAGCAGATAAGGGTGTATATGTAGTAAAGGGGCTTAAGGATGATATGATATCCTTTACTGCAGGATCAAAATATTTTCTTACAAGATCCTCAATTTATGAGGATACAGGAGAGTTTATTGGCGGCCTAATCCATTCCTATTGCCCAGAGTTAGCAGAATATATTAAGAGACTACTTGATGAGGCAGAGGATCCGATATCACTCCTTTTTGAACCAGTCTCAGAGAGTTCTCTGCAGATATTTGAGAAAAGTAGACATGAGGATTTACCAGCCTTTAAGTCACAAAATGAAGCTGTGAAGTGGTATTTAAAGGGCCTTAATGAAAGTGGATTATGCTTGATGGATAATCTCAAGAGGCATCCAAATCCGTTAACGCAATTACGACTTTTTAATTTCTTCTGTATATTTCACCTGGTTCGTTACATGGCACTGCTTGAAGCATTTTATTGTGGCGAAAATATTAGACCTGTTCTACTGGATTTCTCCGGAATAGCTCCAAGTCAAAGCAGTGTAGCACGGGCATCAGAAATGGCATATACTCAGATGCACAAGTCTATTAACCGCTTTTACGCATGGGGCTATGCACAAAAGCTGAAAGAAAAGGATTACAGCAAGGAAGATTTGCTTCAATCCGAAACTCCGGTTTATGACGAAAAGAAAAAAGCATCTGTTGAGTTTAGCACTCTGTGGAATTTGGCAAAGGAACGCGCAAGTGCCTGCGCAACAGACGATGCAGCAAGACTGGTATTTGGTGAAACAATGTACGATATGCTGGCATTAGAAGCTTCATCACATCCGGTCAATTGCCTTAAAATTTTAGGGACCTCTGCAGGAATGTTATATCCACCAGATCAAATGCATCCAAACAAGAGATTTGTATTGTCGCAAGATATTTTAGAGATGATACTTCGTAGCACGGTAAGCCCTGACGAAGTGCTTAGTGGTAACGATATGAGAAACCGCTTGTGGGAGCGTTTTGGCATTATTATTGGGGGAAGTACATATGAAATTGAAAAACTCCAGAGTAGTGGCATGCTCTTGCAGATTGACGAAGATTCCCTCGAACGGAATTTCACTTCCTTTGCTGCATTACTTGAATCTATGGATTTTGCCGAGGTAATGGCAGACGGTATTCTCCAGATTCGGTTAGGAGGTTCAGACTAATGATGAATAAACAAAGTCTCGTTGTAGGCTTATTGTTAGAAAGACTGGCAGATTCCAAGGTTGGAATTCTTGTTAAAGGAATTAACGGTATTCAGCCAGATGAAATAGCTGCTGAATTGTCAAGTCAAAGAAAGACTCATATTTATATGGCAGCAGTAGGGTATGGTATTTCTACAGATGTTGAGAAATCAGAGTATACTCTAACTCCGTCAATTGAGAAGGCTGTTCTGTGGAGAAGTGTTCCCGAGTATGCAGGTAATATCGTTGTATTTGTAAAACAGACACAGACAAACTGCATTCTCTTGCTGAGTTTGATGTTATCTCATTAAGAGATGTCTCAAAATATCTTTTGGAGTTACAGATTTCAAACGAAAGCAATGCACCTACGCAGAATTTCTGGCGTGCACTGCAGCAGACCTCAGATTACTATTCCTTTGAAGCTATTATGGAATTTGTTCAGTCAATTTCCAATGAAGAAACAGTAGCGGAAGCAATCCCTAATAACATGTGGAGACTAAATCTCCTGTGTGATGCTGATATCCTCGGGACAAAATACAAACCAAGTGACCGTTTAACAAGAAATCGTGAATTAATTTTTGCAATTGGGCAATTGAGCGAAGATTCTCGAAAAAAAAACTGAGCCGTTCTTTAGCCAAAACCGAGGGCGATGATAGAATTCGCCTACAAAATGCATATAACCTCATTCAAAACCTTTACAAATATGGAAAACGAGATATCCTGAAGCAATTAGACTTTGCGACAGTGCAGGAGTTATTTTTCGGCTTCAAAGGCAAATGAATCCAAGAAAAAGAAGAAAAGCTCGGTTAAGAATTCCGATGGGACTGAATCTGATACACCTAATGTTACCTCTGAGGCGGCGCCTATTCGCCCAAAGGAATTGGGACAATTGATTTCTGATGCCATTGTCAACGGTGACGAAAATGATGCTGCCTCTATTAAAGAACTGCTTGAGGAGCTAAAAAAACATTTTGACCCAGAGACGGAAGAAAACAATGATAGTATCCCAACCATCGGTGGAGTGTTTGATGACAGGACGATAGTCATTGAAAGCCATCAATCAGATCTGAGAAGACTTGTTGGCACTGTTTGTAATCCAATAGCATGGGGCGGCTTAATGGAAACGGAAGAAAGTGTACTTAAGGACGCTATTTCTGCGGATATTAAAAGCTTCAATTCGTTTAATCCCGTAGATGCAGAATCTATGGTAGCTTTTCACGGTGGAATTGATGGTAGTCAGTCTCTGTTTGATTTCATAAAACAATTTGACGCACAGTTTAAAGCTAAGAATATTGAAACGGCGGAGATGTTCATCCCTATAATCGAGGAACTGCTGACACTTCGCAATAAACTGCTCGGCAATTTGGATATGATAATGTATTATCCGGTTCTTAGCTTTGAGGTTGACGAAGAAGCACGCAACACCTTGATTGGCTACATTGATGCTGGGCAAAACTGTACCACGCATTTAGCATCAACGAGCCTGCTATGCGTGAAATGAGTCCAAGCAGTACCAGTTTTATTGCAAGAGCGCTATTGCTTCTTGATGTATTGTATGTAAAGACACCCAAAGAGTGGAAGGCGATTCTCCTTCCTTTACATCCAATCTATTTATGGAGATACTATGAGATTTTTAAAATCCTCCCTCAAAGAAATCACAACTTAGCGAGGATGATGCAGTTGCTCTGACAACTGTATTAACCCAACTTCCTCAGATTCTGAGTTTTGTTATTGCTAATAGCATTGTTACTGAGACTTCAGATGACAAGGTTTTACCGTGCTCTGGAAATATCGAAATGCTACCAACATTTGAAAATAAGACGAATAGGTATTTGGGTGATGATGGAACTCAATCAATCGGGGAAATCCTAACGCGATGGATTGGCTTTGCTCCCTACACCAAAAACGAAATTCGAATTTGCTCCGTCGATGCTCCAGACTTGATTGCTAATATACGTGCAATCAAGACCTTTATGGATAAAAGCGGTTGTGAAAAAGTTGTTTATGATGTCTACCTGACAAGGAAGCAAAATGGAAATACAGAACTTTCGAGGTTGGATTATTCTGGTAAAGATTATGAAATTGGCGAGTTCATTCGCCAGAGTAAGATTGCAATTAGCATCCGCAATGTTGAATCTGCGAGCGATGTAAAGGCCGCTCTTTCTGAAAAGCCAGTTCATATTGCGTTCTATTTTGATCAGTCTACATATGCAATCGAATTTGGCCCCAATAATAAGAACCTATATATTAACCCGCTCGTTGTTACCTATGATTATGATTTTGATGAGATTCAGCACAGAGGAAGCATTTTCCCTTCATCAGAGATGGATTCTGGCTTAATTGGAGACTATCATAAGCTAATGAAGTCTGCCGATGTTATTAGCAACAACATGAATCCTCGCACAACATATAATGGCAGTGCGGATATGACGGCGGTTGTGTCTACTATTCAGGACGGTATGGTGCAGTGGCTCGTTGCGGCCGATAGAGATACCAATAATTATGACCCCAATGGAGCTATTCCAATTGGAGAAATGCAGTATGATCGTCGAATGGTAAATGTGTGGGCATCCAGTGATTCCAGAATTATTACGCAGTACTTAACCATGTTACGCACCTATAACTTGTACCCGAAGCCAGAGACTCTTATTGGTATTCTAAAAACTTTGGACACATTGCATCTAACGGACTCATCAGCATTCCAAAGTTTGGCGCTGACACACAGGCAATAGATAATAAGAAAAAAGGGCTTATCGGCACGCTTCTTGCAGCATCCTGGTATACGAGAAATAATCAAGACTCATTGGTGGCATCAATTGATGATGACAAGGCTCGACTGTGGCTTCAGGATAGTCGTTTTGGAAATGAACGAGCTGACCTTGTTGGATTGAAATATATTGCTGAGACTAATACTTTGCTAATTCAGCCAATAGAGGTCAAGACAAGAGATGAATCACCAGATGCCACAATTACAAAGAGTGATGATGGGAGACAATTAATTTCTGGCCACGCGGCAGGTCAGATTGCGTCAATCGTAGGAATGCTTAAAGAAATCTTTTCTGTCGATGAGAATTCTTCTGATATGTTTATTTCTGCGAGACGAGAGGTTCTAAAATACCAAATTGTTTCCGAGTGCTTTAGAAATGTACATGGTTCCGAATGGCAGAAGCGGTGGTGCGGCATTCTTAAAAAGGCCTTCGGCAATGGAGCGAGTGGAAATATCAATATTCAGGTTTCCGGTTTGCTAATGCATATTAAGTTAAGTGAAGTTTCTGGAGGTAAGGTCATCCAGTGTGCTTATGCAGACGGTGATGAAGGCCCAATTGAGTATCGAGGGTGTCCGATTGAGTATAGACTGTTAACCGCAAAGGAGATACAGCAGGAGGTTCTTGGAGAGGATACTATTCTGAAGGAGCCCCTTACTGCCGACTACGATTCCGATGAAACTCCCGAGTCAAATGAAGAAGGAACTGTCGTCTACGAATTTGGAAATCCATCATACTCGGCCGAGATGAGAGAGCAGACTAAATCTGATGCCGAACAGGGAACTGCTATCGTTGAAAACGGAACAACTCGAATAGAACCAATCGAGGTGGAGTCTCAAGGAAAGACAGGGTGCAAGACAACAGGTGTTTCCTCCGAAGAGATTGAGCAGTTGGTAAAGGATTTCAAACGCTCCTGCGGAGACTATCATGTTGCTCTTCGTGAATGTGAAGCAAAATCTGCAGTAGTTGGTCCAAGTGTTATTCGCATTAAGTTTAAACTCGGTCGTGGTCAAGCCTTACAGGGATTAGCAAGCCATCTTGAGGATATAGGGCGTGAAATGAAGCGAACAGGTGTCATTATTCAGCAGGTTCCAAATTCAGATGAATTACTGCTGGATGTCCCGGAGGCTTCAGAGAGAGAAGGTTCTCTTCAAGGATGTAATCAGTTCAATTCCAAAGGTAACATCGCCAGAGCAATTGCTCTTCCCTCTTGGGAGAACACCAAACGGAAAAGATTTGATTGAGGATCTGAGCCAAATGCCGCATATGCTTGTTGGTGGTAGTACCGGCTCTGGTAAATCAGTGTTTCTATTTTCCATGCTGGCTGCATTGCTGATGACACATCCTGAAAAAAGAGGATATGCAGTTAATTCTGTCATCTTCAAAGTTGGAGGACTTTATTCACTTCGAAGGATTGCCACATTTGTATTCAGGTAGGATTATATCCGATGCAACTGAAGCTACGAAAGTAATAAAGGAAGTTATCTTCGAAGAATCCGAACGTAGGGGCAGACTCCTGGCAGAGGCAAGGGTTGCCAATATTGTTGAGTATAACAAAAGGTAGCTGAAAAGCTTGCGCCGATTGTTGTAGTTATTGATGAGTTTGCGGATTTAGCTGACCAACTGGAAACAACAAAGGAAAAGAACGCATTTTATAAGCCGGTTCAACGAATTGCGCAAGCTGGGAGAAGCAGAGGAATTCATCTTGTAATTTGTACGCAAAGACCAGAAGCAAAACTCGTCCCGTCGACGACGAAGGCTCAGTTAAATGGTCGTGTGGCGTTGCGTGTGAATGATGGTATTTCTTCGAGAATGATAATTGAGGAGCCTGATGCACAGTACCTTCAGAAGCATGGAGATATGATTTATCGTAATGGCGATATCATTGAGCGTGCTCAAGGCTACTTGATTGAAATTGAAGAGTTGGATAAAATCGTAGACGATGTGATTCACGGTAGAATTTAAGAAGGGAGGTAGCAGATGGCAGACCCTAAATCTATAGACTATGTATATGGGACCTTTCAAGCTGAAATAAAAAATCGATTCCTATGCAGTGTAAATATAGGCGGAAAGGATGCGGTCTGCTACATTCCATCATCCTGCAGACTCAGCAATTTCATCGATATGACAGGTAGAACGGTTTTGTTGAGGCCGATAGAAACACCGAACACAAGGACTGCCTATGCCGTTTACGCAGTAAAATACCGTAAGGGTTTTATTTTATTAAACTTGGCGCAGACCAATAGGGTGATTGAAGCTCAAATTCGAAGACGGTATTTTTCATTTTTGGGTGTAAGAAAAAAGATTTCCCATGAATATAAAATCGGGAATTATAAAGCAGACTTATTTATTCACGATACAAACACACTCATTGAGATTAAAAGTACTTTGTCATTTTCCAAGAAATCTACTTTTCCAACGGTATACTCTGAAAGAGCTGTAAAGCAGTTGACTGAAATTTCACGTTTGTTGGATGAGGGATACCGTGCCTGTTATATTTTAGTTTCGCTAAATCCGAGTGTAAAAGAAATTACAATAAATTCGGAGATAGAGGATTACTATAAAAGAATTTATGAAATGCATTGAAAAAGGGATGACCTATTGTGCCTTCTCAATCCGATTGCATGAGCAGACTCCAGAATTGTACGCTAAGATCAAAATTACAATATAAACTTTCCCTAGTACATCTGCCGTGAACACTACTGACTAAAATATTTTAATGAGAAAACGGGGCTTCCTGCTGGCTAAATGTCTGATGGGAGCCCCGTTACTTTTACCATTTATGCAGTTTATCGCACCTTATCGATGTCAAACACGACAAGTAATGGTGTAGCTAACCCGCGAGCCCGCACCACGGGTACCCGCATCCTCAATAGGGGCTGAAACTATGCGTTTCAGCCCCTATTTTTCCAAATCTTTCAGTAGCTATTCCTGCTGACTTGTGGTATATGTTTGTGCTGCAAGGAGGCGAGCACATGAACAAACTGCTGAAGGATCTGTACGACTGCTTCTACACCCCGCCGGAGCTGGCGGCGATGAAGCGGGAAATCGAGGAATGCCACCGTGCGCTCATTGAGGCGCTGGGCAAGCCGGAGCGCCGATTGGTGCTGAAGATCATCGATGCCAAGGACCATATTTCGGAGGACACTTCGCTCGACAGCTTCATCTCCGGATTTCGGCTGGCGTGGCGGCTGTCCGCAGAATTGAATCACTATGACGATGAGCGTCCGGCGCGCTGCCAAGCGGCAGAGAAACCGGGCGCTCGTTTTACGCTCAAAAAGGAGGATGATGAACAATGAAGAAGCGCATCGTGGCAGCTGTGATCACCGCTTGCTTGGCCCTGTGCGCCGCTGTGTGGCCGCAGCCAGACACAAGGGAGGAAACGACCCGCCCCAATACCAACGCACGCCGCAGCTGCCCCGAAAACGGATGTTGTGACAACAGCAGAAAGGAAAAATACGGAAACGCCGCGGGCAGAGCCGGACGAGGAGCTTGACGCCGTTCCTGTCCCCGCACCGGCAGAGCCGACGCCTGCGGTCGAAACGCCGCAGCCGGAGCCTGCGCCTCCCACACCGCAGCCGACCATAGAACTGCAGCCCGGCGATGAGGTCTATATTCCGGGCTTTGGTTGGGTACCATACGAGGGGCCGAATCACCGCGAGTATGCCGCGGATATGTACGAAAATGGCAATAAAATCGGGAGCATGGGCTGAAACAGGATCTGCTGGGAGCGGGCATACTACTTGATCACGAAAGCTGCTGCACCGAAAAGTGGCTGGTATCATATTATGATACCAACCACTTTTTGCCGATGTGGAATTGAAAAGCACCATCCGGCGCACGATGAAAGAACTCATGTGCGCACCTGCTTGCGGGGCGATAGTGTGGGGATTTGTAATAGAAACCGCGGAAATCGGCAGTATCGCTTCTCAATTTGCAGTTGCCTATTGCATTCGATTTCGATTTATGTTACCATGCTAATGCTGAATTGTTGGACTGTCCTGAACTTTGATTGTTCGTATCATGAGAGTACGAATCATATTGAACGGCAGCGACATAGGCAATGAAGCGAGTAAAAAAATATGTAAATCCTCGAAACTATTGATTCCAATCAAATTCTCATTGTGGAATTGAGAAAGCAGTTTGCTGGTTGGCTGTCGTTGTCCCTCCTGTTGTTTCGATGCTTTGCACCACAAAATCGAACCGAAGAAAGTGTTCTTTCGTCGGGTTTGTTTTGTTGCGTGCAAAGCGGTCTTCTGGATGATCGCAGTCCACGCACGAAGCAAAGTGCGTGGACTTTTTTCGGCTCAGAAAGGAGGCCAATTATGGGAAAGGTATCAGGAAAAACACATACCAAAGAACAACTGGATCACTGGGCTAATCTGCATAATCCCAATAACAAGGCATATCGAGCTGACGCTGACAATCGGGCCAATCAGATGAAGCCAAACCACAGATCGCACCAGAAAACTCACAATGCAAACCGCAGAAACAAAGCACATTGGATGCCCCTGTGGGCACCTGACTATCCGGAATACGATGATTAAAAATTGGAGGTGCACGGTATGTCAAAGTACATTTTTGACTACGATGACGGCGACTTCGCCATGAGCATTTCTGACAGCATGGCGATGGACTCCGATGGGAATCTCATGATGCGCATGGGAGATCACATGGCAATGGATATGGACACAGGCGATATTCACATGATCTCCTCGTGGTCTGATGATGACGAGGAGTAGAGCATAGGCGGCGGCTCAACGGATGCACCGTCATAGACAAAGAAAACACTTTCAATCCGGGCAGAGAAAGCAGCGGGACAGGCCGTAAAGGCTTGTCCCGCTGTCTGTGCCTTATGGCAGATATTCTTCCGTGACCCGATACCGGCTGATGCCGAAGGCGTTGCTCCGCTCCACGATCTCCGGCGGGATCTTGGGCAGGTACTTCTTGCTGAAGCTGGTATCTCCGAAGTAGGCGTCAAAGCTTGCCACCGGCAGGACCACCCACTCGCAATCATCCTGCCGGTTGGCGAGATAATAGCGGATCAGCGTACAGACGACCTCGGCTGGAATTTCCTTCGGAAGCGCCGCTTTCACTTTCTCAGTCAGTTCGGGCAGCAGTTCCGACCCCTCTCTGCGCAGCGGCCCCAGCTCCAACGCATCGGCAAGGACATCGTCAAAGCGCAGCGTCCATGCGCCCTTGGTTTGGGACGCAAAAATCGGGATCTGATACTGTAGTACTTTATTTCGCCATGCGGCGGCAAACTTCGAGCGAAGGACCTCCGCATACTTGAGCGAGGTGCTGCGCACCTTTTCCGGGTGCGTCAGCATGAAGTTCGCCGCGCGGAGAACATGACGGAGGAACCAGCCGACCCCATCCGCATCCACCAACTCCGGGAACTCCGTATGCAGCTCCGAAAAATCCGTCTGGAACTGCCACTCCTTGTCCTGCACACGCTTTCCGCCCTCCGGCACACTGCACCAGGCGCAGAGCGCACTGCGGGCGTAGTCGACCCATCATGCGGATCACCCGAAATGACCGCTCCATCTTTGCCGTGGAACAGGTATCCACGAGCCAGGACGGTCAAAATCCGAGCCATTCCCTCAAACTCCAGGATCGTGGCAAAGGTGAAACGGCCCAGCCATGTCGTGTCGCTCTTCTTGCTGGCGGTATAGGAAACTGTTCCAGTATATGCGCAGAATTCCTCCCATTCGTTAATCATCCCGCACCTCCAGAACATTTTTCTCAATGTACTCCGGCAGTAGATCCCACAGCAGGTCACGTCTGCCGAGAGCGACCACATAGCGCACAGCCAGAGTCGGTCTCACAATAGCGGTCAGAAGCTCCCGGCACTTGGCCGTCACGGCATCACGATAGCTCCGGGAGGCGGACTTGTCCGCAAAGGCTCTCATCATGGCAGTGAAGGCTTTTGAGTCGCTTTCGCGGAACAGCTGCTTTTTCTCCCTGCCGGTGTTCTCGTCCTCCATGTCGCAGACAATGTCCCCGAGGATGCGGTAGCCGCCGAAGCGGAAATCGGTCAGCAGGTCGTAAACATCCTCAAACTCCGGCTCCGTCAGCCATTCCCGAAGGAAGCGCTCCCGTGCATCCTCGTCCATGAGGTGCCAGGCCTGCTTCTGAATGGCCTGCCGCAGAGCGGACACCTTTTCTGGCGGCAGACTGCCGAACAGGGCGTACAGCTCGTCGGGATCGTATGCATCCTCCTGCCCTCTGGCATATAGGATGCGTTCCACATCGCTCTTCCGCTTTTTCTCCTTCACCGGAACGCGACAGGCCCGGATGCGTGAGAGGCAGGCGTCGTGATCCCGCAGCAGCGCATCCACCGCCGCCAGCTTATCGGAGTTCAGCTGCCCCTTCCAGTCCGGCTGCTGAGCGAAGGAAAATAGCTCCTCGTCCCTGGCGGGCGTTGCCTTGATACGCGGCGTGTTCTTTTTCAGCTGCTGTGCCAGATACGGCAGACACTCTACATTGAGTCCACCTTGCTCCAATCCACCTTTTTGAAAAACGTTTTTACCTTGGCCGCATGGGTTGGCTCATACCAGGCACGCCGGGTCTCCATTTCCTCTACCAGCGTTTTATATTTGAGGAAGTCGCTGCGCCTGACGGTCTTATGAGTCAGGTACTCATCCAGATCCGGGCGGATGCCACTCTTGGCCGAGTCGATCTCCAGCCCGGTGAGGATGGCCAATGTCTCCGTCTCCTCCCGGCAGCGCGCCCGCTCCTCGGCGTCGGAGTTTTCGTTGTAGGCAATGATGCTGCGGTCCAGTGCGGCGTTGCAGATCTGGCCGACGCGGGAGGAGAAGGTGCTGCGGACGGTTTCAAAGCGAGCCTCCCAGTCGTCAGCGTTGCGGATCTGTGGCTGGGCCGTGTGGATCATCAGCAGCGGAATGTTCTCAATGTTGGTAGAGGGATTTGTGTTTCTCGTAGCGGTAGAGGTTGTAGTTGCGGCGGACGCAGGCATTCAGAATCGAATCAGATATGGTCTTGATCATATCGCCGTCATAGTCAGCGCCGCCCAACCGCTCCGCAGCCAGCATATTGGAATCCACCATCACCACATCCGTCAGGTGCCCGAAATAGTAATGCCGCATCTGCTTTTCTCTTCCTTCGCGTCGTAGAAGGAAAGCTGTAGCTCTTCGTTCCGGGCAATGTGCGGATTGCGCAGCAGCGTGCAGGCGTCGTCATGGGCATAGGCCGCCTGGGGTGCATAGAAGGAACTCTCCGGGAAGTGGTCGGTCATGACGGTGCTGTAAAACATCCGTTGCCTGCGTTTGCGCGGCGGAACAGTCGGGAGCAGAAACGCCAGAAAGTCCAGAAGGTCACCGGAGAGGTACCGGTTGTCTCCTGCCACGATCAGCCGGCCGACAGCGTACCGCTCCACAATCTTGTCCGCTTCGGCCTCCAGCCGCTTGGCATAGATCGGTTCGTTGATGAAGCGAGGATTATTTTTGAGCACGGTGGCAAGAAGCTGGTCTTGTCCTGATGCCGTTCCCACCAGCTGACCCGTTCAAACTTTCTCCAGAAAAGTAATTCTGCCGAAACGACTCATCGGCGCAGAAGTTATAATACGCCAGTTCCGTCTGCTTGGTGAGCCAATTCCGCTCGTCTCGTCTCTGGACTGTGATCCCAGCCGTCCGGCAAATCGGCGGGGCGGAACTCGTCACCCTGAATGGAAACGGTGGTCAGAAACTGATAGTTCAGCTCGGTGGTCTGTTCCGGTTTCTCCTTGCTCACATTGGTGATGTACAGCGCATGGCGGTACTTGCGGAACACATTCCAATAATCATTCCAGCTCATGCCGCTGGCAGTTGAGCCAGCCGTATCCCTTGAACATACTCTTGGTGAGGATGACATCCACATCCCGGACGGAATGCTCCACGCCCCACAGATCGGTGATGGTGTCCGTTCCGCAGAGAGTCAGGAAGTCCTTTGAAATCCACCTCGTGCAGCATGCCCTTCACATACGGCATGCGAATTTGAAACGAGGTATGGACTTTCTTTCCGCACAGCTTCTCGTCAACAAGGCGGGCGTATTGTTTGGAGATCAACCCTTCCCCGTCGAAGCAGGTGATTTCGATGTCCTCTTTTTTCTCCACCCGGTGATATTTGCGGGTACTGCTCTGCGTTCCGTCGTCCTCTACGGTGATGACGCTGACATTCCGCTCTGTGCGCGTAGGATTGTCGACGACCACCACCCGGTGAGGCCGGTCGATGCCGATACCGTCGATGCGGATACCGCTGGACAGCATCAGGCCGTTGTAGGCATAGAGCTTGCTGAGCTGGCAGTCACCGATGGTCATATCCATCATGATGCGGCGGCGCACGGCATCGTAAAAATCCTCCCGGATGAAGGACAGCCGCGCCTGCCGGCTCATGCTGCCCGAACGCTCAAAGGCGAGGTAGCGATGCGGCCCGGAGCCAAAATCCAGGCTCACGCCCTCGGGACGGAACAGGGCCTTGGCCTTCTCCTGCCGGATCAGGTGTTTCTTTCTGGCTCCGCTCCGGTCGAAGATGCCGGAGAAGTCCATATAGAAAATGATGTCCGAGAGGTCAGTCACCAACTGCCCGCCGGGTGCTCCGGTGAAGGCATCGCCGTGCAGCACGCACATGATCTGATAGAACAGTGCGTTATCGTCCTGCTCGTGGGGTGCGGAAAGTGATTTGCATTTCTCTGTCTCAACAGCGCTGAGACAAAAGGTGTATGCACCATCTCGCTGTCTGCCAAAGCTGATCACGGCTCTGGCAGACAGCTCGTAGATTCTATATTTTACCAACGGCATCGGCTCACCTCCTGATGCTTCTATTTTATCATGCGGCTCTAAATTTGCAATATGGATACTGCTCCCACTTTTTCGGTGGGAGCTTTTTGCTTGCAGCTCTCAACAAAAAATTATAAAGGAGGAATCCAATGCAAGAATCCACATTCACCAACTACGACCAGCTGCCGCTGTTCCTCAATGCGAACACGGTGGCGCAGGTGCTGGGTGTGTCCATCTCCAGCGCCTATGAGCTCATGCACGAGACGGGCTTTCCCGCGCTGCGGATAGGCAGTCGCATCGTGGTACCCAAAGAAGAGTTCCGCCGGTGGGTAGATGCGCAGACAGGAGGTGATGCCTGATGTTCCGGCGTTGGCCTAAGCGAGACCCGAACAAACACTACTATCTCGTCCCCAACGAAGTCTTTAATCTCGGACTCAGCTCTCACGAGATCGCCGTCTACAATTACCTTCTGCGCTGCGAGGATCGCAGAACCTACCAATGTCATCCCAGCTACCGCACCATCGGTCGGGCGGTGCATCTGAGCGAGAACACCGTGCGGAAGTATGTGGCCGGTCTGGAGGAGAAGGGGCTCATCCGCACCGAACCCAGCACCATCACCACGAAGGACGGCCGTGTGCGTAACGGCAGTCTCATCTACAACATCCGCCCCATTCAGGAGGCGTTGGAGCAGAACTACCAGCGGCAATTTCGACAGGCGGAGGAGATGTGGAGCGGGCGCGGGTGCAAAAGCGGCTGGCCGAGTTGAATCAGCAGAACAAGAAGGGGGAAGAAAGCGCATGATGCAGCAGATTGCAAACTTTATCGTAGACCATGACCCGATGATGGTCATCCGGCGCACACATGACACGGTGCGCTACATTCGGTGGGAGTGGAACAAGGAACATGCCGACCCCATTGATGAAGACGGACTTCGCCTGTTCCTCTGTGATGAACACTACGGTGATTTGACCGATGAGCAAAGAGCCGTTGCCCGCCAGGGCCGGGACGAGATGCGGAGTGTTTATGCGGAGCTGTGCGTGCGCATCCCGAAATGAACCATCAACTCTCTGACCCATGGTGCGCCGCCACATCCCTCCGCCCTCCACGCCGCACTGAAAGACGCGGTGCAGGCGCATGTCATTCAGAAATCCCGACCGAAGGGGCGACCGCGCATCCTCACCCGT
>VOFG01000838.1_pt1 | contig 124118 bp, 189 predicted proteins | sample 5384171 | NCBI WGS metagenome assembly VOFG01 (sample SAMN12384726, study PRJNA508395) | human gut metagenome | isolation source: healthy gut F | host: Homo sapiens
AGATACGATTTTACCGATGGCAAGGAATGGAGCAGAATCCATAGCGGCAATGGGAATCGATTCACCGATACCGGTATTGTCCAAAGACCAGCAGCCATTATTTAACTATTTTAAACAGTTGTTTGCACAGGTTACCAACCCGCCGATCGACTGTATCCGTGAGGAAGTGGTAACTTCCACGACCACTTATATTGGAAAAGACGGCAACCTCTTAGAGGAAAATGCCATCAACTGTCAGGTATTAAAGATACACAATCCGATCCTGACCAATACGGATTTAATGAAGATCCGTTCTATGAAGCGTGAGGGCTTTAAGGTAGTTACCTTACCGATCACCTACTATAAAAAATACCAGTCTGCAAAAGGCATTGATCATCTTTTTGTAGAGGCAGACCGTGCACATAAAGACGGAGCCAATATCCTGATCCTTTCCGACCGTGGTGTGGATGAGAACCATGTGGCAATCCGTCATTGCTTGCCGTAGCAGGTCTGAACCAGCATTTAGTTGAGACAAAGAAGAGAACCAGTCTTGCCGTTATCTTAGAGTCGGGCGAGCTGAGAGAGGTTCATCATTTTGCAACACTGATTGGTTATGGAGCCTGTGCGATCAATCCGTACTTAGTACAGGATACGATTAAAAATCTCATCGATGAGCATATGTTAGATAAAGATTATTATGCAGCGGTGGACGATTACAACAATGCAGTCATCCACGGAATCGTTAAGATTGCATCGAAGATGGGAATCTCCACCGATTCAGTCTATCAGGGTTCAAAATCTTTGAGGCAATCGGAATCTGATTCAGAGGTCATTGATAAATATTTCACCAACTTCACCGTCAGCCGAAAAAGGGCATCAGCATTGATGAAGTAGAATCCGTAGATGAGATCGTTAAGCGATTTAAGACAGGTGCCATGTCCTATGGATCCATTTCCAAGGAAGCACATGAGACATGGCGATTGCGATGAACATGCACGGAAAATCAACAGTGGTGAAGGTGGTGAGAAGTTTAGAGCGTCTATCCATTGGAAAAGACGGCTTGAACCGCTGCTCCGCAATTAAACAGGTGGCAAGCGGACGATTTGGTGTCACATCACAGTACTTAGTCAGTGCAGGAAGAGATCCAGATCAAGATGGCACAGGGAGCAAAACCGGGCGAAGGTGGACATCTTCCGGGCGGAAAAGTTTATCCTTGGATTGCAAAAACAAGACTTTCAACACCGGGTGTATCCCTTATTTCCCCGCCGCCTCATCATGATATTTACTCGATTGAAGATTTGGCACAGTTGATTTACGACTTGAAATGTGCAAATACCAATGCCAGAATTTCCGTAAAACTGGTATCGGAAGCAGGTGTTGGTACAGTCGCTGCCGGCGTAGCAAAAGCCGGTGCAGGCGTCATCCTGATTTCCGGTTACGATGGTGGTACCGGCGCTGCTCCGGCAAGTTCCATCCACAATGCAGGACTTCCTTGGGAGCTTGGTCTTGCCGAGACACACCAGACACTGATGATGAACGGTCCGCTCAAAAGGTTGTGATTGAGACAGATGGTAAACTGATGACCGGCCGTGATGTTATGGTAGCCATTGCTTGGTGCTGAGGAGTTCGGTTTTGCCACCGCACCCCTTGTGACCATGGGCTGTGTCATGATGAGAGTATGTAATCTGGATACCTGCCCGGTAGGCGTGGCAACCCAGAACCCGGAACTGAGAAAAACGATTCAAAGGAAAACCGGAATACGTTGAAAACTTTCATGTGTTTTATCGCAGAAGAAGTTCGTGAGCTGATGGCAAAACTTGGAGTAAGACAGCTTGATGAGTTGATTGGACGTACGGATTTATTGAAAGTGCGTGATGACATTCAGGATGATGAGAGAACGAAGAAACTGGATTTGTCCGCAATTATTGATAATCCATTTGCAAAAGATGAAAAAACATTTATATAATCCGAAAGATGCGTATGATTTTAAATTGTCAAGGACAATGGATGAAAAGTATTCTTAAAGAAATTTAAGCATGCGCTGGAAACCGGAGAAAAAAGGGACAAAAATTAGTGCAACCAATACCGACCGTTCCGTTGGTACCCAATCTTTGGTTCTGAAATCACCAAAGAACTTAGGAGATGATGTGCCGGAAGATACCTTTACGGTACAGAATGTAACGGTGCCGGCGGACAGAGTTTTGGTGCCTTTATTCCAAAAGGACTTACGCTTGACATTGGAAGGTGACAGTAACGATTACTTCGGAAAAGGACTTTCCGGTGGTAAACTGGTCGTTTCCACCAAAGGTGTAACAGTACAAAGAAGACGAAAATATCATCATCGGTAATGTGGCACTGTACGGTGCAACCTCCGGTAAGGCATTCATTAACGGTATGGCAGGCGAACGTTTCTGTGTCAGAAACTCCGGTGCACACTGCTGTTGTAGAAGGTGTTGGCGACCATGGCTGTGAATACATGACAGGCGGCTGTGTGGTTGTCTTAGGTCCCACCGGTAAAAACTTTGCAGCCGGTATGAGCGGTGGTATCGCTTATGTACTGGATGAAGATGCATCCCTTTACCGAAAACTCAATAAGACCATGGTATCTTTGGAACCGGTGACAGATAAGTATGATGTCTTAGAATTAAAGGGATATGATTACGGAACATGTTGCAAACCAATTCAAGAAGGGCAAGGAGATATTTGACAACTTTAGCCAGTATCTGCCGAGATTCAAAAAAGATCGTGCCTCACGACTACAAGAAGATGATGATGACTATTGTCCAGATGGAAGAAAAGGGACTCAGCAGTGAGCAGGCCCAGATCGAGGCGTTCAACGCTTTGACAAAGTAAGAGAAAGGAGATACCAATGGGAAAAGCAACAGGATTTTTAGAATATGAGCGTCGGGAGTCACAGGCGATCGACGCAAAGGAGAGAATCAAGAATTTTAACGAATTTCATATTCCACTTTCAACAGAAGAACAGCAGAGACAGGGATCACGTTGTATGGACTGCGGTGTTCCTTTCTGCCAGTCGGGTATGACGATCAAGGGGATGACCTCGGGGTGTCCTCTCAACAACCTGATACCGGAGTGGAACGATCTGGTCTATCATGGCAACTGGGAGCAGGCGTACCTGCGTTTGCACAAGACCAGCAATTTCCCGGAATTTACTTGCCGTGTATGCCCGGGACTTTGTGAAAAGGCATGTACCTGCGGGCTGAACGGAGATCCGGTCACGACCAGGGAAAATGAGCGTGCTATCATTGAATACGCCTATGCACACGGTCTGGCAGACGCAAAGCCGCCGGTCAATCGTTCCGGCAAAAGATCGCGGTCATCGGTTCCGGTCCTTCCGGGCTTGCAGCAGCAGACCAACTCAATTCAGAGGACATGCAGTGACGGTCTATGAGAGAAATGACCGTGTGGGTGGATTGCTCCGTTACGGTATTCCAAATATGAAACTGGAAAAGCAGATCATTGACCGCAAGATCGCTGTTATGGAAGAAGAGGGCATTACCTTTAAGATCAATGTAGATGTTGGTAAGGACATCAAGCCAAAGGAACTCCTGGCAGAATATGATGCTGTGATCTTAGCATGCGGGGCATCAATCCAAGAGACATCAGGCGCCGGGCAGAGAGGCAAAAGGTATCTACTTTGCGGTAGATTTTTTTGACCTCCACGACCAAGAGCCTGTGGGACAATGGATTAAAAGAAGGAACTTTTATCTCTGCAAAGGATAAAGATGTGATCGTGATCGGTGGTGGTGATACCGGTAATGACTGTGTGGGTACCTGCATGCGTCATGGTTGCAAATCCATCACACAACTGGAAATGATGCCGAAGGCACCGGATGAAGACAGGAGAGCAATCCTTGGCCACAGTGGCCGCTGGTCTGCAAGACAGATTACGGTCAGGAAGAAGCAATCGCAGTCTTTGGACATGATCCGCGTATTTATACAACGACGGTTAAAGAATTCAAGAAAGACCGCAGCGGCAACCTAAAGAGCGTTATCCTTGTCAGTCTGGAATCCAAGACGGACGAAAAGACCGGCAGACGCATGATGGTGCCGGTGGAAGGTACAGAAAAAAAGTGCCATGCCAACTGGTGCTGATCGCCGCAGGTTTTTGGGAAGCCAGTCTTATGTGACCGATGCCTTTAAGGTAAAGGTGGACGGCAGAACCAATGTCGCTACGGAGGCAGGAAAGTTTGCCGCTTCGGTAGACAAGATCTTTACCGCGGGCGATATGCATACCGGTCAGTCGCTGGTTGTGAAGGCAATTCGACAGGGACGTGATTGTGCAAGAGAAGTAGATGAATATCTGATGGGATATTCTAATTTATAATTTAGATTTACGGAAAAGACACCGACGGTGCAGAGTCAGAAGACGACTTTGTGCTATCGGTGTCTTTTGTGTCCGGATATGTACACCGTGTATGGTATAAAGCCCATCCGTGGCTTAATTTATAAAAATTTAAGAATTGAATCTTATGTCCTTCCTTGTAAAAGATAGTCGCTATGCCTTAAAATTAAAGTAAGAAAATGGCAGGTGATTTATTATGGAAAAAAGGAAAGAAATTATTGAAAATAAAAAGGTCTGGGTATTTTTACTTCTGATAATTTTGGCGGTGGCGATCGGCTTTATCGTGGTTGTCCGCAAGCAGAAGCAAAAGGAAGAACAGGTGGCGGAAAAGGTCTATCAGGTCAAGGTCATGGAGGCGGGGGAGACCGGGGAGTGATGTAAGTCTTTCCTATACGGGGATTGTCCAGCCGGAAGAAACCATCCAATGTACCTTTGAAACGGTTGGGACGATTGAGACCGTGAATGTCGAAAAAGGGCAGGAAGTCGCAGAGGGACAGATTTTGTACCATGGATGCCGGGGATGCAGAGGAGTTGGATAGTGCCAATCGGACTTTGGAATATGCGGACAAGACAAGAAAAAAATGCGCAGAATCTTATGAGAATGCCCAGGAGGACTATGCGACAGCCTGCGGTACCAAACGTGAATTGGAAAATCTAAATGATGCCATAGCAAGAAGGGATGAGCAGCAGAAAAAGGTGGATGCCCTCAAGAGCAAGTTGGATGGCATGTCGCAGTACAAAGCCGGGCAACGGCAGCCTTGGCAATATGCCGGAGACCAATACCGAGTATTATTCTACCAAGTTGGAACTGGATTCTGCACAAAGCACCTTGGAAGTCTATCAGCGAAATGTAGACAGTGCTCAGGAAGCCTATGATAAAAAGGCAAAAGAAGGGGCAGATTCCGATGAGGCAAAAGCCCAGAAAGAACGGCTGGACTCTGCGCGTGATGCCTTGGATAATGCCAACGAAGCCTATGATAATGCTGCGGACAATGTGGAAAAAGGCACAGAGTGCAGTAGATAAATGTACGCTGAAAGCACCCCAAGGCGGGATATGTGGTCAATGTTTCTGCGACAGAGGGCAGTGTTTCAACACCGATCATGCCGGCGGTTGTTCTGGCAACGCATGATGTTGTGATCAATTTCGGTGTGTCACAGACAGATATTACATCCCTTTCTGCCGGTATGGCCGCACAGATCCAGATTGGAGATAAGACTTTTGCCGAAATATTAAGAGCATAGATGTGACGCCGGATGAGAATACCAGGACTTATGCGACGGATGTGACGGTAGATACCGCGGATCCGGAGGTATATCTGGGAGAACTGGCAACCGTTGAGATTAATATAGGAGAACGGACCGGCATCTGGCTGCCTTTGTCGGTGATCCTAAATGATGGCAATGATTATGTTTATGTGGTGGAAAATGACAGGGCAAAGCGTGAGTATATCAATGTCCTGGAAGTCAGTGATGATCAGGTGCTGGTCGAAGGAACAAAAGCAGGGGATAAGATCATCTGCGAAGGCATGAAGGCTGGTCCGTACAGGTAGTGCTGTGTCCTATGACAAGGCAGAATAAGGGGGCAGGGCATGGATAAATTAACAAAAGGTTTATTACATAATCGCTATATTGTGGTATTCTTTCTGGCGATCATTGTTTTACTGGGCGGCATTTCTTATTATCTGGTGCCAAAGCAGGAAAATCCGGACACGTCCATAGCGGTTGCGCTCGTGACGACTATCTATCCGGGAGCCTCACCGGAAGAGGTAGAGGAATACGTGACAGATAAATTGGAAGATGCCATTGGGCAGTTGGCGAATGTGGACTATACAACCAGTATGAGTATGGAATCTGCAAGCGCCGTGATCGTGTATTATACCACCGATGTGACGATCGACCAGGTGGAATCCAAGTTGCGAGAATGTGTATCGGATGTGCAGGGCGACCTGCCGGATATGTGCCAGACAAGTACAGTAAAAACGGATCTGGTCTCAAATAATCAATTTATCATTAGTTTGTCGGGAGAAGACTATTCTTCGGAGGAACTGGTAGCCTATGCGGATACGATCGAGGATCAACTGGAGGATATCGATCATGTGGCATCGGTATCCATTGAGGGCGCCAGCACGAAACAGGTTGTGGTGGAGGCTGACATCCAGAAATTGCAGTCTTACAATGTTTCCATTGAAAATATCTTATCCTTGATGCAGGCGCAGAACCTTAATATTCCGGCAGGAAGTATTGCTTATGATTCCGGTACGGTCACGGTGACCAGTGACGGACTTTTTACCAGCCTGTCAGATATTGAGAATACAGTGATCGGCGGTGCGGATGACAGTCTTTCTTTTGTAAAATTAAAGGATGTGGCAAATGTCTATGTGGAAAACACCAGTGATAAGCATTATGAGCAGGACGGAAAAGGCTGTATTCTTCTGGTCGGCAAGTTTGATGATGGTGTCAATGCGGTAAATGTCGGCAAAGATGTCCGCAGTCAGATCAATACGATCGAAGCAGTTGCCGGAAAATCTGGATTTCCATGAAGTCATGTATGCGCCGGAGGCAATCAGCGAAAATATCAACGGCTTTATCTTGAATCTGATCGAAAGTGTCCTGTGATCGTGGTGGTTGTCCTGATCGGTGTCGGTATCCGCAATGCACTTGTCATCAGTACGGCACTGCCAATCAGTGTTCTGGTGACTTTTACGGTCATGTATCTTTTTAAATATCGAGTTTCAGTTTATATCGATCGCAGCCTCGATCATCAGTCTGGGTATTTTGGTGGATAATGCGGTTGTGATCAGCGAAGCGATCCAACAGCGCATGAACGCCGGACAGGAAAAAGAAGAAGCCATTGCGGGCGGTGTCAAAGAAACCTGGCTGCCGGTACTGACCAGTACACTTACAACGATCGTGACCTTTAGTATTATCTATTTTATCCCGGGGACGATCGGTAAGGTGGCAGGAACGATCCCTACGGTTGTTATCACATCCCCGATCGCTTCCTATATCATGGCGATGTGCGGTATTCCGGTTTTGGCATATTTCTTCTTTAAACCGGAAAAGGAAAAAGAAAATAAAAGCCGAATCCGGTGCATGGATTTTTTTGACCGCCTGCTGGGGATCGGGCTTCGCTATCCGAAGCGGACGCTGGTGTTTTCCTTTGCAACGCTTGGCGTGGCAGCACTTTTAGTCACACAACTTGGCATGCAGTTTTCCCATATTCATCAAAGCCGGTGATCTATCTGGATGTCAGTGGAGAAACCATGAATCTGGATGCGACGGAAAAGTCATAGATCAGGTGGAAGATGTCTTAAAAGAGGATGAACTGGTGGCACATTATACTACAGCCATCGGCGGCGGGCTGCCGAGTTTTTCTTCATATCGGTACCTTCCATGAATGATGCAGACAATGCCGGGCGCATCATGCTGGAGTTAGATGAGGATGCATTGAAAAAGGTTGGCAGTACGGAAAGGCTGCCAAACAACTGCAAGAGGAAATCAATGAGAAGGTTACCGGCGCAAGCATTGAGGTCAAATGTCTGGAATACTCCTGCCGGCAGATGATAAAGATCGTTTATACGGTATCGGGGGATGATCGGATGAAATCAATGCATTTGCGGCACAGATGGTAGAAGACCTGTCCCAGATAGAAGGAACGACGAATGTGCGTGACACTTCCGTAAATGCACAATATGAGTACAAGGTAAATCTGGACAGTGAGAGATTATCCAGTTATGGACTTTTGAAATATGATGTGGTCAAGCAGGCTCAATACCAGCCTTATGGGGGGCAACGGCATCCACTTATACCGGCGCAGAGGATGAGATGGATATAGTCGTTAGGGCAAAGGTGGATAGTCTGGAACAACTGAAAAATCTGCCAATTTCCGGCTCCGTCAGTGATACCCATGTTTTGTTGGGGCAGGTGGCGGACATCACGCTGGAGCCGACTATTCCGCTGATCAACCATTATAACGGAAAGCGGTATGTCAATGTCTTATCCGGTGTGCAATCCGGCTATGTATCCGGCACGATCGAATCAAAATTTGAAAAACAATATCTGGACAAAATGGATAGCGAGGACTTACCATTGTGGAACAGGGCGAGATGAGCAATATGATGACTCTGGTCGGAAATCTGATCAAGGCGGCAGGTGTGGCGATTTTGATCATATACATTATCCTGCTTCTGCAGTTTAAGGAGTTTTTTGGAAAGCCGCTCAACATACTGACTTCCATACCGTTGTCGCTGATCGGCTGTTGCTTTGGACTCTGGATCTTAAACATGAACATTCAGGCGATGGCGCTTTTTGGGCATTGTTGCCCTCTTTGGCATTGTGGTAAATAATGGTATTCTTCTGATCGAGGTCATCGATGAGAAACGAAGGAATGGCGAGAGCGTCCGGGAAGCCTGTCGCAGTGCGGTGGCAGCAAGATTTCGTCCGATCATGATCTCCAGTGTTACGACCTGTATCGGTTTGGTACCGCTGATCGTATCACAGGATCCCATGTCAGCGCCGATGGCGGTAACGCTATTATTCGGACTGCTCTTTTCTACCATACTTACCATGGTGGTCGTGCCGACGATTTTTATTATTTGCGGGAGAGCAAGAAAAAAGAAACAGAATAAGGAAAGAAAACGCTGTGGGTCAAAACCTACAGCGTTTTTGTTATGATAGAATATTTACTTCCAAGAAAAAGTCGCAATGCCATAAATATAAATGATGGCGATGCATCACAGGTACCACGAAGGTAAAAATGGGCTTCATCTTAGGCCCGACACCGGTATTGGCTTCCTTAAAGAAATTATCCATCCCAGCCAAACTTATGACAGCAGAAGAGGGCGAGGACGAGAGAACCCAGCGGCAGTATGTTAGTAGAAACAACAAAGTCCCAAAAGTCCATCCAGGTCGTCCCTTCAGCAAATGGCTGGAAATGCAGGACATTAAATCCGGGAGTGCTGTTGTCAGTGCCAGTAAAGACGATGATGCCACAGACCAGACTTCCCTTTGGTCTGGACCAACCGGTCAGTTCGCGGACCATGGCAAGAATATTTTCGCAGACACCCAGTACCGTGGAGAGCGCAGCGAAAGGATCATAAACAAAAGAATAGGATCCCAGACGCGCCCACCGGGCATATTATTAAAGACGGTTGCCATCGTATCAAATAAAAGGCTCGGTCCGGCACCGACTTCAGATCATAGGTAAAACATGCAGGGGAAGATGATGACACCTGCAAAAAAGCGACTAAAGTATCAAGCGTGATGACATGCAGGGCTTCGCCCATGAGGGTGCGGTCTTTTTCCGATATAAGAGCCAAAGATCGCCATGCTTCCCATACCGGTGGAAAGCGTGAAAAATGCCTGGTTCATGGCGGCAACCACGACAGATCCGTTGATCTTGGAAATATCCGGTTTCAGATAAAAAAAGTAAGCCTTGTCCGGCACCTTTTAACAAAAGACTGTGGACTGCCAGTACCAGCATGAGCACTAAAAGTGCGCTCATCATAAATTTTGTGATCCGCTCAAGCCCGCCCTGTAAATGGAAGGACAGGATGAAAAAGGCAAGGACAACCGTTATGAACAGGAAAGTCACATTGATCGTAGGACTTGCGATCATGGAGGCAAATCCTAAAGTCTGCTGCCTACCGGCAACAAATTTACAGAAATAATAGACGAGCCATCCGCATACCACGGTAAAATGCCATCAGTGCCAGATTACCGATCAGACAGATAATGCCGAAACCACCCCATTTTTGACCCGGCTTTTCCAATTTTTTTATACATATTGAGAGGACTGGTCTGTGCGGCTCTGCCGATCGCAAATTCAAGGTAAGAGCCGGAATGCCGAGGATAATCAGACAGATGATATAGACCAGCATAAAAGAGCCGCCACCATTTTGCCCGCACATCCATGGAAATTTCCACATATTTCCACAGCCGATAGCGCACCCCGCCGATAGCATGATGAAGCCCAGACGACTTCCTAATTGTTCACGTTTCATATAAATCTATAAATCCCCTCTTATTTATTCAACTCGGCGATCATATAAAGCAACTTCTCAGAATCCTCCCATCCAAGACATGGGTCGGTGATGGACTTGCCATAGACCTGATGATCGGAAATCTTCTGGGAACCTTCTTCCAGATAACTTTCTACCATGACGCCCTTGACCAGGTTCTTGACATCGCCTGAGAACTGGCGGCTCATCATGATTTCACGGACGATACGGATCTGCTGCTTGAACTGCTTGTTGGAGTTGGAGTGGTTGGCATCCACGATGACGTAGCCGGATTGACAAGATCCATAGAGGCATACATATCGGAAAGGCGAACTGCAGATCCTCGTAGTGGTAGTTCTGTACACAGTTGCCATGCTTGCTGACAGCCCCGCGCAGGATCGTATGCGCCAAAGGATTGCCGGTTGTGCGCACCTCGTAACCGGAAAAAAATGAAAGTGGTGTGCATGTTGTGCTGCATATACGGAATTGAGCATAACGGAAAAGTCACCGCTGGTCGGATTCTTCATACCCGGCGGGGGACATCAAAACCACTGACGGTCAGACGATGGTGCTGGTCTTCTACAGAACGTGCACCGATGGCAACGTAGGAGAGCAGGTCTTCAACATAAGGCCAGTTCTCCGGGTAGAGCATCTCATCGGCACAGGTAAAGCCGCTTTTTCGATAGCGCGCAAGTGCATTTTACGCATGGCGATCAGACCTTCCACCATATCCGGTGCCTTGGTAGGATCCGGCTGGGAAGCAATGCCCTTGTAACCGGAACCGGTGGTCCTAGGTTTATTGGTATAGATACGAGGAACGATGAGCACACGGTTCGATCTTTTCCTGTACGGGGGTCAGGCGGTTGACATACTCACAGACAGAATCTTCGTTGTCTGCAGAACACGGCCCGATGATGGCGAGCACGCGGTCATCCTTTCCTGTAATGATATCTGCGATCTGCCGATCTCTGTCAGCCTTTAATGCCTTCATCTCCGGTGTTAAGGCAAATTCACTTTTGATGGTGTCCGGATCCGGCATCTTTTTTAAATATGAAAACTCATGATAATCTTCCATTCTGTCGCAGATTGCGACATAAATTTAACAATAACTATATTATAAGAAATTGTTGGCTCTGTCAAACATTGGCATGTTTCTTACATTGACTTTGGCTCGTGATTTTGATAGAATAAACAAGATTTGTATTAAGTAGGCGTAGCGTAGCTGGATAACGCATCGGACTCCGACCCGAAGATCGCTGGTTCGAACCAGTCGTTACATTCAAAACACTATGTGTTGGGGAGACTTTTTGGAGGTGATATTGTTGAAGGTGAAAGAATTCTTTCAGAAGATAAAAATAGATAAAATTATAGAATTCCTTAAAAAGAATGCGAGATATTTTGGCGCAGCGGCAGTCTTTGTGGCTATGGTACTCATCCTTGCCAGATGTACAGATGGTACGACATCGGACAGGATCCGATGGCAGGCGCATATCAGCAGTATGCGGAAAGTGACAATCAGGAAGTCAATGACCTGATTACCAAATATTACGAATATTATGCAGCAGGAGATACCGATTCTCTCAAGCAAATCGCTACTCCGATTTCAGATGCAGAAGTCAGTTATATCCAGTTCTATAGTCAATATATTGAAAAGTACCAGAATTTAAAGGTTTACACAAAGCGTGGCTTGGACAAGGATTCCTATCTGTGTTCCGTATATTTGCAGATCAAGTTTGCAAATATAGATACACCGGTTGCAGGGCTTGATTTCTTCTATGTCCAGACCAAGGATGATGGAAGCCTTTACATCAACAATGTATATGGTTCATTCAACCAGTCCAACGGCGAATTTGACATGGATACGGATATCGCATCCGATCGCTACCTTTGAACAACAGAGTGATGTCCTTGCTTTGCAGGCAGAAGTACAGCAGGAATGCAACGAGGCAATGCTTGCAGACGAAAATCTGAACACCTTTGTCAATACGACCTTACAGGATGCTATCAAGCAGTGGGCGGCAGATTATAAGGCATCCGTAGCCCAGGCAGCGGAAGAGGCAGCAGCAGCCAAGGCAGCAGAGGAAGAAGCAGCAGCCAAGGCGGCAGCCGAAGCCAAGGCAGCAGAGGAAGCAGCGGCAGCCGAAGCAGCAGAGGCAGCAAACGCTAAGACAAAGGTCACAACCGACAAGATCAATGTGCGTGATGCCGCATCCGAGGATGGAAACTTGTTAGGACAGTTGGCATCCGGTACGCAGGTTACCTGGTATGCAGATGAAAATGGCTGGGCAAAGATCGACTACAATGGCACCAAGGCATATGTAAAGGCAGATTATCTGGCAGATGTATCTGGTGACAGTACACAAGATACAAGCCAGTCAACAAACAGCAGTGCAAACCTGAGCCAGGGACAGGGAAATCACACTTGCCAATCACGGTCAATGTTCGCGAGAGCATGAGTGAGACTGCTTCCAAGGTAGCAGTTGCATACGCAGGCGAACAGGTCACTGCATCGAGTCTTATGCGGATGGATGGACCAAGGTCAATTACAACGGCAAGCAGGGATACTGCAAGACAGAATACTTACAGTAAAAGCAGTTTTATAATGTATCTTTAGGGGCAGTCCATATGGTCTGTCCCTTTCGTAGCCTTATAGGAATCGGACAGAAAGGAGACCCATGGCAGAAGAAGAGATCCGCCTAAATAAATATTTGAGCGAAGCAGGTATTTGTTCCAGAAGAGAAGCGGACCGGTGTATCGAGGCAGGCAAAGTCTTAGTCAACGGCAAAGTGGCTGGCATGGGACAAAAGGTTAAAATGTCCGATTGTGTGGAATACTGTGGACGAGAGGTCATAGGAAAGCCCAAGGATGTCCTACTTTTTTATTCAACAAGCCTGTTGGGATTGTCTGTACGGCAGAAAAGCGGGAGAAACACAATGTGGTCGATTATATTGATTATTCGACCCGGCTTTATCCGGTAGGACGTCTGGATAAAAATTCCAGAGGACTTCTTTTGATGACCAATCAGGAGATCTGGTCAATCAGATCATGCGCAGTCGTTACCATCATGAAAAAGAGTATATCGTACGCGTAGATCGTCCGATTGATGCTTTTTGTAGAGCGTATGGCAGCAGGAGTCTATCTGTCAGAACTGAAAGTTACGACCAGACCCTGTAAAGTAGAAAAGTTATCCAAATTTACTTTTCGCATTATTTTGACCCAGGGACTCAACCGCCAGTATCCGCCGCATGTGTATGGAATGCGGTTATCATGTACGGGATCTGGAACGTGTGCGCATCATGAACCTGACGCTGGACGGTATCGCGGAAGGGCAGTATCGCCCCGATCACTGCGGCAGAATTTGCTGAGTTACAGAAATTACTTAGAGGTTGATATGGATATTAAGGAAGAAGTTAAAAACATTACGGGAACAAATCGAATATCACAGCAATCGTTACTATAATATGGATGCACCGGAGATTACAGACTATGAGTATGATATGCTCATGCAGCGTCTAAAGCAGATCGAAAAAGAGCATCCGGAACTGGTGGACGCGTCTTCTCCGACACAAAAAGTCGGTGGCAATGCCAAGAGAGGCAGGAGTACTGGTGCGTCACAATGTGCCGATGCTGAGTTTGCAGGATGTCTTCTCTAAGGAAGAGGTCATGAGCTTTGTGGCAGAAATGCAGGAAAACTGGAAGATCCTGAGTTTGTCGTTGAGTACAAGATCGATGGGCTTTCCATGTCCTTGCGCTACGAGCAGGGCAAACTTGCGCTGGCAGAGAGACCAGAGGTGATGGCATCAACTTTGGCGAGGATGTTACAGCAAATGCCAAGGCGATCGAAGATGTAAAGACGACCTTAAAGGACGCACCGGATTATCTGGAGATCCGTGGAGAAGTCTACATGACGGAAGCCGCTTTTTCCCATGTGAATGAGACGCAGGAACTGCTGGGCAAAAAAGACTTTGCCAACCCAAGAAACTGTGCGGCGGGCACGCTTCGGCAGTTGGACAGCAAGGTGGTAAAGGAACGCCATCTTTCCATGTTTATTTTTTAATTTACAGCAATCGGTGGGACGGGGAATTTTTGACCCACACCGAGGCATACGAATATATGAAATCCCAGCACATCCCGGTCATCGAGGATTACCGGGTCTGCCACAGTATGAGGAAGTCTGGGATGCCATCTGTGCCATAGGGGAGAACCGTGGCAATCTGGTATGATATTGACGGAGCGGTGGTCAAGATCCAACCGTTTTTCCGACCGCAAACTTTTGGGAAATACATCTAAAGTGCCACGCTGGGCGATCGCCTACAAGTATCCGCCGGAGAAAAAGAGACCAAATTACTGGATATCGAATTATCGGTAGGGCGTACGGGGCGTATCACACCGACTGCCATTTTTGAACCGATCCCGTCTGTGTGGGACTTCGGTCAGCCGGGCAACCCTGCACAATCAGGATTTTTATCAATGATCTGGATATCGGGATCGGCGATACCATCCTTGTCTACAAATCGGGAGAGATCATTCCAAAGGTCAAAGAGGTATTACATGACAAACGTCCGGCAGGGGTAAAGACCTTTGTGATCCCGGATAAGTGCCCGGTGTGTGGAGCGCCGACCTATCGGGAAGAAAACACGGCAGATATCAAGTGTTCTTCTGCGACCTGTCCGGCACAACTGGAACGCCATATCATCAATTTTGTGGGGCGCGATGCCATGGATATCAAGGGATTTGGCACAGTCTATATTGAGGAACTCATCCATCAGGACTATCTGCACGACATTGCGGATATTTATGAACTCTATGAATACCGGGACGAATTGATTGAAAAAGGGTATCCTGGGCAAGAAAAAAATACAGATAAACTCCTCAGAGTGATCGAGGCATCAGGAGAATGATGCCTACCGCCTTCTGACAGGGACTGGGCATACCGGGGATTGGCAAAGCAGCAGCAAAATCGCTTTTGGACTATTTTGGTTCGATCGATGCGGTAGCAAAGGCAGAGCCGGAAAAACTGGTCGAGGTCAATGATATTGGCGAGATTAGTGCAAAAGCCATCTATGCTTATTTTCGTGATCCCATCCGGTCAGTCTGGGGATCTTGGAGCGAATGCAAAAAGCACGGTGTCAATATGGCACGCCTTCAGGCAGCAGATAGTGACGATGTGCTGGCGAATCCCATTGTGATCACAGGAACACTCCCCGGCATGGGAAGAAAGGAAGCAGCAGAATTGATCGAACGCCACGGCAGCAAGGTCAGCAGTTCTGTTTCCAAAAAAGACAAACTACCTACTGGCGGGTGAAAATGCAGGAAGCAAATTGGATAAGGCGAACGCTTTAGGAGTCACCGTGCTTACAGAGGAAGAATTATTAGAAATGCTTCAGGCCAAAGCCTAGAGAATAGAGATAGAAAGAGGGGCAATTATGCCGATCAAAAACACAGAGCGATCTGCCTGCAAAGGCGATCTTAGAGCATGAAAATATATTTGTTATGGACGAGGAAAGGGCATTGCATCAGGATATCCGCCCGATCGAGATCAGGATCCTGAAACATATGCCTTTAAAAAGGATACGGAACTGTAGATGCTGCGTTCCTGTCAAATTCCCCGCTTCAGGTAGACATTACTTTTATCGCAGTGGAGAGCCATATTTCAAAAAAATACGTCCATGAGCCATTTGAACAAGTTTTTACCAGACCTTTGGTGACATCAAAACCGTAATCTGGACGGTCTGATCATCACGGGAGCACCGGTGGAACTGCATGATGATTTTGAAGAAGTGGATTACTGGGATGAACTGGTCGAGATCATGGAGTGGTCAAAGACCCATGTGACCTGTACTTTTTTTACCAGTGCTGGGGCGCACAGGCGGGGCTATATTATCACTACGGCATCAAAAAGCGAGATCTTAGATCAAAAAGATCTTTGGTGTCTACAAGCACAGGGTGCAAAACCGCAAGATCCCATTGGTACGCGGTTTGATGATTATTTCATGGCACCACATTCCAGACACACCAGAATGGACGAGGATGCCATCCGAAACAACCCGGATCCGATCGTGCTGGCAGAGTCGGAAGAAGCAGGCATCTTTTTGATCCTGTCCAAGGATAACAGCCAGATCTTTTTTGCATGGGACATCCGGAATACGATCGTTTGACCCTGGATAAAGAGTACAAGCGGGATGCTGGAAAAGGCATGGATATCCAGATGCCGGTCAATTATTATCCTAATGATGATGTGAACGAAAGACCGTTTTTACAATGGCGTTCCCATGCAAATTGCTTATATACCAATTATCTGGATTATTATGTCTACCAGATGACACCGTACGATTTGCACTGGCTGCCAAAGACAAAAAGATAAAAAACTTCCCAATTTTGGGGAGGTCTGATATAATAATGCTAAGAATATGTTTAGGAGGCTACCGATATGGCAGAAGATAGAAAGAGTTTTGTTATCAAAGAGAGCGAAAATGGTGGGGTCAATATCACAGATGAAGTAGTTTGCAATCATCGCAGGACTTGCTGCTACAGAGGTGGAAGGTGTATCTTCTCTGGCTGGAAATCTGACCAATGAAGTGATCAGCAAGGCTGGGATGAACAAGTTATCCAAGGGTGTAAAGATCATCACAGAAGAAGAAAACAAAGTTGCAGTACGTCTGGGAGTGAATATCTCTTATGGCTATGAGATCCCAAAGATCGCCAGCAGGTGCAGGACAAGGTCAAGAATGCGATCGAGAACATGGTTGGACTTGAGGTCATCAGCGTAGATATCAAGATTGCATCTGTAGCGGTTGCAGGGGAATAATTCTTTTGTTTTATCAAGGATTGCGCTATAATCAAGGGTGTCTGAAAAGACATCCTTTTTTACCATATTATCAATACATTGAGGGAGCGAAAAAGGTCTATGACAATGACAAGAAGACAAATACGAGAAGAGATATTTAAGATCATCTTTCAGGCGGATTTTCATGCGCAGGAAGATCTACCGGAACAGGTAGACCTATTCTTGCAGGATGAGAGCGAGCCGGAGAAAGAGACAGAAGAATTCCCGGTCAAGAGCGATAAGGAATTAGAACAGGAAAAATACATTGCTGACAAGAGCAGTGACATCTTTGCACACGTTGAGGAGATCGATGCGATCATCGATGAGGCAGTGGAGGGCTGGAAGACCAGCCGTATGGCAAAGGTCGACCTGTCTTTGATCCGTCTGGCAGTCTATGAGATTCGCTATGAGAAATTGCCCAAGGGCATTGCCATCAATGAAGCCGTAGAACTGGCAAAGACCTATGGCACGTATCAGTCAGCAGGATTTGTCAACGGAGTATTAGCAAGGATCCATGAATAAAAATATCTATGGTGTAGGGCAGGTCAATGCCTATATCCAACGTATGTTTGCAGAGGATTTCTTACCCGTGATATCCGTATCAAGGGAGAGGTCTCCAACTGCAAATATCATTCCAGCGGTCATATCTACTTCACCTTAAAGGACGCAGGCGGAGACGATCTCTGCCATCCTCTTTCGCGTGAACCGTGTCAAGGGTCTGCGTTTTCCTATGAAGGATGGAGATAAGGTCGTGGTCACAGGTTCCGTTTCCGTCTGGCGAAAAGGGCGGTACCTATCAGATCTACGCAAAAGAGATCACGCTGGATGGGGCAGGAGATCTGTATGTACGTTTTGAACAGTTAAAAAAAGAACTGGAAGAAATGGGCATGTTTGCCGCAGAGTACAAAAGCCTATTCCCCGTTTTGCACAACGGATCGGCAGTGACGGCACCGACCGGCGCAGCCGTGCGGGATATCATCCGATCTCCAAAAGACGCAATCCTCATGTATCCATTGCCTTATATCCGGCTTTGGTACAGGGCGAGGGCGCCGTGGAGAGTATCATTTCCGGTATCATGGCGCTGGATGCCATGGGTTTAGACGTTTTGATCGTCGGCAGAGGCGGTGGCTCGATCGAAGACCTATGGGCATTTAATGAGGAAGCCGTAGCCAGAGCCGTGTTCAACTGCAATACACCGGTCATTTCGGCGGTGGGGCATGAGACCGATACGACGATCTGTGATTTTGTGGCGATCTACGCGCACCGACACCGTCGGCGGCAGCCGAACTGGCAGTCTTTTCCTATGAGGAGGTCGCTGGTGCTTTGACATCCGTCCAGGTCCGTATGCAGCAGTCCATGCAGATGCATCTGCAAAAGGACAGACAGACCTTGGAAGGGCTAAAAGGCAGATGCTGCTTTTGAGTCCAATGGGGCGGCTCAATGAGAAAAGACAGTATGCCATGCATTTGGAAGACCGTTTGCAGCAGACGATGCGAAGGAGGCTGGACGGCTTTGATGGGCGGATGCGGCTTTTGGCAGAGCGTTTGGAGGGCATGTCGCCTTTGAAAAAACTGGCACAAGGCTATGCCTATGTAGCAGATGAGAGCGGACATTGCCTGTCTTCGATAAAAGGCGTAGCCATAGGAGATCCTGTGCAGGTTTATGTGCGTGACGGCAGGATGCAGGCTGTCATAAAAGAAATCGATGAGGATGTAGCATGGAAGAAAAAAGAATTGACCATAGAACAGAGTTTTGCAGAAATTGAAGAAATCTTGAACAAGTTAGAGTCCAATGAAGTGACTTTGGAGGATTCTTTTTTGTTATATCAATCAGGTATGCAGCAGATCAAGCACTGCAATGACCTGATGAATGCCGTAGAGCAAAAGGTACAGATGTTGAACAGTAATGGTGAGTTAGAAAACATTTGAAGAGGTGTAGTTATGGATATCAATAAGGAAATCGCCTATAAGGCAAGCGACGCAGACCGTATGATCTACCGTGTGTTACCGGCGGAAAAAGGTTATCAGAAGACAGTATTTCAGGCAATGAACTATAGTGTTTTGGCAGGGGGCAAGCGGATCCGTCCTATCCTCATGCTGGAGACTAACAAATTATTTGGTGGTTCCAACAAGGCAATCGAATCTTTTTGTGGCAGCGATCGAACTGATCCATACATATTCTCTGGTGCATGATGATCTGCCAGCCATGGATGATGATGAATTGCGCCGTGGCAAATTGACGACACATGCCAAATTCGGCGAGGCTATGGGCGTTTTAGCAGGTGATGGCTTGCTCAATTATGCCTTTGAGATTGCGCTGGATACTTTGGATGAGACCAAGGGGCAGACAACAGGGCTGTCATCCGTTCACTCAAGGTTCTGGCAAAAAAGCCGGTATTTATGGCATGATCGGCGGTCAGGTCGTAGATGTGGAAGCCGAGAAACAATACGGTATCTCCAAGAATCGTTTGGACTTTATCTATGAGTTGAAGACCGGAGCCCTGATCGAGGCATTATGATGATCGGTGCTATTTTAGGTGGCGCGACGGATGAAGAAGTCGAACAGATCGAAGATGTGGCAAAAAGATCGGACTTGCTTTCCAGATTCAGGATGATGTCTTGGATGTGATCGGTGAGACAGAGACAATCGGTAAATCCGTTGGCAGTGATGAGAAGAACCAGAAGGCAACTTATGTTGTATTTGAAGGTTTAAAAAAGCAAAAGCAGGAAGTGGCAGATCTGACAGACGATGCGATACGCTATTTTACAAGAACTTCCATACGAAAATCCATTTTGACAGAACTTTTACGATGGATGGTGCTTCGCGATAAGTAGAGGATGAGACTTATGGTGTTAGATAAGATACAAAAAAGAAAATGATATTAAGAATTTGACACCGGCAGAGATAGATGTCTTACGACAGGAGATCCGTACTTTTTGATCGAAAAGATCTCCAGAACTCGGCGGACATTTGGCGTCCAACTTAGGAACCGTGGAACTGACGATGGCATTGCATCTTTTTTTGGATTTTCCAAAGGATAAGATGCGTGTGGGACGTGGGACACCAGTCTTATACCCATAAGCATCCTGACTGGCCGCAAGGACGACTTTTGATCATCTGCGCCAGTATGGTGGTATGAGTGGCTTCCCAAAGCGGACAGAGAGTTCGTGCGATTCCTTTGATACCGGACACAGTTCTACCTCCATATCCGCAGGACTGGGACTGGCATGGGCGAGAGAGTTACAGAATGAGGACTACAAGGTGGTTTCTGTGATCGGTGACGGAGCCCTGACAGGCGGTATGGCATATGAGGCGATGAATAATGCCGCCGCCCTCAAGAAGAATTTTATCATCGTATTAAATGATAACAATATGTCGATCTCAGAAAATGTCGGCGGGATGTCAGACATTTGTCAAAACTGCGTACCAGCACGAACTATGTGGAATTAAAAGAGGGCGTGCAGTCTTCTTTGGAAAAGATCCCGGTTTATGGCGAGCGCATTGTATCCGGTATTCGCAAGACCAAGAGCAGTATCAAACAGATGGTGATCCCGGGGATGATCTTTTGAAGATATGGGGATCATGTATCTAGGACCTGTGGATGGGCACGACATATCCGCTATGCTCAAAGTCTTTCAGGAGGCTTCTGCAGGTACAGGGGACCGGTCTTAGTGCATGTTCTTACCAAGAAAGGATATGGCTACCGCCCGGCAGAAAGACATCCGTCCCGTTTCCACGGTACGGCACCTTTTGATATTGAGACAGGGATCACTTTCCCATGGGAAAGCGACCTATACCGATGTATTTTCAACCGTTATGCGCAAGATGGGAGACCGGGATGACAAGTTAGTTGCCATCACCGCAGCCATGGCAGACGGTTGTGGACTCAACGTTTTCACAATATGTTCCCGGATCGTTTCTTTGATGTGGGGATTGCGGAAGAACACGCCGTGACCTTTGCCGCTGCACTTGCAGCAGGAGGCATGCATCCGGTCTTTGCGGTCTATTCCTCCTTTTTTACAGAGAGGCTATGACCAGATGCTGCATGATGTCTGTATGCAAAATCTTCCGGTTGTATTTGCTATTGACCGGGCGGGACTTGTCGGCAGTGATGGAGAGACCCATCAGGGCGTTTTGATCGTCTATTTGACTGAAATGCCGAATATGACTGTCATGGCACCGAAAAATAAATGGGAACTTTCCGATATGTTAAAGTATGCGATACGCTTATGATGCACCGATCGCCCCTTCGTTATCCGAGAGGAGAGGCATATGACGGCTTGCAGGAACACCGTCAGCCGATCGTCTACGGCAAGTGTGAGGAGATTACAGTGGGGCAGGATATACTCCTGTTTGCTTTGGGCAGTATGGTAAAGACCGCCGAGGCTGTCTGCGGGCAGTTAAAGGAAAAAGGCATAGAGGCAACGCTTGTCAATGCCAGATTTGCCAAGCCTTTGATGCGGCATATTTAAAAGAAGCCATGACCAAGCACTCTATGATCGTTATTTTGGAGGAAAATGTAGCCTTGGGCGGCTTTGGTGAGCATGTGGCATGTTTCCTTCGTCGGGAGGGCTATGAAGGACAGATCTTTCTATTGCGATCGGAGACCATTTTGTAGAGCATGGCAATGTGGCAGTCTTGCAAAAAAGAATTAGGGATCGATGCCGATGGTATCACGCGGCAGATCTTAGAAAAATTATAGGATAGATAAGCATGAAAGAACGTTTGGATGTTTTATTGGTGCAAAAAGGACTTGCCCCTTCCAGAGAAAAGGCAAAGACCATGATTATGGAGGGTAATGTCTTTGTAGACAACCAGAGAGAAGATAAGGCGGGGCACTTTTTTGATCCGTCCGTGAATATTGAGATCCATGGCAATACCCTGCGTTATGTCAGCCGTGGCGGACTGAAACTGGAAAAGGCAATGGCACAGTTTGGCATTACCCTAGATGACAAGGTCTGCATGGATATCGGGGCATCGACCGGAGGCTTTACCGATTGTATGTTACAAAACGGAGCAAAGAAGGTCTATGCCGTGGATGTAGGATATGGACAGTTTGCCTGGAAACTGCGGCAGGATCCGCGGGTGGTCTGCATGGAAAAGACCAACATCCGCTATGTGACACCGGAGGACATCGGGGACGCTTTGAATTTTGCGTCCGTGGATGTATCTTTTATTTCCCTGACCAAGGTCTTGGGACCGGCAAAGGAACTTTAAAAGACGGCGGACAGATGGTATGTCTCATCAAACCCCAGTTTGAAGCAGGTAAGGACAAGGTCGGAAAAAAGGCGTGGTAAGGGATCCGGCAGTACATAAAGAGGTGATCGAGCGCGTGATCTTATTTGCAAAGTCCATCGGATTTGGCATCCTGCATCTGGATTATTCGCCACGATCAAGGACCGGAAGGAAATATCGAGTATCTGGTACATATCGTAAAGGATGCCGAGGCGGAGAGCCAAGAAGTGATTGATGTGGGGGGCAGTTGTAGCGGCAGCCCATGGAGAACTGGATAAATAGGCATGAAACATTTTTTGTTGTAGCAAGAGAAGATAAAAAGAAATCTTAGAATTTGTGCAGAAACTGACGGATTATATCGAAAAAAAGGGCGGAACCTGCGCCTATGGGATCAATCCGGATGATGCATTAGAAGCAGAACTGGATGTGCCGGAGGACACACAGGGAATCTTAGTTGCCGGCGGTGACGGTACGGTGATCCGGGCTGCACAGAATATTTTTTGGAAAAAATATCCCAATGATCGGGATCAACCGCGGGCATCTGGGCTATCTGTGCGATCTGGATGATGCATCGGTCTATGATGCCATCGATGCCATGATGGCAGGCGATTACAGTATTGAAGAACGGATGATGTTGTCCGGGCATATGGTAGATGCCCAGGGCAATGCGCAAAGAGATCCAGGCACTCAATGATATTGTGCTTTGTTCGAGTGCAGGCCTGCAGGTCATGCATGTTGTCGTTTATGTCAATGGGCAGTATCTTTATGCCTATAATTGTGATGGGGTAATCTTTGCGACACCGACCGGATCGACGGCATACAATCTTTCCGCCAATGGTCCGATTGTCAATCCTATGACCAATCTCATCCTTCTGACACCGATCAATCCGCATACCCTAAATGCCAGAAGTATTGTTCTGGATCCCTATGATGAATTGGTGATCGAGATCGAGTCGCGCAGGGAAGATGGGACAGAGGAAGCCGAGATCAGTTTTGACGGCAATCACAAAGAGATTATTGCATCCGGGAGAAAAACTCGTTGTACATCGGGCAAAGGAGACCACAAAGATGATTCATTTGCAGGATGAGTTTTTGGATCGCATCCGTACCAAGTTACAGGCGGATGACGATTGATGGAGTATAGATAGAGTTGTTTGATACAGTATAAGAGGTAAGGACATGAAAGCAGAACGTCAGGCAAAAGATCTTTGGATCTGATCGTAAAAAAGGAGATTGGCACGCAGGAAGAATTGACCATGGAATTGAACGTGCCGGATTTGTGGCAACACAAGCCACGGTTTCCCGAGATATTCGAGAGATGAAACTGACAAAGGTAGCCATGAGCGATGGAAAACTACGCTATGTGGCATATCGTAAGACCGAAAGAAGATGGCGGAAAAATATATCCGCATTTTCCGGGATGGATATGTGTCTATGGACAACGCACAGAACATGCTTGTCATCAAGACCGTTTCCGGGATGGCGATGGCAGTGGCAGCAGCACTCGATCATATGGAATTGCCGGAGATCGTGGGAAGTATCGCCGGGGATGATACGATGTGTGCGCGGTCCGCAGTGTAGACGATACCATTGTGATCATGAGTAGATTAAGGAAACTAGTTGAGAATAAAAATGCTTAAGAAGAGTGAAAGGAGCAAGTATGCTTGAAAATTTACACGTCAAAAACCTTGCACTCATCGAGGAGGAGGACATCACCTTCTTGGACGGACTGCATATCCTGTCCGGAGAGACCGGTGCCGGAAAGTCCATTATTTTAGGGGCGCTTGGTCTGGCACTTGGTGGAAAGGTGTCAAAAGACATGTTGCGGGATCCCGGTAAGGAAGCCTTGATCGAGGCTGTCTTTCGCATCACCAGGGACTCGCAGAGAAAGCAGTTGGCAGAACTGGATATCGAGCCTTATGATGATGAGGTCATCCTCAGCCGTAAAGATCACGGAGAGCCGCAGTGTGGCAAAGATCAATGGCGAGATGGTACCGGCGATCAAGATGAAAGAGGTGGGGGATATCTTTTTGGATATCCATGGGCAGAATGACCATCAATCCCTGCTCCACAAAAAAGCATCTGGAAATGTTGGATGAGTATGCCAAAAATGAAGTAGGACCGCTCAAAGAGCGTATGCAGACAGCCTACAAGACCTATGCCGCAAAGCAGCAGGAATGGAAGGAAGCCAACCAGTTGGATGGCGACAGGGAGCGCGAGATCTCATTCTTAGAGTATGAGATCAAAGAGATCGCAGAGGCAAATTTGGAGATCGGAGAAGATGCGCGCTTTGAAAATCAGTATCGCAGATTATCCAACAGCAAACGGATCATGGAGGCACTTTCCGAGGCATACCAGCAGACCAGCGGCAGTGATGGGGCATCGGAACAGGTAGGAAGGGCTGTGCAGCGTCTGCATCGATCCTGTCTTATGATGAAGCCTTAGAGCCTATGTTTGAAAGTTTAAATGACATCGACAGCCTGCTTTCTGATTTCAACCGTGATCTGTCACAGTATATGGCTGAGGCAGAGTTTGACGAGGAAATGTTTGCCCAGATCGACGGCAGACTCAATGAGATCAACCGCCTCAAGGACAAATATGGCGCGACCATTGAGGATATTCTGGCGACAAAGCAGGAAAAGGAAGACCGCTTGGAAAAACTCATGCACCACGAAGCCTATCTTGCCAAGTTGACGCAGGCTTTAAATGACGCCAAAAAGAAGCAGAGGATGCGGCATTTGCCCTGTCCGGTATGCGCAAACGCTATGCTAAAGGAACTCTCCGGCAAGGTAGAAGAAGCCCTGATGGATCACGAATTTTCTGGATGTGCATTTTTCCATGGAATTTTGCAGACAGATCATATCGGCGCAGACGGTTATGACGATGCACAGTTTATGATCCGTACCAATCGGGAGAGCCGATCCGTCCGCTCAAGGATATAGCATCCGGTGGTGAGATGTCGCGTATCATGTTAGCAATCAAGACGGTACTGGCAGAGCATGATGATATTGATACTTTGATCTTTTGATGAGATCGATGCCGGAATCAGTGGTCGTACAGCGCAGGCGGTATCGGAGAAACTCCATCTGGTCGCAAAGGAACATCAGGTCATTTGCATCACGCATCTGCCACAGATCGCAGCCATGGCGATCATCATTATCTGATCCAGAAGGATGTGGTAGGCAATGAGACCATATCTTCGATCGAGGCACTTTCTTATCATGACAGCATCAAGGAACTGGCGCGTATGTTGGCGGAACGACCATCACGCAGACGGTCTTAGACAATGCCAAGGAGATGAAAGATGCGGCACAAGGCAAGAAAAGATGTTTAAAATAAGGCAAAACTAACATACTAAAGGAAGGACAAATGTCCTTCCTTTTTTTTCATGGAGGTATTGCTTATGTTTGCATGGTATCAGAAGAATCGCAAAAAACAGCCATAGCCTACGGCATTGTATATGTCATAGCCTGCTTATTTTATGCTTTATCCTATATTCCCAAAGAGGTTGTTTTGCAAAAAGCCAGTGATAAAGATCTCACTGGCGGCACCTATTCGTGTGCAGGAAGCCCATACAGAAGAGACCGTGCAGACGGAGCGTGTGGAAGCGATGCCAAGGGCATACAAAAAGACCTATACCTGTAAACTGTTTGGTCTATGAAAATAACAGTGTACACAGATAATGTGGAAAAATGTGTATGACGTTTATATAGAAAATAACATTGAAAAAGAAATTCAAGAATGGGTAAATTCATTAAATTTAAAATAGAATAATAATTACATGAGTGACAGAAGATAAGAATCTGAATTCCCTGTCACTTTTATATTATTTGATAAGAAAAAAAGAACTGGTTTATATCCGATAAGAATATAGACTGGTTCTTATTTTTAATATGCTATTATATACACAGGGAGTCGGGGAATGTCGAACTATAGCAAGCCGGAAAAGAATGCATTGATATCGGTATGAAAGAGTTTTGCAAGTGCAACTAATTCAGATGCCTTAATATTCATTCGATTTGTTTCCAGTTTGGCATAGGTACTTTTTGGTGATGGAGATACCCATAAGATTTAATTTTGCAACTACTTGGTCTTGAGTCATGTTGTTTTTATATCGAATTGCTTGGATATTTTTACCAATATCCATATCTGGTCTAATCTTTTGCATAATGATGAACTCCCCTTATAAAATAAAAAGATTCGTAATACAGAAATATATATATTGATTCTAAAGAATTTAAATTTTATAATGTTTCGTAATAAGGAATTATTTTTAACAGGAAGAGGTAAAAAGTATAATGGATGTGGAGATGGAAAAGAGAAAATTTTTAAATCTATGTGGCAAAAGAGATCGAGCATTATTGTCAGGTGAAAAAAGAATGACATTGGGGGATATGGAACGATTGACATATCTGACAGAATTTTTGAACTGGAGAACTATGGAATCGCCTTATGGAAAGAATTTGGTGATGATGTAAAAGAGCCATTTGAAGCGATGATGAAAATGTTAGATGAGCCGGAGTGCATAGAAGATCGATGGCTTGATGACGAAGCAAAAGGGGAAAAGTGGTTGTTAGAATTTCAGGAACTGGCATTAACGGAAGAATACAGGGAATGGATTCGAAATTATATCGATAAAAAATATGAAGAAAGAGGATTACCATATCCGACAGGAGCAGACTTCGATTAAGAGGTCTGCTTTTTTTTCTGGTCTTTTGGGAGGTGATAAGAGGTGGAAGTAAGTATTTATGAACTCTTGGCGGCAGCAAGAGAATCGGCTAAATCTGATTATATAAAGGGGACAGCATTTTGTGTGAGAAGAGATTTCATCTAGATACCCATTATATGGTGGAAATGGAGCTGTGAGAAATGATAACAAGCTGGGAGAAAAAGGGGAATTACATACGGAAGTTTTTGTCAGAACCGGAGTATCTTCCCATTTTACAAAAGCAGGAAAAACATCTCATAAAAATAAAAAGACAGGCAATTGTTCAAAAAGGAAACTTGCGATATATCCCTCCCCGGACAGGCTGGACCGCCGCCGGGAGAGGGATCTTTTATAACCGGCTGGGAAGGAACAGTAGTGTTCCTCTGGCGATAGTGGTATAAAAAAAGCCAGATTTTCCGCAGGTTTTGGGACACTGGAACATAGAAAAGTGTTCACGAATGGCACTTTTGCAACGATCCGTTGCAGCAGTGAAACATTTTTGACATTACGTTAAACAGAAAAATGAAAGGATGTGATTGCGATAATCATAGGAATTGATCATGGCTATTATGCAATAAAAACAAGACAAGTGTCTTTCTCAAGTGGAATTATCAGGTATGATTACGAGCCGTATACCATGCAGAATGTTCTGCAGTATCAAGGAAAGTATTATGTCTGTGGTACGGGAAGGCAGATGCTGGTAAAAAATAAAACGTCCAATGATAATTATTATCTGCTGACGTTGGCTGCGATTGCAGAAGAAATCAAGCATCGGAAAGCGGAGCGAAAGACGGAAGTCATTCTGGCTGTCGGACTTCCACTTTCAAGTTTTGGAAGGGAGAAACAGGGATTCAGGGAGTATCTGTTGCGGAAAGAGCAGCCAGTGCGATTTTTATATGAAAGTGAATTATATGAGATAACAATAAAAGATGTGAAACTGTTCCCACAGGGATACTCTGCGCTTGCTCTTCATCCAGAGTATCTGAAGAATGAACCGTCTGTTCTGCTTGTTGATATTGGTGGCTGGACCGTTGACCTTATGACAGATGCACAGTGGATTTAACTTTATAAATGGACATATGATGATCTTTGTTTATTTAACAAGATAATGGAAGCTCTTGCATCCAGGAAGTATCTGAAGAATGAAACCGTCTGTTCTGCTTGTTGATTATTGCTTATTTACTATGTTTAGAGCTCATTGCACTCGATATGACTCTTTTTTTTTGGCGACAAAACTGCCATTTCTATAAATTTTAATACCTTAGTACTTATCCTTTGGGATTCAATGAACCAAAATAGATTCAGCCCGAAGCTCCGTGCTTATGAAGTTTCAACTGGATATCTGGGTTGTCTTTACTGTGACAGAAACTCAAATTGAGCGTGTGCTTCGGGGGAATCTTGCAGTATGGCAGAGGAGGCCAGACGGATCATACAGGAAAGCGGACGGAAATATATAGAAAGAATACTGTCTGCGGTGACAGAATCCGGATTTGATCTCCGGGCAGTACCAACCGTATTTATGGGTGGAGGCTCCGCAATTTTAAAACGCCACGTGACCGCACAGGACGCGATTTGCCGCCCCGTTTTTATAGAGGACGTCCATGCCAACGCAACAGGGTATGAACGGATTGTAGAGCAGATGTGGGCGAGATGACACGTCCGGTATATTCGTTCCGCCCGAACCTGAAAAATCCAGAACACCAGAGGGCATGGGAGAAATTTCAAAGTGTTCCAGAAGGGCAGAAAAGCCAGTATCTGGTTCAGGCAATTCTGGAAAAAGAGGATCGAAAATGGCTGGAAGAAGTCATTCAAAAGACGATAAAAGAAAGTGTTCGGGAATTAGGAATATGTGGCACTACGGAACAATTGAAAACGAAACCATCATCGGAAGAAATACCAGCTCAGATGATGGATTTTTTATCTCAAATGGAAAATTTTTAAAGGGGTGAGGCCTATGATTGCACGATACATACATTGTTGGATCTGCTAGGGGTAAGGCAAGAAATGCATCGTTATCTTTGGTGGGTATTGTGAATAGCTTTCCATGCGGCTTTGGAGTATGTTGTGTGTAGCGAAAGAGAAAGGAGAAAAGTTATGGCAGAGATGAAAAATATCTGCGGAAAGATCCCGATGGACTTACATGAGAAAGTAAGAGAAGAGATTGAACTCACAGAAAGCAGCACACAAAAATTTTTACAACAGGTCATTGAAGAACATTTCAACAGAGTGGAAGGAAAAGGAGAAATAAGCATGGGAGCAGTAAGAACAGTAGCAGTACAGGTATCAGAGGAATTATTCCAGAGATTAAAAGTAGTCATCGGACAGAAACACATGAAACAGAAAGACTTCTTAATTCAGATTATAGAAGAAGCACTGGAAAAGGCAGAGGCAGAATGGCAAAGCAAAGATCAGCCTGAAGAATCCGAACAGACAACCGGAGAATTGGGAACAGAAGAAACTCAACCGGAAGAAAGAACTGAGCCAGAAGGGGAAAGCGAACCAGAAGAGGAAGCCGAACCGGAAGGAGAGAGCGAACCGAAAGAGGAAAACAAACCAGAAGGGGAAAGTGAACCGGAAGAGGAAACTGAACCAGAAGGAGAGACTGATCCGGAAGAATCCAAAGCAGAAGAACCAACAGAATGGTAACCAATTGATACAGAATAACGAAGGGCGGTATGAGAGATCATGCCGCCTGTTTTTATCAGCAAAAAGGAGGTTGATAGCCGCAACCATTCAATTTTTGATCTCTTTAGCGGAATCGGGGGATTCCGTGAAGGCTTAAGACGGGCAGGAAACTTTGTCTGTGTCGGACATTGCGAGGTGGATACTTATGCGGATAAGAACTACCGATTGCTGTTTGACACAGAAGGGGAGTGGTATTGTAATGATGCAAGAACAATTGAACCAGAACGAATGCCAGATTTTGATTTACTCTGTGCAGGATTTCCTTGCCAGGCATTCTCTATCGCCGGAAAGCGAGAAGGATTTGCTGACGCAAGAGGAACTCTCTTTTTTGAAATTGCCCGGATTCTTGAAGCTAAAAGACCCTCGTATTTTATCCTTGAAAATGTTCCCGGTTTGTTATCGCATGACAAAGGCCGGACGTTTTGCACCATCCTCAGTACGCTTTCTGAACTGGGGTACCATGTCGAATGGAAAGTGCTTAACAGCAAGGATTTCGGAGTCCCCAAGCAAGAAAGCGGGTGTATATTGTCGGATATCTTGATTTCCGATGTGCCGGAAAAGTATTACCTGAACCAGAAACAAATGGAGCAGCTCTTGTTCAAAGTCCGGGCAGGAAGTCAGGGGAAAAAAGAGTCTACAGTCCAAAAGGATTAAGCTGTACCCTGACATCACAAGCCGGAGGAATGGGTGGAAAGACAGGATTATATGATATGGGTGTTCCAATTAAAGAAAATACAAAGCTCGGCTACAAACTTGCAAGAGAGGGGGACAGCATCGATCTAGGCTATGCGAATCTCAACAGCAGGAGAGGAAGAGTCGGACATCAGATAGCACACACCCTGACTACAGGTATCCAACAGGGAACACTTCATTTTGTAGATTTGTCTCCGCCACCACTGGTAACTGAAGAATGCAGAAGCCTTAATACTCGACAATGCGGAATCCACAAATACAAAGGAGAATGTTCCGGCGTATTAAGTGAAGAAGGGGCAAGAGCAGTCCTTACACCAGCCAAAGAAAATGTCCGTCAGAATGGCAGACGCATGAAAGAACCAGAAGAACCGATGTTCACAATTACTGCAACCGATCGTCATGGCATCTTGTATCACGGAAGAATAAGAAGATTAGTTCCAAGGGAATGTCTGCGACTGCAGGGGTATTACGATTGGCAAATAAATAAAATCATAGACAGCACTTCTGACGCACAGCTTTATAAACAGGCTGGGAACGGAGTAACTGTCAATGTTATCGAGGCAATTGGCAGATTGTTACAAAAGGCAGACTCGAACTTAACACACAGAAAGTGTCTGAGAAAGGAATCCATTAGGAATGATCGACATAAAAGATCAGTTCTTTGGTACGGAAATCGAGATGACAGGAATTACCAGACAACGTGCTGCGGAAGTTGTTGCTGAAATGTTTGGAACAGAAGCATATTATGACGGCACTACTTATGGAGTCTGGTCAGTAATAGATCTGGAAGGAAAAAAGTGGAAATTTATGTCTGATGGAAGCATTTATACACAACGGAAAGTATACGGTCGAATTGTAGATGCAAGTGGAGAATATTCAACAGAAATGGTATCTCCGAAATTATCCTATGATGAAATGGGAAAGTTACAGGAAGTTGTACGCTGTCTGCGACAGCATGGAGGTTTTGTAAATGAGTCCTGTGGTCAGCATGTTCATGTAGATGCATCGAATCATACACCGCAGAGTCTGAAAAATGCACTGACAATTATGTATGCAAAGGAAGATATCCTGTTCAAAGCACTGAAAGTGCAGGAGAGAAGAGCGAATAGTTATTGTCAGAGGGTGCGTCCGGAGGTGTTGGAGAAAATCCGAAAAATACCAAATAGGTCAATCACTATGGACCGAGTAAGAAATGTCTGGTATGGAGGCAGGGATAGAAGTCATATCCATTATGATGATACCCGTTATTATGCTCTAAATCTTCATGCTGTGTTTTCCAAGGGAACTTTGGAATGGCGCTGTTTTGAAAGCACACTACATGCAGGAAAGGTAAGAGCAAATATTACATTGGCATTAGCCATTTCCGCACAGGCAATCAATCAGAGATCTACACAGATGAAAAAGACACTGATATCAGAAAACCCGGCATTTACATTTCGTACATTTTTATTGAGACTTGGGTTAATTGGAGATGAATATAAAAATGTCCGAAAACATCTGCTGGCAAATCTGGAGGGTGATCTTGCGTGGAGATATGATAAAAGCACGTACGAGTGTCTGAAGAAAAAGCAAAGGACGGATGACGTCAGATCGAGGTGAGAAAAATAGAAGATAGATATTACTTCGCTTATGGCAGCAACATGAATTTGGAGCAGATGAAGTACAGGTGTCCGGCTGCGGAAGTTGTGGAAAACGTTCGGCTTGAAGATTATCGGCTGGCATTTCGAGGCAGAGCTCCGGGTAATGGCGTTGCAACTGTACTTCCGGAAAAGGGAAGCTATGTCGAAGGAGTCTTATGGAAAATCACAGAAGCGTGTGAGAAGAGTCTGGATTTTTTTATGAAGGATTTCCCAAGTTTTTATGGGAAAGAATCGATTCGGGTAAAAAATCAGGATGGCGTGGAGAAAGAGGTGTTTGTATATATGATGAACGCTCCGCACAAAGATGTTCCGGCAAAGCCATCGAAATTTTATCTGGATGGAATTCTGGAAGGATGTAAGGATAACCAGATTCCAACGGAGTCTGTCATGGAAGCGGTAAAACGTACCAGACAGGAAGTAAAAAAAAAAAAATCGATATGCAAGATAAAACGTACCGCAGAGGAAACATCTTCTGCGGTATTTAATTAAAAAATCTATTTATAATAGGAAGGAAAAGCACATGAAGGTTAGAAAATTAAAGACCAGAATAGCTGCTTTTGGACTGGCTGTCCTGATGGGCATCAGTACCTTGAGCAGTGCGAATGCGTTTGCGGCCGAACAGACAGGCTGCGGAACAGCAGACGGAAGTACAGGCATCTGAACAGGCGGTAACAAGCCAGAAAGATACATCGGTTACAGCAGATGATATCACAAAAGCGGTTTCGGATGAAACATTTGCAGTGGAAACCAGTATGGAAGGAATCCATTATGATGCAGAAAAAGAAGATGTTACGCTTGTAAGTATCAAAGATGAGAATGGTGGAGCGTATCATTCAGACAAAGCAGGAACATATATTGCCACTTATATGGTCGTTCCAAAAGATAAGAGTGACAGCTATACCATCACCCGGAAAGTGACTCTGACGGATACAGAAGGACAGGCACATTCCGAAGAAAATGGTGGAGAAAACAGAAGTCAGATACAGAATCTGAAGATGATTCGGATTCGCCTGTGCAGAACTACACAGATGTAGAAATTGAAACATCCGAAGAAGATGCATCTGCACAGGCAATCAAAGAACTCAAAGAGGATATTGAAGAAGGAAATGTCATGGTACTGTCTGCGGCTGAAAGAGCCACAAGCAGCGGTTCAACAGTCACACTGACAAAAGGGCGAACCATTTATTATCCAAGTTATATTGGAAATTATCTTACTTGCCTGTTCACAGTCAATGGAAAGATTGCATACTGCCTTCAGTCCCAGAAAGCATCCCCACCGAGTGGAAGTTATGTAGCGCAGGTACTGGACAGCAAAAAAATCTGCAGAAAGTCCTTTATTATGGTTATGGAGGGGCAGGAGATCTGACAGGAAGTTATCTGTCTGGAAAAACAGAAGATGAAAAGTATGTTTATACACACATTGCAGCCAGCTATGCTTACGCAGGAGAAGCCGGATTTACCGGATGTAATTATAATGACCTTGTAAATGCAGGGGTTATCGCATATATCAATTATCTGTTCGGACAGGAAGAACCGCCAAAAGGTGAACTGAGCCTTTCAAGCACAAAGCTGAATGCAGTACGGGATGGAAACATCCAGAAAACACCAAATATCACACTGTCTGGAGATCACAGAAACTATGTGACATTGAGTGTACCAGAAAATGTGACAGCACATAATCTTTCTAAAGGAACAAGTGTTACAAATGGAAAGATCCAGATTTATGGTGGAGATACATTCTATCTGTCCGCAGATTTATTACTGACAGGCAGTTATGCTTCCGGCAACTTATATGGTTCTGTCGGAAAGACATGGAGAACGCTGGTGCTGACGACCGGAAATTCCAAGCAGGATATCGGTGTATTTGAAAGTGAAACAGCAGCTCCGGTAAGTTTTAGTGTACAGTGGCTGAATATGACACGCATTGAACTTATGAAGAAAGATGTCAATACACAGAATCTACTGTCAGGGGCAGTTTATGGTATTTATACTGATAAGAAGTGTGAAAACCTGCTGATGACAATGTCAGCAACCGGAACAGACGGAAAAGCAGTCAGTGATTATTTTGATTCTGCACTGAAAACTGTGTATGTAAAAGAGATCACTGCTCCGACAGGATACAAACTGAATACAGAAGTATATAAAGTAGGATGTTACTGCCGGAAAGACAATGAATGTAACAGCAACCGATGAGAGAGTCACCGGAAGGGTGAAAATCGCAAAGATCGATAAAGAAACACTTGCATTTAAAGCGCAGGGGGACAGTGCTCTTCGTGGTGCTGTGTATGGTCTGTATGCAAAAGAGGACATCGTGCATCCGGATGGCACAACAGGGGTTCTGTATAAACAGGACAGCCTGATTGCACAGGGAGTCATCGGAGATGACGGAACACTGGAATTTTCAGAATTATACCTTGGAGAAATGTATCTAAAAGAGATCACTCCACCGGAAGGATATACACTGGATACTACCAAATACGAGGTATCAGTAACTTATGAAGGTCAGGATGTTGCCGAAGTGACAAGAGACCTTACGGTAAAAAGAGCAGGTAAAGAAACAGGCATTCCAGTTAATCAAAATCAGTGAAGATGGAGAGCAGACAGAAACAGACCTGGTGGAAGGAGCAGGTTTTAAGGTGTATCTGATCAGCGACCTGACACAGGTAAAAAATGGAAAACTGAAGCCAGCCAATGGAGAAAGCTATACAGCAAGCGATTTCAAAAATTATGACTTCAGCAAAGAGCAGGTTGCAGTTACTTACGAGAATGGAACCGCCGTACCAGTACCAGAACTGATCACTGATACCAAAGGATATGCAGTCAGCCCGGAACTGCCGTATGGAAGTTATGTTGTAGTGGAAAGTACTACCCCTGAGAATTTGAAAACCATTGATCCATTTGTTGTAAATGTGGAAAATGACAGCAGAGAACCAATGCAGTGGAGAGTATTTGATGACCGCCCGTTTGAATTTTTGCTGAAAATTGTAAAGAAGGATGCACAGACTGGAAATACTGTTTTAAAGGCTGGTGCTTCTTATAAGATTTACGATGTGACAAATAAGAAATATGTGGAACAGGTTGTTCAGTATCCGAAGAAAGAAAAGATCAGTGTATTCGAAACAAATGAGGAAGGATATCTGATCACACCGCAGGAACTGAAGTGCGCTACCTACCGAATCGAAGAAGTGAAAGCACCGGAAGGATTTGTAAGACAGGGAAGCGAGGAGTCCCTGTATGATGGAACAACGATTATTTCACCATTAGAGCAGACTACAAAAGGAACATATAAAGAAAATCCACAGAGCGGTATTGTAATTACAGTATCCTCAAACACTGCACATCAGATTGATCCAGATACAGGAGCTGCGATTGTAGAAGTAGAACAGAAAAACGATGAACAGGTAGGAAGCCTGCTTCTGACGAAAAAGGGAGAACAGCTTACCGAAGTAAACGGAGATTCTGTTCTGGCAAAAGTAAAAAGCACTGGTTTCTAAAGTAAGAAATGCCGTATCTGGATAAAGAAGAAACAGGTATTTATAAAGGCTTTAAATATGAAGAAACCGGAGTAGAAGGTGCTGAATTCGAAGTATATGCCAAGGATACCATCTATTCACCGGACGGAGCAAAGGACGAAGAAGGAAATCCAGTTGTTCGTTATGAGAAAGATGATCTGGTAGCCAAACTGACTACAGATGAAAATGGAACAGCAGTTATCTACAATCTGCCACTGGGAACGTATTATCTGAAAGAAGTTGTAGCAGGAGAGAATTTCGTCCTGAATACAGAACAGAAAGAATTTACCCTGACAGCAGAGGATGATACACAGGCAGTTGTTTATGAAGGCGTTACCTATAAAAATGAAAGACAGAAAGTTTTCGTATCAGTAGAAAAGAAAGATTCTGTCACAGGCGAAAAGCTGGAAGGTATTTTTGGACTGTATGCTGCAGAAGATATTCTTTCTAATCAGGGAGAGGTTCTCGTAGAGAAAGATACCTTGCTGGAAAAGAAAGCAACGGATGCAAAGGGAACACTTACTTTCGACAGTGATCTTCCACATGGAAAATACTATGTCAAAGAGGAAGTCAGAAAAGCTGGATATCTTCCAAATGAGGAAGTATGGAATGTAGATGCAACTTACGAAAATCAGAATCTTGCAAAGATTGAACTGAACAAAGAAGTTGAGAATCAGCCGACAGAAACACGCATTACAAAAACAGATGCAACTACCGGAAATGAGCTGGAAGGAGCCAAACTGCAGGTCATTGATAAAGACGGAAATGTTGTGGAAGAATGGGTAAGCAGTAAGGAAGAACATGTCATTTACGGACTGCCGGAAGGAAGTTATACCTTACATGAAGAACTGGCTCCTTATGAAGATGGTTATGTGTCTGCCAGCGATGTGACGTTTGAAGTCAAAGAAGATGGCAGTGTGACAAAGGTTGAGATGAAAGATGAATATTCCAAAGTGGAAATTTCAAAAACAGACCTTACAACCGGAAAAAGAACTGGAAGGGGCAAAGCTTCAGATTATCCGCAAAGACGGAACTGTTCTGGAAGAGTGGATTACAGATGGAAAACCACATTCCGTTGAAAAACTCCCAGTCAATGAAGAACTTACTCTGCGTGAGATCACAGCACCGGATGGTTACGAGATTGCGGAAGATGTCACATTTACATTGAAAGATACAATGGAAGTCCAGAAAGTAGAAATGAAAGATGCCAGAACACCGGAGAAAACAACAGAAAAAACAAATGCACCAAAAAAACAGGTGATAACCAGAAAATATGGGCGTTTGTTCTGCTTGCACTGGCATCTGCTGGAACAGCTACAGGAGTGACTGTATACCGCAGAAAGAAGTCAAAAATGACAGACAACAAAAAAGAAACAGAAGAAAAATAAAATAAAAATTACAGGATAAACAATCTGACAGGGCAGGAGATGTGCATAAAGCAGCTTCTGCCCTGTCTGTATATAAGGAGAAGAAAGATGAGACGTTTTTTTATACAGCAGAATCAGTAACAGAAGGACACCCGGATAAAGTATGCGATCAGATAGCAGATGCAATCTTAGATGAATGTCTGCGTTACGATCCATCTTCGAGAGTGGCGTGTGAAGTCCTTGCTACAAGAGGAAATGTGTTTGTAGCAGGAGAAATCACCAGCGGATATGAGCCGCCAGTGTTTGATGTGATCCGAAAAGTTTTAGAAGAGTGTGGATATTGTACAGATGGGATAGAAATGGATACGTTTGTACACCAGCAGAGTCCAGATATTGCGAAAGCAGTGAGTGTGTCGAAAGAATTTCGGGATAATATCGGCGCAAAGATAAGAAACAGAAGCAGGGGAGCTGGAGATCAGGGGGTTATGGTCGGATATGCGTGTGATGAGACTCCGCAGCTTATGCCAATGCCGACTGTTCTGGCACACCGGATCACACGTGAACTTTCGGCTTGCAGAAGAAGCGGATATATCAAAGATATCTTTTCCGATGGAAAAGCACAGGTAACCGTAGAATATGAAGATGGAAAGCCAGTGAGACTGGAAAGTGTTGTTGTTTCCTGCCAGCATGGTGCAGAAAAGAGCCTGAAGAAGTTAGATGCCGAAATCAGAGAGAAAGTGCTTCGCTCAGCACTCAGATTACTGCCGCCGGATGAGGATACGAAGATTCTGATTAATCCGTCAGGAAAATTTGTGTGTGGAGGGTTTGATGCAGATACCGGACTGACGCGGAAGAAAGCTGATGGTGGATACTTATGGAAGTATGGTTCCGCATGGCGGCGGTGCATTTTCAGGAAAGGACTGTTCGAAAGTAGACCGTTCGGCAGCTTATATGGCAAGGTATATCGCAAAAAATATAGTAGCTGCTGAGTTTGCAAGCAAGTGTCAAGTGTCTTTGGCTTATGCAATCGGAGTAGCAGAGCCGGTTATGATTGAGGTAGATACCTTTGGTACAGGAAAAGTGTGTGCAGATGATTGTCTGGCGGCAGCAATCCCACTGGTGTTTGGAGTGACACCTGTTCAGATCATGGAATCCCTTCGCCTGAACCGTCCGATTTTCCGTCAGACGGCAGTTTTTGGTCATTTTGGAAGAAAGGAGTTCCCTTGGGAGCGGACAGATAAGGTTCTGGATCTTCAGGATGCGATTCTGTAATGCCTTGGGTAACAGAAGAAGAGATTCAGGCAGCAAAAAATATGACTGCGTATGAGTATTTGCGAACACATCAGGCACAGAGACTGCAAAAGACAAGAACCAGAAATGAATGGCAGTTGACGGACCATGACAGTTTTAAAATCAATGAATTGTCGAGTAAATGGCATTGGAAATCCAGAGATATCGGGGGAGTGTCCGCACTGCGGTTCCTGATTGAAGTGGATGGAATGAAATTTACAGATGCTGTAAAACTGTTGTGCGAAGAGAGTCCGTCTTTTATTCCGACACAGTCTGCCGAAAAGGAAAAACCACTATTTAAACTGCCGGAGAGATATTGTAATTGCAGACGAATCAGGGCTTATTTAAACCACAGAGGAATCAGCGATGAAGTGATCACGTATTGCATTTCGCATGAAATCCTTTATGAAAGTGTCCCGTACCATAACGCAGTTTTTGTTGGAAAAGATGAATCCAGAAAAGCAAGATATGCATTCCTGCGAGGAATCTATGAAAAAAACGGGAAGGGATTCAAGATGGAGCAGACCGGGAGTGAAAAAAGTACAGCTTTTGCATTCCACCTGAAAGAGAAACAAAGCGAGTTGCCGTATATGAAGCGTGTATTGATGCATTGGCACACATGACACTGGAAGAAGGAAAGAGGGATAAATATCGTCTTTCCTTGGGGGAATCGCTGCTCGAAAGAAAACGCACTGATACAGAGTGAACGTTTTAAAAAGCCGCCGGACGCACTGGAAGAGTTTCTGAAGAACCATCCGGAAATCAAAGAAATTGAAATATGCACCGATAATGACTTTGCCGGGAGATGGGCGAAAGAACAGATGAAAAAACATTACGAGGGAACGTATCAGATTATCTGCAATCTGCCGGAAAAAGAAGGGGAAGATTATGCAGACCTTGCGAAAGAAAAAAAGCAGGCAAATAAATGCAGGGACAGACCATTGGAAAGAAGGTGATAGAGAATGGAAGAAAAAGGAACGATGCACGTACATCTGTTGACGGAGCTGACTGGAAATCTTTATTCAGAAGAATCGAATGGGAAGAAGATTGGTCGGAGAGTGATGAATATGGAATGCCGTTAGATGGAACAGAACTTGCCGATTATGAAGAAGTCATCCGAGAAGAACTGGAACGTTATGGGGAAGATGATCTCATGCAGTATTTTGATGGAAGTGAGTCCATTCAGGGAAAGATACAAAGTGCAGTTGTTACGATAGAAAACAAAGACGGAATCCTGTACGGCTGTACCAAACTGGAATTAAATGAATTTTTAAGTCAGGAAGAACTACAGGAATTCACCGAATACATTACAGGACAGTACAGTGACGGTTGGGGTGAAGGATTTGAGCAGAGGGATATCAAGGTAGATGGTGGAACGATGAATGTGCATTTTTGGCATCCAGATATGGAACAGCCGAAAATGTATGAAAAGAAAACAGAGCAGATCCCGATAAAGCCTGAGAAACAACGTCCCAAGTTACAACTCCTTGGACATGATGGGAATATTTTTTCCATTATGGGCAATGCCTCAACTCTTTTGAAAAAAGAATAAACAGACAGCAGAAGCAAAAAGAAATGTGTAAAAGGGTATTGGAAAGTGGGGACTATTACAAAGCACTTTTGATTATCAGCGAATACGTGGAAACTGAGTTGAGTCCACCGACCAAAAGAAAATAAAGAAGGCAAAGAAGAAACATCAGCCGGAACGCTGAGAAAAGAAAGGATGATGCCTATGACAAATGGCCTGAGTTTGGAAGAACTTATGAAAGAGGGAACATACCCAGAGGAATATGCCGAAGGGGAAAACTGGAGAATATTACATGGAGATACATTAAAACTGGTCAAAGCATTCCAGCCGGGAATCTTTGATGCAATCATTACCGATCCGCCGTATGCGTCCGGTGGAACAAAGCAGAATGAAAGAAATCGTACTACAAACCAGAAATACAGCAGTATGAGTGCTGCGAATGCACTTCCGGATTTCGATGGAGATAATAAAGACCAGAGATCTTGGACGCACTGGATGGCTGAATGGCTCTATGATGTGCGGAAAGCCTGCAAGAAAGGTGCTCCGATCTGTCTGTTCATTGACTGGCGTCAGTATCCATCGATTACCGATGCATTGCAGTGGGCAGGATGGATCTGGCGAGGAACAGCGGGTGTGGGATAAGGGAAACTCCCGTCCACAGAAAGGCCGTTTCCGCCAGCAGGCTGAATATATTGTGTGGGGCAGTAACGGACCGATGCCGATCAACCGTCCGGTATCTTGTCTGCCGGGCGTCTTCCGATATGGCAATCCGCAGAACCGGATTCATGTGACAGAGAAACCGTTGCAGCTTATGAAAGATGTCATCCAGATTTGCGAACCGGGAGGTCTGATCCTGGACCCGTTTGCCGGGGCAGGAACGACTGTCCTTGCAGCGGTTATGACAGGTTATCGTGCAGTGGGAATTGAGGTAACAGATGCCTACTACAAACTGGGAAGTGACAGAGTAAGAATTGCATTAGAAGCAGAGCAGAAAGAGGATGAAAAGTAGCCGGGATGTCCAATTGGACATCTTGTTTTTTATAGAGAAAATGCATGGCATCCAACTGGATGCAGGAAGGAGATGGAGCGTATGGAACAGGCTCTGGCTTATGTGTGTTGTTCAGCAGAAGAAAGCCGGGTAAAGGTGCAGAAATATTGCAGAAAAATCTATGAACTTGGGTATGTACCAATCTGTCCGAGATTTGTATTCTCACCATTCTTGGAAGAGTCCGATGCAGAAGATATGCAGGGATATGGAAGAATGTCACATATTCTTTTGCGGAGGTGCCGGATGGTAGTTGTATGTGGAAAAGAAGTGACAGGAACAATGAATACCGAAATCAGTATGGCAGACAGACTCCATATCATTTGTACGACACTCGATGGACTGGTACAGATAAAAGAATCAAAATAAATCAGAATCGAGTCAATCCAGTGCTACAGAAACTGGCGGTACTCGTATTGCAAGCATAGCGTTTGGATATCCAAACGCACTTTGGGGAGAACCCCAATCCCCAGACACAGACGGAAATGGAAAGGAAGGATCAAGTCATGTTAAGAAACGGAGTAATAATCGTAATCGCATTGATGAGCGGAGGATTTATAGGAGTGGTAGTGACCTGTTGCATGGTTGCAGCGAAAAAATCCGATGAGGATCTTGGCGGTATGATGAAAGAGGAAGAGAAAAAAAGAAGGGACGGTGATGCAATGCGAAAACGAAACCATGTGATCCCGGTACGGCTTAACGCAAGGGAAGTCAGGGAACTGAATGAGCAGGTCGAAAGAAGCGGTCTGAGCCGGGAAGAGTTTATGCGTTCGTTGATTTTAGGAGCACAGGTACATGCGAAACCCTGTGAGCATCATCCCGAATTGCTCCGAAAAATTGCAGGCTTATGCAACAATGCCAATCAGCTTGCCCATGTTGCCAATGCTTCTGGAATGGCAAGCGAGCAGAGCATTCAGGAAATGCTGCGTCTTACCAAAGAAACATGGCATCTGGTAAAGGAAGAGTGGTAATGCCGGATGGCTTATACAAGTGTTATCCCCGTCCACCGCCTGGACCGTTCCATCGAATATGTGAAAGATAAAGAAAAAACCACACAGAAAGCAGATTCTCTGGAGGCTGCCATTGATTATGCCATGAACCGGACAAAGACGGAACAGGCGGTCTTCGAAGATACCATCGGATGTACCAATGAAAATGCGTATGAAGATATGGTGGCAACAAAAAAGAGATTCCATAAGACGGGCGGTGTAGCAGGATATCATCTGGTACAGAGTTTTGCAGAAGGTGAAGTGACACCGGAACTGGCACATCTCATCGGGCAGGAACTGGCAGACCGGCTCTTAAAAGGACAGTTTGAAGTCGTTATCACAACGCATCTGAATACCAGACATTATCATAACCACATTGTCTGGAACTCTGTGAGCATGGCAGACGGGCGTAAGTACCATAGTAATGCCAAGAGTTATTATACGGAGATCCGTAAGATTTCCGATGACCTGTGCAAAAAATATGGCCTGTCTATCATTGAATCCGACCAGAAAAAATCAATCCCTTATGTACAGTGGAAAGCGGAACAGGAAGGGAAACCGACATGGAGAAGTGCGATCCGTCTGGATATCATGGAGTCTGTACAGGAAAGCTACTCCTGGTCACAATTCCTAAAAGAAATGGAAAAGCGTGGATACACATGGAAACTGAACCGGAAATACATCTCTTTAAAAGCTCCGGGGAATGGAACGGTATATCCGTCTGCGTTCTCTTGGAAAAAACTATTCCGAAGAGGAAATACGTGGGCAGATACTACAGCCCAAAAGTGAAACGAGTCTATCAAAAGGCAGTACAGATTTATCCAAAGAAGAAACTGACCGGGATTCAGGCATTGTATTATTCCTATTTATATCAGATGGGGGTACTGCCAAAAAGACCGAAAAGGAGTCCATACGCCGTCAGAGAGGATATCCGGAAACTGGACCGCAGGATTGAACAGATTGAATTTCTGATGAAACATGACATCATAACCAGAGAGCAGCTTGCTACATACCGAGAGCCATTGCAAAAGCAGATTTCAGAACTGATGAAGGAACGCAGAAAGCTCTATCGGAATGACAGTGAAGACAGTGGAAAAGCACGGCTGTCTGAAATCAATGAGGAATTAAAAATCTCGAAAAGAAGTCCGTATGACAGTTCAGATTGAAAAGCATTCCTTGGAAATCGAAGCGAGACTTCGAAAGGCAGAAGAACAGAGCCAGAATGAGAAACGTGTGGAACACAAAGAAAAAGAAAGTCAGGAGGTGAGATAAGTATGAATTACGGAGCAGAACCGGCAGATCAGGTGGTACGGTACAGTCTGGAAGGAATGGAATACTCTTTGAAGATTACCGGAAATGTGGCAAAGCACGTGGCAATCTTTATTGCAGCCGCCCTGAAAGATCAGAAAAAGACAAGAGGGAAAACAAGACTTACCAGAATGTTAAAGGAACAGCGCCCGATGAAATTTTTTTACTGTTCCGGGTGACCGTCTGAAAGAATTTGCAAAAGAAGCCAAGGCGAGAGGTATCTTATATGTAGTCATCAAAGATAAGGTGAATCCGGACCAGACAGAGGTCATGGTATTTGCAGATGATGCAGCGAAGATGAACCGGGTATTAGACCGGATGAATCTGGATTTTGTAAAAGCAGAATCAGGTTCTATGGTTACAGAAGCAGTGGAAAAAGAGACTGCACCGGAAAAGACAGAAAACCAGATGGAAAAAGAATCCGGGGAGAATGTACGGACAGAGACCGTTGTCCTGCCGGAAGGCAAGATAGAATTTGAACTGGATGATGCGGAAGAAATGTTCCAGATCGGGGATGAGGCTTTCCCAGAAGGAAATTTTACACATGCGCAGGAGGGGGAAAGCAAAGAATCCGTCCGAACCTTTCTCGCGCAACAGAAATACTTCTTCCGATCGGGAAACTAGCTGGAAAGAAAAGAATGAAAAACCATCTGTGCGGAAAGAACTCGGAGATATCCGCAAGGAGCAGGAAGAGAAACGTAAGAGGCCGGATAGACGAAAAAATGCCAGAGAGAGCCGGAAGAAACGTAAGAATATGAAAACGAAAGGCAGGTAATGTATATGGATTTAACAGATATGATTTCAGGTGGAATGGAAGAACAGCAGATTCCTGAACAGAAATTGACCAAGGAAGAATATGCAGCCAAGAAACAGCAGGAAAGAGAAGAGGTATGGGCTGAAGTAGATTCGCAGGCACAGGGAGTTTTTCAGGATGGAGAAAAGCTGAAAGGCTTTCTGGATTTTATGGCAGAGTGTAATACACAGAGAACACCGAATCTGCTTTTGATCTATGGACAGCATCCGGATTTTAAGGTAGTAAGGTCTTATGAACGCTGGAGAGAAGAACATCGTTCAGTAAAAGCAGGGGAGCATGGCATTACTTATATGATTTCCACTGAATATGAAAAAGATGGAGAAATGCGGAGAGGGTATACGATCGGAAAAGGATTTGACATCAGTCAGATGTCAGGAAAGCCATTAGAAGAACGCCCTCAGCGAAGTCTGACAGAACTGATAGGAACTGTCTTAAAAGACCAGTCGGTACGTGTGCAGATTGAGGATGATCTGCCAGACAAAGTGCAGGCCCAGTACAATCCGAGATACCGTACCATTTATATCCGCAACGGAATGAGTGAAGTAACGACATTCCATGCACTGAACAGAGAACTGGCATGTGCAGCACTGGACCAGCATACCGGAACCTACAGCCGACAGAAAGTCAGCGCACAGGCATATTGTGCGGCCTATGTGATTGCAAAACGTTATGGTGTGGATGTTACCGGATTCAATCTGGAGTATATTGCACAGAGAAATGAATGTGGAAAGAAAGATCCACAGGAACTGAGAGACTTTTTAAATGATGTCCGTCAGGCTTCCTATAGTATCCGAAACCATATCGAACGGAATTTTGGTGCAAAGGAACAGGAGTATGTAACCGATGAGTTCGCAATCGGAGACCCTGTAAAAACACCGGAAACCAAGGATGAAAAAGCATCTGGAAAGCAGAAAAAAAAAGCAAAGAGCCAGCCGGAACGATAAAAGTGAAAAAGTTGGACGGTTGGAGTAGCTATTACGGAGGTCTTGTGATATGTTTGGTGTAAAAAAAGGAGGTCAGCCAGATGACAAAATACTATTTGAAGATGGATAACATTATGAAAAATATGTTCGTGGTGGCACTGAATGATGAGCTACAGGGCACAGAGTGAGCAGGATGAATGTTTGGAAGAAACGAAAGCTCTTCTGAAAAAAGTAAGTGAATACGACCTCGCTCAGAAACGGCTGCAGATTACAGCCGGGGAACAAAGGCAGATCCGTAAGGCACTGAACAGGCTTAGAAGTAAATATCTTGCAGCCGGAAGATATAGTGATGGAATAGATAAAATCATTATTCAGGTTGCAAAACCGAATACCACCAGACACATGTTCTGGTAGAGAAAGGAGTGGTTGATTGGTCATTTATTCAAGAGAAAAAGTGGCAAGACTTAGAGAACAGTATCCGGCAGGAACAAGAATCTGTCTGAATTCGATGGACGGAGAAGCGGGTATGCCGCAGGGACTGGAAGGAACTGTGCAGTATGTGGATGATGCAGGCCAGCTCGGTGTTAAGTGGGACAACGGCAGAAGTCTCTCACTGATACCGGGAGTGGATTCCTTTCATAAGAAAGAAGGACAGGGACATCCAGAAGAAAAGCCACGCAAGAAAAAGAGAATCTGACTTGCAGAGATAAGTACAAAAAAGCAGGACTGGGTTCTGTATCTTGTCTTTCTGCCATTTGTCTGGTGGGCGGCAGCGATTACCGCTTGTGCCATTACACCGGATAAGAATTTTATTCAAATCTTAGAAACGCTGAGCGAAAAACTCGAACAGCCGTTTTTTATCACGTATACACCGTATACGTTCAAATGTATTCTGATATTCACAGCAGCCTATTTCTTAGGCATTGGTATTTATGAATCCCAAAAAAGAAATTATAGAAGAGGTGTGGAACATGGTTCCGCAAAATGGGGCAACGTGTCCGAAATCTGCAGACGTTACTGCGAAAAGCAGTACACGCAGAATCTGCTTTTAACACAGCATTTCCGTATGGGACTGGACGGCTATAAGCACAAACGAAACCTAAATGTGCTGGTAGTCGGAGGTTCAGGAGCTGGAAAGAGCCGGACGTATGCAATCCCAAACATCATGCAGTGCAACTGTTCGATGGTGATCACAGATCCGAAAGCGGAACTTCTGCGCAAAACAGGAGGTGTTCTGGAACGGAATGGATATGAAGTCCGGGTTTTTGATTTGATCAATCCGGAGACTTCCTGGTGTTATAATCCGTTTGCGTATGTCCGGGATGACAAGGATGTGCTGAAACTAATTAACAACCTGATCCGCAACACGACACCGAAAGGTGCACAAAGTTCAGACCCGTTCTGGGAGAAGTCCGAGACTGCACTTTTACAGGCACTTATGCTGTATTTGCTGCATGAGGCTCCACCAGAAGAACAGAACTTTCCGATGATCATGGAAATGCTTGGCAGTGCACAGGTCAAAGAAGATGATGAGGATTACCAGTCCCCATTGGACATTTTGTTTGAAAGACTGGAAATGCGGGACCCGGAGAGTATTGCGGTCAAGCAGTATGCCATTTATAAGCAGGCGGCCGGCAAGACTGCGAAATCTATTTTGATTTCTGTTGGTGTCCGTCTGGCAGCGTTCAATCTGAAACAGATCGCCAATCTGACCTGTACGGACGAACTGGACTTATACAGTATCGGGGAGAAAAAGTGGCACTGTTTTGCTGTATTCCAGATGCAGACACCAGCATGAATTATCTGGTCGGCATGATTTACAGTAATCTGTTTCAGACACTGTATTATGTGGCAGACCGGAAGTACGGAGGAAGGCTTCCGATTCCGGTACACTGTATTATGGATGAATGGCCAAACGTAGCCTTGCCGGATGATTTTGACAAGATTCTGGCAACCATGCGTTCCAGAGGGATTTCCTGCAGTATCATCATCCAGAACATTGCACAGATGAAAGCCTTATTTAAAGACTCGTATGAGAGTCTGATCGGCAACTGCGATGAATTTTTATATCTGGGTGGAAATGAAAAAGAAGGACATAAGTATGTCTCGGAATTATTGGGAAAAGAGACATTGGATACCAATACCACGGACAGACAAAAGGGCGTAGCGGCAGCTATTCGGTGAATTATCAGCAGACTGGAAGGGAACTTTTAACACCGGATGAAATACGGCTTTTAGATAACCGCAAAGCGATTTTGTTTATTCGTGGGGAGCGTCCGATCATGGACGATAAATATGATTTAAAAAAGCATGTGAATTTCAGATACACAGAGGACGGTGGTGCATCGCCTTATGATTATGCGAAAACACCACTGGCTCACGACGACCTAAAGATTGACATTAACAGATTAGACGACTACGAACTGCTGTCTACCGAGGACATTCTTGGTGAATAGCAGTTTTTGATGGATGGGAGTGATGTGTATTGAAGAAATTTCTCACAGGAGAAAAAGAATAGAACAAAAAGAATACAACTGAAAAATGACAACCCCGATGCCGATGGGGGAGAAAACAGAAAAAAGTGGATGAGTCTTTATATGGCACTGGTACTGACCGTAACGGTCGGAGCAACGACCGCATTCGCAGCCGGAGATCCGCTGTCCGTTATCAATAACCTGTCTACTTTTATTTTTTCCCTGATTCGTGCGATCGGTTTGATTTTGCTTGGATTTGGTGTTGTGCAGGTTGGTCTGTCTTTAAAAAGCCATGATCCAAGCCAGAGGGCAAATGGATTTCTGACACTGGCCGGAGGGGTAATTATTACGTTCGCCAAAGAAATCCTGGATCTGATTATGGCGTAAGCCTCTTTGAAAAAAAAAGTATATCAGGAGACAGCAGGAGTGCCGGAAGGTACTCCTGCATTCAAAAATATGTTCAGGGAGGTGAGAGTTTTTGAGTGATAACTGGATTGTACAGAATCTAAACTCAGCACTATCCACATGGAGTGAAAAGATGGCAGAACTGTGGACTCTGCTGACCGAAAATCCGGCAACTTTTAAAGGCGGCGGCATCTGGCGGATTATGACCAATATCAATGATACACTGACAGCTATTGCCTATGGATTACTGGTGTTGTTTTTTGCAGCCGGAATCATAAAAACGTGTGGCAGTTTTACAGATCTGAAAAAGCCGGAACATGTGCTAAAAGCATTTATCCGGTTTGCACTTGCTCAGGGAGCAATCACGTATGGAATGGAACTTATGCAGGCACTGTTTTCCATTGTGCAGGGAATCGTGACAACCGTAATGAGTGGCTCCAGTATGGCAGGAAGCGTGACGGAACTGCCAACGGAGATTGTAGATAAGATTGAGAGCGTGGGAATGCTGGAATCCATTCCGTTGTGGATTGTTACACTGCTTGGCAGTCTGCTGATCACTGTATTGTCATTTGTAATGATCCTGACAGTGTATGGCAGAATGTTCAAAATCTATATGTATACGGCAATCGCCCCCGATTCCGATTTCCTCATTTGCAGGAGAACCCACGCAGTCTATTGGAAAGAACTTTATCCGTTCTTATATAGGCGTGTGTCTGGAAGGGGCAATTATTGCACTGGCGTGTATTATCTTTTCTGCTTATGCGGCAAGTCCTCCGGCAGTGGGAGATACGGAGCTGAGTGCAGTTACAATCGTGTGGAACTATGTAGGAGAGCTGGTATTCAATTTACTGGTGCTGGTTGGAGCAATTAAGGCATCTGACCGTATTGTCAGAGAAATGATGGGACTTGGAGGTTAAAAATATGGATATAAAGAAAACATTAAGATATAACTGGGAATTTGGACGTGAGACAGTAGCAATACGAGTGAGCTCTTATCGGAACAATGGGAATTTATATGTAGGACTCTGCCATAAGGAAGGGAAAGAATGGGAAGATTTTGGAGATGTAACCATTAATCTGCCCTATCAGTTCTTAGAACCAAATGAGGCTTTTATAACAGGAGATTTTACCAAGGATATGCTTCATTTTATCAAGGAACATAAACTTGGAAAAGTGTTGAATGAAACAGGAAGATCAGGATATGCAACCTATCAGAAGGTAGCGTTTGATCTAGCAAGACTTGCGGAATTTGATCCGGAAGGCGTTGCAGAACACTGTAGATTTGCCGGGATAGAAGTACCGAAAGAAAAACCACAGAAAACGAAGAAACAAAAAGCAGGGGAGAGGAACGATAATTTATGGAAGTAAAGATGAACAAAGAAATCAGGGACTATCAGGAATCCATGTTTGTGGGACTGGACCTGAGACAATGCGTGTGTTCTGTTCTTGCGATTCTTACAGCAATCGGAATTTACTTTGGAATGCGTGATATTACCGGACAAGAAATAACCGGATGGCTGTGTGTGCTTGGTGCTGCTCCATTTGCTGCCTGTGGCTTCTTCAAATATCATGGCATGACAGCCGAACAGTTTTTATGGGCAGTGATCAAATCCGAATTGCTGTATCCGAAGAAACTGGTGTTTCAGTCGGAAGATATCCACTACTCCTGCATGCAGGAGACCATCTCGCTGGGAGAAAAGAATCAAAAGGATGGAGCGGAAATCATAAAAGAGCGGGAGCAAAGAGCAGAAGCAAAACAGAGAAAGAAACGCAAGGGAAGGAGTGATGCCTTTGATTAAAACCTTAAGTCAGGCACTTCGGATGGATAAGGAACGCTTCAAAGTTCCGAAATCCGTCCAACAGGCAATTCCCATCCAGCGAATCTGGCCGGATGGAATTTTTCAACAGGGAACGAAATTCTCAAAAACATATCGTTTTACAGATATCAACTATTATATTGCGAGTAAAGACAATAAGACAGAAATGTTTCTGGATTATTCTGAACTCTTAAATTCACTGGATTCCGGCATTTCTGCCCAGATTACCATCAACAATCGGAGAATCAACAAAGAAGAATTCGAAAAGTCTATTCTGCTTCCAATGAAGGAAGATGGACTGGACCACTATCGGGAAGAATACAACGAAATGCTCCTGTCTAAGATTACAGGAACAAACAACAGCATCTATCAGGAACGGTATCTGACCGTCAGTGTACATAAAAGATCGATTGATGATGCAAGAACCTATTTTGCACGTATCGGAACAGACATCGTAACACATCTGGCAAAGTTATCATCCACAGCAGAAGGACTGGACGCAGAGAGCCGGCTCCAGATTTTTAGGGACTTCTTCAAGGGAGATGTCCCACAGGCATTTCCGTTTGATCTGAAACAATTTGCCAAGAAGGGAACAAGTTTCAAGGACTGGATGTGTCCGGATTCTATGGAATTTGAACGTGACCATTTTAAAATCGGTGACAGGTACGGAAGAGTCCTGTATATGCAGGATTATGCAAGTTATGTTAAAGATGACATGATTTCAGAACTGTGTGACTTCAGCCGGAATCTGATGTTGTCGATTGACATCCTGCCAGTCCCTACGGATGAAGCGGTAAGGGAAATCCAGAACCGACTGCTTGGTGTGGAAACTAACGTGACCAACTGGCAGAGAAGGCAGAACGCTAATAATAACTTCTCGGCAATCGTACCATACGATATGGAACTTCAGAGAAAAGAAACCAAGGAAATGCTCGATGATCTGACAACCAGAGACCAGCGTATGATGTTCGGGATTTTGACAATGGTACATCTGGCAGACAGTAAAAAGCAACTGGATTCCGATACGGAACTGATTCTGTCAATCGCAAGAAAGCATCTGTGCCAGATGGCAACATTAAAGTGGCAGCAAGTGGACGGACTCAATACAGTGCTTCCTTACGGACTGCGAAAGATCAATGCCCTGCGTACATTGACAACGGAATCAACGGCTGTTTTAATCCCGTTCCATACACAGGAAATCCTGCAGCCGGGAGGTATCTATTATGGGCAGAATGCAGTCAGCAAGAACCTTCTGGTAGCCGACCGGAAGAAACTGATGAATGGAAACAGTTTCCGGTTGGGCGTCAGTGGATCAGGAAAGAGCTTTTCGGCAAAAGAAGAGATTGTGCATCTGGCATTGAGTACTGATGACGATATCCTGATTCTTGATCCGGAGTCCGAATTCACAAAATTAGTAGAGGCTCTGGGTGGACAGGTTGTAAAAGTATCTGCGCATCAGACAATCACCTGAATGCAATGGATATGGATGCGGCCTACGGCAACGAAAAGAATCCACTGATTGAAAAATCGGAGTTTATCTTGTCTGTGTTCGAGCAGTTGGTTGGAGCAGGAAATCTGTCAGCAAAAAAGAAAAGTCGATCCTGGACCGCTGTGCTGCAGATGTGTACCGGGATTATATCCGCAGTGGATATACCGGAGAAGTTCCGACATTGAAAGATATGTACCGACAGCTGATGTTACAGCCGGAAGAAGAGGCAAGAGGACTGGCATTATCCTCCGAACTTTTTATCAATGGAAGCCTGAACACCTTTGCACAGCCGACCAATGTGAATAAGAAGAACAGAATCATGGATTACGATATCCGGGAACTGGGGGAACAGCTTATGCCTCTTGGAATGCTGGTTACCTTAGACAGTATTTTCAACAGGGTAATTCAGAACTGGAAAGAAGGAAAAACGACATGGATATTTGCCGATGAGTTCTATCTGTTATTCCGCTATGAATACAGTGCAAATTTCTTCTACCGACTGTACAAGAGAATCAGAAAATACAATGGATTCGTGACAGGTTTAACCCAAAATGTTGAGGAACTTCTGAAATCGGACACTGCAAGACTGATGTTGGCAAACAGTGAGTTTTTGATTCTTTTGAATCAGGCAAGTACAGACAGGGAAGAACTGGCAGCTCTTTTGAATATTTCCGAAAACCAACTGTCCTATATTACAAATGTATCGGTTGGCAGTGGCCTGATCCGTTGCTCTGGAAATATCGTACCATTTGAGAATACGTTCCCAAAGAATACAGACCTTTATAAACTAATGACAACAAAACCGGGAGAATCATAATGAAGAAAAAAGAAGAAGTAACGATAACTTTTTATGCTGCAGAGTGCGGTGAGTTCCATGATTTAGGAGAATATACAAAATGCAGAACGCTGGAAGAGGCATATAAAAAGTACCAGAAATATTGTAGAACATCTGCCAATATGTGTCCGGCTATTGAGTTTTCTATCCATGATCCGGACTCTATTTATTCGGATATGGAATATCCATTGCCGTTGTCATCAAAAGACAGGGGTGATTTGGAGCTTGTGCCATATTACAACGAGCATCCACTGGTAAATGAAGCAATCAAACAGTTGGAGCAGTTGCAGAAACAGCAGGAAAAAAAGAAATATCGGGATGTTGCCCGATGAGATAAGAGATACGGAAAGAGGGTGACCGGATGAGAGATATCAAGGAACGGGTAATGGATAAGAATCCGAAGATTCGAAATTCGGCTACCCGGCTTCCGAAAGAACTGGTTCGCTCAGCGGTTCTGGAAGCAAAAGAAAAGCCAAGGGAACTACATGAGAAAAGCAGTGGGCAGTCAGACTCCCCAACACAATATGGAACTGAAAAAATAGAATCCGTACAGTACAGGGCGGCGAGTGTGGCGGGAAGAACCATAGGAAAAACCACATATCAAGGTGGAAAAAAACTTGCCGGAGTGACCTACAGGAAGATAAAGGAAAGAAAAAACAGACAGGAAGAAGCGAAAGCTGCCGAAGAAGCAATGGAGCAGGGGGCAGAAAGCGGAAAGAAATTAATCAAGTTGAAACCGGAGCAGGCAGCACTTGCCAAGGAGAATGGTAAACGGCAGGTGAAAGCAGCACCGAAAGTGGTAAAAGTATCCGGACTGTCTCAAGGAAAAAATAAAAACACAGGCATCCATGCAGAAACAGCAGATGGAAAAAAGTCTTCAGGCGATGCAGAAAGCAAGAGCAGCCCAGATGGCAAGAAAGTCAGCACAGGCATCGGCAGAAAGTGGAAAAGCAGTCCTTCAGGTAACTGGAAAGGGTTCAAAGTTATCCGTACAGGGAATTACAGCAGCGATTCAAAAAGGGGTAGTAGCTCTTGAAAAAATGGGAAAATGGATTGCTGCCGGAGGTAGTGCATTTCTTCTGGTATTTATTCTGATTGTGGGAATCATTGCAGGGGCAGCGTTCAGCAGTAATTCGGAAAGCTCCGAATCCCTAAGTGAAGAAGTGCTTGCGTATACTTCTGTGATACAGCAGTATGCATCCCAATACGGCATTCCGGAATATGTGTCTGCGATACAGGCCATCATGATGCAGGAATCTGGAGGCAGGGGAACAGACCCGATGCAGTGTTCGGAAAGTCCATATAATACAAGATTCCCACACACTCCTGGTTCTATTACTGATCCGGATTATTCGATAGAGGTTGGAGTACAGACCTTTGCAGACTGTATCAGACAGGCAGGATGCAGCAGTCCACAGGATCTGGACAAGCTGAAACTTGCATGGCAGGGATATAACTATGGAAATGGCTACATAGGATGGGCATTGCAAAGAGGCGGTTATACAGAAGCCAATGCATTGCAGTTTTCACAGGAACAGGCAGCTTCGCATGGATGGAGCAGTTACGGAGATCCCCAATACGTTCCCCATGTGATGCGGTATTATTCGGTGGCAGCCTGTTTTCTGGTTTGTTTGGTAATCAGCAGATTGTGTCGGTTGCAATGGGGCAGCTTGGAAACAGTGGCGGTCAGAAGTTCTGGAGCTGGTACGGATTTGACAGTCGGGTAGAATGGTGTGCCTATTTTGTAAGCTGGTGTGCGGATCAGAGCGGTCTGATTGCAAGTGGGAATGTTCCTAAATTCTCATTGTGCAGTGATGGAGTGTCCTGGTTTCAGGGAAAGAATAAGTGGCAGAGTGGCGGAACAACTCCGACAGCTGGAATGATCATCTTTTTTGACTGGGATCATGATGGAACATCGGATCATGTAGGAATAGTAGAAAAGTGTGAAGGTGGAAGAGTTTACACGATTGAGGGAAATTCCAGTGATCAGGTACGGCAGAGAAATTATGCAGTAGATTACAGTTCTATAATGGGATATGGGGTGATAAATTGATGGTTTCTTTCATAATTTGTTAAGGATTTTATAAGGGAGTTAATGAATTCTTTGGAAAATAGTCACAAAATAGTCACAGTTGATTGATAAATTGTTATTGTAACTTTTAGTGATAGACATATAAAGAGTTAGAAATCTTTATAATTGACTTGAATTAGGAGGTAGTGAATATGAGTGATCAGAATGTAAAAGCAGCACAAAAATATTTAAATGCGATGTTTGGTGGACATAAGGATTGGGTAAAACTGGATGAAGATGGAAAGACCGGAACAGCCGTGATGCAGGGAATCATTCGTGCATTTCAGATTCAGAATGGAATCTCAACGATTACAGGAACGGTTGGACCACTTACTATTAATACCATGAAGAAGTTAGCCATTATTACAAAAATGGATCCGAATGATACTCCGCAGGTTAATGTATGCTTGATTCAGTGTGCTCTGTTTTGCAAAGGATATGCTGCTGGAGGAATTACTGGAATTTATTATACATCAGGAGTAAATGCAGTTAAAAGATGCAGGAAAATGCAGGACTGGAAGTTACGGGCAAAATTGATTGGAAAGTTTGGTCTGGATTGTTATCCCTAAACTGGTTTACAAAGGTTTCTGGTGGGGATTCCAATATTGTTCTTATTCAACAGCAATTAAATAGTGACTGGTCAGATGTTATTGGTGTTGGACCTTGTGATGGAATTGCCTCAAGACAGACAATTTTGTCTTTAATTGGTGCATTGCAGGCGGCTGAAGGAGTTACAACTGAATTAATTACAGATTTGAATTCAGTTAATTTTGGCGATGCAACAACAAATGCGTTTCCGGGTACATTACAGAACGGACAGAACTCGACGAAATATGTTCCATTTAATAAGATTGCTCAATACGGACTATATTTTAACGGATATAATCCGGGAAGATTCGATGGCGTGTTTGATTCGACTACAGAGTCAAAGGTGTCAGAATTTCAGGAGTTTTATGGTCTGACAGGAATTGGACTTGTAACAAAAGGAAAAGTAAATGTTTCTACTATGAAATCATTGCTTACGAGTAAAGGCGATACAAACAGGGCAGCAAAAGCGTGTGACTGTGCAACAGTATTAAATAAACAACAGGCATTAGATATAAAAAATGCAGGGTATACTCATGTAGGACGTTATCTGACAGGTTCTGTTGGAAAAAGAACATACACCGAAATGTTTGACATCAACAGAAGTGAAAAACATTGAAAATGCAGGATTATCGGTATTCCCGATATATCAGGATGGAGGATATGAATTAAACTATTTTAAGGATCCGTCCCAGGGAAGTGTTGATGCACAGACAGCAATTTTAGCAGCCGAGAGAATCGGTATACCAAGTGGAACGACTATATACTTTGCAGTGGATTTTGATTGTTATTCATATCAGATTGATACATTTATTATACCTTATTTTGAACAGATTCACATGATCTTTTTCAGTTCGACAAATGATAAAAATTATAAAGTCGGCATTTATGCACCAAGATATGTATGTACTAAAGTTTATGAAGCAGGATTGGCAAGTAAATCATTTGTGGCAGATATGTCAACTGGATTTAGCTGTAATTTGGGATATTCGATGCCGAAGAACTGGGCATTTGATCAATTTTGTGAGTTGAACTCATTTTCTTCATCACCTTCGTTCCCACTGGATAAAGATGCATATTCAGGGAGAGATACTGGATTTAAAAAGTTCGATGCCGTATCGACACAAACAGATGAGGAAATAGCGCAAGAAAATCTTCGGGCAAAGGTAAAAATAGCACGAAATCAATATGTCTATAATGTAATGGAGCCGCTTGGTTATCTGAATAAAATTATGGATGTGGGTGTGGAGTATGATAAGGAAATTTCACTGGGAACAATGATGAGTCCTCAAGGAGCAATTGATATTTCTACTAAAATATCCACATCGCTTGAAAGTTCAACTGGTAAAATTTATAATATAAAAGTGGATATAGGAAATGATGGAGAATTGACACAAACTTGCAAAAATCAAATTATGGAGATTTCATCAAATTTATCAGATACAGGTATAGAGGGAGCAGATAACTTTGGAAATACGATAGAAAAAATTGCTTTATCGGTTAAATCTGGTAATATTGCTTTTGAAATAAATAATGTTTTTGCCAATAGTGTAGAGTTTTCCATTGTATTTAGTACATCAGATTTGCTGCCAGAAGAGGAAAAAGAGTGGACAATATCGGTTGCTTTGATTTTTACAATGACATTAAATTCTAATAGTGGTCTTGAATTTAATGTTGTAGAATTCACAACAGAGCATAGTAATATACTGGCAGGAGCCGTAATATTAGTTCTTGCGGGTGCATTAGTTGTAAATGCAATTCCGTCAATTATTGCTTTATTTTCAGCTGGAGCAGGTACTGTTTTTGGTTTGTTGATTCAAGCGCTGTAAATTGTAAAAGAATAAAAGAGACAATGGCCAGAGGTTCGATTTTATAAAGAGGACCTCTGGCAAAAAGGGGGATTAAGAAGAATGCATATTAAATCAATTGTGTCAGATGAGGATAGGGAAGAATTAGAAAGAATGCTTTCGCTTGGGTTTATAATTCCTAATCAATTATTTAAAACAAGACAGAAAAGTAGAATGATTATCTATATTTTTACACCTGTAGAATTTTTACTGTCGATTAATTGTTATCTGTCGGAAAGTTATTTGATGTTTGGAATAGGGATTGGAACTTGTGTGGCTTGTGTGGCTTGGATTATTTGGTATCAAATGATTGGTAAAAATTTTGAAAAAAATGTTCATGAATTTGTCTGGGGTAGATCAGGATATGAAACGGTGGATATCGATGAAAACGCAATTAAAATAGATGAAGATCAAATTTATGAATTTAAAAATATTGATAGAATGTTCTTATATAAAACTTCTTTTTTTCATAACAAATGAAAAGAAAATATTTATATTTAAAACGACAGATATGGAGTCGGATGAACTTATAAAAATTATTAAAACAACAGGGATTTTATTTGAAAAAAAGAAAAACCATTTAATATTTATAAGTATTGTAAAAAAGGAAAAAGTTTTTAAAAATAAGCAGAGGATGGTGGATTTATCATCCTTTTAGAGAAGAGCATGTATTTTAAAGGGAATCTGGTTTTGCAGGTTCCCTTTTTGCCATCAAAAACGTTGATGTTTTATCAAATGACGCTAAAAATAAAAAGAATAATGCAGGGGTGACATTATTAGTTATCGCTGTAATATTTGGATAAAATATAAATAAAATATAAAAATATAAATAAATTATAAAATGACGACAGTTTTTTTCTTACTCAAGTGTTTATTATATAGAGGGCAAAATAAGACAGCAAAGGAAGTGGTGCTGTTGCACCAGAAAAATGACACAAAATTAGTGATGTCCATTCGGGAAAAGAATTGAAGGGGATTCTTTTCCCCATTTGTCGCGTTACGAAAGACTGAGGGTAAGAAAATATGCTAGAACTTGCAATCTGTGATGATGACATCATCCTATGTAATTGGTTAGAACAGAAGCTGCTCCATTATGGGAAAGCGAATGACTGTCAGATATCTGTAGAAATATACTATTCTGCGGAGCAGCTTCTTAACAGGCTGGAAGAAGAATCCTACGATATGTTATTCCTTGATATTTGTCTGGAACATGAGAATGGAATTGATATCGGAACGGAGATACGAAAGAAAAAATTATGGAAAAGAACTGCGCATTACCTATATTTCAACATATCAGGAATATGCTATGAAATTATTCCGTATTCATCCATTTGATTTTCTTGTAAAGCCAATCCGAGAGGAAGAACTTTTCTGGGTGATAGGTGAATTACGGGAACTGTTAAAAGAACGGAAGAAGATATTTGAATATACGGATACAAAAGGAATCCACAAAATTTCTTATGACAAGATCCTGTATTTTTATAGTCTGGGAAAAAGAGTACATATCGTGACATCGGAAAAAGAATATGAATATCGAGGAAAATTAAAGGATGTAGCGGATGTAACAGAAGAATATTTCTTACTGATTCACAAGTCCTATCTCATCAATATGGAACACGTGGAGCATTACGAATATGACAACGTGGTTATGAAAGACAAGACACGTCTCAGTATCAGTAAAGCAAATCGCAAGAAGGTTAGAGAAAGACTATTACAAACGGAGAAGAAAAAGATTATGAATATACATTTGATCACTTATCTGACAAGTAAATTATTCTGGATTTATACTGTGTTCCGTTACAATACCATCCTGTATCCAAAAAATGAGGATACACAAAAGCTATTTGCATATTTTTGTGCATATCTGCTTTCATGCTGGGGAAGCATGCAGTGGGGAACGATGTACGGAGATCTGATCTTTGAGCTGATAGCTCTGTTAATTATAACAGTGGCATATCAGGCAGACTGGCAACATCATGTCTGGAATACACTTATGGTATATATTATGGGAATTTTATGTGATGGGATTCCAATCGTGTTCTTTCAACGGTATGCGGTAGCAAGAAATCCGGTACATCATCACATGGGACCGGGAACTATCGTAATGGGAAATTTTATATTCTTTTACTGGAAGTCATTATTGAAAGAAAAGTAGGTGTAAAGAGAAGTTATTATATAAAGAACCGTCATTGGCTTGCTATGCTTTCTGTCCCGGTGATCAGCATTATAGTCTGTATCAGGATATTGCTGCCAGACAGAAGAGGTGTGCGGTCTACGATTGTATTATTCTTACTGTTTATCAATGTGTTTATTTTCTATCTGCACGATGAGGTTCAGAAAAGTTATATTGAAACAGCAAAACAGGAAGAGATGAAAATTCAGATGAGCCAGTATGCAAAAGAACTGGAGATGATGATGAAATCACAGGACAGGCTGAATAAGATACATCATGATTACAAGCACCATCTTACAACAATAGGGGCAATGGCAAAAACGGGAGGAAATGAAGAGATTCTATCGTATCTGAAACAAATGGAGAATATAGCCGGAACAGCCTTATGTCATTATTTATATACAGAAAACCGTAATATGAATAATCTGCTGAATTATATTTTGGAAGATGTGAAATCAGTAATTGAAAAGCCAGAGATTTCTGTGGAAATACCGAATCATATAGGGAAAGAATTATTTGACCTAAGTATAGTTGTGGGAAATCTTATGGATAATGCCATTCGTGGGACGGCAGCTTCAGATGAAAGGAGATTATCGTTTCAGATGTATTATGGAAAAGGAATCATGAATATCCAGATTGAGAATAGCATAAAAGATACACCAAAAGTGCGGAATGGAATTTATCTGACAACGAAAAGCAGGAAAGAAGGACATGGAATAGGATTACAAAATGTGAAACTCGTAGTAGAAAAATATCATGGTCAGATGGAGATCTGCCATACGGAGAAATCCTTTCAAGTGAAAATATTATTATATATGAAATTAGATGAAAAATAGTAAGGCGATGGTGTCTTACTATTTTTTCGACCGATTTCGTCTATTTTTGCCACCTCAAGGGTCATTTTTACCATTTATGAAAATTTTGTGATTTTTTAGATTATAGTAGTGCCAAGGTCAGAAAAAAGGAGGGTAGCGGTTATTTTGTAAAGGAATTATAGAAAAAGATTACAAGAGGGAGAAAGAGACTATGAAGAGATTTCGAAAGTCGGCTATAGCCTTAGTACTTGCACTCCTGATGGCACTACAGGGAACAGAACCTATCTTTGTACAGGCAAAAGAGGCCATTGAGGATGTACAGAAGAATGCAGATTTCTCCAGACCAGAGGCTTTGACTGAAGAGGAAGCCGGGATAACAGATTCCACATCTGGAGAACAAGATAAGAGTCAGCAGTCTGATGCGGACGTACAAAATGAAACGACGCCATCAGAAGATACAGAGATTCAGGAAGAACAGACAACTCCAGCGGAAGAAACAGAAGAAAATCCGCAGGAAAAAGAAGTGGAGTTGAAAGAACCGCAGGATTACTATCCGATTCCGGAAGAACCGGAAGGCGAACTGATTGATTATGATGCCATTTCCAAGACTTATAAGACCGGAGATAAGCAGTATACAACCGTTTATGGTGGTTATGTCGGAACTTATAAGAACGAAGATGGTGATACAGAGCTGGTAGATAATACTCTTGTAAAGCCGGAAGAAGCAGACACTCCTGCGTCCGAAGAAGCACAGGAAGCCAGCAGTGTAGTGGCAACTGAAGAAAAGGAAGAGAAAACAGAAGTTTATCAGAACAAGGCAAACGATTATGCTATCCTTCTTCCGGAACAGATGTCAGAAGAGAATGGTGTAACGATTGAAAATGGAAAGACCAGAATCGGGATCATTCCGGTAGATGGAGATTATACACATTCCGTTATTAAAGACAATGCGATCCTTTATAATGAAGTTTACGAGGGCGCAGATGTTCAGTATACGGTACTGGATTCCAGCATTAAGGAAGATATCGTACTTCAGCAGCCAACAGACAGAGAATCGTATGAATATGAACTTCAGATTCCGGGATATCAGGCTGAAGTAAAAGATAATCAGGTATACATTTACCCAGAAGGAAAAACAATCAAAGATGCAAAGTATCTTCTGGAAGCACCGTCTATGGAAGATGCTGCAGGAGAGATCAGTTTCCTGATTACGATGGAACTCAGGGAAGAAGATGGAAAAACAATCCTGACCGTAAAACCAGATATGGACTGGCTTTCTGCAGAAGATCGTCAGTATCCGGTCAGAATCGATCCGACACCAGTGGAAATCCAGAAGAGTTCCTTTAACATGATTGGTGTGGAAGAGGGAAGTCCAACCAGCCAGATTGGAGATAACAATTATCCGTATGTCGGATTTGATGATGGTATTAAGTCTGGGAACCTTGCAGGATTTGGAACAGCACACCAGAACTGCCGGACTTATATCAAAGTAAATTCAAATTTTAGTCAGATTCCGAAAGATTCCAAAATTGACAGTGCAACATTTGCAGTCAGTCAGAAAACTGCATACAGTGGTGGTGCATCCCAGTTTGGACTTTATCGTGTAGATCAGTCGTGGAACACCTCCATCACATGGAAACAAAACCAGTAAATCTTACGTTCCAGGATGTACAGAATGCAAGTACCAGCAGGAACAGCTATATCAATTATGACGTCAAAGATCTGGTCAATGACTGGGTGTAGGGAACTCATGCGAATAACGGATTTGCACTGGTAGCCATTGCCGAGGCAAATAACCTTGGAGCTTCTATGCAGTGTGAGGTACTGAATAACAGAGCATCCGTTTATGGACCGAAACTCAGTATTCAGTGGTCACCGGCTGAAGATCCATATCTGCGAGATATGTCACTGGATGAAACAACGATCCTGCTTCGCCCGATGACAGAAAAGAATACCAATGGAAAACTGAAATTTGATGCCGTATTTGCAGACGGAATTGCAAAGAGCAAATCTACAGTAGAGTATTATCTGCTCCCAGATGAGGAAAAAGAAGAGCATCACGAAACAGATGCAAAACCATTGTATTCCTATCCAGACAGCACGGAATACAATAAGCAGTTCCCGGAGGCGAATAAGTATTACAGCAAAGATTCCAACTGGCAGAGCGCTTTGTATTCAGGGCTGACGAAGGACAAGCTTTATAAGATCAAAGCAAAAGCATCAAAAGAAATCGATGGCAAACTGGAAACGGGAAAAGAAGTGACCAGTGACAGCTTTGTGATTTATGAAGTGAAGCAGTTTGATACATTCCCGAAGATTGCAAAATATTATGGTGTTCCGCTTAAGAACATTATGAAAGACAATCAGGTGATGGACGCACTGGTAGTTGCAAATAATACGATTTTTATCCGTAACCCACAGACAAATGTTCCATATGGTCCTGCACCGCTTACCGATCAGGATAAGATGCGGATTGACGGAGCATTGATGGGAAGAGGCCTGCACTGTGAATTTGGATTTGAGCCGGTCAATTTAAATACCGGTAACTTCTATATGGATCAGTCCGATGTGACGATGAATGAACTGAATGGAGAATTCTCCATTACAAGAAACTACAATTCCAAAGGAACAGACCAGCATTCCATGTTCGGACGTGGATGGAGCTTCAACTATGACCAGTCACTTTCTCAGATGGAGGACGGAAGCCTTCTGTATATGAGAGGGGACGGAAGTTATCTGATCTTTGATAAGAATGAAGATGGCAGCTACACTGCTCCGGATGGTTATGTATATGATTTAAAAGCAGTCAGCTATAAAGATACAGACCATGACTACATCGGATGGGAACTGACAGATGCGGATCAGAGCGTCTGGTCATTTGATAAATATGGAATTTTACGTTATGTAACGGATGTGAATGGATTTAAGACAGTATTAGATTATGACGATGATTATAATCTGAGTAAGATTACAACACCATCCGGAAAAACATTCGGGGTAAAACAGGATAAATTCGGGCATATCAAGGAACTGTCTCTTCCAGATGGTGGAAAAGTTTCTTACAAATATGATGAGCAGGGAAATCTGATATCTGTAACAGATCCGAATGGAACAACAAAAAAGAGTACAAATATGATGATGACAGCCGTATGACAAGCTGGAAAGATGAGAATGGCAATACGGTTGTAAAGAGTACTTACGATAAAGAAGGAAGAGTTGTAGAGCAGACTGATGCAGAAAAAGGAACGGCAACTTTCAAGTACGGAAAGAGTTCTACTACAACAACGGATAACGAAGGAAATAAGACCGTTTATCATTATGATGATCAGTACCGCACAACATCCATTGAATATCCGGATGGAACAACCTGTGAAAAGACTTATAATGCAGAGAATCAGCTTGCTTCCGAAACGACAGCAGCCGGAACAAAAACTTACACTTATGATACATTTGGCAATGTAGCAACGGAGACAAGAGAGGATGGAAAGACAGCCTCTTATACTTATAATGAGCAGAATAAGCTGACCAGTGCAACTGGATATAACGGAGCAACGGTTACTTACAGTTATGACGGTAATGGAAATATGGTCACATCTACAAAACCGGATGGAACAGCCATTACCTATACTTACGATGACAAACATCGTATGGTATCCCAGACAGACGGCAGAGGTGTCACAACAACGTATTCGTATGACGGACCGAACATGACCGGATATGTGGATGGAAATGGAGCAGCATGGGGATTCACGTATGACGCGATGAATCGTGCAGTTACCATGACAGATCCACTTGGAAATGTAACCTTGAACAGTTACGATGCGAATGGCAATCTGACTTCCAAGACAGCAGCCGATGGCGGTGTGACCGCTTATACGCTGGATGGTGTGGGAAATATTACAGCAAGTACTGACGCACTGGGGAATACCACCACTTATACTTATGATAAGATGTACAACATGACCAGTGGTACAGATCCGAAAGGAAATCAGATCAGCTACGTTTATGATAAGAATTATCAGCAGGTCAAAGCAACCGATGCAAAAGGAAATACAATTACTTATAAGTATGACAGCATGGGACGTGTCATAGAAGAGAGTAATAAAGATTTTGGAACAAAGCTCTATGAATATGAAAGCAGGAAATCTGAAAAAATATACCGATGGAAATGGAAATGCAACCGTATCCAAGTTTGATTCTCTTGGACAGGTGCTTCAGTCCAAAGATGCAGTTGGTAATATAACCAAATATGAATATGACGCATTAGGAAATGAAACCAAGATTACTTATGGAGATGGAAGCAGCCATTCCAAGGAATATGATAACTGCGGAAGACTCGCTAAAGAGACAGATGAATTAGGTGCAGTTACCACTTATACTTATGATGCGGCAGACAATCTGGTATCAAAATCAGATGACAGTGGAAGAACCTGGACTTATACCTACGATAATACAGGAAACCGCTTAAGTGAAACCAACCCAGAAGGTGGAACTACCACATATACTTATGATAAAGCAGGAAATCTGGTATCTTCTACCGATGAAGAGGGAAGAACAGATACTTATGCTTACGACAAGGCAGGAAATCTGACTACATCCAAAGATGCCCTTGGATATACCGTATCCATGAAGTGACTTAAATGGAAATCTGGTATCCTCTACCGATGAAAATGGAAATACCAGTACCATGACTTACGATGGTAATGGAAACATGACATCGGTAAGCGATGCAAAGGGCAACATTACAGCAATGAAATATGATTCCACCGACAATCTGGAACAGACGGTGGATGCCCTGAAAGGAAAGACCACTTACGAATACGATTCACAGGGCAACAGCACAAAGATGACAGATGCCCTCGGCAATGCGTATAGTTATGTGTATGATAAAGAGGGAAATAACACATCCATAATACTGCCGACAGGGGACAAGGTGCTGATGGAGTACGATGCCATCGGACAGCTTGTAAAATGTACGGATGCACAGGGACTCGTAATTACCTATCAATATGACGGAGCAGGCAACCTGATCCATTCCTCCGACAATGGTGGAAACAGTATGGATTATACTTATGATGGTGCCGGAAATGTACTGACACAGACCGATGAACTTGGCAGAACAGCAACATACAAGTACGATCAGTACGGCAGACTCCTGAAACTTACTGAAGCAGACGGAAGTATCACATCTTATGAATATGATGTTATGGACCGCATTACAGCGGTAACGGATGCGGAAGGTCATAAAACAACCTTTACCTACGATAAAGTCGGCAACCAGTTATCCATGACAGAAGAAGAGGAAGCCACATATAAATACGCTTACGATAAGAAAGACCGGGTTATTTCTCAGACAAATCCACTGGGAGCATCCAGCACCTTTAAGTATGACGGAAATGATAATGTGACGGAATCTGTCGATGAAAACGGTACGGTTACCAAGTATGCTTACGATAAAATGACAATCTCGTATCCCAGACAGACGGAAATGGAAATACGACAACCTACCAGTATGATGAACTGGACCGCAAGATCGGTGAGACTTCTCCGTTAAAAGAAACAAATGAATACCGTTATGATGCCATTGGAAATCTTACCAAATCAAAAGATCCGATGGGACTCATTACCGAATACAAATATGACAGCCTGAGTAACATGACGGAACAGATTTCTCCAAAGGGAGCAGTTACCAAATATGATTACGACAAGCATGGCAATGTCATTTCTGTAACGGATGCAAAGGGAAATGAGACACAGTACAGTGTTGACCTGAATGACAATGTCACAAAGATGACACAGGCGAATGGTGGAGAGTATACCTATAGTTATGATAAAGCCGGACGTCTGAAGAGTATGACCAGTCCACTGGGTTATACTAAAAATTTCTCTTATGATAAAGTGGACAACGTGGTAAAAAGAAAGCGACAGCTTAAAGAGTACCACTACTTATACTTACGATAAGCTCCATAACATGAAGTCTTCTACCAATGCACTGGATGGAACAACCAGCTTTTCTTATGATAAGTATGGCAATCTGGTGAAGGAGACAGATCCGCTTGGACGGAGCAATACCTACAGTTATGACCTGGCAGGTCAGATGACTTCTGCAGCTGATCCGCTTGGTAAGATAACTGCTTACACTTACGACCCGGCAGGAAATATTACTGAGATCACCAAACCGGGTGGAAGAAAGACCAGCTATGGATATGATAAGAATTATAATGTTACATCTGTAACAGATCCGATGGGCTATGTTGCAAAGACAGTCTACGATAAAGACAACCGTGTAACAGAAGAGACCGATGCACTGGGGCAGAAGGAATCCTATACCTATGATAAGGACAGCAGGGTAACTTCTATTACAGACAAGCGTGGATTCACAACGGGATTTGATTACGATGCACATGGGAATATTCAGGTTGTTACAGATAAGACCGGATTAAAGAGCCATCTGGAATATGACAAGAATGACAACCTGACCAAAGTAACTGATGCCCTTGGCGGTGTAACAACTTATGGTTACGACAACATGGATAACCTGGTGACCTTCACCAATGCAGCAAATAAGACAACGAATTATACTTATGACTTAGAAGGCAACCTGACATCCATCAAAGATCCGGCAGGAAGAACGGAGAAATTCGACTATGATGAAAAAGGCAGACTGACCGGACATACACAGGCAAGCGGCAAGAAAACCACGTATGATTACGACAAACTGAATGACCTGTTGGAGAAATCTTATCAGGACGCAAAAGGCGAGACATCCGAAAAGGACGTGACCTACGCATATAACAGTGCCGGGGAACGGGTATCCATGAAGGATCAGACAGGCAAGAGCAGCTACGAATACGATGCACTTGGAAGAATCACCAAAGTGACAAGCGGTTCGAAAAAGGATGTCAGCTACGTTTATGATGACGCAGATAATCTGCAGGCAATCGTATACCCGGATGGGACAAAGATCAGCTATGAATACGACTTAAATGATAATCTGGTAAAACTGACAGACCGTAATAGAAAAGTAACCACTTACAAGCATGATGCACTGAACCGTGTGACGGAAGTTACTAGAAGTAATGGAACAAAGACGGAAGTATCTTACGATGCAGAAGATCATATCACAAAGATTGTGAATACCTGTGGTTCCTGCGGCAAAGTAATCAGTACTTATGAGTACAAGTACAATGATCAGGGATATGTAGTTGGAGAAACAGCTACGGAACTGGAAGCTGGAACAAGAAAGACGCCAAGCTGGGAAGACTGGTACAACTGGGGCGATACACAGAAAGAGACAGACAAAGCAGACTGTGAGCATCAGGAAAAAAAAGAGATCCAGACGACACGTACCTATGAATACGATGACAACTGGGAACTGACACGCTGTACAGAAAAAGCAGAGGGCGGTAAAAAGACAGTCCATAATTATACTTATGACAAGATTGGAAACCGGACCTCTTACGAGAAGATCGAGGATGGTGTCAGCAAAGCAAAATATAACTATAAGTACAACGATTCCAACCAGCTCATCAAACGCACCAATGCAAAGATCTGGGGCGATCCGGGAACAACCTACAGCTATGATAAAGATGGCAATCTGATCCAGGAATGTGATAAGACAAACAGTGCAGATCCGGTTACTTATGAATACACAGCAGAGAATCGTTTGGCAGTAGTAAAACAGGGTGGAACAGTCCTGATGGCAGCCATGTACGATGGAGATAACAACCGGGTATTCGAACTTGATAACACCTATAAATGGGAAGACTGTTATGGCGATGAAGTCCTGATCCCGGAGAACCAGCGTACCGAAGATGGAAACAGCCCGAAAGAGCAGCTTGCCTCTCTGGTAAAAGGCGGTTCCAATGCCAAAGGATACACACTGACAGAGTATATCAACGATATCAATCGCGAGAATACAGAAGTCCTTGCAGAGTATGGAGCAGACGAGAAAGTACGTCAGGCTTATACTTATGGAGAAAGTGGAATCGGAGAACGGGTAAGCGTTGATAAATCGAAAGAAAGCAGTTATTATTTATATGATGGCAGAAACAGCGTGACCGGAATCCTGACCGAAACAGCTAATCTGACGAACAGTTATCAGTACGATCCGTATGGAAACCTTACATCAGGAACAGCAGATGGTGTCAATTATTACGGCTACAATGGGGAGTCCACAAATGTAAAAACAGGACTTCAGTATCTGCGGGCAAGATACTATAACGCAGAGAACGGAACCTTTACAACTGAAGATAGTGACCTTGGAACGACAGAAAATCCATTGACCAGAAACCGCTACGATTATACGACCAATAATCCGCTGAATTACAGTGATCCGACAGGACATTCATTGTGGAGCAGGATTAAGAGTACAGCTAAAAAAGCAGCGAAAGCAGTCAAGAGTGTCGGCAAGAAAATCGTTAATACTGCGAAAAAGGTAGTCAAAACAGTAGTAAATACAGCTAAGAAAGCAGCAAAAACTATTGTTAACACAGTGAAGGGGGTAGCAAAACTGCCAAAAATGCAGCTAAACATGCAAAACAGACATATCAATCTGTGAAAAATCGTGTAACCAGTAGCAGTACATATCAAAAGATCACATCCAGAGGAAGTCAGTTTATTCGTTCTGTAAGCAATGGGGTACAGAAAATTGGAAAAACTTATACATCTTTCAAATCCTATGTTTCAGAAAGAACGGCAGAAATCCGCTCAGAAGTGGTACGACATATGTGTACGACAACAAATCGTATTACAGATAAGCTTGGAAAAGTAGACTGGAATGCGGTGAAAAAAGTAGCCATTGGTATAACTGCGGTTACAGTTTCTGGTCTTGTAGTTGCTGCAACAGGCGGTTTGGCTGCAGGAGCAGTTCTGGCAGCATTGCCAGCAATGGGTGGCTTAGGAACGGCGATGGTTTCAGGAGCAGTTATTGGAGCTATTGGTGGAGCTTCATATAGTGCAGTGAATTCAGGTTTGTCTGGAAATAGTCTGAAACAAGTAGCAAAAGATACGTTAGTCGGTGGTATTGCAGGAGCAGTGACAGGTGGCGTTATGGGTGGCCTTAGTTATGGGGCTGGGAAACTTTTGAATGTAGTAAGGAGTGCAGGAAGTACCCATAATGATGGGATTGATAAATCGTTTAAAAATTAGTTGCAGAAGTAACCGAAACAAAATTGCCAGAAGGCACTTGGGGAAAACCACCATTAGAGCGAGGAGATATTATTGACAAAGCTATGGGAAATAACTTGGGACACAATATCCCGACCATAGATAAAGTAGAAAATGGCGTTGTGACTAGTGTTAAAAAGCCGAGACTTGGGTGCAAAGACTTATCAAAATGGTAATAAATTGGAAAAGGTAATTGTCAAGGACATTAATAAAGTTTCAGGATTTATAGGAGAAACATTTAATGGTAAATTTGTTAATGCGGAAGAAATAGTGGGTAGACAATTACAAGTAGTTGTTCCAAATGTAACATTAAGCGAAGCTCAGATAAATGCAGTTAATAATGCTACAAAACATGGTATTGATAAAGGTGTTAAACTCATTATTACAGTAGGAAAATAATAGCAAAAGTAAAATAGCTTAAGGGGAATATTTTATTCCCCTTAAGTAATAGAGAGGAGAAAACGGATATGATTTCTGTATATTATAATCAAAAATATGGTTTCTTAATTGTGCCTAATGCCATTGAAAGGTTTATGGGATGTTATATTTCTATCGAACCTACAATTGAAATTATGGCTGAAGAAACAATAGATAAGATAGGCTGTGCAATTAGAAAAGGAATAAAAATTGCAGAAAGTTCCCCAAAAGTAGACGAATCTCAATTAAACAATTTTTGGAAACAAACAAAATATAAAAGTTTTCCAACATTTTCCAAGAATTATCAAAGAATTGATTTGAAACAAAATGGAGATGAATTAGAAATTAGAAGATGGGAACGGAATAATAGAGGGGGATATTCGCGAAAAACGGAAGAAAAAGATTATATTAATTTTATAGAAATGTCGGATTATGAATTGGGCTTGTTTATAAAAAAAATGTTTGAACCATGTGAAATTAGAATTGATGAAACAGAAAGATTTGAAACATTAGAGGGGAAAATAATTAGTTATTCGATTCCAAATGAGCATTATAAAATATTGGTGATGGTCATACAGATTCTTATATGACATATAGAAATGAAGATTATGATAAGTTGTATATTTCTTTTTTGATAGGTGATGGAACTGATTGTACAGATGAAGTAAGCATAAAAAAATCATTACAAAAAATATACAAGCAAATGTCGAATATTAAATTTGAAAGTAAATGTAATAAAAAATATGTACATTTTTTAACAGAAAATGGAGAAGTATTGCTGAGTTTTATTGATAATGGTTATGTGGAGTTTTTTATGTGCATTCCATATAATATTGAAAGAAAAGTTCAAAAGGAGTCAATAGAACAGTATTTAAAAATGTTATTTTCGATAAAAATTGAAGATAAATAAAGCGTGAAGGAGAGAATATGCAAAAGAAGAATTGTGTTTTGTGCATAAGTATAGGAATTATAGTATGTATATTGTTATCAGCTTGCTCCAGACAACCAGACTTTGATGCCAAATCCTACGTCCAAAGTTCTCTTGATGCACACTATCATGGAGAATATAAGGACTATGCGAATCTGTTAGAGATCTCGGAAAAAGATGCCAAGAAAGAAATCGAAGAGGATTTTAATGAGAGTATCCAACAGCAATTTGATGATTCCGATAACATTACGGACAAAGGAATTGCTGATTATGCGGAAAAACTGACAGAAGTAAAGAAACTGGCAAAATACAAAGTACAAGATGTGAAAGAAGAGGATGGAGTCTATACAGTAAGTGTACAAGTTGAACCATCCAATGTATTTCAGACATTGCAACAAAGCTCTACAGAGGTAAGCAATGAAAAAATAAAGCAGGGATTGGATGGAAATGATCCGGAAGTCTTTGCAGCTGTATTAACAGAAAGTGTCCAGAAGAGTCTTGAAAAGAACAGATATGGAAAAAGCTGTTACTGTAAACGTATCCGTGGAAAAAAGATAACTCAGGAAAATATGGTCTTTTGGATACAGAGATGAATAAGTTGGAAGCAGCGATGTTCCCAACAGAATAAGAATGAATGGAAAGCTATCAGAGGAAAAAACTGGTAGCTTTCTTTTAAACTCCAAGACAAGAAAACTTGTTAAAAAGCTATTGTAATAGTAGAAAAATTATAATAAATAATGGATGACAAGAGTCTTTTATTCATTATGAGAAAAAGAAGGAATCTCCTATGAACCAACAAGAAATATTCACGTAAGATGGAAAAAAGTGCTGTAATCGAAGAGGTTGCAGCATTTTTTTTCTTCGACATTTTTCGAACATTATAACGTACATATCCGGTCACCGCCATGCTCCGATTTGATTTCTATATCAAAAATCAGATCGGAGGAAAGATAAATGGCTTATAACAAGACAAGTGAAGAACGAAAGTGGAATTATTGGAAAGAACAGGAAGAAAAGAAATTGCGTGAACTGGGTATGGAAGAAGAGAAGATCCAAAAGCTGCGCCAGATGGACAGGGAAGACTTTCTGGAAGAGCGCAGATACCGGGAACATCTGGATGAAACGATGCAGGATATGGATTCCATAAAAGAAAAGGACAGCGAGCTGTTTGCAAGGGATGTAAAGGAGCTTCTGGATCACATAGGTGATAAGCGAATCTATGAACTATTGAAAGAAACGGAGCATCAGACACTGGAAATCCTCTTACTCAGTACATGGGGATATTCTGGAAGAGAAGTTGCTAAGATTATGGGAATGGCAGAACAGACGATTTATACCAAAAGAAACCGTTTGAGAAAAAAATTAAAAAATTTATCAAAAATTGAATAATAATGGCGTTTTTCGTCGGCTATTTAATAGGCAGGTAAATTTTGCCAGTGTACTTTGACAACCTCATACCAGCATTACAGGTACGTTCCCGTAAGTAGAAGCGTGGCAGGAAGACGCGAGGACAGATGAAAAGGGCATGGAAGAAATTAGACCAGAAAGTGAGAGGCAGAGTTCTTTTGTGGCGTTTTCGTTTCGAGCGAATCATCTTTAACTGAAACAGGACCGTGGCGGTCTTTTGCGAGGATCACTTACGAGGGGATAATGATACATAGGAACTGCCAGTGAGCAGAGGATGGACTTTGGGTTGTAATCAGCAAGACTTTTTAGAAAATCCGTGAGCGGTGCAATGCCAAGCATCCGCCTGTAATGTTCCCGTAAGGCAATGGGGGAGTCGAGGACAAATACAACGCCAAAAATCAAAAGTATAAGAAATCAAGGAAGAATGTGTCGTTGATATCAGATACATACGGCTGTAGGGAGAAATCCTTTACAGCCGTATTGATGTGATATCAGCACGCATATCAGGTAACAAATTATGTATTACACAAGAGAATATCTCAATAGAGCGCATCGAGAAATTGATACTATTTTCCGAGTGCTGTTCCCGGAACATGGAATGGCAGTAAGGGAAGAACAGATTATGTTATGCCACAAAATGCTGGATAACCTGCTGGGAAGAAACATAGCACTGTGTGACGCGGGTGTCGGTATCGGCAAGACGTATGCCTATCTGGTGGCCTGTGTTCTGATGAGAAAATATTCCCTCCTTGCAGAAGGATGTTCCCCTTATGAGCAGCGTCCGGTCGTGATATCCACTTCCAGCATTGCACTCCAGAAAGCAATTCTTACAGAATATATCCCTTTTTCTCTCCCGGATTCTTCAGGAGAACGGGACGATTCAGGCCCCTATTAAAGCTGTGATACGAAAAGGGAAAGAGCATTTTGTCTGCGATGAGAGATTAGCGCAACGAATCGTTGCAATCGAAAAAAAACAAAAATGCGTTGCAGAAAGAAGCTCTGCTGTCTTTGAAAGAACATTACGATATGGACGAAGTGTCCGGATTAAGTGGATTTGACAGAAGGATGGTAAGCGTACCCAAGTTTTGTTCGGGAGACTGCCCGAAAAGAGGCTCATGCAGGTATCAGCAGTATCTGGAGCGTTCCAGAGATCATGAAATGTTCATTCAGATCTGTAATCACAATTATCTGCTGGCTGATGGTTATCACAGGCTGCAGGATTACCGCCCGTTATTAAAAGACTACCGAGCATTGATTGTCGATGAAGCACATAAGCTGCCGGATGCGGCAAAGCAGATGTTTGGGAAGAGCCTCTGTTATGACGATATCCGAGAAATCTGCTTTTATCTTGGGAATGAGTACCAAGGCCCGGAGATAAGAAAACTGTCCGGGACGATCCGGATGGTGCTGGACATCATAGGAGAAAACCACAGAACCAGATATGGGATAAAAAGAAGAATTCCACATGACAGAAGAGTGTGCAATGTATTTATATGAGGGGATACAGACCATGAATAAGATCATAGAAAAATTAGAAAAGAAGATTCCAAAGTGGATCAGAAACAAGCTGGAAGAAACCAAAAGTGTGCTGGAATGCTTTTGCCATCAGGATAAGAAGTATGTGCTGCATCTGAAGCAGGACCATGACCACCGGATTATATTGTGCGCATCCAGCAGACGGATTCCACAGTATCTGGACCAGATGTTATGGAGCAGAGGAATGGGAGCGATTCTGACAAGCGGAACTTTAAAAACCGGACAGGGATTTTCCCACATTCGGAAAATGACAGGATTACAGAGAGTGCGGAGAGTCCGGGAATATGTGGCAGACTCCCCGTTTGAATATCAGAAGAACTGTCTGTTATATCTGCCAAAGAATTTGAAGACATGCAGAAGAGAAAGGCAGGAAGAGGCAGAGATGATAGCAGGCCATATCCATTCACTGATCTGTTCGACTTACGGGCATACGCTAGTGCTGTTTACATCTTATCATTTGATGGGAAACGTTTACCAGATGTTAAGGGATGAAATTCCGTTCCCGATAATAGAGGTGTGGTGACATTCACCGGAAGAGATCACAAGATTTAAACAGATGGATAATGCTGTCCTTTTTGCAGCCGGCTCCTGTTGGGAAGGAGTAGACTTCCCTGGAGATATGGTATCTTCGCTGATCATTGTAAAACTGCCCTTTGCTGTTCCTGATCCAATCAGCGAAGCACAGAAGAAGGAATATGCCAGCCTGAAAGATTATATTCAGGCAGTGATTGTTCCAGACATGCAGAAAAAACTAAGACAGGGATTCGGACGTGCTCTCCGCACCGAGACAGATACTTGTGTCGTGTCCATTTTAGACGAGCGTGCAGGAGAAGGTGGCAGGTATCATGAGGAAGTAATGTGTGCGCTTCCGAGCTGCAAGATGGCAAAAGATATCAAGGATGTCCAGCACTTTATTCGAAACCGGAAAGGCGTGGAATACTACCTGTAACCGTTCGTGGTTCTGCTACAGAAAAAGCAGATTTTGCACGAAAAGTTTGGTGGTATTTCAAGGGCGTTTTCGGTGGGATTGTTGGTATTGATGAATAGCTATTTCGGCATGAAGTGGGTATACTGTGTATAGCGTTAGAGGAAAGGAGGCAGCTTATGATATACAAGGTGGAAACGATAAAAGATGGAACAGAAAAATATTTTTTCATCAGAAATCTGGAAACAATGAGTATTGAAGAACTGCCAAGTAAATATCTAATGCATAAGATTAAATGTAAACGTTCACCAAATACAGTGAAACGCACAGCATTTTCAATCTGCTATTATATGAAATATATGGCAGAGAAAGAAATGGAACTCACAGAAGTCTATCAGTTAGATTATGAAAAACAGACAGAACACTTTGTGGAATTTTTATACTGGCTTAAAGCCGGAAACCATACAGAGCAAACGGCTGGAGAAAAGAAGTGTCGAATGAAGGAACCTGTAACGCTTACTTAAAAGAAGTGTTCAGGTTCTATTTATTTATAGAGGCAGAATATGAACAGTACGGAAGTCTCAAAACCTTATCGTATAACCAGATTATAGCGGTTAATCAGGTGGGAGTAAAAAGGTACTGCGGAATCATTCTTTTAAAGCCTATCTGAAGGAAGAGGAACATCGTGGGAGAACAGCAAAAGAAAATCAGATTATTACAATTTTACAGGCCTGTACGAACCGAAGAGATCAGCTTCTGTTACTTATGTTAGCAGAAACCGGATACAGAATTGGGGAACTACTGGGAGTAAAATATGTCAAAGATATTGATTATAGGAATCACATGATAAGGGTATGCTTCCGGGAACATAATGAAAATGAAGCGAGAGCCAAAATGCGGAATACAGAAGTGCCAAGATAAGTAATGATACGTTTGAATTTCTCATGGATTATCTGGCAAAATATCGGAAAATCCTGCAACATCAGGATTACCTGTTTGTGAATATCATGGGTGAGAACATTGGAAAGCCATTAAGAGTGGACAGTGTATATGATATGTTGGACCGAATGGAAAAGAAAACCGGAGTTAAAATCACACCCCACATGTTACGTCACTATTTTGCAAATATGCGAAAGCAGGCAGGATGGGAACTGGAAATGATCAGTCAGGCATTGGGGCATAAACATTTGGATACGACTATAAAGTATCTGGACTGGCTGGATGATGAACTGATAGAAGCAAGTAATGAGTTTTATGCACAACACACTGCTATTTATGGGGCGGAACGTCTGCTGGAGTAGGGAGGTGTGAGAAATACCTATATATTTAGTGCAACAGGCAGAACACATAACAGAATCTGAAGTAGATATTGAGAAGAAAAAAGCAGGAACTATATTCAGAAATTGATGCACTTGGAATAAAAAGCGATTCAAGAATTAACAAATTGAAAAAGTTCTTGGCAGATAGAAAAATCTGGCATCTGGAAGAAATGGATTATCCTTTGCGAAATTCGTATGAACAATATTTAAGAGGACAGATACGATCACAAATTGTATCTTTCTATTTGAAAATATATGATATGGTAAAACAACAACATATCTATCAACAAATGCAGACGCTAAATGGAAAGCGGATATATGAATGGAAATATAAAAATAAAATTTATTTTCTGAAGTCTTATCCGGAAAAGGAAATAGCTGAGCCCTTTGAAACTTCTTATAAAACTAACCTATTGGTGTGGGATTTTACACAAAATTGTTCAGAAGTTTTAAAGAAACAAATTTTTATACGTTGAGTCGTATCATTGCCAATACTTCAATGTCTAAGGCTTATAGAAATGTCAGGTTAAAATCCTTAAAACTTCTTTATGATTCTTGTGTTCAGTTAAATATTACGGATATTGGATTGCTGGAAATGGAACAAGTGGAAACTATTTTAAAGAATTTTCCCGAAACGAGTCAACGAAGTATTTTAGGTGAATGCAGAAGAGATGCGTTTATGCAGCAGGAACAGATCCAATGGGAAGCAAATGTATGGTATCTGGAACGATTACATCTTGGAAAACATCGGATAGACGAAAGTAAATCCTTAATTAGCATTTCTTTTATGGAAGTCAAGGAAATACAGAATCGAGAAATTTTACAGGCATACATGAAATATGAACTGGGAATTACTGGACAGGCAGTCAGCACGATTGTACGAAGATTTGTATGTATTAGAAATTTTATTGAACTGCTGGAACAAGAAAAGATACTGGCGATTCATGCAACTGTCGCAGAAGTAAAAAAGTATGCAGACGGCTTGCGAGAACGGGGAATACAGGCAAAGGGATTTAATGAAAGAATTTTCGGTATCGGTCATTTTTATAAATTCATGGAAGTTAAACAGTATATTACAAGAATGCCATTCCGAATTGAATATTTCCAACAAAAAGAAGTAATAGTACATCATGATCGTAGCGTTGAGGAAACAGTATATATGGAAATTTTGAAAAAATTATATCTTTTTCCAGAGCGATTACGATGTATGTTCCTACATCTGTGGTGTCTAGGATTACGGGCGAGTGAAGTGTGTACATTGAAAGGAAATGCTTATTATCAGCAGGGCGAGGATTATTGGATTCAGGTGTATCAGGTCAAAATGAAGAATTATAAAAGGATTCCAATCCCACAGGCACTTTATCAGATTATGAAAGTATACTTGAAAAAACATGAAATTCAGCCTGAAGAATTCATTTTTAAAAACAGCAGAGGTGGTGCTTGTCTATATGGTACATTCCGAACTCAGATGATAGAAGCGTGCCGGGAAAATAAGATTGCAAATGGAGAATATTTATTTCAATCACACGATTATCGACATACAGTAGCAACTATGTTTTATGACAGTCATGTATCACTGCAAAGTATCAGGGATTATCTTGGACATACTTATGAAGAGATGACAAGACAGTATATTGATTATATGCCACAAAGGATTGCAAAAGCAAATGATGAGTTCTTTGAAATGCAAGGAAGTAGTTTAGCATCATGGCTAAAGAAAGAGGAAAAAAGATGGAAAATGATATTATATACTTCAGCGATTTCCCCAATTTACAAGAAACAGGGACACGTAAGGATAATGGAAAATTTGATTTAACGTTGCTTCCAACGCAAGAATTAAAGGAAGAGTTTCGAGGTTATATTATGTATCGCTGCAAAAACGGAACGTTTAGAGCATTCATTCAGGATCGAACAGCTTATAATCATATTGCAAAGTTTTTGAACAGCAGAATAAATCGGAGAATCAAAAGCCTTGGAGATAGAAATCCAGAAAAATGGATATCACTTTTAAAAGGCTGGATGTTAGAACAGGGAATAACTATTGTAAAAGAAAAGAAGAGTGTGTATGGTACAGTAAGCTATGGCGAAGCAGTGACGATATTATATTTCAGAAACGTACTGAAATTTTTAGAGCCAGAAGATTTACGGGATGAGATAGAAAAAGATGTTTGGGAACTAAAAAATCTGGATATTAAAATCAGATCCAATCCAATTTATAATGTAAAAACACTGGATTTCAGAAAAATATATCAGCCAGATATCCGGGAAGAATGTAAGAAAGCTGTTTATATGAATCTACAGTATGAAGCAATAGGAACTGTACAGGAGAACTGACAATAATGAGGATATTCTCAGAATATCTCCAAAAAAGAGTATTCCAAAATAAAAAGTTGCAGTGAAATAGACAGAGAAGTGCTGGAAGAATTTTTGATACATCTGTCAACAAAAGATACTTCCCATAGTGCGAATAGTTCTTATGTAATTTCATTAAGACGACAGTTAGAGACAATCGGAAAAATTTACAGCTATGAAAGATTGGAGCATTTATTTATTAATACGGATATTCCACCGGAAGTAAATGCAGAATTTAGAGTGTATTCTGATGATGAAATGAAACGACTGAATGCGGAAATTACACAGATGGATGTACAGATTGCAAGATGTCTTCTGATACATCAGATGCTTGGAACTAGGATATCAGATACCCTTACACTGAGACCAGATTGTCTGACGAGAGAAACTTGCCAAGATATGATTGAAATATATCAAGTTAAAACTAAAAGATATAAAAAACCGATCAGTAAAGAACTTGCAAAACTGTTACAGAGTTCTATTGAATATACACAGGAAAAGTTCGGTGATACAGAATACACATTTGTTAATGAAAAAGAACCTGACCGCCCGATGCAGTATATGGCTATAAAAACAAAAAGTCATGTCCATGATACAGGAAAAGCAGTTGAAAGATGATCATGGCGAATTATTCGGGTTTGGAACGCACATGTTCCGGCACTACTATGGCGTCAAACTTACAGAAATGCATCTGGATGACTGGACGATAGCGAGACTATTGGGGCATAAAAGACTGAATAATGTACAGCATTACCGGAAAATGAGCAATCAAAGAATGGCAGACGAAACCAGAGAAGTAAGACAGAGGATGAGTGACATCATATATATGAGTCTGGCAAGATGGGGTGAAGAATATGAGCAAATACGACAAGATGATTGAGGAAAATCAGAGAAAAAGTAAAGAGAAAATTGAACTGGCATTGCAAGCAATACAAGATATGCTGGCAAATAAAGAACGTATCAGTGTTCCAAAGCTGATGAAGAAAACCGGATTGTCGAGAGGATTCTTTTATAAAAATCCAACCGTCCGAGATACATTGAACCAAGCAGTAGAGCAACAGGCCGGAATGATAGATCCAAGAAGAGAAATTCTGAACATGGCGATGGAAAAACAGATTGAACTGCTGAACCAGAAGGTAGCAGCTCTAACCAGAGAAAATAAGGAACTGAAGAGAAAGAACGAAAAGTTACAGAAGGCATTACGGAAACAGGATTTGAATTTTATTAAGAACTTATAACATTGAAAATAATGAGATGGAAGAGATGTGTGCAGACACATCTTTTCATCGTTGAGGATAAAATATATAGAATGAGAATGGGATTGTTTTATGGTATACTAAAAGTGAAATGCTAACTTTGATATGAGGTATAAAACAATATGACAGAAATACAAATTAAAAATTTAATTAAAGAATATGAAAAAGAATATATTGAGTTTATGGAAATTGAGAAATTACCACAGTATAAGATAGATTTTTTTGAAATTAATGTTGAGGAAAGCGATGCAGCAGGATTCGCTTCAGCCGCCCAAGCTTACTATAATACGAAAACAGATGAACATATATTAAGGATATGCAAAAGTTCGGAAATACCAAGGTATATTGTGTTTCATGAATTTACGCATATTTTAGATACGGAAATGTATGCAAAGCAAGATTCTTGGAAATATATGGCTTTGTCTGGTTATACAGAATATCATGCAGCACAAGTTGAATTGATGATAATGTTAGGAGCAGATAGTATACAAACTCAAGATTTTTCATTTACAGTTGATGTTGAAATAGGTAATAGTACAGTTAGGAATTACCTAAACTCAAGACATCAATTAGTAGTGAATATGATGAATAGAACAGATTTTCCAAGAGATATTGAAGCATTAAAAACAACGGTAGGTGTGCTATATAATTATTTTGGAGTGCGTTCTATATGTAAAATGTATGCGAAAGATTATACTGAAGAAGTGGATAACACAATTATTATTCAGAAACTTTCAAAAGTATTATTTGAAGAGATAAATAGCTTTATGGTTGGATGGTTTAATGAAGCACAAGTAGAGCTGAGCTTTGTGTCATATATGAAAATAATGTGGCCTATGCTTCAAAGCTATTTTGGAAAAGAATGAAAGATAGTAACAGTAAACACAGTTTTGTATACGGTTAAACCCAGTAAAATCAACGCATGAGGGGAACTGGCTACATTTTAATTCCCGATTTTGAAGAAAGTAGGAGGATGGTATGGACAAACTCAATGTGGCAATCGCAGACGATAATGATCGATGCGTCAGTTGCTAGACACCATCGTACAGTCGGATGAAGAACTTTCAGTAGTTGGAACAGCAAAAGATGGGGAAGAAGCGTATCAGATGATCAAGGAGAAAGAGCCGGATGTGGTACTGCTTGATATCGTGATGCCAAAGATGGACGGACTGGGGTTCTGGATAAAGTACAAGCGGGATACGAGTATTAAAAAGACACCGAACTTTATCATGGTAAGTGCCGTCAACCAGCCACAGGTCACAGAGGATGCCTTTGCTCTTGGGGCAGATTATTTTATCATGAAGCCTTTTGATAAAGATACGATCATTCAGCGGATCAAAAGACAAGAAGAACCCGTGCCTTTGTAGAGCCCGGTTTTTATCAGAAAAAGACGAAGGAGCATACCGAGGCTGCCTTAGAGGCAGATGTGACAAATATCATTCATGAGATCGGGGTACCGGCACATATCAAAGGTTACCAGTACTTAAGGGATGCGATCGTCATGTCCGTACAGGATATTGAGATGCTCAATTCCATTACGAAAGTCTTGTATCCGACGATCGCAAAGAAATATGATACGACCACGAGTCGTGTGGAACGTGCCATCCGGCATGCGATTGAAGTGGCATGGAGCAGGGGCAGGATGGATACTATTGATGCACTGTTTGGATACACTATCAATCATGGCAAGGGCAAGCCGACCAATTCGGAATTTATCGCCCTGATCACAGATAAGATCCGCTTGGACTACAAATTACGCTAGGCAGGAGGGACGTTCCTTTTTGCCATGAGGAGCGTTCCTTTTGGACTGGGACTGGCACAGACCAGCATCCTGTGCCCTGTCCGCCTGCTGGTCTGTGCAAGTCCCAAGCCCAAAGGAACGCATCTTCGATTTGCAAAAAGATAAAAAAATCGTTGCCAAAACAGAAAACTTTCGATATAATAATTTCGTTGCTCCGATACTCAGTTGGTAGAGCACTTCACTCGTAATGAAGGGTCGTCAGTTCGAGTCTGATTCGGAGCTTTTTCCATTTGCGCATGTCTGAATCGGACGGTTTATGACATACGAAATATTTAAAAAGGAATTGATTTCCTTACTTGAGGAGCGGATTGACGCGGATCGGGGAGATTGATGTGCGCCCTGTTCTCAAGAACAACGATCTATGGTTAGACGGACTGAGCATCCTTCAGTCATCTGTCAACATTTCCCCAACCATTTATTTACATACGTGTTATGAGATTTTTCAAGAGGATCGTCCCTGACAGAAATCGCAGACCGCATACTTTCCAGTTTTTCTGAGTATCGCCTGAAAGAGGATGTGGATCTATCTTTTTTCACGGATTTTTCCAAAGTGGGGAAAATATTATCTACAAACTGGTCAATATAGAAAAGAACAAAGAACTTTTGGCAGAAGTGCCGTTTGTTCCCTATTTGGATCTAGCAGTGGTATTTTGCTATTATATTTTGGCGGATGAGACCTTCCCTGAGCAAATGACAAGGAGTAATGCGTCTATCCTGATCCGAAATGATATGTTAGATATCTGGCACATCACGCCGAAAGAACTCTTATCTTATGCCCGCCGCAACACGCCAAAATTGCTTGCACCAAAGATGCATTCCTTTTCGGGACTGGTGGATTCTATGCTGGAAGCAGCAGGGCAGAGTCTGCCGGAAATTGAAGACATGGAAGATCTGGCAGATTTTCAGATGTATGTGCTGACCAATGCCAACCAGTATTTTTGGGGCGGCAGTCATGTTGTATCCGCAGATCGTGCAAAAATGTGCGAAAGTGACAGAAAGCGATTTTGTTATCTTGCCGAGCAGTGTGCATGAGTTGATCTTGCTGCCTTATCAAAATCGCTTTGATCGGAGGAAATGTCTGCCCTGGTACGTCAGGTCAATGCTACCTGTGTGATGCCGGAAGAAGTCCTTTCTGACCATGTGTATTATTATGACCATGTCAACAATCGCGTCAGTTATTCCTGATGAGAAAAGGTGGTAGTTGTTTCTTCTTTTTTTAAAACTTGCTATAATGGGCTAAGTGAAAAGAACAGGAGAGGACACTTTAAAATGACAAAAAGCAATCAAAGTATTTAAAAATAAACCAATCATACCACTTGGATTTTTTCTGGCGGTGACCGTAGTATTGATCGTCGTGAGTTTTGCGGTATTAAATATTCCAATTGTGGCAATCTGTTCGATCGCCATTTTGGAAGTGCTGCTCAGCGCACTTTTTAAACCGGATCACTCTGGGTACATGGGCTCCTTGTGATCGCACAGATCGCGGCAGGATTTATCTTTGGCAGAGCCGTTTTATGGTACTCATGGCAATCGTATATGTACTGGCAGTGGCATTTTTATATCTTTGGACATCTGAGGAAGCATAGTACATGAAGCAGAATTATCAACGTCTTTTGGATCAAACGATTCTTCAGTTGCAGGAGCAGGGCAGGGTGCCGAGACTTCTTTTGCACGCCTGCTGTGCGCCCTGCAGTTCTTATGTCTTGGAGTATCTGTCCGCTTATTTTTGATCACCGTATTCTATTACAATCCCAATATTTACCCGGATGAAGAATATAACAAACGTGTGGCAGAACAAAAGGCTTTTATCGAACGTTTTCCGGCAAAGCATCCGATCTCTTTTGTGGAGGGAGACTTTGACAAAGAGCGTTTTTATGAAGTGACCAAGGGACTGGAGAAGGAGCCGGAGGGTGGAAAGCGGTGCCAGCAGTGTTTTCGTCTTCGGTTGGAAGAGACGGCGAAACTGGCAAAAAGCAATGCAGATGGACTATTTTACGACGACACTTTCCATCAGTCCCATGAAAAATGCCCAGATGCTCAATGAAATCGGCGGAGCACTGGCAAAAGACTATGGCATTTCGTATTTGTATTCGGATTTTAAGAAACGCGAGGGCTATAAGCGCAGCGTAGAATTATCAAAAAGAGTATGGCATGTATCGGCAGGATTACTGTGGGTGTGTGTTTTCATATCGTAGCAGACAGCAGGAAAAAGAGGAAAGGAATTAAGTATTATGGCACAGTTATGGGGTGGACGATTCACCAAGGCAACCGATCAGTTAGTATATGATTTCAACGCTTCCATCGGATTCGACCAGCGGTTTTTTGCGGAAGACATCATGGGAAGCAAGGCACACGTCAAGATGCTTGCAAAACAGGGCATCCTTACGGAAGAGGAAAGGGATGAGATCTTTAGTCGGACTGGAAGGCATCGAAAAGATGTGGCAGACGGTAAACTTGCCATCACATCCGAATACGAGGACATTCACAGCTTTGTGGAGGCACATCTGATCGACCGTATCGGTGATCCGGGCAAAGAAACTGCATACCGGACGAAGCAGAAATGATCAGGTGGCACTGGACATGCGCCTTTATACCAGAAGTCAGGTAGAACATACCAAGGATGCATTGCTCCATCATCTGCTTGAGACCATTCTTTCCATTATGGAAGATAACACAGAGACGATCATGCCGGGCTTTACACATCTGCAGAAAGCACAGCCAATTACCCTGGCACATCATATGGGGGCGTACTTTGAAATGTTTAAGCGTGATGTTTTGCGCTTGTCCGATATATACGAGCGCATGAATTATTGTCCTTTGGGCTCCGGCGCATTGGCAGGCACGACATATCCATTGGATCGTGATTATACGGCAGAACTGCTGGGATTTTACGGACCGACCGTCAACAGTATGGATGGTGTCAGCGACAGGGATTATCTGATCGAATACCTGAGTGTCATGTCTACCATCATGATGCATCTGAGCCGTTTTTCCGAAGAAGTCATCATCTGGAATTCCAATGAATACCGTTTTATTGAGATCGACGATGCCTATAGTACCGGAAGCAGTATCATGCCGCAGAAAAAGAACCCTGATATCGCGGAACTCGTGCGTGGTAAGACCGGGCGTGTCTATGGGGCACTGATGGGACTGCTTACGACCATGAAGGGCATTCCGCTTGCCTATAATAAGGATATGCAGGAAGATAAAGAAATGGCATTTGATGCGATGGATACGGTCAATGGCTGCATCCAACTCTTTGATGGCATGTTAGAGACCATGACTTTCCGCAAAGACGTCATGGAAAAGAGCGCCAGACATGGCTTTACCAATGCGACCGATGCCGCAGATTATCTGGTAGGCAAGGGCGTACCGTTCCGGGATGCGCATGGCATTATCGGACGTGTGGTTCTCTATTGCATTGATAAAGGGTATCGCGATCGATGATATGTCATTGGAGGAATTGAAAGAGTTCTCGGATGTCTTTGAAGAGGACATTTATGATGCCATTTCCATGTACACCTGTGTCAACAAGCGTCTGACGACGGGAGCACCGGGCAAGGAAGCAATGGAAACAGCCATTGCGTCTTACAAAAGAATTTTTGAAAAAATAACCAAAAGAAATAAGGAAAAAGGCAGGCATTTTGGAATTTGTGTAAAATTGGAAAAGTGCTTGCTTTTTTTTTATGGAATAACGTAACATATTTTCCTAGAAAGACAGTTGTCTGCGTAGAGCGGACATGTGAGAAGGAGAGCATCATGAGCGAAAAATTAAAAGTTGGTATTTTAGGTGGAACAGGTATGGTTGGACAGAGATTTATCTCTCTGCTGGAAAATCATCCATGGTTTGAGGTAACTACCATCGCAGCCAGCCCAAGAAGTGCAGGCAAGCGGTATGAGGATGCTGTGGGTGGACGTTGGAAAATGGACACACCAATGCCGGAAGCCGTGAAAAAAAGATATAGTGGTAAAGAATGTCAATGAAGTAGAAGATGTGGCAGCGGAGGTGGATTTTGTATTCTCTGCGGTTGACATGACAAAAGGATGAGATCAAGGCGATCGAGGAAGCATATGCTAAGACTGAGACACCGGTCGTTTCCAATAACAGTGCACATCAGATGGACACCGGATGTACCTATGGTTGTACCGGAGATTAACCCGGAACATATGCATGTGATCGAATATCAGAAAGAGACTGGGAACCACCAGAGGATTTGTGGCAGTAAAGCCAAACTGCTCTATTCAGTCTTACGCACCGGTACTGACGGCATGGAAAGAATTTGAGCCATATGAAGTGGTTGCAACAACTTATCAGGCAATTTCCGGTGCAGGAAAACCTTTAAAGATTGGCCGGAGATGGAAGGCAACATTATTCCATACATCGGTGGCGAAGAAGAAGAAAAGTCTGAAAAAGAGCCGCTTCGTATCTGGGGCGAGATCAAAGACGGTGTGATCGTACCGGCGGAAAGCCCGGTCATTACCTGCCAGTGCATCCGTGTTCCGGTATTAAACGGACATACCGCAGCCGTATTTGTGAAATTCAAAAAAATCCTACCAAAGAGCAGTTGATCGAAAGGCGTTGGAAAATTCAAAGGACACCACAGGAGTTAAACCTTCCGAGTGCGCCGAAACAGTTTATCCGTATTTAGAAGAAGATAACCGCCCACAGGTAGCTTTAGATGTGGATTATGAAAACGGAATGGGTATCTGTCGGACGTTTAAGAGAAGATACGGTATATGATTGGAAATTCGTTGGTTTATCCCATAATACAGTCCGCGGAGCAGCAGGCGGCGCGATTCTGTGTGCAGAGCTTTTAAAAGCACAGGGATACATTACAAAGAAAAAAGAATCAAAAAATCGAAATAGAGATTACAGCTGTTTTTCAAAAGAAGCGCAAATGTGGCTTCGTTTTGTTTGTAAAAATTAAATTATGGTCAAATTGTGAAATGCAAGTATATAATAAAAATTAACAGACTTGTTAAATGAAGTTTTATATTTTTTTGGATGATAAAAAATGAAATGGGGAAAAAATCTCCGATTTTTGAGATGCAGTGTATATAGAAATAGAAAAGAATTATATGAGGAAAATGATTATCAGAACCGTTGAGATAAACCATTAGAAGAAGAATATCAGGCAATGGAAACCGTCTGGTCATCTATTACGGTGATGAGAACTGCCAGAAAAGAGCTTTTAAAATATTTTATGCAGGACAAAAAAGCCTTTTACAGAGCACGTCCGGCATCCGAGCAGCAGCAGCGAAAAATGATGGGGATGCAGATAAAGAGCAGTATGATGCAGCCATAAAAAATACACCTATGAAGAGTGTTTTAACCGGATCAAAAGCGGTGATGCGTCCAAACTGGTCGTGATCATTGATGAATTTCATCATATCGCAAAAAAGGATGATACTTTTTTAAGGCAATTATGAAATTAAAGGCAAAACGCCTTTATCCGGGGCCGGTTCTGATCATTTTAGTCATTCAGTGCCTTTAAGTGGATTGAAGGATAGGGCAGGGAGCTGCTTAAAGCCAAGTCTTAAAAAGGTCGATGACCGCATGTGCGTTTAAGAGATATGCAGTTCTTAGAACTGGTCCATGCACTGCCGGAATATTCCGTAAGCGAATGTGTTGAAACCTACGGGATCATTGGCGGCGTACCGGCATATGTGAACCGTTGGAGTTCTAAAAAGATCATGAAATAAAATATGTGCAATAATATCCTGTCACCAAACGGAAATCTTTTCCGTGAGGCAGAGGATTTAGTGGGCAGGGATTTAAGGGAATTATCTGTCTATAATACGATCTTGGCATCGCTTGCATCAGGACATGAAAAATTAAATGATCTTTTTATCACGATACCGGATTTTCAAGAGCTAAGATCAGTGTATACTTAAAAAATCTGATGGCATACGATATTGTTGAAAAAGATCAGTGTGTTTGAAACCGGCGGATGGGACAATGCACAAAAAGGTCTGTATCAGATCAAACATCCTGATCCACTTCTGGTACAAGTTTGTTTATCCGCATGAGCGGATTGTATGAAATCATGAGTACCGAGGAATTTTATGAAGCTTATATCAAAAAAGAATTGAATGACTATCTGAACCGCTATTTTGTAAAAGTATGTGGTGAGTATCTGGCATTGTTAAATGCATCAGGGACAGTTGGCAGTACAGGCAGTGAAAATGGGCGTATGGATCGGAAAAAAGGAACCATTGATATCATTGCACAAATGGATTCCGTGCGGCAGAATATCGTGGCAATCTGCAACTGGTCAGAGCCGGAATTGACCGATGAAATGTGGAAAAATTTTGAATTTTCAGATGAAACAGGCAAAATCAAAGCGGACAGTATTATCTGTTTTCTGCACAGTCCTTTGATGAAGCAATCGAGAACTGGCAGAAGAAAATCCGAAAATAAAATTAATTGATATGAATGAATTATAATGATTATGGGAAAGCTTTATTTATCGCAGAAAACCGAGCGTTGCGCAGCAGTTTGGTGCGGCATTTGGGTGAAAATGCTGAGCAGACACAACGGTTATAAAGAAGGAGAAACCGCAGTCGTGACATGGTGTGTCGGTCATCTGGTGACTATGAGTTATCCCGATGTTTATGATGAAAAATATAAAAAATGGCGTTTGAGACACTTCCGTTTTTACCGGAAGAGTTCAAATGTATGAAGTGATTCAAGTGCCAAAGAACCAGTATGAAATCGTATCGCAGCCTTTTAAACCGGGACGATGTGGATACCATCTATGTCTGTACGGACTCGGGACGTGAGGGAGAATACATATATCGTCTGGTGGAACAGATGTCAGGTGTCAAAGACAAAGGAAAGCAGCGGAAACGTGTCTGGATTGATTCCCAGACAGAGGAAGAGATCTTACGCGGTATCCGCGAGGCAAAGGACTTATCGGAATATGATAACCTGTCCGATTCCGCATATTTGCGGGCAAAAGAAGATTATTTAATGGGGATTAATTTTTCAAGGCTTCTGACCTTAAAATATGGAAATACGCTTGCAAATTATCTGCATGAGCGATATACCGTGATTTCTGTCGGCAGGGTAATGACCTGCGTACAGGGAATGGTGGTACGACGGGAACGTGAGATCCGTGAATTTGTAAAAACACCGTTTTACCGGGTGTTCAGCAGCATGGCGATCGAAGGCACCGGCATAGAGAGCGAGTGGAAGGCAGTTGAGGGAAGTAAATTTTATCAGTCGCCAAAACTCTATAAAGAAAATGGATTTTTACAAAAGAGGATGCCGGGGCGTTTATTGCCGGTCTTACCGGAAACACGGAATTTAGCCCCGAGAACGAAAATGGACAGAGCAGCCAGCAGACCAAGGGACACAGGCAGCATTGAGAAAAAATCGAGAAGAAAAAAGAGCAGAAAAAGCCGCCGCTTTTATATAACTTAGCGGAACTGCAGAATGACTGTTCTAAATTTTTAAGATCAGTCCGGATGAAACCCTTCGCATTGTGCAGGAATTATATGAAAAAAATTAGTGACCTACCCAAGAACAGATGCCAGAGTCCTCTCTACGGCAGTGTATCAAAAGAGATCACAAAAAATATCAAGGGTCTTTTGCAGAATATTCCGGGAGTACGGGACTTATGCGCAGACCATCATCGCAAATAAATGCTATAAGGGGCTTGCAAAGACACGATATGTCAATGATAAGCAGATCACCGACCATTATGCCATCATTCCGACCGGACAGGATTTGGGGCGATGAAGGGATTAAGTCAGGAAACGGTTTATCAAAGTTTATGAGACGTTATTACCGTCGTTTTCTTGCGATATTTTATCCGCCTGCGGTATATCAGAAAAAGTTAAATCTTACGATAAAAGTGGAAGTGAATACTTCTTTGCATCCGAGAAATATTTAAAAGAGCCGGGCTATTTAAAGCCTGATGGAATATTCTTTTTTAAGAAAAAACTGGAGGAAACGGCGGATGAAGATGCAGCAGCGGTGGATAATTCGGCGAAACGAGGGCGAACTGTTCAAACGGAAGTTTGCCAGCTATGAAAAAAGGGCGACGAGGTTGGGTCGAAAAGCATGCATCAAAGAAGGCGAGACTTCACCGCCAAAGCGTTACAATTCCGGTTCTATCATACTGGCAATGGAAAATGCCGGGCAACTGATCGAAGAGGATGAGGAATTGCGTTCCCAGATCAAGGGAAGCGGGATCGGAACCTCAGCAACGCGTGCGGAAATTTTAAAAAAAATTAGTAAATAAAATATATTGCCATTGAAATAAAAGACCCAGATCATCACCCCGACCCTGCAGGGAGAAATGATTTTGACGTCGTAAATGCTTCGATCCCGACCATTTTAAATCCTGATTTAACGGCAAGTTGGAAAAAGGACTGACCTATGTGGCAGACGGAAGCATTACGACAGATGAATATATGGTAAAATTAGAGAATTTTATCAAACAAAAGACAGCACGTGGTGCTGGCAAATAACAATCAATATGCCATGCAGGGTTTGTACCGTGCAGCAGCACAATATTATAAAAAATAGAAAAGGATGGAAAAAGAAAATGGAACATTGAAAAAGTGAAAAAACATGTATGACCTGACACAGACATTGGCAGCACCATTTTGAAACCGTGGATTATCCATGGGAGGCATTGCCAAAAATAGGAGAGTTCATTAAAGAAATCGGACCAAAGCGACCCGGAAGTTTTTGAACGGCGTGGAGAAAATATCTGGATTGCAAAATCGGTATCCATTGCAGCAACAGCATTACATTAAATGGTCCGCTCATCATTGATGAAGACACCGAAGTACGTCCGGGCGCATTTATCCGTGGCAATGTTATTGTTGGTAAGAACTGTGTTGTGGGAATTCAACAGAATTGAAAAATGTTATTCTGTTTAATGTTGTTCAGGTACCACATTATAATTATGTTGGAGATTCCACTTGGTTTCCATTCACATATGGGGGCTGGTTCCATTACCTCTAATGTTAAGAGTGATAAGACACTTGTGGTTGTAAAAGATCGCTATGAAAGCAAGGAAGAGATTGCGACAGGCCTTAAAAAATTCGGTGCAATGCTTGGCGATTATGTAGAAGTTGGATGTAACAGTGTATTAAATCCAGGTACGGTGGTATGCTCACATTCTAATATTTATCCAGTATCTTGTGTACGTGGAGTCATCCCGGCAAACTCCATTTTTAAAGATAAAGACCACGTGGTAAAAAAAGAAGCGTAGGAAAGCGCAAGGAAAGAGAAAAAGGTCTAGACGAACCGCAGAAAATGTGAGAAAATAAGCAGAGTGTGTTAGTTATTTTTTTTAACTAAGCAAGGCATAGCCATATGATGCATGCTTTATGTATTATGAAAGGAGTCTTATAATGATTTACACAAAGGAAGTTGAAAACATGTGTCCTGTTGCAAAGGGCGCAAAACATGAACCAGGCTCCGATTCCGGAAGAAGGCAAGTGGGTTCATTCCAAAAAAATTGAAGATATTTCAGGCTTTACACACGGTGTAGGCTGGTGTGCACCTCAGCAGGGCGCATGTAAGTTGTCTTTGAATGTTAAGAACGGTGTTATTGAAGAAGCATTGGTAGAGACAATCGGATGTTCTGGTATGACACATTCCGCAGCAATGGCAGCAGAGATCTTGCAGGGCAAGACAATTCTTGAAGCATTAAACACCGACCTTGTCTGTGATGCGATCAATACAGCAATGAGAGAGCTCTTCCTCCAGATCGTTTACGGACGTACACAGAGTGCTTTCTCTGATGATGGACTTGCAATCGGTGCCGGTCTTGAGGATTTAGGAAAAGGACTTCGTTCCCAGGTTGGTACCATGTACGCAACCAAGGAGAAGGGCGTTCGTTATCTGGAAATGGCAGAAGGCTATGTTACAGGTATTGCTCTTGATGCTGACGACGAAGTTATCGGTTACCAGTTCGTTTCCCTTGGAAAGATGACAGACTTCATCAAAAAGGGTGATGACGCAAATACTGCTTGGGAAAAGGCTTCCGGTTCTTACGGACGTGTTACACCAGAGCAGGGCGCTGTTAAGATCATCGACCCAAGAGAAGAGTAGTAGAAAGGAGACGGACGAAAATGGCATTATTTGAAGGATATGAAAGAAGAATTGACCAGATCAACGCTGTATTAAACAGCTATGGTATCAGGCTCTATCGAAGAAAAGCTGAGAAGATCACAAAGGATGCTGGACTTGATGTATATGAGCAGGTTAAGAAGATCCAGCCGATCTGTTTTGAAAATGCATGCTGGGCATACACAGTAGGTGCTGCAATCGCAATCAAGAAAGGATGCACAAAGGCTGCTGATGCTGCTGCAGCAATCGGTGAGGGTCTTCAGGCATTCTGTATCCCGGGTTCTGTTGCTGACCACAGAAAAGTAGGTCTTGGACATGGTAACCTTGGTAAGATGTTATTAGAGGAAGAGACCGAGTGCTTCTGCTTCCTGGCAGGTCACGAGTCTTTCGCAGCTGCTGAGGGTGCAATCGGTATCGCTGAGAAGGCAAACAAAGTACGTCAGAAACCTCTGCGCGTTATCTTAAACGGTCTTGGAAAAGACGCTGCACAGATCATCTCCCGTATCAATGGATTTACATTACGTTGAGACACAGTATGACTACAAGGCAGCAAAATTAAACGTTGTATACGAGAAAGCATATTCCAACGGACTTCGCGCTACTGTAAAGTGCTACGGTGCAGATGACGTTCAGGAAGGTGTTGCGATCATGCACTTTGAGAACGTTGGTGTATCTATCACAGGTAACTCAACCAACCCAACACGTTTCCAGCATCCGGTAGCAGGTACATACAAGAAAGAGTGTATCGAGCAGGGTAAAAAGTACTTCTCAGTAGCATCAGGCGGTGGTACAGGACGTACTCTTCACCCAGACAACATGGCAGCAGGTCCAGCTTCTTACGGAATGACTGATACAATTGGAAGAATGCATAGAGATGCTCAGTTTGCTGGATCTTCTTCAGTACCAGCCCATGTAGAAATGATGGGATTAATCGGTATGGGAAACAATCCGATGGTTGGTGCTACCGTTGCTGTTGCTGTATCCGTTCAAGAGGCTGCTGACGCTGGCAAGTTCTAAAAATAGACAATAATATCCCGGTCTGGGATCATGGGATCCCCGTGCTATTTGCCACGGGGATTTTATAGTACATATAAGTATTTAAGAGAAAGAAAAGGGAAGATCATGGGAGAATCAAAAGTATATTTCACATCTTTTTAAAACGACAGAACATGAAAACCTGATCCAGAAACTGCATCGTCTTATGAAGCAGGCTGGATTTGAAAACATTGATTTTAATGAAAATATGCTGCCATCAAGATCCATTTTGGAGAATATGGAAATCTTGCATTTCTTCGTCCAAATTATGCCAAGGTGGTTGCAGATTATGTCAAGGAACTCGGCGGAAAGGCATTTCTTACGGATTGCAATACCCTTTATGTCGGCAGCAGAAAGAATGCGCTGGATCATCTGGATACAGCCTATGTCAACGGATTTTCGCCCTTACAGACAGGCTGCCATGTGATCATTGGTGATGGCTTAAAGGGAACGGACGAGACGATTGTTCCGATCGATGGGGAATATGTAAAGGAAGCCAAGATCGGACATGCCATTATGGATGCAGATGTCTTTATTTCTCTGACACACTTTAAAGGGACACGAGACGGCAGGTTTTGGCGGTGCGATCAAAAATATCGGTATGGGCTGCGGATCAAGAGCCGGGAAGATGGAACAGCACTGTGAGGGCAAGCCGAGTGCAGATAAGAATCTGTGTGTGGGCTGTGGTGCCTGCAGCCGTATCTGTGCACATGGTGCGCCGGTCATAGCAAACGGCAAGGCGACGATCGATCATGATAAGTGTGTGGGCTGTGGCAGATGTCTGGCAGTTTGTCCAAAGGATGCGATTACAGCGAATTTTGCAGATTCTGTTTTCATGTTGAATTGTAAAATGGCAGAATATGCATATGCAGTCTGCAAAGACAGACCATGTTTTTCATATTTCATTGATCTGTGATGTGTCGCCAAACTGTGATTGCCATGCAGAAAATGATATTCCGATCATTCCAAATATTGGTATGCTGGCATCCTTTGACCCGGTAGCATTAGACCAGGCATGTGCTGACCTTTGCAATAAAATGCCTGCGATGTCAGGAAGTCTGTTAGATGAAAATGAAAGAATTTACCAGAAGAAGTGCATGCACATTGTGGACACGATCATTTTAAGATGACGCACCCGGATACAGAATGGGAATCTTGTCTTGATCATGCACAAAAGATGGGGCTTGGAACGAGAACGTATAAATTAGTGCAGATATAGAAGGACGAAAAACATATGAGTTATTTGATTGCAGAAACAACAAAGGAAGAACGGGAGAAAATCGTTGCAGATGCACTTGGAAATATAGAAGCAAGTTGTGACGGCTGTATGCCGGGATTAGCAGAAATGTATCAGGATTATATTGACGGGAAAAAGGAACTTCGACAAATCAATATGGAATTCAATGCCCGTTATGTAAAAGGTGATGATATGCCGGGAAGATCGGGTGTATGTACTTATAGGGAGCAAAGGAAGACAGGAAGCATGAATGAGATCATAAAAAGCCTTTATGACAGAAAGTCTGTACGTGTGTTTGAGGACAGACCGATCCCGGCAGACATGAAAAGACGATCTTAGAGACGGCGGCGCAGGCACCTTCTGCCGGATGTCAGCAGTTATATATGATCATTGATGTGACGGATCAGGCGATCAAGGATACGCTGGCAGATTTTGTGACCATCAGCCTTTTTATCGCAAAGGCAGATATGGTGGAGGTATTTTTGTGCAGATTGTAAGAAATGGTATGATGCCTATATAGAGGCAGGCTGCAGCCCAAGACATCCCGGTGTGGGAGATCTCATGCTTGCGGTCACGGATGCGACGATCGCAGCGCAAAATACGGTCGTGGCGGCAGAAAGTCTTGGCATTGGATCTTTGCTATATCGGTGACATCATAGAAAATCAGGAAGACGTCGCAAAACTTTTTGCATTTGCCGGACTATGTATTTCCAGCAGCCATGTTGGTCTACGGATGGCCGACCGACCAGCAAAAGATGCGCAAGAAACCAGAACGCTGCCCACAGGAATACATTGTGCATGAAAACACGTATCACAGTATGGATGGAGCAGAACTGCGTGGTATGTTGGCACACCATTGTAAGCAAAGATCTTTTGAAGATTGGTGCGCAGCATTCTGCGAGCGCAAATACAATTCAGACTTTTCTAAGGAAATGACAAGGTCAGTGGAAGTATATTTAAAGCAATATCATTAAAAGAAGAAAGTACAGTGAAAGGCAGGAAGAAATTCCTGCCTTTTTTGTATGAGGCACAGAAACTCCTTGACACATATATCGCACTGCGATACAATATGATATATCGAAGTGCGATATATATTCTGGAATATAAGAGGTTTTATCATGGATGCGCATATCAAAAAAGTATACGTGCCAATGACGGAGACAGGTTTTACATTTTACTGTGTTTACAGGAACCCAACCATGGTTATGGCATTGTGCAAAAGGTAAAAACTATGACGGGTGGTGACATTGTATTGGCACCGGGAACCATGTATGGCAGTCTGTCAAAGATGGAAAAGGACGGACTGATCTCTTTTGTGCGGGAGGAGGATAAGCGGAAAATATACGAGATCACGGCACTCGGCAGGGAAGTGCTGGAAACCGAAAAGAAACAGATTGACCGATTGTACCGGAATATGAAGGAGATGTAGCTATGAAAGATAAGAAGATCACTTTTAAGTATTTTTCCATTGCAGAATATGAAAAAGAAGAAGCATATTTGCGCAAAATGCATCAGCAAGGCTGGAAACTGGTAAAGATATCACTCCGTTATCTCTATGTCCGTGCCTATATTTTTTGAAAAGTGTCAGCCGGAGGATGTGATCACCGCATCGACTATGATCGGACCGGTGGAGACGCCTATATACAGATGTTTGCGGACTGCGGCTGGGAATATTTGTTTGATTTTGATGAGAGTTCTTATTTTCGGAAGAAAAAGAGGATATCGCAGAGGATGAAGATATTTTTTGTGACGATGCATCCCGGCTTGCCATGGTACGGCGTGTCTTTAAGGCAAGATATATTCCTTACCTTACCCTTTGCGTATCAGATATTATTTTTTGGATCGGCTTGGATTCACTGATCTACATGGGATCCGGAAAAAGCGGACTCATCATCACCATGATACTTTGGATAACCATTCTGCTGGCGCTCTTATACTTAGGAGTATTGACAATGCAGTTTTATAAATGTGAAAAGAAACTGGCAGAGGAAACAGAGGCGGCAGAAGGCGTTAAGTACAAATATATAGGATTGGCGGTACTTTGGGTAGCGCTGGCTCTGGTGACCGGTATTTCTGATCCTATATGCCAATCGTTCCGATTATTCGGTCACAGACCGGGACAATGGTTTTTCCATAGAGAGCAAACGGATGAATACGGAACTGGAACGCGAGTATGAGGCGCAAAAAGGGGGATCGGTCGCGATCGGGCATGATATTGATGATGGTTATATTGAGATCACGATCGAGGATAGCGAGGGTCAAGTCCTTGCAAGTCAATCTTATGAAGATTGGAGTGAGGATATCCAGACCATAGTGGTTCCTAAGGATGGCAGGTATCGCATTATTTGTAAGGGAAGACATGCGAGAGGCAGCATTCAGGTAAACCTGAGTAGCAATTTTGCATACAGATAGAAAAAGTGCTAGAGTAGAGGATAAGAATTTTGACAAAGGAGAATACAAATGACTTTAGAGGAAGCAGTAGCATATTTAAAAGAAGAGGACTTAGCCACTATGGCAGTCGGCACTTATGAAGTGGATGGAGATTTCTACTTTATGATCCAGGAGTATGAGACCAAGGAAGCGGCAGATTGTCGCCTGGAAACCCACAAGAACTATACGGATATTCAGTGGATTATTTCCGGCGAGGAAGCCATTGATACGGTAAATGTGGCAGGGCTTACTGTAGAGGAAGCCTATGACGCAGACCGTGACGTGGCATTTTTGGCAGGAACCTGCAGAAATGTGCCATATGGTATTATCTTCCGGTTCCTACGCGATCCTGCCACCGAGCATCGCACATAAACCTGGCATGCGTGCAGGAAGTCAGGCATCCCCGGTCAAAAATGTGTGGGAAAGGTGCGCGTTCACTAATTACCAGACTTCGCCCGGGTACTTTAGATTCCAGTCTTTACGGACCTTTGTCATGATGTCCATGACATCTTTAGACTGGGCAAGGCCCATGATGCTGTCATCCCGGAAAGGATGGCATCTTCCATATCCTTCATTTCATAATAGAGGGCATTTGCCGCTTGACCGGCGCAGATCTCGCGTCTGTCGCCCGCTGCGGCATCGACGATAAAGGCTTTATCGGCTCGTGGGTATTCCATGATCTCGATATAGCCTTTTTCTAAACTGATCATGGCGCGTTTTGGCTGCTTGGAATGCATGGATAAGGCTACGGTAGCCATCTGCCCCCAGATCATTTTGTAAAGCATGGTCGCCCGCTCGTCGGAGCCGGTCGGGGAAGGCAAGGGCTTTTTCCTGTGTGCGGTTGGCGACACCGTAGAGTTTTTTGTCCATTTTTTGCAGTGCCTGTGCCATTTCATTAGCGATCACGCCGGTACCGATCACTGCCCAGTTCAATTCTTTCTTCATTGGAAATCAACCTCCTTTTTGCATCTTCGCGCTTATTAAATCACAAAATAAAAGGGGATGCAAGGCAGAGGAAAAATGCGCTATAATAGACGGGCATAAAAAGAATAAAATACATGACAAGGAAAAGATGATGAGCAGATATAAAAACTAAAAAGAAATAAGATGACAGCAACCGCTATGGCGATCGTGGCACTTTTGATCGGCATGAATCTGGGACGCATGGGGCAGGATACCACGGACCAGAAACTCCCGAACGGCATTACGACAGAAGTAGGTGCGGAAGAACTAAGTGACATACCGGACTATAGTGGAGCCCCTATGTAGTCTTAGGGGACAATGTGCCGGATTTTACAGAGGAGGAAAAGAGGACCACTGAGGCATTTACCTACTATGGAGATCTAGACGATCTGGGAAGATGTACACTGACCTTTTGCCAATGTCTGTCCCCAGACCCAGCCGACAGAGAAGCGCGGGGAGATCGGACAGGTACGGCCGAGTGGCTGGCATACGGTCAAATATAACGACTGATCGACGGCAATTATCTGTATAACCGCTGCCATCTGATCGGCTATCAACTGACCGGAGAAAATGCCAATGAAAAAAATCTCATTACAGGTACGCGTTATCTGAATGTGGAGGGCATGCTGCCTTTTGAGGATATGGTAGACGCGTATGTGGATGAGACCGGAAACCATGTTTTGTACCGGGTAAGGCCGATCTTTTCGGGAGACGATCTTGTGGCGCGGGGCGTGCACATGGAAGCATGGTCGGTAGAAGATGCAGGACAGGGCATCTGCTTTGATGTCTTTGCTATAATGTGCAGCCGGGCATTGTCATTGATTATGTGACAGGCGACAGTCAAAGAGAGTAAGCATAGGTTGAGACAAGGGGCATTTTTTGGTACAATAAAGCATATTTTAGTTTTTATGAAGTCTTGTAAACGCCGTTTGAAATGAGAGGAGACTAGATGAAAAAAGACGTATTACAACCCAAAAACTTTGTTATGCTAACGATCGCAGGTTTGATCAACGCCTTTTTGGCGTGACCTGTTTTTTGTACCCGGTCAATCTGTATGACTCTGGGATCTCAGGTACTTCCATGTTGCTGGCGCAGGTGACACCGGGCTATCTGTCCCTGTCGGTATTTCTTTTTGCTCTTAAACTTCCCTTTGTTTTTATATGGTTACAAAAAAATGGGTATATCCTTTACCCTCTATTCGGTCTATGCCGTTTTTGTCTATTCTATGGGAACCTGGATCATCACGGATATCCTGCCGGTGGATGTGACGATCGCCTCGCCTTTGGCAGAGCAGGATCTTTTGCTCTGTGCCATCTTTGGCGGACTGATCTCCGGTATCGGCAGTGGTCTGACCATACGCTACGGCGGTGCCATCGATGGCGTGGAGATCTTAGCCATCCTTTTTTTCAAAAAAACTTGGCATTACGGTGGGAACTTTTTGTTATGGGTTACAATGTTATTTTGTATGTGTTTGCGGGCATTGTTATGGGCAGTTGGATCCTGCCGCTTTACTCGATCATCACATATGCGATCGCGCTCAAGGCAGTGGACTTTGTTGCGGAAGGTCTGGATAAGGCGAAATCCGTCATGATCATCACCAACCATCCCGACAATATCTGCGAGGCACTTTCTTCTGAATTTGGTAACGGGATCACGCTTCTGGGAGCCAAGGGCTACTATTCGGATAAGGATAAGACCACGATCTATTTTGTTGTCAACCGTTTTCAGATCAATAAAGTGAGACAGATCGTGCAGGAACAGGATCGGCATGCCTATGTGACGATCACGGAGGTATCGGACGTACTGACGCATGAGGAGGCGTAAGAGATGGCGGTAACGTTACATTTTCTGCCCAGAGACCATTGGATGAACGATCCCAATGGATTTATCTACTACCGGGGCAAATACCACATGTTTTATCAATATTTTCCCTACGAAAGCCGGTGGGGAACCATGCACTGGGGGCACAAGACCTCGACAGACCTTGTGCATTGGAAAGATGAGGGATCGCCTTATATCCCAGCAGGGATTTTGACCGTAATGGCTGTTTTTCCGGGTCTGCCATAGAGACGATGGAAAAATGTATCTGTACTACACTGCGATCGTCTATGCATCCATGGATCCGGCAAATATTCATGTGAGCGGCAGTGGGCTGATCGCATGTCAGGCAATGCTGGAAAGCCCGGATGGCATGCATTTTCCGGCGGAAGAAAAACGCATTATCATCCCGACGTTTTCGGAAAATGAGGTCGGTCATCCGGAGATACCAGAGACCCAAAAAGTCTGGCAGGAAAGGGAACAGTATTTTATGGTCCTGGGCAGCCGTAAGGGGGAGCAGGGAAATCTTTTGCTCTATAGCAGCAGGGATGGTCTGCACTGGCAATTTGCATCCGTGGTAAGCGACGAGCGCATCAAGAGCCATACCTGGGAATGCCCGGATATTTTTTCCATAGACGGAGAACATTATCTGATCATGTCGCCCATTGGCATAGAAAAGACCGGGACAAGTTATCCCAATCAGTCAGTCTGGACAAAATTGTCCTTTCGATCCGGGAAAAAAGCAGGCAAAAGATCCTGTCACACCCCCGTTTCATAGATTTTGGCATGGATCTTTATGCACCGCAAAGTACACTGGATGAAAAAAGGCAGACGCATTGTCATGGCATGGATGCGTATGCCGCGTCCGCTTGCAGATGGCAGGATCGGTATGCTGACCTTTCCGCGTCTGGTCAGGCAAAAAAGAGGGTGATTTGCGTTTTGGACTGCATCCGGCGGTGGAGAGCCTTTTTACAAGAGTTTTGCAAAAGAAACAGGCAGAAGACGTCCTGCGGGATGAAGACCATTAAAGATCCGTCTGGATCTTTTGGAGGGAGCACATATAGATATCGGGGGCTATGTCATCCGCTTTTATCAGGAAAAGGTCTATACGGACAGAAGCAAGGTCTTGGCCATAGAAAGAGCGGATCTTTTTGGCGAGGAAGCCCAAGTGGGCAAGGAGTTTTGCACGCCCATCTTGCAGGATGGCAGACATCTGGATATTTATGTGGATGCAAATATTATAGAAATCTATGTCAATCAGGATGAGTATGTCCTTTCCAATATCGTTTATGATCTGGGAAGTCAGATCTTGGCACAGGACGTGGAAAAGATAGCGTATTTTGGGCTGGATACAGAAGAGCCGGTATACGAGGGAGAAAAGAAATGAAGCATTTTCGTGTACATCACATTATGTGTACCAATTTATATCAGGGCTATGGTTACAACGGGGGGCATTTTGCCAGAATATGACTAAGATGGTCACCTGGCTCAAAAGATCACGCAGACGAGCCGCTTTTACTGGTGAGTGATCCGGATGAGATCTGCAAAAAATGTCCGAATCTGGTGGAGGGTAAATATTGCCTGGATGCGACCAATCATGTCAAGAGCAAGGATCGGCATCTGCTGGAACCTCTGCATCTTTTGGAGGGGCAGACCTACACATATGGTCAACTCATGCAGCAGGCGGACAAGTATCTGACAAAAGAAGTATTTGAGTCATCTTGCAGTAGGTGTGAATGGTACAAACAGGGGCTTTGTCATTATGAAGATTTCAGATTTTGCTGATCTTGGGCTGGAGCGATCCCGCCTGCGGATACGGAAGAAGCGGATGCCAAGATCAAAGACTACTACGCATCGTTAAGTCCTGCCAGAAAAGAAAAGGCGGATGCCATAAAAAGCGCATCTTCCCGTAGGCAGAGCATTTGCGCCGGTCACCTTTTGGAAGATATGTTACGAGTCCGGGGGCTGTCTGCACCTTTTTCCTATGGCATGTCGGAGAGGGGCAAACCTTTTTTAGAGGACGTTCAATTTTCTCTGTCACATTGTAAAGACTGGTGTGCCTGTATCGTGGCGGATCAGATGGTGGGAGTGGATGTTGAGATGCTGGGACGCTATCGGGACAGTCTGTGCAGACGCTTTTTACCGAGGCGGAGCAGGTCTTTTGCAAAAGACAACCGAGGCCGATTTTTTATTTTACCCTTCTTTGGACATGCAAGGAAGCACTAGCAAAATGTCTGGATATAGCATTGACAGAAGTGTGCCAAAATTGCAACATGAGTCCGCTTTACAAACTTTAAAAAACAAAGCCGTCACAAGGCAGGCATGGACTTGGAAACCTGACCTACGGTGGATATGATATATTTTGAGACCATATGTTTAAAAGATGCAGTTGCCACATATTGTTTATGCCGAGAAGAAAAGAGAGATAGAAAATGAAAAAGATCGTTGAGACAAAAAGAAGGATTGCGACCGGAGATCGCCTCAGAGGAGATCCTGACCTATATACCGGAAGTGTCAAAACTCTGTCAGATCGACCATTCAGTTATTTAATATTGACAGCACCAATGTCTATGCCAAGCATTGAAGGCACTGGTTTCCTGTATCGAGGAAAATTATGCGGCTTACGATGGCTTTGTCGTGACGCATGGAACGGATACGCTGGCTTATACAGCGGCAGCCCTGTCCTATTTTATCCAAAACAGCAGAAAGCCTATCGTTATTACAGGATCCCAGGTGACGATCGCGGCGGAGAATACGGATGCGAGAGACAACCTGCTCAATGCTTTATCTATGCGGCGGATGACCGTGCATGCGGTGTGCATGTGATCTTTTGATAACAAGGTCATCCTGGGAACGGGGCAAGAAAATCCCGGACAAAAAAGTTATAATGCTTTTTCCAGCATTGATTATCCACAGATCGCCATCTTTCGCAATCACCGACTGGTCTTTTATATCGAGGAGCCAAAGCCGGAGGGCAATCCTATTTTTACCATGATTTTTTTCGGCGAGGGTATTTGTTTTGAAAATGATACCGGGGATCGATCCTGCCATCTTTGATTATCTGAAAAGAGCACTATGACGCGGTCGTTCTGGAAAGTTTTGGTGTGGGCGGCGTGCCTTATTATGGTGACCATGCTTTTGAAGCGGAGATCAGCAAGTGGACGCAGGAGAAAAAAGTCCTGGTCGTCACCACCCAGGTGGCGCATGAGGGTAGTGATATGGAGGTCTATGCAGTGGGGCAGACCATCAAGCAAAAACTGTCCCTGATCGAGGCTTTTGACATGACAACAGAGGCGATCGTGACCAAATTGATGTGGATCCTGGGAATTACCAGAGATCCAAAGAGATCGCGGAGATATTTTACACGCCTGTCGAAAAAGATATTTTATTGTGAGCCGGCATATATTTCATCATAGAATTTCGTTGACAAAACGAAGTGTTGTGCTAGAATAATTTTTAAGCGCGAGACGGACAAGTGTCTGTCTGCAAATGACAGAGGAGAGGTTTTTCGTATGAGAAGTCAGGTAATGTCCATTTTGGTAGAAAAATACACCGGGGCTTTTGAGCCATGTATCCGGGCTTTTTAGCCGTAGAGGCTACAATATCGACAGTTTTTTTCTGCCGGAGTGACAGCGCATCCAGATTTACCAGAATTACCATCGTGGCAAAGCGGTGACGAATTGATCTTAGAGCGATCGAGAAGCACTTTGCTAAATTAGAGGATGTGGTAGATGTCAAGATCTTAGAGCCGGGCTCATCCGTTACGAGAGAACTCATGATCGTCAAGATCTCCGCTAAGGCTGAGGATCGCCAGTCGGTACTCACCATTACGGAAATTTTCCACGGCAAGGTAGTGGATGTGACCCATGATTCCATGGTCATTGAGGTTACCGGCCATCAGGACAAGTTACAATCATTCTTGGATATGTTAGGGATTATGAGATTTGGAATTGGCAAGGACAGGTCTTACCGGTCTGACCAGAGGTACTAAGGATGTTGTTATAATTGATTGATATTAAAGGAGGAAAAAAGATGTCACAGGAAGCAAGAATTTTTTATCAGGAAGACTGTAATTTATCATTGTTAGATGGTAAGACGATTGCAGTCATCGGCTATGGTAGCCAGGGTCATGCCCATGCATTGAATGCAAAGGAGTCAGGATGCAACGTGATCATCGGTTTGTACAGAAGGCTCTAAGTCTTGGGCAAAGGCTGAAAAGCAGGGATTTGAAGTATATACAGCAGCAGAAGGCGCAAAGAGAGCAGACATCATTATGATCTTGATCAATGATGAGTTACAGGCTGATATGTATAAGAAAGACATTGAGCCAAACCTTGAAGAAGGCAACATGTTAATGTTTGCTCATGGTTTCAACATCCATTTCGGATGCATCAAGCACCACCAAAGAATGTTGACGTTACAATGATCGCTCCTAAGGCTCCGGGTCATACCGTTCGTTCTGAGTATCAGGCTGGAAAGGGAACTCCTTGTCTTGTAGCTGTAGAGCAGGATGAGACAGGAAAGGCTCTTGACATGGCACTTGCTTATGGTCTTGCCATCGGCGGCGCAAGAGCAGGTCTTTTGGAGACAACCTTCAGAACAGAGACAGAGACAGACCTCTTTGGTGAGCAGGCAGTTCTTTGCGGTGGTGTTTGTGCACTTATGCAGGCTGGTTTTGAGACACTTTGTCGAAGCAGGTTATGATCCAAGAAATGCATACTTCGAGTGTATTCATGAGATGAAGTTGATCGTAGATCTGATTTATCAGTCAGGTTTCGCAGGCATGAGATATTCTATCTCTAACACAGCAGAGTACGGTGATTACATCACAGGGCCTAAGATCGTTACAGAAGACACCAAGAAGGCTATGAAGCAGCATCCTTTCTGACATTCAGGATGGTTCTTTCGCTAAGGAGTTCTTACTGGATATGTCATGCAGGTCGTCAGGTTCACTTCAAGGCTATGAGAAAGTTGGCTTCTGAGCATCCTTCAGAGAAGGTTGGCGAGGGAGATCCGTAAACTTTACAAGCTGGAATAACGAAGAAGACAAGTTGGTCAACAACTAAGTCGACTGTACATAAAAGACAGTGCGCTCGTCGCACTGTCTTTTTTTCGTCTTGGGGATAGGGCGATGTGTTATCAGATATAGAGGAGCAGATGGCTGGCAGGGGGGCAGGGGATGGGCTGGTGCAGTTTACCGCCCGCATACTGCGCCAGCCCATCCCTGCCCCCCTGCCAGCCATCCGCTCGCGAAGTTTGCTGTCGCATTGCCTAGCCACGGCAAAAATCAAGAAAGCAGGACAACGCATCGTTTTGCAGATGCGTCTTTTTGTAAGGCAAAGCCGACATCACGCTTATGGATGGGGATGTCAAGCGGAATCTGCTGTAACTGTCCGTCTGCCAGTTCCTCCTGCACAAAGTTTTTGATGACACAGGCAACACCGACACCGATCTTGGCAAACTCGATCAAAAGATCCATATTGGAGATCTCGATATAGTCCTTGGTCTGGATCGGTTCTTGGCGAGGTAATCGTCAATGTACTGACGGGTCATATTATTTTTTATCAAGGAGCATAAGGGTGGATGCTTCCAAGATCCCGCGTGGAAGTCATATCCTGCGGAAGATGCGACATATAGGTGGAAGTCGCCACAAAGATGTCCTCGATCTCCACTAAATTTTCATAGATGAAGCCAGCCTTATGCTCCGGCATGCCGACAAGCCCGATGTCAATGGCATCATCGGCTAACATCTTGAGGGTCTCATTGGAGGACTGACAGCGGATGCGGATATTGATCGTGGGTGTTCCCGGATAAAGGCGGACAGGTAGGGAAGCAGGAGATATTTGCAGAGGGTCGTGCTGACCCCGATATGCAGGGTGCCGCCATCGGTCCGGGTCAGTGTCTCCAACTTGGTCTCTGCACTTGTGATTGCCGAGAAGGCGGTATCTAAATGCTGAAAGAGGAGTTGCCCTTCCGGTGTCAGCCGAACACCCTTGGAATTGCGCAAAAAGAGGCGGGTATGGAGAGCGTCTTCCAACTTCTGAATGGATTTGCTGATGGCAGGCTGGCTGATATATAATTGGTTGGTTGCCTTGGAAAAACTTCCGGCTTTGGCAACTTCATAAAAAATGTGATAAGCAGACAGTGGATTGTTCATGGTATTTCCTTTCTGATGATATATAACCTATAGTTATAGTAATTATATTTAATATGTATTTCTATTATATATACTTTCGTGGTAAAATCAATATTGAACCAAAAGAAAACTGCCTGAGATATGGGGTATGGCTGCAAACGCATCCGGTGTCACAGGCAGGAAAATCAGACATAAGAAGCACATAAGTATAGATCGGGAGAAAAAGGAGGAACATGTCATGGGAATGACAATGACACAGAAAATTCTTGCGGCACATGCCGGATTGGATTCCGTAGTGGCAGGACAGTTGATCGAGGCAGATCTGGATCTGGTTCTGGGCAATGATATTACTTCTCCGGTTGCAATTCATGAAATCGGAAAAATGAATGTAGAGGGTGTATTTCACAAAGGATAAAATCGCACTTGTGATGGATCACTTTGTACCAAATAAGGACATTAAATCCGCAGAGCATTGCAAATGTGTCCGTGAGTTTGCGTGCAGACATGACATTACCAACTATTTTGATGTAGGGGAGATGGGAATTGAACATGCCCTTTTGCCGGAAAAGGTTTGACCGTAGCCGGTGATGTCATCATCGGAGCAGACTCACACCTGTACCTACGGTGCGCTCGGAGCATTTTCTACCGGCGTGGGAAGTACGGATATGGCAGCAGGCATGGCAACCGGTAAGGCATGGTTCAAAGTACCGTCCGCTATCAAGTTCAATCTGGTTGGCAAGCCGAATAAATACATCAGCGGTAAAGACGTGATCTTGCACATCATCGGTATGATCGGTGTGGATGGCGCACTTTACAAGTCCATGGAATTTGTCGGCGAAGGCATCCAATACTTATCCATGGATGATCGTTTTACCATTGCAAATATGGCCATCGAAGCCGGTGGAAAGAACGGTATCTTCCCGGTTGACGATCTGGCTAAGCAGTATATGGCAGAACATTCCAAGAGAGATTACAAGGTATATGAGGCAGATGCGGACGCTGTTTATGATGAAGAATATACGATCGATCTTTCAACCTTAAAGTCAACGATCGCATTTCCACATTTACCGGAAAATACAAAGACCATTGACGAGGTCGGCGATATCAAGATCGATCAGGTTGTGATCGGCTCTTGCACCAACGGCAGATTTGAGGACTTAAAGACAGCGGCAGAGATCTTAAAAAGGGCAAGAAAGTAAAGAAGGGCTTACGCGTTATTGTGATCCCGGCAACCCAGCAGATCTATCTGGATGCCATGGAAGCAGGTTTCATCCGTACCTTTATTGAGGCTGGTGCCATTGTTAGTACACCGACCTGTGGTCCGTGTCTGGGCGGTTATATGGGAATTTTGGCAGCAGGCGAACGATGCGTTTCGACAACTAACCGAAACTTTGTCGGACGTATGGGACATGTAGATTCCGAAGTATATCTGGCAAGCCCGGCAGTGGCAGCAGCAAGTGCTTTGACAGGTAAGATTCAAGCGCGGACCGGAAAACGTATAAGAGGTGAGAATATGAAAGCAGCAGAAGGAAAAGTATTTAAGTTTGGCGATAATGTAGATACCGATGTTATTATTCCGGCGAGATATCTGAATTCATCAGATCCAAAGGAACTGGCAACACACTGTATGGAAGATATCGATGCAGATTTTGTAAAAAAGTAACGCCGGGAGACATCATTGTGGCAACTAAGAATTTTGGATGCGGATCGTCAGAGAACATGCACCGACGCGCATCAAGGCAGCCGGCGTATCTTGTGTGATCGCGAGACATTTGCGAGAATTTCTACCGTAATGCGATCAATATCGGACTCCCGATTATTGAGTGTCCGGAGGCGGCAAAAGATATTTCGGATGGAGACGAGGTATATGTTGATTTTGACAGTGGTCTGATCACCAATAAGACGACCAATAAGACCTATCAGGGGCAGGCATTCCCGCCGTTCATGCAGAAGATTATCGACTGCGAAGGGCTGGTCAATTATATCAATCAGAAATAAAAAGAATATGAAAAGACCCGGTCTGTTTGACAGATCGGGTCAAGTTATATGACAAAGGAATCGATATAATCCAGATAAGTCTGGGAGAGTTTTAGTGCCGAATAAACATCGGCATATTCCGGGCAGACAGGTCTGCGATATAGTTCTGGATAAAATTTTTCTGGATGCCGTGATCTCTGGCGTAGTCGACCGCCTTGTTGTAGGCGATGGCAGCCTTGATCTCCGTTGTATATTTTCCAATGATGACATCACCATTGAGGTGGAGCCTGGCAACAAAGAGGCGTTTGCCCTTTTTCTCGGTCTGGGTGATGCCGTGATAGGCGTTGATGATGCGGATATTGGCATAGCGGTAATCGGTCGGATCCCGTTGACAAAGACATAATCCCGTCCGGCTACACCGTAATTCTTGATGCCATAGCGTTGGGCGATATTGTATTGCATGCCATAGTCATTGACAAAGAGGTGATTGCCGCGCCGCATGATCTTTGTGGCTGGAATAGTAGAAAAGATCGTCATTGTCAAATTTGAGATCGTAATCTGCCTCAGATAATAGGAAAAAAATCCCTTTTGCAGGTAGATCGGTGTTTTGATATACATGCCGTGATCCCGGAAATTCAAAAGGCTGATGGCTTTTTTCAAAAAGACAGGTGGCGGATGCGGGGAAGTGTAGTTTTCCGGCGTGATCGCAGGGCTGGATAAGATGTCCATGGCTTCCCGATAGATGGCGTGGGCGATGGCAGCATCAGAAGAAGAACCAAGGCTGATATGCTTGGCATGATAAGTCAGGCTGGCACGATAATAAAGAGAGCCATCTTTTTTTGAGGTTTGATATACGCCGGTTGACATAAATTCCTTCCTTTCATTATTTATATGGCATTTATTATAGCATAAGGGTCTGGATTTGAGAAATCCTACGTTGACACGGCTTTTGGGTATAACGTATAATGGAAATCAGCGTAGTGACGTGTCAAAGTTACAAACGAAGTGAGTGAAGAAAAAGGAAGAGGTAAGAAAATGGAATTACAGTATGTAAGCACAAGAGATGCATCTGAAGTGGTGAGCGCATCACAGGCGATCTTTAAAAGGATTGGCAAATGGTGGTGGATTGTTTGTCCCAACCTTTATTCCAAAATTGGATGTGAGTTTGGAAGACTTGAGCAAGATGACTTATCAGCAGACAGCCTATGAAGTCATGAAACTCTTTTTTGACAGATTTTACCAAGGAAGAGTTGGAAAACTGTATCAACCGCGCTTATGATGCCAAGTTTGACACCGAGGAGATCGCACCTTTGGTATATGCAGACGGCGCTTACTATCTGGAACTGTTCCATGGATCTACCATTGCCTTTAAAGATATGGCATTATCTATCCTGCCGCATTTGATGATCACATCAGCCAGAAAGAACCAGATCAAAAATGATATTGTCATTCTTACTGCGACCAGCGGAGATACCGGAAAGGCTGCCCTTGCCGGATTTGCAGGCGTAGAGGGCACCAAGATCATTGTCTTTTATCCAAAGGACGGTGTCAGCCCGATCCAAAAGCAGCAGATGGTGACCCAGACAGGGGGACAACACACTGGTTGTTGGGATCGACGGCAATTTCGATCAGGCACAGACCGGTGTGAAGAAGATGTTTGCTGACGAAGATCTGAAAAAGGAACTGGACGCAGCAGGCTATCAGTTCTCATCTGCCAATTCCATCAATATCGGACGCCTGGTACCGCAGATGCGTATATTATGTCTATGCATACAGCCGTCTGCTTGCCAACGACAAAGATCAAGGCGGGGAATCGATCAATGTGGTTGTGCCGACAGGAAATTTTGGAAATATCTTAGCCGCATTTTATGCAAAAAATATGGGGTTGCCGATCGCAAAACTGATCTGTGCATCAATGAAAATAAAGTATTATTTGATTTCTTCCGTACCGGTGTCTATGACAAGAACCGAGAATTTATCTTACCAACTCACCGTCTATGGATATTCTGATCTCCAGCAACTTGGAGCGCCTGATCTATCGCATTGCAGGTGAGGACGCAAAGGCAAATGCAGCATTGATGCAGAGCCTTACGACAGAAGGACGCTATGAGATCACGCCACAGATGCGTCAGGCTTTGCAGGATTTCTATGGCAATTACAGCAGCGAGGAAGAGACCGGACAGACCATTCATGATCTCTATGAAAAGACAGGCTATGTGATCGATACCCATACCGCGGTTGCTGCCGGTGTTTACGGCAAATATAAGGCAGAGACAGGGGATGAGACACCGACGGTCATCGCTTCTACCGCAAGTCCTTTCAAGTTTGCCAAGAGCGTCATGACTGCCATTGATGCTTCCTATGCAAAGGAAGATGATTTCGCATTGATCGATAAGTTGAGCGAGATCTCCCGTGTCGAGGTGCCAAGAGCCGTAGAAGAGATCCGCAGTGCTCCGGTACGTCACAAGACCATTTGTGCCGTGGATCAGATGCCACAGGTAGTAAGAGATTTCCTGAAATAAAAATATACAAGATACAAAAAAGAGGGTTTCCCAAGCGGAAGCCCTCTTTTTTAAAAATATGGATTTTCATACTAAGCATATAAACTGATGATCAAATGAATAGCACCAAACGGATAGATGACCGGCAGAATGAAAGTCGTAGAAGAAAGCGACAGTGCTTCTGTGGTATCTACGGAAGGTGGATCCAAGGATAACTCGATGGAGTGTTCATTAGACATATTGACCATAAAGAGTCCGTTGTGCAGATTGATAAAGTCCTCAATAGATGCCTGCACATATTCGTCAAACTCGGTAAAAGTTGTCTTGGCATAGCGCGATGCGAAAGCAATAGCAACATCTTCTTCCATGTCCACACGGGAAATGCAGTTTACCTTGCCGTGGATACGCTGGGATACGCAGTAGTTGACCGGGAACTCATCACAAGGAATCGGTGTGAGAGGAGTGAAGTCATCCCCGATAAAACGCACCAGATTATTGAACATGAGTTCCATATACATGATGCTGTATTCCGTGATCGGAACCTCTGCCACCAAAAGAAACGTTCGATCAACTGGGCGATCTTTTTCTTTGCTTTCGATATTCAGATCGATGTCATACATCTCATTTTCGGCTTCGTAGTCCAAGACCAGCGTTTGCAGTTCCTCATAGGAAATGGCACCATCATCGACCAGACATTGTCCAAAGAGGATAAAGTCCGGGATTTGTGTCTTTAAAAGTTCGCGTACCTGGTCTTCGGTAAGATAACCGCGCTCTATGGCAATCTCGCCAAATCTGCGGTCTTCTCTGGTCTGCAGAAAGCATACTTCGTCCACTTCGGAGGCAACCATATAGCCCTTGTGCATGGCAAGGGTACCTAACTTGATGTGCGCGGCAGACAACTGTGAGATCGCGTGTGTCAACTGTTCAGGCGTAATGGCATCGCGTCTGAGCAGATAAGAGCCAAAAACTGTGAATACATACTTTATTTTCCCCCTAAGTGTACCTCAATCAATCGATCAACCTGTGGCTGACTGATCGGCTTCTGAATGAAATCTTTTGCTCCGGCTTCGATCGCCTTCTTTAACTGCATCTGTGTGCCGACAGAGGAGACAATGATGATCGTTGCGTCAGGATCTGCAGCGATGATCTCCTTGGTCGCAGCGATGCCGTCTTTTGAGCGGCATGACAATGTCAAGAAGTACCATGTCCGGATGATATTTTTTGAACTGCTCAACGGCCTGCTCGCCGTTGACAGCATCATAATAGGTAGCCCCGGATGCGTATTCGCTGATGGCATCCTTTAGGTTTTTTCTGGCTAATATTGAGTCGTCGCATCAGTATGCTTTTTGTTCGATAAATCCATATCTATAACTCCTTGCAATTATTTCTTCCTAACTTATCTAAATATACTTATAATACTACATCAAATGACATAATTATTCAAACAAATTGTGTAAAACCTTAGACTTTTATTGAAAGAAAAAATCTTACCGTTATAATGATTACAAATAAATGAGAGAGGTGTAAAAATGACAAATGCAGATATGATGGTTGGTTTTTGATGTGATCATCACGATTATGGGATCTTATATTATCTTTTCTACGATAAAGATGAAAAAGGATGGCATGGTGCCGAATTTATTTGTGCCGGTAGAGGAAATGACCAAATGTAAAGATCAGCCGGGCTTTATTGCCTTTCTTTCCGCATGAGCGCATCATCTTTGGGCTTGTGTCTGCTATCTTTGGCATCGAGGGCGTGCAATGATATGTTCTGAATCTGGGACAGATCGTCAATGTCATCATGATCGTGGTCTTTATCGTCGCATGGGTATGGTTTTCCATGCAACTTCGCAAGGGAAAGGAGAAATTCTTTTGAGTGGCAGAATTTTGCAGTAGATGACGAGGAGAAGATCCGTCTGATCATCCGCAAGTATGGTGAATTTGAAGGTTATGAGATCGATGAGGCTGCCAATGGTATGGAAGCCGTAGAAAAGTGCCAGAAGCAGGACTACGACCTTTTGATCATGGATGTGATGATGCCGGAACTGGACGGTTTTTTCACCTGTGCCGCCCATAAAAGACAAAAGATATTCCGGTGATCATGCTTTCTGCCAGGGGCGAGGAATATGACCGGATCCATGGCTTTGAGTGTGGCGTGGATGACTATGTGGTAAAGCCTTTTTCTCCAAAAGAGTTGATGATGCGCCAAGGTGGTCATGAGCCGGCAGAAAACGACGGAATAAAAAATGGATATCTATACCTATGAGGGACTGGAAGTCAATTCTGGTAAGTGCGGAGGATAGTGACGATCTGTCGGAGGCTTTGGAGACACTGGCGCTGGATAATGGCGTATCACTTTTGGTCACAGATGCAGACGGTACTTCGCTTTACAGTGCACAGTACAATCCGCGAGGAACTATGAATACCCTGCCGCAGGATACCTTCAAAGAACTGTATGCCCAGGCACAGGCATCCGGCGGAGAAACACAGCATCGAATATATGGGCAGTATGCAGTTTCGATCTGACCGACCTGATGCGACAGGTCATGCTGCGTTATGGCAAATTAAAGGAGCAGGATGGTTATGTCATGGAATTTGTTGCAGATGGAGAAGTCTATATCATGGGAGATGCAGACAAGATCACCCAAGTACTTTGCAATCTGATAGGCAATGCCATCAATTATACCGGAGCCGATAAAAAGATCATCGTGCGGCAAAGTCTGCACGAACACCATGTACGCGTGGATGCGATCGACAGCGGAGAGGGATTGCGGCACAGGATATTCCCTATGTGTGGATCGCTATTATAAGGGAGATAAGGCGAGAAAACGTCTGGTGTCAGGCACAGGTCTGGGACTTTCCATTGTGCAAAAAGATCTTGAATTGCACGGAGCAACCTATGGTGTAGAGTCAAAGCCCGGGATGGGGGCAGATTTCTGGTTTGCCTTTGAAATCGTGGAAAAATAGAAAAGACAGAAGGGATGTCCTCCTGTCCTTCTACTTATCTATTCTCTTTCGTCCATAGGAGTTACTTCTTTGTGCGGACATACGGTCATGTAGGCAGGACGCACGATCTTGCCCTTGTGACATACTTCTTCCATACGATGTGCGCTCCATCCGGCGATACGCGCGATGGCGAAGATTGGTGTATAGAGTTCCAGTGGAAGACCAAGCATCTGATATACAAAACCACTGTAAAAATCGACGTTTGGGCTGACACCCTTGTAGCATCTTGCGCTTCTCGGCAACGATCTCCGGTGCTAAGCGCTCTACCAAAGAGTAGAGGGCAAATTCTTTTTCATAGCCCTTTTCCTCAGACAGACGTTCTACGAAAGAATGGAAGGTAACGGCTCGGGTCAGACAGAGAATAAACGGCATGACCCATACCATAAATAAGACCTGCCTTGTCGAAGGCTTTTTTATCCAGAAGGTCACGCAGATAATTGCCGACTTCTTCTTCATTGGTCCAGTCTTTGACCTGTTCTTTCATATCTGCAAACATCTTGACAACCTTGATGTTGGCACCGCCGTGTTTTGGCCCCTTCAAAGAACCGATCGCAGCAGCGATGGCAGAGTAGGTATCCGTGCCGGAGGAGGAAACCAGATGTGTCGTAAAGGTGGAGTTGTTACCACCGCCGTGTTCCATATGCAGGGATCAGGGCAACATCTAAAAAGTTTTGCCTCGAGTGGTGTGAACTTACTGTCATCACGCAGACAATGCAGGATGTTTTCTGCGGTAGAATATTCTTTCTTTGGCGGATGGACGATCGACTTTCGCCATTGTAGTAGTGGCGGTAGGTCTGGTAACTGTAAACGGACAGAAGTGAACATACCGATCAGTTGTAAGCACTGACGCAGGACATTGGCTTCGGATGTGTCGTCCGGTACTTCATCATAAGAATATAAGGTCAGAACTCCACGTGCTAATGCGTTCATCATGTCTTTGCTTGGCTTTTTTCATGATGACATCACGGACAAAGTTCTGTGGCAGGGAACGATAATTGCTCAACAATTCACAGAATTCGCCCAGTTCCTGTTTGTTTGGTAATTTGCCAAAGAGGAGCAGATAGGTGCATTCCTCGAAACCAAAGAAGCAGTCATCCGGCAGTTCTGCGATCGATCCTGCACATTGTATCCGCGGTAATATAACTCACCGTCGCAAGGAACGGATTTGCCATCCACGATCTTGGTGGAATTGACCTCGGAAATCTCGGTGATCCCGACCAAGACACCTTTACCATTTAAATCACGAAGACCTCTTTTTACATCGTATTTGGTGTATAATTCCGGGTCGATGTAAGAAGATTTCTTGGATAATTCTGATAAATGCACTAACTGAGGAGTAATTTCGCTAAATGATTGATTTGTCACAATGGTTACCTCCTTTTGCGTATATACTATTTATATTATCATGAGTTACCGTGTAAAAGCAAGATATGAAAAAAAACCATAATTTACTATGGTAATTTATTTGAAGATATCATATAATAGCAATAGATTTTTTTTAACCTGAAATGTGCGATTCAACCTGTTGTTTTGAACCTACATTTACTTTAAAAGGGATTCTTATATTGTCTGATGGATGTCAGGCCTCCGTTTGCAGTGGAAGGCAGAAGTCAGATTGTGGTTACCCACCTAGCATTGCTAGGAGTCAAAATATCAGGCCCGGCATTTTGGGGATACTTAAAAGATAAAACACATAAGACAAGGAAGTTGCCGTCCGGTGACTTCCTTTCTTGTGTAATAAAAATTCCTGGGAGGGAGGAAAGAATTGAAAAAACGGACGCGTTATACATTACGAAAGCCAAAAGACTATCGCATGGTTATTTTTCTGACCCTTTTGTGTGTCTTTTTGATCTTTATTGATTCTTTATACCCAAGGGAAAATGCGTATTTTACAGGATTTTATAGCGAGACAGACAACCAAGGAAGAGGATAAGATACAAGAGGAGGTCCCGGATACGCCGGAGGCAATGCCTTATTCTTCGGATCTTCGCATTGTACTTATGGATCGGGACAAAGATATATACCGGGGCTCTATCAGCCTTTACGGAGACAGCAATCTGACCATCAACCGGGCAGGGCAGACCAGCGATCTGGCGGCAGGGACGACCTATAGCATGAGCGCAGACCAGATCAGCGCCGGGGAGACGATCACGGTCACAGGCGCAGAGGGCAGCCAGTGGTATCTGGTCAATGAGGACGGCGTGACCTCCAATGGATATGAGGGGACGCTGGAGATCTGGGGGCAGGCGAATGGACTTGTGCTGGTCAACCAGATTCCCATGGAATATTATTTAAAGCGCGTCGTGCCAAGCGAGATGCCAAGGACCTATGGGGTAGAGGCATTAAAGGCACAGGCGGTGTGTGCAAGAACCTATGCTTATGGGCACAGCAATTTTTATGCCTATCCCGATGTCAAAGGAAATATGGATGACACCGTCTCTTTTCAGGTGTATAATCAGGGGAACGGAATCTGCGGAGACCAATGAGGCGATCCGTTCTACCGCAGGGGCGCATCCTTATGAAGGATGGAGCCTGTGGTCGATGCCCTGTATTATTCGACATCCTGTGGCTATATGCAGGACGGCACGCTTTTTGGTAATATGGATAGCAGCATCTTTCATACCGGCTATATCGGCTTACAGGAAAGCGGACAGGATTTTGATACTTATCTGCGCAGTGGGGACGAGCATGCTTATGAGGCAAACGAGCGTTATTTCCGCTGGCAGGCAAGCCTTACAGGGGATGATCTTTCCGGACTGCGGGGCACATTTGCAGAATTACCTTGCCACGGACGATTGTATTTCCTGCGACAGGAAGATGAAAAAGAAGATCACAGACACTTCTTTGACAGATGATAAGGCATTGGGGCGATCAAGAATATCACGGTAGAAAAACGCAATCCCGGCGGGGGCAGCCATGTGCATCAGCATTTCTTTTTCTGAGGGAAAGGTAGAGATAGAGGACCAGTTACATATCCGGCGATCTTGGGTGATCTGTGTGGCTATGTCATCTTGCAGGATCAGGAAAGGTTAGACAGCGTCAGCACACTTCCGAGTGCGGCGATCTCCATCGAAAAAGCAGGGGGACGGGAAGTTTCTGGTCTATGGCGGTGGTTTCGGACATGGTGTTGGCATGAGCCAGAATGCAGCCAAAGCCTTGGCGGCAGCCGGTTATGCTTATACGGATATCCTGGGATATTTTTATCAGGGAACCGCCTTGCAGCAGGTATATTAAAGATAGAGGACAGATTATGATATGGATGGTCATCGGATATGTAAAGACATATCTGGATAAATGTAAAGAGATAATATCGGTGCTTTCGCCGCGCAGGCGGCATTTTTTATCATTATGTCGGCAATTCCTTTTTTGATGGTGTTTACTTCCTTATTACAGTACACCAATATTTCACAGGAATATGTCACGGACCTGCTCTGTAAAGCCATGCCAAAATATATCGAACCGCTCTTGCAGCCGATCTTAAATGAAGTATATTCCCGGTCGGTCGGAATCATATCCCTCACGGCGATCGTTGCCCTGTGGGCGGCAGGAAAGGCCCTGCAATATATGACAGCAGGCATGAATGTCTTAAATGGCATTGATGAGACCAGAAACTGGTTTGTCGTTCGTTTCTGGGCGATTGTCTATACGATCGTATTTATTTTTTGCCATTATCATCGTGCTGATCCTCATGGTATTTACGGAATATATCCAGAGCCTTTTAGATCAGGCGTTTGGTGTCTGGGGCATACTGGTAGCCATTGTCAGTGTCCGCCCGCTGATCCGAGGGCTGGTGGCCTTTGCCATACTGACCGGACTTTTTTGTCTGGCTCTTTACGACCCTGCCAAATAAGAAGATCAAGGCTTATACGCAGATCCCGGGCGCGCTTCTTTGTGCAGCAATCTGGTATGTATTTTCGATTTTTCTATCTTTATATGTGAATTTTACGATCGTTTTTTCTATTTATGGCAGTATGTCGACGATCGTGCTCATGATGTTCTGGCTGTATTCGTGTATGTATATCATGTTTATGTGCGCGGAGGCGAATGTTTTCTTCGCCGAAGTGCTGGGGAGATTTATGCGCAAGCAGATGAAAAAATACAGGATAAATGGAAAGCCTTTCGCTTGAGAAATAAATCTTGATGTTTTTTCAGGCTATGCTAGAATGTCAGATGTTAAAGGCTTTGAATGCGCACAGTAGCATGTCATACTTTTTACAGAGAGGATGGGTCATCGGCTGAAAGCCCGTCTAAGGTAAGGTGGCAGGTGAATTTCCGCAGGAGCTGCGTGACTGAAAGAAGTAAGTCGCGACGGATAGTGCACGTTAAGCATATGAGTGTCAGAGAAATCTGGAATCAGGGTGGTAACGCGGAGTGATTTCGTCCCTATCGGGATGAAGCCTCCGCTTTTTTGTGTCATAGAAATCTGATACATTCCCTATCACAAAAGGCACTTCGTGCTAAAAGGACTTTTGAAGAGAAAATAAAGAAAAGGAGATAGAAATGAAAGATAAGTTACAGGAAATCACAAAAGAGCCATGGAACAGATTGATGCAGCAGAAGAAATGTCTGCACTTAACGATGTGCGTGTGGCAGTGCTTGGAAAAAAGGGTGAACTGACCGCTGTATTAAAGTCCATGAAAGATGTGAAGCCGGAAGACAGACCGGCAGTAGGACAATTGGTAAATGAGACCAGAAGTGCCATCGAGGAGAAACTCGCTGAGGCAAAAGAGCGCATGGAAGAGGCAGAGTTAGATCACCGTCTCAAATCCGAAGTCATCGATGTGACCCTTCCGGCAAAGAAGGCAAAAGATCGGACATTTACATCCAAACACCAATGTATTGCAGGAAGTAGAAGATATTTTCGTTGGTATGGGCTATGAAGTCGTAGAAGGACCGGAAGTAGAATATGATTACTACAACTTTGAAGCCTTGAATATCCCGGCAAATCACCCTGCCAAGGATGAGCAGGATACCTTCTATATCAATAAGGACATTTTGCTTCGTACCCAGACCTCACCGGTACAGGTGCGCGTCATGGAAAGGGCAAACTGCCGATCCGTATGATCGCACCGGGACGAGTTTTCGTTCCGATGAGGTGGATGCGACACATTCTCCGACCTTCCATCAGATCGAGGGGATGGTTATCGATAAAAACATTACTTTTGCAGACTTAAAGGGAACTTTGCAGGAGTTCGTTAAGCAGTTGTTTGGCGCGGACACCAAGGTTAAGTTCCGTCCGCATCATTTCCCATTTACCGAGCCGAGTGCAGAGATGGACGTTTCCTGCTTCAAGTGCGGCGGCAAGGGCTGTCGTTTCTGTAAGGGCGAGGGCTGGATCGAGATCTTAGGCTGTGGCATGGTACATCCAAAGGTACTCAAGATGAGCGGTATCGACCCGAATGAATATCAGGGATTTGCTTTCGGACTTGGCTTGGAGCGAATCACACTTTTGAAGTACGAAATTGACGACATGAGACTCTTGTATGAGAACGACGATCGTTTCTTGAAGCAGTTCTAGGAGTAGGAGGAAGAAATAGCATGAGAACATCATTAAATTGGATTAAAGATTTAGTACCGGGGCTGGAAGCAACGCCTCAGGAATTTATGGATGCTATGACTTTGTCAGGCTCAAAGTAGAATTTTATGAATGTATGGACAAGGATCTGGAAAAGATCGTAGTCGGACAGATTCGAAAAGATCGAGAAGCACCCGGATGCAGACAAACTAGTCATCTGTCAGGTCAATGGTAGGAAGAGACCATCCAGATCGTGACCGGTGCACCAAATGTATATGAAGGTGCAAAGGTGCCGGTTGTCTTAGATGGCGGACGTGTTGCCGGCGGTCATGACGGTGAAAAGACCGAGGGCGGCATCAAGATCAAGAAGGGCAAATTGCGTGGCGTAGAATCAAACGGTATGATGTGTTCGATCGAAGAACTGGGTTCAGACCGCAATATGTTCCCGGATGCACCGGAATACGGCATTTATATTTTCCCAGGAGGATACCCAGGTGGGAGCCGATGCTGTCAAGGTATTGGGACTGGATGATGCCGTTGTAGAATATGAGATCACATCCAACCGTGTAGACTGCTTTGCTGTTCTTGGCATTGCAAGAGAAGCAGCAGCAACCTTTACAAAAAAAGAATTTGTACCACAGGTTGTTACAAAGACAGGAAATGACGAGGATGTCAACGATTATATCAAGGTGTCTGTAGAGGCGACAGATCTCTGCCCACGTTATACGGCAAGAGTGGTAAAGAATATCAAGATCGCTCCTTCACCGGAATGGATGCAGAAACGCCTGCGTGCGCAGGGAATTCGCCCGATCAATAACATTGTAGATATCACAAACTATGTGATGGAAGAGTATGGACAGCCGATGCATGCCTATGATCTGGATACCATCGAAGGGCATGAGATCGGGTTCGCCGTGCCAATGCAGGTGAGACTTTCGTGACTTTGGACGGACAGGAAAGAAATGTAGATGAAAATGTACTGATGATCTGTGATGGAAAAAAAGCAGTAGGCATTGCCGGTATCATGGGTGGAGAAAATTCCATGATTACCGATCATGTAACAACCATGTTATTTGAGGCAGCATGCTTTGATGGAACCAATATCCGTCTTTCTTCCAAGCGTGTGGGACTGCGTACCGACGCATCCGGCAAGTTTGAAAAGGGACTGGATCCAAACAATGCCATGGATGCTATGGATCGTGCCTGCCAGTTGGTAGAAGAATTGGGCGCAGGTCAGGTCGTTGGCGGTGCCATCGATATTTATACCAAGAAGATGGAAGGCAGACGTTTGCCGTTTGAACCGGATAAATACAACCATATGCTGGGAACCGATATTTCACCGGAAGACATGCTGGAATACTTCAAACGTCTGGACTTAGGCTATGACGAAAAGACCAATGAGGTATTGGTGCCGTCATGGAGACAGGATCTGGAAAGTTATGCTGACCTTGCAGAAGAAGTTGCCCGTTTCTATGGCTATGACAGGATCCCGACTTCACTGCCAAGCGGGAGGCAACCACCGGTCGTCTTTCTGAAAAGTTAAAAGGTAGAAAAGATCGTGCGCAATGTTGCACAGTTCTGTGGTTTCTCACAGGGCATGACCTACTCCTTTGAAAGTCCAAAGGTATTTGACAAACTCCTTCTGGACAAGGATGACGTACTGCGTCAGGCGATCGTGATCTCCAATCCTTTGGGAGAGGACTTCAGCATCATGCGTACCCTTCCTTTGAATGGTATGATGACATCTTTGGCAACCAATGCAAACCGTCGTAATAAGGACGTGCGCTTGTTTGAAATGGGAAATATCTATCTGCCAAAGCAGTTGCCACTTACTGAACTGCCGGAAGAAAGAATGCAGTTGACACTTTGGTATGTATGGAGAGGGTGATTTCTTTACCATGAAGGGGGTCATTGAGGAGATCGCTTCACAACTTGGCATGGATGCAAAACTGACCTATGATCCGGCATCCGGTAAGAACTTCTTACATCCGGGTCGTCAGGCAAATGTCCTTTATCAGGATAAGGTCATTGGATATTTAGGTGAGGTACACCCGAAGGTATGTGCAAACTACGGTATGAAAGAGCGCACCTATATCGCTGTTGTCGATATGCCGGCAGTGATGGAATTTGTATCCTTTGACAAGAAGTACGAAGGCATTGCCAAGTTCCCGGCTGCAACAAAGAGACATCAGTATGGTGGTTCCGAAGGAGATATGGTCGGACAGATTGGGGAAGTCTTTGAGACCAAGGGCGGCAATTATTGGAGTCTTACGAACTCTTTGATATCTACGAGGGCAACCAGATCTTAAAGGGGCATAAGTCTGTTGCATATTCTTTGACCTTCAGAGCAAAAGATAAGAACCTGGAGGAAGAAGATATCACGGCTGCTATGAACCGCATTTTAAAGGCACTGGAAGACATGGGTATTCAGTTGAGAAAGTAATTAAGGAAAAGAAAATGGATGTAAAAGACTTTTTATTACGATCTTCCGGAGGAACTGATCGCCTGGGATCCTCTGGAAAAAAGATCAAATTCGAGACTTATGATCCTTGATAAAAAAGTGGCGATGTGACGCATCGCCATTTTTATGATATCAAGGGAATATTTAAGACCGGGCGATTGTCTGGTCATCAACAACACCAGGGTCATACCGGCGCGTTTGTATGGCGAGCGCGAAGAGACCGGAGGCAAGGTTGAGATCCTGCTTTTGAAGCGGAAAAGCGATGATGTCTGGGAGACACTGGTAAAACCGGGCAAAAGGCAAGGATCGGCACACGCCTGACATTTGGCGGTGGACTTTAAAGGGCCAGGTCATCGATATTGTGGATGAGGGCAACCGCCTGATTCGTTTTCTCCTATGAAGGAATTTTTTTGAGGAGATCCTGGACCAGTTGGGACAGATGCTGCCGCCTTATATCACACACGAACTCAAGGATAAGAACCGCTATCAGACGGTCTATGCCAAATATGACGGATGCGGCAGCACCGACCGCAGGTCTGCATTTTACAAAAGAACTCTTACAGGAGATCCGTGACATGGGTGTATCCATTGCGGAGGTCACTCTGCATGTGGGACTTGGCACCTTCCGCCCGGTCAAGGTGGATGATGTCTTAGACCACCATATGCATTCGAATTTTTCAGATCTCGGAAGAAGCGGCAGACCTGATCAATACGACCAGAAAAACGGCGGACGTATCATTTCTGTTGGGACGACCAGCACGAGAACACTGGAGTCGGCGGCAGAAGCGGACGGCACCTTACATGCCAAGAGCGGCTGGACGGATATCTTCATCTATCCGGGATATCAGTTCAAAGGTCATCGATGGACTGATACGAATTTCCATCTGCCGGAATCACGCTTGTCATGCTGGTTTCTGCCCTTGCCGGCAGGAAACATGTCATGGCAGCCTATGAGGAGGCAGTAAAGGAACGATATCGCTTCTTTAGTTTTGGCGATGCCATGCTCATCATTTAAAATTGCGCTTTTTTAAAATACAATCTTCCTGGTCGCATAGGAGAAATTTAAGAGGACATAATATTATAGTAGTTCTTGCATAAGGCAGGCTGCTATTTTGCATTCGCCCTATGGCGAGAAAGGAGTTTTGTATGACACAATTAGATTGTAGAGCGACAGAGTGCCGTTACAATGCGGACAAGATGTGTGCCAGAGCAGGTATCACTGTGGAAGGTACAAGCGCAAAGAAGAGTGATGAGACATATTGCGGTAACTATGAAGTGGGCAAAGACGGATGCGCCTGCAACAGAGCCGGAGAGCCGGACGGTGTGACAGAGATCGCCTGCGATGCCAAGAACTGCCATTACAATGCCTCTGGCAAGTGTGAGGCGGGGAAGTGTGGATATTGCTGACAGTACAGGTGTCGGACAGACCATGTGTGCAAGTTTTGCCATGAAATAAGAAAAAAAGATGAAAAAGATCCGCAAGTTTTTTTTGCGGGTCTTTTTCTATGGCATAAAATGTGCTAGAGTATGGAAATAGGAAAAGGAAAGGCGGATTTTTAAAATGAATATGGATATCAATTTTCCAAACCTACATATCTATCTGGAACATGTAGGAAAGAATATAAACGTCTTTGGCATCACGATCGCTTACTATGGCATGATCATTGCACTTGGCATGCTGCTGGGCGTATCACTGATCTTGCATCGGGCAAAAAAAAAGACGGACTGGACCCGGATCAATGTCTGGATATCTGCATTTTTACCATTATTTTGCCGTGATCGGGGCGAGGATCTACTATGTGGTGTTTGCCTGGGATTATTATAAGGATAATCTGCTGTCGGTCTTTAATATCAGACAGGGCGGCCTTGCCATTTACGGCGGTGTGCTTGCCGGGGGTTCTGACAGCCTATATCATGTGCCGGATCAAAAAGATCCCATTCCTACAGTTCGCGAATCTGGCGGCACCGGGACTTCTGGTCGGACAGATCTTGGGACGCTGGGGCAACTTCTTCAACCGGGAAGCCTTCGGACAATACACGGATGGACTCTTTGCCATGGAACTGCCATTAAATGCTGTACGGTCCATGGATGACATCACGCAGGAGATGCTGGTACACGCGAGAGTGGCAGACGGCGTGACCTATGTACAGGTACATCCGACCTTCCTGTATGAATCCCTCTGGAATCTGGCACTTTTGATCTTTATACTGGCAATGACAAAACACAAGAAGTTTCACGGAGAGTTTTTCTACTTTTATCTCTTCTTTTACGGCTTGGGACGCTTCTGGATCGAAGGACTGCGTACCGACCAGTTGAAGATGTGGGTCACCAGTTTCCGGTATCACAGGCACTGGCACTGGTTCTGATGGCGGTTGCCCTGATCCTTTTTGTCCTCGGTCTGCACAAGTCCAAAACAAAATAATGCACAAAAATTATAATTAAATATTGTAAAAATTTTTATACATTGGAAGAAAAACGTATAAAAAGGGACAAAACCACAAGAACTTGTGCTTAAAAAATAAAAGGACACAAGAAATAGTAGTGGGATTTGCCACCACCATCTACCACAAGCCCGAAAGCCTTGATTTTACAAGGTTTTCGGGCTTGCTTTTTGCCCCTTTTAATACCATAAAATAATCATAAAAGTGGTGCGAAGTGGTATATAGTGTCATGAAGTGGTGGATAAGTGGATAATTTCGTGGATAAGATGCTAGGGAAAGGAGGTACAGCAGTTATGTTCATGGGAGAATATAGTCATAACGTAGATGCCAAGGGCAGACTTATTGTTCCGGCAAAGTTTCGTGAACAGTTGGGCGTCAGTTCGTTGTGACAAAAGGCGTGGACGGCTGTCTGTACGTATATTCCCAGGAAGAATGGAAACGCATCGAGGAGAAGTTCCGCGAAGTCAATCTGACAACAAAAGACGCACGTAAATTTATGCGTTTCTTCTTTGCGGGTGCTGCCATGTGTGAGGTGGACAAGCAGGGACGTATTCTGATTCCGTCGGTACTTCGTGAATTTGCAGGACTGGAAAAGGATGTTGTCTTAGTAGGTGTTCTGACCAAGATCGAGATCTGGGACAAGGATCGTTATGCGGATGCAAGTTCTTATGATGACATGGACGAGATCGTAGAGCATATGGCTGAGTTGGGACTGAGTATTTAGGAGTGGAACATAGATGGACTTTAAGCATTATTCGGTACTCTTACCGGAGACAATCGAACAATTACATATCAAAGAAGACGGCATTTATGTAGACGGAACGCTCGGCGGCGGCGGACATTCTTATGAGATCGCCAAACGGCTGACGACAGGACGCCCTGATCGGTATCGATCAGGACTATGATGCGCTGGAAGCCGCAGGCGAGAGACTAAGACCATTTGCAGACCGTGTGACTTTGGTACACAGCAATTATGAAGCCATGGTCGAGAGAGTCCACGAACTTGGCATTGATAAGGTAGACGGTATTCTTTTAGATCTTGGCGTATCTTCTTTTCAGTTAGACACACCGGAGAGAGGATTTTCCTACATGGTCGAGGATGCACCTTTGGATATGCGCATGGATCAGGACAATCCGATGACAGCAGCGGATATCGTCAATGACTATTCCGAGGAAGACCTTTATCGCATCATCAGAGACTATGGAGAAGATCGATTTGCAAAGAACATTGCCAAGAATATCGTAAAAGAACGTCAAAAAAAGAGCGGATCACAAGAGCAGGACAGTTAAATCGATCATTGAACGGTCGATCCCGAAAAAATTACAGGTTACCGGCGGACATCCGGCAAAGCGCACGTATCAGGCGATCCGTATTGAACTCAATCGGGAATTGGATGTGCTGGAGCAGAATCTGGATGCATTTATCGATCTTTTAGCAGAGGATGGCAGGATCTGTATCATCACCTTTCATTCTTTTGGAAGACCGCATCGTAAAGAATACGTTTAAGAAAAATCAGGATCCATGCACCTGCCCGAAAGATTTTCCGGTATGTGTATGTGGAAAGAAGTCCAAAGGACGTGTGATCACAAGAAAACCGATCCTTCCATCCGAAAAAGGAACTGGAAGAAAATACCAGATCACGAAGCGCAAAATTACGTGTATTTGAAAGAGGGACAAGCAGCAGATAGTTGGGAGTTTGAAAAAAGGAGAGGACTATGACTGAGGTAAAGACTTATTATTATACAGACGGCAATACCGTACGACAGGTAGAACAGCCGCTTCCGGACCGCCATACCAGAGAGCGTGAGATCGTGAAGAAAGAGAGAAAGAAAGAGAAGACAGGCAAGACGCAAAGGCACAGGCAGCCATGCGCCGCAAACGTGTCTATTCTATGTATATTGTATCCGTGGCAGTTGCATTGGTGGGTCTTTTTGTAGGCTATATCAATCTGACCAACAGCATCACGACACATATGG